>Ga0209591_10000625_pt1 | contig 45351 bp, 29 predicted proteins | sample MAT01_FD_187207 | JGI IMG/M metagenome (GOLD analysis project Ga0209591, IMG submission 187207) | Freshwater microbial communities from Lake Fryxell liftoff mats and glacier meltwater in Antarctica - MAT-01 (SPAdes) (version 2) | ecosystem: Environmental > Aquatic > Freshwater > Ice > Liftoff...
CGAACCCGATCGCCTGGCCGGTGCCGACGGCGGGCTCGCCCAGCGCGCCGCCGCGGAGCTGCGCGGCCTCGATCGCCACCCGGCCCTTCGGATAGGCGATCGCGAGGTCGTTGAACGCGGCGTGGAGGGCCGCGTCGAAGCTGGTGCCCCGGCCGTCGAAGACGAAGTCTTCCTGCTCGAAGCGCCGCGACAGATCGCGCAGCTGCACGACGTAGCGCTCGCCGCGCGCATACAGCGGCGCGATGGGATCGCTGTCGAGGACCTCGACGTATTCCTCGACGCGGACGGTGCCGTGGAGATCGAGCGGACCGCTGGCCAGGCCCTCGGTGCGCGACAGGTACGTGCCGCGCACGTGGAACGGCTGCCAGCCGCGGGCGCGATCGCCGGCGAGCAGCCGCTCGGTCCGGACCTGACGCGCGAGCTCCCGATCGATCGCCGCGACGGTCTCGGCGCTGATCGGGTTCGCCCGCAGGTAGTCGCGCACCGCCTCGAGCTGCCCGCGCTGGGTGTCGCGCGCCGCGGCCCTCGGATCGACGATCGCGTCGCCGCTGCCCGCGAACCCCGGGCGCAGATCGATCGTCCACGCGCCACCGCGCCGGGCCGCGTCGTCGGCGCCGAGCTCCGCGAAGGCCTCGGCCCGCAGCGCTGACATCGCGGCCGGCGCCGACAGCACGACGAGGTCGCGGGTGAAGGTCGCGGGCGTGAAGTACGCGTCGAAGCGCGCGTCGCAGGTCACGCGCCAGGTCCCGGTGGCCTCGCCGGGCGCGAGCTGGAAGCGGTGGAGGGCCTCGGCGATCGTGGTCGCCTGGATCACGAGCGCCGGCGGCGGTCGGTCGATCCGCTCGAAGCGCCAGGTGCACGCGAGCATCGCGACGTTGCTGAACTTGCTCGGCGTCACCATCGGCGGCGCCGCGAACACGCTCGGATCCGGGGCGTCGTAGGGCCAGTCGACCACGACCTCCAACCGCACTTGCTCGCCACTCTCGACGAGGTCGGCGTGGTGGGTCAGCTGGCCCGGGATGGGTCGCTGGAAGAAGTTCTCGAGCGCGAGCCTGGGCGCCTCGATCTCGGGTCGCTCGGGTCGCTTCCCGGTGAGCCACGCCTCGTACGCATCGAAGCCGAACAGCGTCCGGCCGATCGTGCGGTTCATGCTGAGGAACAACGTGCCGTTGCCGGCGACGAGGGTCTCCGGCCGGACGTGGTTGGTGAGGAGGAACAGGAGGCCGTCGTGATCGAGCGCGAGGCCGGTGACGTCCGCGGCCGCCTGCACGGCGCGTGTCCACTCGCCGGTCGTCACGTCGTGCGAGGTGCCGGGTGCGATCGCGGGATCGTCGAGGGCGAGCGTGATCTGCAGGCCGTCGAGCCGCGACCGCTCGGCCACGGCGCTCGTGCCCGGTGGCAAGCCAGTCGCGTGCATCGCCTCGGCACCGATGGGGAGGTACTCGTACTCGCGCGTGAAGTGGAACGACAGGGTCGCGGCGGCGAAGTCCATGCGCGCGGGATCGACCCATCCGATCGCGCCCAGGATCTCCCGGACGCGCGAGGGTGCCAGCCACTCGCGACCCTGGATCTCGAGGTCGGGCGCAGCGCGCACCCAGGCCCGCACCACCCACGCTCCCGGTGTCCCGTTGCGCGCCTCGATCAGATACGGCTTTCCTGACGCCGCGAAGACGTGCCAGTTGTCGTCGGCACCGCGCGCCGAGGGTGCGTCCTTGTCGGCCGCCGGGCGCGCGAGATCGATCGCGCACTGCGGCGCGGCGATCGGCTCGCCGCGGCTGACGGCGCGCGCGAGCCGATCGGCCTCGGCCTCGGCCTCGTCACGCCCGACGTCCTGCGCGGACGGGAGCCGGGCCTGCGCCTGGTGGATCAGCTCGTGCGCGATGACCTGCCGGCCCGACGCGGTGGCGGGGGTGACGTCCGGGTGGATCGCGACGACGTCGCGATAGGCGAGGCCGCGCGCACCGCGCGCCTCGGTCGCCGCGCGGCCGGCCTCGCCGAGCCGCAGCGTCGGCGCCACGCCGAGCCGGGCCGCGATCGTGGTCGCGAACACGCGCGTCGAGGCCGCGTCGTCCGGCGCAGCGTCGGCCGGCAGCCGAGGCTCGCGCCTCGCAGCGAACAGCAGCTCTTCGAGCCCCGGCGCGGGCGCGACAGGATGGCTAGTGAACCCCTTCGGGCACGCAGCCGAGCACCGCGGCGCCCACGACGGCTCGTGCACCGCGGCGCGCGGTGCGACGCGGGCGCCGTCCGCGAGGCCGCCGAGGACGTGACGGATGTCGACGACGCCGCGGAGCGCAGCTTCGGTCGCGTCGGCGGCGAGCCGCGCCGCGGCCGCCGGATCAGCGCGGGTCGCGACCCGGGCCGGCTTCGCGGGGCCCACCGCTGGCTTGCCGTGTTGTGGTGGGCGCGACGATGGAGGCGCGTGGCGAGCCATGCCGGAGCCTCAGCCGCCGAGCTTGATCTCGCGGTAGGTGGCGCGGCCGAGGCGGACCGACATGGCGGTCTTGTCCTCGTGGACGATCTGGTCGCCGTGCAGGACCACGACGCGCACCGATGAGGCGCGGCCCCCGCCAGCCGGCTGGAGGAGGACGCGACGGCCGTCGGCGGCATCGCCGGGAACGGTGAGCGCGAAGTAGCCGTCGGCGTCGGTGTGGGCCGAGGCCAGGCTGCGGTCGCCGGCCTTGAGGTGGACCTCGAGGTTGCTGCGGCCGGCACGGCGATCGTCGACGACGCGGCCGTGGATGACCGAGGCGTCGGCGTCGACGGTGACCGCGGGGACCCGGGCCCGCTGGGCGGCGGCGAGCGCGACCGCGGCGACGGCGACTCGATCGCGCAGCGCGAGCGCGGCGCGCGCGGCGATCGGCGACTTGCGGCCGTGCTTGTAGGCGAGGCGGGCGGACTCGCGTTCGGCGCGCTTGACGCGGGCGTCCTCGAGGCGCGGGCCGGCCTGCGCGACCTCGCGCTGCAGACGATCGATCACCGCGAGCGCGGCGGCCACCGCGATCGAGGTCTGCTGGCGATCGCCATTGGGGCGGACCCCGCCACCGCCGGTAGTGGCGGGGCTGCCCCCGCCGGCGCCGCCGCCGCCGCCGTTGCCACCGCCGTTGCCGCCGGGGGCCTCTTGCTCGAGCTTGCCGAGTTTCCAGTGCATGATCGTGCTCGCTTTCAGCTGACCGGGGTGGGCAGCGCGCTAGTGGCGACGGCCTCGGCGGCCTTGGCGTCGCCGCAGATGTCGGGCTTGAAGATCGACAGCATCACCTGGTTGGGCGTGTCGTTCTTGATCATCCCGGCGACGGTCAGGCAGCGGGTGGTCTGGTTGTGCGAGGTGTCGTTCATGAGGAGACCGACGGTCAGCGCCGACACGCCGACGAGCTGGCTCGCGACCGCGGCGCTCGTGCCGGGAAGCAGCGCCTCCTTGATGCGGTTGCCGGCGACGCGCGTCGACATGCCGAGCGCGATCACAGTGGCCAGCACGCGATCGAACGCGCGGTCGAGCTCGATCTGGTTGTCGGCGACCGAGACATCGTCGAGCGAGATCAGCGCGACCGCGCTGAGCACGGTGTTGAGCGGCGGCCCCAGCAGATCGACGCCGACCTGGTTGTCGTTGAAGCTGATCTGGCCGTTGGCCGCGATCGGCGGCAGCGGATCGAGCCCGGGCCCGCCGACCTCGACGTCCTTGGCGGCGAGGAGCGCGATGAGCTGCAGCCCGAACAGCTCGTTCGAGAAGCCGAGATCGACGACGAGCACCGCGACGCCGCCGAGGAAGTCGAGCAATTCCGCGAGTGTCCAGCCGCCGAGCGCCGTGGCGTTGCCGTCGACGTCGGTGCCGAACTGCCCGGAGAACAGCGCGGCGAGATCGGCGCGCCCGACCCCGCGCACGGTCAGCTGGTTGTCGTGGATCGTCATCTGGCCGACCCCGAGCACCAGGATCGCGCGGCCGTTCGGCACCACGATCACGTTGTCGGTGATGCGGACCGCGGGCTCGCCGTCCTGACGCACGATCGGATCCTTCAGCCCGAGATCGAGCACCGAGGTCGGCGGCAGCGCGCGGTACAGCACCACGCCACCCCGCCATCCCGGGCGGACCGGCTGCTCGGTCTGGACCCACGGCGCGTTGTCGATGATGCGATTGCGCTCGATCCGGACGCCCGACGACCGGAGCGCGAACAGACCGCACACCGGATCCACGTGGCTCCGCCCGTTGCCGTCGAGGTCGTTGTCGCGGAAGACCGCGTCGGCGATCTCGGCGAGCGCGATCGCGCCGAAGCCGGTGACCTCGCGCAGCTCGGGTTGCTTGTCGAGCGAGGGGATGGCGAGCTGCAAGCAGCCGCGGATGCGATTGCCGGTGACCTCGAGCTCGCGGACCGCGATGATCTCGTCGTCGCCCGCCAGATCGAAGAACCGGGCCACGCCGATGCCGCTCTTGCCCATCGCCTCGATCGTGTTGTCGATGATGCGAATGTCGAGGAGGTCGCCCATCGACACCGGCACGTAGTCGCCGTCGTCGCCATCGGGCGGCTCGGGATCGGGATCTTGCTCGACGCAGCCGTCGTCGTTGACGATGAGCGCGCCGAAGGTGCCGATCCAGATCCACAGCTCGACCAGCTTCTCCCACGGCGCGTCCCGCTCCTCCACCTTGACCCAGGCCCACGATCCGAGCGTGATGCCGTCGCCGTTGCCGCCGGTGATGACGTTGCGGCGGAGCTCGACGTGCTCGGAGCCGCCGCCGAGCTGGATCCCGCCGAGGGCGGTCCGGGTGTAGGTCGGGATGCCGGCCGCGCTGATCGCGCCGTCGAGCTGCACCGACTCCTTGGGCGCGGCGATGCGGTTCTCCTCGACGAGCACCCGATCGGCGAACGACAGGATCGCCGGCCACCGGCCGCGGTCGTCGAAGGCGAGCGGCTTGCTCATCGGCCCGGCGACGATGTCGCAGCGCCGGATGATGACGTTGCGGGCGCCGAGCAGCGCGATCGCGCTGTAGTCGGCGACGCTGATCGCCAGCTCCTCGAGCACGACGCCGTCGACGTGCTCCTGATCCTCGCCGACGAACCGGGTCGCGGCGATGCTGGGATCGCCGCCGCCAGCCTTGAGCGCATCGACGACGACGACGCCGAAGCCGGCCGGCGCGTCGATCGCGAGGCTGCGGATCGTCAGATCGCCGCCGCCGATCGCGAAGAAGCCGAACGGAAGCTTGGTCGGCCGCACGATCGATCGCCGGCCGCAGCCCTCGATCGTCACGTGCTTGCGACCGATCAGGAGCACCGTCTCCTGGTAGACGCCGGGCAAGACGCAGACCTTGCCGCCCTCGGCGGGCAGCGCGTCGACCGCGTCCTGGATGCGTTTGAACCGGCCGAAGCTGTGGATCTCGTCGCCGACGGTGTACGTGCAGCAGCCGCGTAGCCGGGTCAGCGGCAGGAAGTGCGGGCGACAGTCGTGCAGCAGCTCGAACGTGCCGTCGTTCTTCCACTGGATCAGCGCGAGCGGCGCGAACCAGCGGCGCGTGCCGTGCGCGCGGCGACCGCTCTCGAGCTCCCAGGGCACGACCTGTGCCGGCGTCTTGGGCCGGGCCGCGATGATCCAGTGCGCGCCGGCGACCCGCGCGCTGCCGGTGAGCTTCACCTGCAGGCCGGTGGTGCCGAGCGTGACCGGCGTGCCGGGCACGAAGGCGATCGCCGCGACGGTGCCGGGATCGTCGCCCCGATCCCAGACCCGCACGAAGTAGTAGACGTGGTCGTCGAGCGTGTCCTTGTCGGGACGCTGCTTCCACGCGCCGCCGAAGCTCGCCGGCACCGCCGGCCCGGCGAAGCCGACCTCGCGCGTCTGCGGGTTGTACGACGTGACCGACAGGAGCTGGCCGCTCTCCTCGGCGAGCTTCTCGCCGTTGGACAGGACCGCGCTCCACGGCAACAGCTCGATGATCTGACCCGCCACCGGCCAGTGCGCTTGATCGCGCGGCTCCGACGCCAGGGTGAGCTTGAGGCCGCCGGCATCGAGCGCGGCGCGGTACAGCGGCGCGCCGTTGTCGACGCCCCAGGTGAGGTGCGTGGCGTCGACGAGCTGGACCCGGATGGTCTGGTTCTCGGCTCCCAGGTAGCCGCTGGTGATCGCAGGTGTGCACAGATCGCCGGCGCCGCCGCCGAGGTAGCTCACCGTCAGCTCGGCGTCGGTGACGCGCTCGCCGGTGGCATCGATCGTGCCGAGCCCGTCGGTCTGCCACGCGGTCGTGACCTGGGTCCATGCCGAAGGGCAATCGTCGACGGTGAGCCGGGGCGCGATGCGCACGCGCCACATCGTGCGCAGGCGGGTCGAGGTGTCGGGGCCGCCGAGCGCGACCTCGTACAGCTCGCCGTCCTCGACGGCGCTGACCGGCTGCTGCCAGGCCTCGACGTAGACCAGATCTTTCGTGCCGGCCGACAAGGTCGGGCGATCGGCGACCGCCTGCTGCAGCCAGTCGGGCTGCGCCGCGTAGGTCGCGGTCGCGGGGTTCCACAGCCGCAGGCCGCCGAGGTACAGCGTGCCGCCGCCGATGGTGAGATCGATGCGGCCGTCGGTGAGCGCGTGCGGCGTGATCAGGAAGCCGTCGTCGGGGCTGCCGACCGGCCCGATCACGTCGAGGTTGACGCGGCGCTCTTCCTCGAGGCGGATCCGCTCGGCCTCGTTGAAGTCGTCGTCGACCAGCACCCGGCCGAGCTGCATGCCGACGGCGGCGTAGCGCTTGGTGGGCTCGAACGCATCGCGGGACTTTTCTTCGGTCGCCATCGCTTGGCCTCAGCTCTCTCGGATGAACATGGGGATCAGCCCGAACGGCAGGTACTCTTCGACCTTCCGCATCAGGCTGTCCTCCTTGATCGGGTTGAGCGCGCGGTTCCACACGCCGAGCTCGGTGCCGTCCTCGCCGCCGCGCCGGAGCGCGTCGGTGGCGGCCTCGGCCAGCCACAGGTAGCCGGCGTCGCCGAACCGCATCGACACGAACGCGGGGCCGCCGGTCCACGGCACCCAGCGGTACGGGTGCGGCAGGCGGCTGCCGGGCGGCGCGGCGCTGAAGCGGAAGCAACCGACCTGGGTGTCGGTGACGTCGACGTGGCCGGTGATGATCGCCTCGCTGGCGTCGAGCTGCTCGACGTCGACGCCGCCGAGGATGGTGACGCGGCGCAGGGTCGTGAGGCCCGGGGTCAGCGCGATCGCGATCGCGCCGGGGCTGGCGACGATCGAGTCCTCGACGACGAGCTGATCGATCGCGCCGGTGCCCGAGGTCGCGATCCACGCGACGATCGACGACGTGATGCGCAGCTCGTCGACCGGGCCGGCCACGACGATCGGGATCGGATGCAGCGTGAGCCCGTCGAGGTCAGCGCCGCCGGGATCGAGCGTGGTGTTGCGGATGACGACCTGGTGCCAGGCGCCCTCGAGGACGATCCGGGCCGCGACCCGCGCGCCGATCCACAGCCCGTCGAGGACCAAGGTCGCCTCGAGGCCGGGCGCGGCGGTGAACACCCAGTCGCCGCCGAGACGGACGTAAGGACGGGCGAGGTTCGCGGCCTGAATGGTCAGGTGCTCGATGTCGACCGGCGCGACCGCGACGCCGTAGGTGCCGCTGTCGGGCAGCTCGGTGACGCCGAGGATGCGGGTCGCGACCACCGGCAGGTGCGCGGCGGCGAGCGTGCCGCCGCTGGGCACCACGCGATCGGGCACCTCGACGACGGTGGCGCGGCGATCGTACGTGCCGGCGCCGACCGCGCCGCCGAAGCCGTAGCAGTAGCGGACCCGCGCCGCAGCCGGCATCGCGGCCGGCACGAGCAGCTTGCCGCGGCCGCGCACCGGATCGACGATCAGATCGAGATCGGCCGGCGCCAGCGTGAGATCCGCCAGGTTCGCCGACGACACCCGCTCGGTGCGGACCGGGACGTCGACCAGCGGCGGCGGCACCGGCGCGAGGATCACCGCGACCGCGTCGGGCCACAGCACGGCCTTGCCGCAGTCGTCGACGAGGCCGAGCCGGCGGATGCGATCGAAGTTGCCGGACGCGAGCAGCTCGACCTTGTTGCCGAGGGTCGCGAGGTAGTCGTGCAGCGCGTCCTCGGTAGGGAACCGCACGCCGACCGCGCGGCCGAGCTCGGCGACCGCGGGAGCCGTGGTGCCGGCGGTGGCCATCGCCGCGATCAGCGCGGCGTCGAGCTCGTACTCGCCGTGGCCGAGGACGCGGCAGCCCATCGGTGCCGGCACCTCCCACGGCTGCGCGCTGTGCCACGCGTCCCACGCGTAGCCGGTGCCGCGGTGGCGCGGCATGAACAGCGCGGTGTCGCGGCCCGACGGATCGAACGTGAAGGTCGCGCCGTCGGCGCGCAGGTGGGGCCGCACGCCGGCGACGCGGTACGCGCCGAGGCGGAACAGGTGGAAGCTGACGCGCGGGATGTTCCAGCGGCCGTCGTCGCCCTTGGCGCGCCGCAGATCGGCGGTGTGGGCGAACGGATCCCACGGGCCGCCGGCCTGCTCGGCGAGCCGCGGCGATCGCAGGTCGGCCCAGCCCCGGGCCGGCTCGAGCAGCTCGGGCAGCGGCGGATCGAGGCGGTGGCGGTGGCGGCCGAGGAAGCGAAAGCTCTCGACGACCTTGCCGTCCCAGCCGGTCAGGTCGGCGATCAGCTCCTCGAGCACGCGCGGCGTGCCCTTGCGGCGCCGGTAGTAGATGGTCTTGGCGACGTCGACGCGGCGGCCGCGCTTGTTGAGCGCCGACACCATGCGCGTGCCGACCAGATCGCCGAGGTACGGCACCGCCCAGTCGTCACACAGATCGATGAACGCGTCGTCCCACAGCCGATCGTGGCCGCGCCGCAGCACCGCGACCTGCTCGGCGATGAGCTCGATGAACGCGCGCAAAGTGCCGGGCCGCTCGGCGATGCCGTCCTCGTGGCGATACACCGACGGGATCAGCTCCCACAGCCGCTCGGTGTAGTAGCGCTCGAACTGATCGTCGGCGACGCGCGGATCGGTCATGTCAGTGGCTCCCCGTCACGGCGAGCCCGCCGGTGAGATCGAAGAAGTTGCCGGGGCCGGGATCGACGCCGTAGTCGACCAGCGGCGCGCCGTTCCACGACAGGCCGCGCACGCCGGTGACGCCGGGGTGATCGAGCAGCGCCGCGAGCAGCGGGCTGCGCAAGAGCGGCGTCGCGATGCCGAGCCGGGCCGGCGCCAGGAGATCGTCGTGCAGCGACGCGGTGACCGCGGCGACGACGTCGTCGGGGATGCGGCGCGGATCGATCTCGAGATCGATCGCGAGGCTGGCGCTGAGCGCGGTCGCGGCGGCGCAGGTGATCGGGGTGTCGGGCGCGCTGAGGCCGCGCAGCCGCAGATCGACCTGCGCGACCACGGTGGCGATCACGTCGGCTGTGTGAGGCGCGGTGACGACCCACACCTTCACCACCGGCCGCTGCTGGGTACCGTCCCACGCCCAGTCGGCGCGGGCGGTGACGACGCCGGCGCCGAGCCGCGCCGCGACCTCGAGATCGGCGATCGAGATCGCGCGACCGAGCAGCAGCGCCGAGCGTGGCGCCAGCTCGCGCAGCGATCCGGCGTCCTCGGCGTCGGCGCCACCGCCGGCCGCGAGCGCCGCGGCCACCGCGTCGAGCCCGGGCACCGGCCGCGCGAGCTGCGCGATCGATCCCGCCGGCGGCGCCTTGGCCCCGGCGCCGAACCGGTAGCTCGCGACCACCGCGGCGCCGCTCGGCAGGCGCGAGCCGCGCACGCCGTCGCCGAACGTGACCGCGCTGGCGCCGTCGTCGTCCTGGCGGACCACGAACACCTGATCGTCGGGCCGCGAGCCGAAGAAGCTCGTGACCTCGAACCACTCGAGGCCGCCGACCCAGATCCGCAGGCTCGACGCGAAGCCGGGGTCGGCCGCGATCGCGCGGTAGGTCAGCGGCTTCTTGGCGAGGACGAAGCGCTGGTGCAGGGCGATCGCGTCGCCGCTGCCGAGCACCTCGCCGGTGACCGACTCGCCGCGCACCGCGGTGACGACGTTGCCGTACGCGGTGATCGGCGTCGCCAGCCCCGGGCTCCAGGTCGCGTCGGCCGCGGGATCGATCACGCCGGTGGTGAGATCGATGCTGGCGCCGATCGCCACCGCGCGCTGCTCGACGTCGCGCAGCAGCATGCGCGTGGTCGCGGCGGTCGAGCCGACCGGCGCCCGCGCGCCCTTCACGATCAGCGGATCGCCGGGCCCGATCGCGCGCACGGTCGCGCCGAGGACCCGGCCGGCGCTGATCAGGCCGAGGCCGATCGTGAAGCCGCCGACGTCGGTGGCGGCGGTCCAATCGACGCTGGTCGGCGTGGCCTTGCGGCTCGGGTCGTTGATCGGATCGCCGGTGATGATGAACGTGCGCAGCGCCTTGACCGCCGGGATCGGCTGGGCCGGCACCGTCGCGGTCTTGCTGTCGGGCAGGTTGATCGTGACCGCCGGCGAGGTCGCCGCCGCGATCTGCGTGATCCACCAGTCGTCGCGCAGGTGCGCGGTGGCCCAGCGCACCTCGTCGCCGTGACGGATGAAGAAGCGATCGTTCTGGCGCAGCTCGCGGTAGACGCCGTCGAGGACGAACCAGTAGCCGTAGGTGACGCCGAACGACGGCGTGTCGCCGCCGACCGCCGACGGCAACTGCAGCGGCGCGGTCCGGCTGGCCTTGCGCAGCCGCGCGGTCGCGACCGCGACGCCGGCGCCGGCGTCGACCTTGCGATCGAGCTTGACCGCGACCACGCGGCGACCGGCGTCGTCGACGCGGCGCGCCACCGCGATCACGGTGCGGACCTCGGCGATGGTGTCGCCGAGCTCGACCAGCACGGTGTCGCCGACCGCGGCGCTGGCGGTCTGCGGCTCGAGCAACAGCTCGTCGATCCCGCCGCTGAGGATCGGGCCGGCCGGCGTGATGACCGGCCACTGGTTGAGCGCCGGGTGGATCGCGGCGGGCGCGATCAGCTCGAAGACCTGCGGCGGCTCGCCGTCGAACGCGCCGGAGCGAAAGCCGGTGCCGATCGGCAGGGTCACCGGCGCGCGGCCACCGGCGCGCACCGCCAGCTCGACGGTCGCGGCCATCGCGGGCCGGGGCACGTAGCCGAGCAGCTCGACCAGCCGGCGCAGCGACGGTCGCAGCTTGCTGGTGCGGACGTACGACTCGTCGGCGATCGCCTTGTCGTAGAGCGAGAGCAGCTCGCCGATGTAGGCCCACAGCTCGAGCCACATGACGCCGTAGTCGTCCTTGGCGCGCGCCGACCACTCGGCGAGCGCCGGCTGCAGCCGCGCCCGATCGAGCATGGCGAGCCGCAGCTCGATGAACGTCGACCACTGGCGCGGCAGATCGTCGAGGCCGGCCGCGATCATCGGCGGGGTCGGATCGTCGGGTGCGTCGCACGGACAGTTCATGCGCCGCCCTCCGGCAAGATGGTGAGCGTGCCGCGATCGGGGTGGCGCGGATCGCCGCTGACCCGGATCACCTCGTCGGCGCCGGGCGTGTAGTACGGCTCGGCGAAGCTCCGCTTCGGGAACCAGCCGCGTCGCTCGATCGCGATGCGCTTGACCGCGCGCACGCCCGGCACGCGCTGGACCCAGACCTCCAGCTCCGAGCGATCGAGCGGCGTGCCGAACGTGAAGCGATCGGGATCGAAGAAGCCGGCGATCGGCCGCAGCCCGCGCCGCCCGAGCAGCGCGCGCACGATCCCGGCGACGACGTCGGCGGGATAGGCGTGGGCCTCGACGCACACCGCCAGCTCCAGCTCGAGATCGGCGTAGCGCGGCGGCCGGACGTGGACCTCGCGACCGGTCATGCGGAAGCGATCGAGGTGGTGGCCGAGCGCGCGGCGCTGATCGGCGGGCAGCTCGGGCAGCGCGCGCGGATCGGCGGCGGTGAACGCGGTCGACCAGCTCCCGGTCCAGCGGAACTGGGTGCCGGCCTGCTGTACCCACGGCAGGCGCCGGGCCGCGTCGTCGAAGTCCTCGGGGCGGACCGCGCGATAGGTCACCGCGCGGAACTCCTCGGGCGCGTCGCGCCGGGCCTGCGCGATGGTCTCGGCCTCGACGCCGCCGGCGATCGGCAGCGGGTTGGTGACCGCGGCGATGAACGCGTGATCGGGACCGAGCTCGGCGTAGCTGAGCTTGGTCGTCGGATCGGCGTGGCGCAGCACGCCGTCGGGCAGGTTGCCGCGCACGCCGTTGCCGAGCCGGTACGTCGCCCGGTAAAAGATCTCCTGCCCGGCGGCGGCGTTGCCGCGCGGCGGCATGCGGCCCAGCTCGCCGTCGCCGAACCGGATCGTCGCGCCGGTGCCGGTCAGGTAGTCGCGATGCACGACCTCGCCGCCCGGGCGCTGGAAGCCGATCGCGCGCTCCCAGGTGCCGTCGTCGAGGACGAAGTGGCGATCTTGCGACTCGGAGCTGTTGGGGCCGACCAGCGACGGCCGCCAGTCCCAGCGCTGGCCGAGCGCGATCGCGGTGGGCGACGCGACCTCGTGCAGCGCGACCTCGGGGATCGCCTCGCGCGGATCGTCGCCGAGCCGCACCACCGCCTGATCCTCGAGGAACCGCCAGATGCCGTCGCCCGGCACCGCCGAGGTCGGGGTCGGGCCGCGGGTGGGCAGGCTGTGGAGGAACCCGATCGACTGGTTGGCGCCGACCCGCTCGATGGCGGTCGGCAGGCCGCCGAGGTTGGCGCCGATCGAGAACGTGGTGCGGCGGGTGATGCCGGCGGTCACCGGCGCGACGTTGCCGAGCACGAACGTCCACGCGAGATCGAGCTCGACCGGCGTCGGCTCGCGCCACGTCAGGCGGGTGACGTCGGGGCTCGCCGCGAGCGGATCGACCTGGAGCAGCACGCCGGTCAGCGTGACCAGCAGCGCGCGCACCGGCAGGTCTCGCTCGTCGGGCGGCGGCTCCGTGATCAAGAAGACCTGCTCGTCGGCGACGAACCGGTCGGCGTGCTTGCCGGCGAGGTGCAGCGAGGTCGAGCCGACCGGCAGGCACGCGCCGGGCAGCGGCCGGTGCGGCGCGTGCAGATCGGGCACGTCGTCGTCCCAGACGTGGGCGCCGAGGCGGTTGCGCCCGGCGTGGGCGCGCCACGATCGCACCGGCGTCGTGAAGGTGTCGTCGAGGTGCTCGCCGACCTCGTAGCCGATCGCGGTGCCGTCGCCGCTGGCCCACACCGGCGTCCCGGCGCGGACGGTGCGCCAGTCGGCGACCGACGACGTGATCGCGACGTGACCGCGGGCGCCCAGGCCGTCGTGCAGCCCGTAGTCGACCAGCCGGACGTGGCGGCGGACCGAGCGGCGCTGGCTGGCGCTGCCGAACTGCGCCTCGCGCCCGACCCGGTCCTGGTAGTACGCGAGGTCGTCGCCGGTCGCGGCCAAGAGCTCGACCAGCATCACGCCGGCGTCGGCCTCGAGGCGATCCTTCCAGCCCGGGTGGCGCAGGCTCGCGAAGTCGAGCAGCGCGCGGCGCAGGCTCCAGAAGTCGCGCGCGGCGGGATCGACGACGATGTCGTCGGGCTCGGCCGGTGGACACTCGTGCGGTAGCGCCGCGCAGTCGACCTTGCGCTCGCACGCCGCCTTGAAGTCGACCTCGATGCGGGCGAAGAACGGATCGATCTGGGTGGTGTCGAGCGCCAGGGTCAGCCAGTAGCGGCCGAAGCCGCCGGGCCGCGCGACGGTGAGCTGGACGACCTCGCGGCCGTCGACCGGGACCAGCGCGAGGCCGGTGATCGGGATCGCCGGCTCGTCCTCGCCGGTGATCGCGAAGTCGGCGGCGGTCACCGCCGGCGCGATCCGCGACGCGTCGTGGAAGAAGAACACGTCGAGCGTGACCTGATCGCCGTGGACCGCGACGAAGTCGATCCCGGTCAGGGTCGGGTGCGCGAGGAGCGTCGCCTTGCGATCGATCGGCGCCATCAGAGCGCGACCTCGAGGTTGAGGTAGCGGCGCTCCTGCCGGGCCAGGAGCAGGTAGCGCAGCTTGACGGTGAGCACCTCCTCGACCGCGTCGACCTCGGTCTGCTCGACCTTGATGAGCGTCCCGAGCCAGCGATCGAGCGCCTGCAGGATCGTGACCTTCAAGAGGCTCGCGGCCGACGGGTTGTTGGGCGCGAACACCATGCGACGCAGGCCGCAGCCGAAGTCGGGCCGGTTGATCCGCTCGCCGGGATTGGTGAGCAGCACCTGGCGGATGAGCTGATCGACGTGGGCGGCGTAGCGATCCTCGTCGGCGACCTTGCCCAGCCCGCGATCGATCGCGATCGGGAAGCGGATGCTGTGGAACTCTTCCCGCATCAGGTCACCTCGAACGTGCCGCTGTTGACCTTCACCGACGCGGTGCCGACCTCGACCTTGCCCTTGCCGCCGGCCTCGCTGGTCACCACCGACGCGGCGACGGTGTGCTTGCCCTGCTTGGCGGTGGTCACGACCTCGGCGGTCAGGTCGACGCTGGCGTCGCTCGAGTTCTCGAGCCGCGCGTGATCGTCGTCGTCGTCGAGCGTGAGGGTGATGGCGTCGGTCTTCCAGAACTTCACCGCCGGCACGCCGCCGAGCGGGGTCTCGCCGTCGGCCCAGAAGCAGCCGACCCAGATCGGGAAGCCGGGATCGCCGCCCTCGAACTCGACCCAGACCCCGGTCCCCACCGGCGGGATCGCGAAGAAGCCGACGTCCTTGCCGGCGTACGGCACGCACGGCATCGCCCACGCCTGCTCGGTGCCGAGCACCTTCGGCACCTCGACCTTGACCCGGCCCTTGCTGAGCGGATCGTCGACGTCGACGACCTTGCCGCGGTACTTGCCGAAGCACGCGTGGTGGGCCTGATCGACGAGGAATTCCAGGAGCGCAGGATCCATGTCAGGCCTCCCAGGCGTTGCGGAGCAACTCGAAGTCCATCATGTGGGCGTCGCCCTCGATGGTGTGGCGAACCGCGGCGACCACGTACTTGCCGCTGTGGCGGGTGCCGAGCCCCGACACCGCGATGACGGTGTGCGGCCTCAGCACCTTGCCGACCGCGCGCGCGTTGGCGCGGCCGCGGGCGCACACGAACCAGCCGCCGTCGATGAGCGACGCCTCGGCGCGCGCCTGCAGATCGCCGAGATCGTCGACGTTGGCGGTGATCTGGACCTGGCGCGCGGCCGCGACGTCGGCGTACGCGACCCCGCCCAGCGGCGGCAGCGGCGTGCGGGCGACCTGGCCGTCGAGGGTCGACAGATCGGCGAGCTTGAGCTCGAGGCCGATCGCCGCGGTCGGGCGCTCGACGTCCCACTCGATCTCGAGCTCGTCGAGCGTCGCGGGATCGTCGTCGAGGCCGATCGTCGCGACCGGCGGGCCGGTCAGCGCCGGGCGCTTGAAGTGCGCGGTGGTCGTGCCGGCGACGTCGGTCGACATCCAGAACCAGTGGCCGTAGCGCACCGCGAGCCGGCGCACGAAGCGCAGGTCGGTGTCGCGCTGCACCAGCGGGTGGGTGTCGTCGGTGTGCTTGGTCGAGAGCGCGTCGACGTCGGCGGTGACGCCGTAGCTCGACAGCACCGACGACACCGCGTCGGACGCGGTCACGCCGGTCCACAGCTTGGTCTTGATCTCGCGATCCATCTCGAAGCACTTGTCGCCGCCGCTCACCTCGACCATCGACGTGCCGACGCCGCGCATCAGGTTGACGCGGTGGCCGTGGACCTGGCCCTTCACCAGCACCGCCTGATCGTCACCGGCCTTGGCCGCGACGGTCAGCTCGGCGCCGGGCGCGAGCCGATCGTCGAGCAAGAGCGGGTAGTCCTGATCGACGTCGACCAGGCGGTAGCGCAACCGGAACGTCGAAGGCTCGCCGATCCGCTCGCTCACCTCCACCTGCTCGGCGGCGGCGAGGTCGTCGGCCGGCGTGGTGCCGGCGAGGATGGCGAGGTCGAAGGGCATCAGCGGGTCTTGGGTGGGATCGGGATCTCGCGGGCCTCGGCCAGCGCGTCGGGCAACATCACGTCGGCCAGCTCGCAGATCCGCCACGACGACGCGCCGTCGCCGAGGTACGCGGCGGCGAGGTGATCGAGGCGCTCGCCTTGATGGCGGCGGTGGAAGCCGAGGAGCAGATCGGCCTGCGCGCTCGGCGTCGGGACCAGCATCAGGGTGCGGCCGCGGTGATCGCGCACCGGATAGGGCGTGAGCCCGGCATAGCGACTCTTGGCGTCGAACACGGCATCCTCCTTCGCCGCTAGAGCGGCAAGATGCCGAGGATCGACTCGGCGGTGTTGGCGATGTTGGCGAGCGCGAGCGCCTCGCGCTGGGCTCGCGTGAAGTCGTAACAGAACTTGGCGAGGCCCTTGCCCGACGAGCTCGACGCCTTGTCGGCGGCGAGCGCGGCGCTGGTGATGACGCGCATGCCGATCGTGACCTTGGCGCGCACCGGGTACAGCAGCTGGTTCCACTGCTGCTCCTCGATCGCGAACGAGGTCAGGCGGACCGGCACGATCCGGCCCGGGCCCCAGATGAACAGCGTGACCGGCACCTCGGGCCGCACCACCGACTTCTTCAGCCCGGCCGAGATGCCGCCGCCGCTGCCGCCGATCGAGATCGACACGTTGATCGAGCCGACCAGCGAGCCGAGCAGGCTGTCGCCGGTCGGGTACAGGAGCGTCTCGAGCGCGGCGATGCGATCGGCGACGCCGGTGACGACCGCGACCGGGTGGCTCTCGGGCGCCTCGAGCGCGTCGGACGCGTCGAGCAGGAGCGTCAGGTTGAAGGTCTCGGCGGGATCGTGGCCGAGGAACGGCGGCGGCAGCACCGCCTGGCCGGGCGCGTGGGTCGCGGCGGGATCGCTGGGCGGCGGCTCGGCCGGCGCCGGCGGCACGTACGGCGACAGCGTGCGCTGCAGCGACTCGGGGTTGTACTGGAAGACGATGATGTTGGGGATCGGGACGATCGGCGTCTCGGTGAACTGGACGATCGCGCCCTTCAGGAGCTTGGGGCTCCGGCTGTAGCCGTCAGCCATGACGCTTGCCTCCTCGACGCTGGATCGGTCCGTCGCCCTCGCGATCGCTGGCGCGGATGTCGGTGACCGACATCCGGCGGCCGGTCTGCTGCAGCACGTGCGCGAGCTCGTGATAGACGAGCTGCTTGCCGTCGCCGGCGGTCGGCGCCCACTGGCCCTCGGCGAAGTAGATGTCGCGGCCGGCGGTGAACGCGCGGGCCTCCTCGTGGGCGGCGGCGGTCGCGGCCGCGGGATCGCGGTGGACCCGGACCGCCCCGAGATCGGCGCCGAACGCGCGCTCGGCCTCGCCGCGCAGCTCGGTGGGCAGCGCCTCGCCGCTCGACGCCGGCAGCTCGACGCGCGCGGCTGGCGCTGGCGTGAGGACGCGCGACACGTTGATCTCGCCGTGCAAGGCCGCGGTCGTGGCCTCCTCGGCCTGGCGCTCGAGCGATCGATCCATCGCGCGCGGCGAGGCGCGCTTGCCGGCCGCCGGCTTGCGCTGCACGCCTTCGAGCGGCTGCGGCCGCTGCGCGCGCGATCTCACCGCGCCACCTCGGCGATGCGCGCGGCGACCCGATCGATCAGCTCGTCGCGCCGCAGCCCGGCCGGCAGCTGCAGGCGGAGCTCGGCGACGTGGATGCGCCCGACCTTGCCGGTGCCGCGCAGGCGATCGGCGACCCGCGCGGCGATCGCGCGCGCGACCCGCGGCGCGTCGGCGGCGCTGATGCCGGGCAGCCGCAGCACCAGCTCGTCGATGCCGACCTGACCCTCGCCGTCAGCCCGCACGCAGCACCTGCTCGCGCTCGCGCTCGCCGAGCGCGCGGCCGTCCTTCTGCAGCTCGCGCTCGACGCCGCGCGCCAGGTGCCCGGCGGTGATGTCGCCGCCGGCGCGACGCGCCGCTAGCAGCGCCGCGAGGGCGGCGTACTTGATCTGCGCGCCGGTCAGATCGACGGTGGCGGCCAGTAGCTCGAGGGGCGCGGCCAGGCGCGTGGTGGTGCCGGCGGGGGCGATCCCGCCGACGATCGACGTCCACAGCGCACGGCGCTGCGCGGGATCGGGGCGCGGCAGTTCGACCACGTAGCGCAACCGGCGGATGAACGCCGGGTCGACGTTGGCGCGCTTGTTCGACGCCAGGATCGCGACGCCGGCGTACGACTCGATCGCCTGCAGCAGATGGTTGGTATCGGTGTTGGCGTGGCGGTCGTGGGCGTCCTTGATCTCGGTGCGCTTGCCGAACAGCGCGTCGGCCTCGTCGAACAGCAGCACCGCGTCCATGTGCTCGGCGCGGGCGAGGATGCGCGTCAGGTTCTTCGCGGTCTCGCCGATGTACTTGCTGATCACGCCCGACAGCGAGATGCGATAGAGGTTGAGCCCGAGCGCGCGGGCGATGACCTGCGCCGTCATCGTCTTGCCGGTGCCGGGCGAGCCGGTGAGGAACGCGAACAGGCCGCGGCCCTGCGGAAACATCCGGCGCAGCGACGGGTCTTCCCACAGCTCGGCGCGGGTCCGGCCCTCGTGCTCGAAGTCGCGCAGCACCTCGACGACCTGCGCCGGCAGGATCAGATCGTCCCACGTGAACGGGCACGCCAGCGGCTGCGCCAGCTCGCCGAGGCGGTGACGGTCGCGATCGCGCATCAGCGCGCGGACCTGATCGGGCGCGGTCAGGTTGCGGTGCGCGGCGTCGGCGATGTCGCCGGGGTTGGCGCGGTAGCTGGTGGCGAGCGCGTCGACGGCGTCGTCCGACCAGGTCGCGGCGGCCGGCACCAGCGCGCGCCACAGATGCGTGCGATCGGCGACGGTGGCGGCCGGCAGCTCGACGTGGATGTCGACGGTCTCGGGCTGCGGCCGCAGCACTGCGCCCGGCTCGACGCAGACGAAGGTGAGCGGGAACGGCACCGGCATCGCGTTCCAGTCGCGGCGCGCGACCTGCTCGCCGACGAAGCCGATCGCGGCGCGGCCGAGGAACGCCTGGCGGTGGGCCCGGATCAGGAACTCGCGCCAGCCGTCGTCGGCGATGGCGTCGCCGTCGAGCGCGACGAAGCCGAGGCCGACCTCGGCCGCGATCGCGACGGCGAAGGTGGTGCGGCCAGTGCCGGGCGGCGCGCTGACGATGACGCGGACCGCGCGCAGCCCGCCCTCGCGGTTCCAGCACGGCGCGATCTGCGCGCAGGTCTCGGCGATCGGCCAGCCGGCCAGCGGCGCGCGCGGCGTCACCGGGCGCACCGCGCCGGCCAGCGCGGCCTCAACCGCGTAGGCGCCGGTGAACCAGTCGAGGATCGCCGGATCGATCGCCAGACCGTCGCCGTCGCCGGGCGCCAGCTCGACCTTGCGGCACACGCTCCACCGCACCAGCGCCGACGCCGGCGTCAGCACCCGCTGCGGCCCGTGATCGAACAGCGCGGCGATCAGCGCCTCGGTCGGGATGGCGCGGCCGGTCACCGCGGCGATCAGGCCGCCCAGATCGGGCGTGACCGCGGTCGCGAGCAGCACGTGCAGCAGGTCGAGCTCGCGATCGTCGAGGCCGAGGGTCTCGGCCAGGCGTCGCGATCGCACGCCATGATCGCGAAGATCGCGCTCGACCAGGGCCTGCGATCGCGCCAGCACCTGGCCGCGGTCGTCGCGCTCGGCCCAGCCGCGCCGCAGATCGCCGTCGGTCCACGCGTCGAGCCAACCCGGGCGCTGCGCCGCCGCGGCCTCGAGCGGCGCGCCGTCGCGGATCCGCTGCGCGCGATTCCCGCTCCACGCCGCGAGCTTTTGCAGCGCGAGCCGGACCCGCGCCACGATCAGCGCCAGCTCTCGCTCGATCGGATCGCGCCCGCCCGGCGGCGCCTCGATCGCCGGCTCGATCGGCTCGGGCGGCGCGATCGGCTCGATCGGCGCGATCGGCTCGGGCGGCTCGGCGGTGGCGAAGGCCGGCGCGGTCATGGCACCTGCACCCAGCGCGGCGGCGACTCGCTGCCGTTGACCAGCACCCGCACCGGCACCCACGTCCCCGACGGCGCGCCGGCCGGCAGCCGCAGCTCCAGCTCGGTCGGCGACACGATCCGGAACTCGCCGGGCCCCGGCGCTCCGGCGACGAGCGTCAGCGCCAGGCCGGCGACCGACGCGCGCACCGGCGCGACGAAGCGACCGCCGGTGACGGTGACCTCGCCGGTCGCCGCGACCGCGCCGGGCTCGACCTTCGGCACGATCTGGAACGGCGTCTCGTTGGTCGCGATGGTCTGCGTGTGCGACGTGCCGTCGGCGAGCGTCGTCACCCGCGTCACCGCCAGCGTCGCGGCGTAGGTGCCGGGCACGATCGGCCGCGCGGGATCGCCGTCGAGCGTGTCCTGCACCGTCGCGAACACCGCGTCGCCGGCGCTGTTGACCGCCCACAGCGGCCCGACCGGCTGCGGCGCGGTCAGGTCGGGGCCGCGCAGCCGCAGCTCGAGCGAGCCGCCGCCGAGGCCGGTGCCGATCAGCGTGAGCTCGTCGCCGAGCGCGGCCTGGGCCGGCTGGACCTCGATGCGGCGATCGGCCGCCTCGCCCGGGATGCGCAGCACGACCGTGCTGCGGCTCGTCGACAGCTGCGGCAGCCCGCCGACGAAGGTCGTGACGCCCCACGTGAAGACGCGGCCGCTCGCGGTCGCCGGCTCCTCGGGCTCGACCAGCACGACCGACACCTCGTAGTACGCCGACAACCGCAGCGGCTGCGAGCCCGCGGTCCAGTACGCCACCGCCTCGTTGGGTGGGATGTGGCGCAACGCGAGCCGCAGCCGGTTGCCGCCGTCGAGCATCTGCAGCGGGAACGCCTTGGTTCCGCCGATCGAGGTGTGATCGTCGATGATCGGATAGTCGTGCAGCGCCTTCACCGCGAGGCCGAGCAGCAATTGCTCGCGGTACGGGCCGAGCTCGTCGATGCGCGTGCTGCGCGCGGTGACGAGGTAGTGGAGGTTGAGGCCCATCGGCGTGTAGCGGATCGGCGTCTGTGGCCGGTTGGGCCACGGCTGGTTCTTGTGCGCCGCCTCCTCGACCAGGTGGTAGAGGTAGATGCCGACCATGTTGTCCTCGGTGGTCAGCATGTCGGGCGGCAGGCTGGTGACGATGACGTCCACCGGCCCGGTGACCGGCGAGGTCGGCCGCGCCGGCGACGCCTTGATCGCGGCGTCGACGAGCCGGACCAGGCTCTGCGTGACCAGGGACAGATCGTGGAGCGCCACGGCTAGCGTTGCCTCAGGCCGAACCCGCGGTGGAGCAGGCCGCTGCGCGCGGCGCGACGATCGCCGCCGCGCTGCACGACCACGACGCGGCTGGGCGCGGGCGCGGCGGGGGCCGGCGCGGGCGCGACGACCTCGACGATGAGGCGACCGATCGACAACGTCGGCGCCGCGGCCGATGGCTCGGGCACCGCGGGCATGGTCGCGGCGAGCGGCGGGCCGGGCGCGCGCGGCGGCGATGGCGGCGTCAGGCTCGGCGGCGGGGCGAGCGCGAACGGCGGCGGCGGTGCAGCGGCCGGCGGGCTCGGCGCCGGCACCGGCGCGCGTGGCGCGACGAGGATCGGCGGCGCAGACGGCGCGAGTGTCGCGGCCGGCGACGGTGCAGCGACGAGGCTCGACTCGGATCGATCATCGGCATCGCGCGGCGATGCAACCGCGCCCGCTGGCGGTGCGATCGGCGCGGCGATCATCGGCGTCGCGAATCGCTCGTCGGCGCGCGTCGGCGCGAGGCGCGTCCACGCCCGCGGCGGCTCACCCGCACGCGGCATCACCGGCGGCAGCGGCGCGGGCCGATCGTCACCCGTCGCGCGCGCCGGCGCCGCGCTCACCGGCGCCGCGATCACCGGCACGGCCGTCTCCGATCGCGTCGGCGCGATCACCGGCGCAACGCGCTCGACTCGCCGCACGCTCGCCGGTGCCGGCGCGATCACCGGCGCTGGTCGCATCGACTGCGCCACCGCGCCGGCCGGCCCGTCGACGATCGGCGGCGCGGCGAACGGATCGTCCACGCCCGTGACCGCGGCCCGCGGCACCGACGGCGCCATCGCCCGCGCCGCCGGGCTGGGCAGCGCGCGTGACACGAGTCGGTTGAGGTAGTTCGCCACGAGGTTGTTTCTGCCTACCGCTGGCGCAGCTCGCGCTCGGTCAGCTCGACGTAGTCGCGGCGCCGCAGCCGCGACAGCGACATGATCTCCGACAGCGACCAGCCGTAGCTGCGCGCCAGCCGGTGCACCTCGAACGTCCGCTGCGCCCGCTCGGCCACGACGCGGTCGAGGAAGAACCGCTGCAGATCGAACCGCACCGCGTGACCGCGCCCGCACTCCGGGCAGGTCGCCTCCAGCTCGAGATCGAGCAGCGGCGCCAGGCGCTCGAGCGCCGCCGCCAGCGTCTCGGGGCTGGCGTCGCCCTCGAGGCGGCACCGCTGCACCAGCGCGCGCACCGGATCGTCGGAGGCGCTCGCCGCCAGCTCGTCGTCGCCCGACGGCACCCGGAACCGCGTCCCGTCGGCCAGCGCGAACGTGCCGTCGGCGCCGCCGGCGATCTCGCCGCGATCCTCGACCACGCTCGCGACCAGCTCGCTCAACCGGAAGTCGAGATCGAACCGCGCCTCGCAGTGCGGGCACACCGACGTGCTGGTGATGCGATCGCCCAGCTCGTGGCCGTAGATCGCCGCCAGCACGCGATCGCGATCCGCCGCCGTCAGGCGCCCGGCCTGCCCCGGCCCCAGCGCCGCGCCCGGCACGTCGACCAGCAGCCGATCGATGAGCGCGATCGCCGACCAGGTGCCGGTGTCGCTCACCGACTCCTCGTCGTCGCCGCGCAGCTCGCGAAGGTAGATCCACCCCGGCGGCACCGCATAAATGACCGGGACCCGTCTCATGGGGACGTCAGGTCTCGGTCGGCTCGACCACCGCGGTGTCGCGCTCCCAGCCTTCGTTCTCGAGCTTCATCATCTCGATCGCTACCGCGTTGGCGTTGGCGTCGAGCTCCGGCATCGCCTGGTACTCCGAGACCCAGCAGCGGTAGACCTTGTAGGCCTTCACCACCACGCTGTTCTCGTTGAGCAGCTCGATGATGACGTCCTTGCGGAACTGCTTGAGCGAGATCACGCCCAGCTCGCCGACGTTGTAGACCAGGTTGGCCCACTTCTCGAACTCGTCGTCGTGCGTGACGCCGCGCTCGAGCGTGATCGACTCGAACGAGATCGCGGCCGGCATGTGGCGGGCGGTGCTCGGGTCGTTGCCCTCACGGTGCTTGACCACCTCGACGGTGCGCTTGAGCGCGCTGCACTTCGCGACGCCCGCGACGTAGCGACCGTCCCACTTCACCCGGAACTTGAAGTTCTTGTACGGGTCGAATCGATGCGTGTTGACGCTGAACTTGGCCATGGTGCGCGCTCCCGGGGATCAGGTGGCCAGCTTCTGGGCGATCTGCTGGAGATACAGCACGACGAACTCCGCCGGCTTCAACGGAGCGAACCCGACCCAGATGTTCACGATGCCGAGGTTCTGATCGTTGGCGTTGGTGGTCTCGCGGTCGCACCGCACGAAGTACGCGTCGGTCGGCTTCGCGCCGGCGAACGCGCCCTTGCGGAAGAGGTCGTGCATGAACGAGCCGACGTTCAGGCGGATCTGCGACCACAGCGGCTCGTCGTTGGGCTCGAACACCACCCACTTGAGGCCGCGGTACAGGCTCTCCTCGATCATCAGCGCCAGGCGCCGGATCGGCACGTACTTGTACTCGCTGGCGAAGGCGTCGGCGCCGTCCATGGTGCGCGCGCCCCACGAGATGACGCCCTCGGGGAACAGCCGGATCGCGTTGACGCCGGCCGGGTTGATCGCGCCGTTCTGAAGATCCGACATCTGGTAGTCGACGCCGGCGACGCCGCGCAGATCGGCCTCGGTGCCGGCCGGCGCCTTCCACACGCCCCGGTTGGAGTCGATGCGCGCGTACAGGCCGGCCATCGCGCCGGCCGGGCCGACCGTGTACTCGCGGCCGTTCTCGATCAGCTTGAGGCGCGGGAAGTACACCGCGCTGTGATCCTTGGTGAGCCCGAGCCGCAGCGTGTTGGCGCCGCTGGCCGCGGTCTGGGTGTCGACCCACGTCGGCGGCGGATCCATGATCAGGAACGCGCGCTCGTCGCGGGCGAACGCGCTGGCCTCGCCCCAGAGCTGCTCGAGCGGCACCGCCGTCGCCTGGTCGGCGTCGGGCGGCAGCACCAGCAGGTTCCACAGATCGACGTCCGACCGCACCAGCTCGTACGCGGCGGTGTAGTCGCCCATCGCCGGCGGTCCGCCGTCCTTGCCGTCGAGCCCCGCGGCCTGGCTGCCGAGCGTGGTGTCGCCGCCGGGGCCGACGCTCAGGTAGCGGACGTTGGCGAGGAACCGCGCCGCCATGTCGGCGCCGATGGTGTTGAGCGCGGGCAGCGCGGGGCCGGTGAACGTGAAGCTGGTGCCGGCCGGTCCGACGACGCCGTTGTCGCCGCCGGTGGTGTCGAGGAAGCTGAGCCGGTAGCCCCACAGCTCGGCGCGCCAGAAGAACGTCGTCGGATTGGCGGCCTGGTAGGCGTTGACCTGATCGCGGATCGCCGCGAGCGTGGTCAGCACGCCGGCCTTGCCGCCGACGCCGCCGGTCCAGGTCCGGGTGGCGGCGCCGAGCGCGAGCGGCACCGACCTCGCGGCCACCGCGCCGCTGCTGGTGACCTCGTCGAGCGTCACGCCGAGGAGGTCGTTCTTGAGCAGCGTGCCGAGCTGGATCGCGGGGGCGGTGTCGACGGTGGCGCCGTCGAGCCCGCGCGACGACGCGAAGGTCACGCCGGTCGGCGCCGGCCGCAGCTTGGCGAACGCACCCACCTCGAGGCCGCCGTTGGCCGGGCCGAACCCGATCAGCTTGGCGAGATCGCTCGTCGTGGCCGAGGTCACGCGGATCTCGTTGGCCGGCGACGCCGTGGTCGCGGTGATGCGGATGAGCGTCGTCTCGGCCGGGCTCGCGGCGACCGCGGCCGGGCCGCGGAGCACGTCGACCTTCACCGCCGGCACCGGCAGGCCGGTCACCAGATCGGCGGCGAGTTGGGCCTGGATCGCGTTCTGGATCGAGGTCTCCAGCGCGGTGCGCGCCAGCGCGAACGTCGCCGGTCCGGGCGTGACGAGGTCCGGCACCGTGACCGTGATCTGCTTCTTGCCACCGACGCTGAGGCGGAACGTGCGGCCGACCGCCAGCACCGCGTTGACGGCGGCCGCGAAGTCGGGCGCGGTCGCCGCCTCGAGCGGACCGGTCGAGAGCGAGTGCCCCGGGCTGCCCGCGGTCGGCACGATCGCGAAGCCGTCGACCAGCTTGGACTTCTGGGTCAGCGCGGCCGGCGCGTAGCTCGGCGACGCCGGATCCATCGACAGGTTGAGCAGCTCCTCGCGCTCGACCTTGGTCTTCACGCCCGACGGCGCGATCTCCCAGCGGAAGATCTCGAGGTTGAAGGTGCTGTCGGGTGTCGCGGTGTTGTAGTTCACCGTGGCGCGGATCAGATCACCGTGCTGGCCCGGGTTCTTGGCCCGCAGTCGCAGCACCGGCGCGCCGCTCTCGCTCTCGAGATCGACCTGCGACTTCTGCCAGCCGTTGGCGATGCGCACCACGTAGCAGTCGCTGCCGCCGTTCATGAAGAACAGCCGCACGTAGCGCGCGACCTGGCTGATCATGCCGCCGTCGTCGCCGAAGGTCCGCACGAAGTCGGTGTACGTGTTGATCCGCACCGCCTTCAGCATCGGTCCGGACAAGGTCCGGCCGATGAACAGCGCGGTCGAGGTACCCACACCGGTGATGGTGCGGACTCCACTGGGGACCTCCTGGACGTAAACGCCGGGATAGGTGGGAGCAACGGCCATGCGAGTCTCCTCCGCGAGCGCGCAAACCAACACCTGTCGCTCACCGACCCCCGGTGAACGCACTCGACGATATCGACACAGTCGTTATCACGCCGCGCGATCGCGATTCAAGTGCCGCCTACGGCGCATTCGTACAAATTCGATCACCGCGCCGCACTCCCGCGATCCGGATCACATCTGCCGGCCTTTGCCGCGCCCTCACACCGCGACGTTCACCGCGACGTTCACCGCGACGTTCACCGCGACGTCACGGCGCTGTACGCAATCCCACCGCTGCATCGACCCGCGGCCCCGGCAGCCCGGCGTCGACCTGCGCCGCCGCACTCTCCTCCGCCGCGCTCTCCTCGAACGCCCGCGCGTAGTCGGCGCCTCGATCGAGCGCGCCATCGGGCAGCGACGCCGGTTGCAGCGGCCGCCCCGGACCGTCGGCGCGCTTCCCGCTCGGCGCCGGCGCCGCGTCGATCGACGTTGCGTCGATCACCGGCCCGTCGAGCGGTGCCGCGACCGCCGCGTCGCGAGCTGCCGATGGGTCGACCGCCGGCGCCGCGCGTTCGCCGCGACACGCCAGCAGGCCAAACGCGAGCGCCACCGCTCCGCGCTTCACGCCCGCGCTCCCGTGAGGTGCGCCGCGATCTCGATCGACACCCACACCCGCGTGCCGAGCTGCGGGATGCGCCGCGCGTGCGCGATCGCGCGCGCCACGTCGTCCAGCGCCAGCCGCGCACGCGCCAGGTCGGCTTCCAGCGCTGCGACGGCGTACGCGTCGGTCACCTCGCCGACGTGCGCCTCGACGAAGCTCACCAGCCGGTCAGCGTAGACACGGCGATCGCCGTGGACGTCGCGCGGCAGCGGCAGCGAGAAGGCCAGGTGGTAGCGGGCGACCACGACCATCTCCCGTAGCTGCTCGACCGTCCAGGTGCCGCTCCACGCCTCGTCAACGAGCCGCTGGACACTGGCCCGATCGTTGCCCGCGACCGCCGCTGCGAGCAGATGCCGCGGATCGGCGGTGCCGCCCTCGGGCTCGGCCTCGGCTACGTTGCGCGCCAGCGCCGCGGCCTTGGCACCCTGGCCGAGCCGGACGTGGATCGCCGCGGCGCGCGCGAGGTGAGCGCCGCGCCGAGGCTCGTGCTGTCGCGCCAGTTGCACCGCGTGCTCGAGCGGTTCGCGCGCGCGCATCGCGTCCGATCGCGCCGCCCACGCCTCCGCGATCGCCAGCCACGCGGACGCGTCGCCGCCCCGCGACGCCGCCACGGCCCACGCCTCGGCGCGCTCGAGCTGGCCGGCCCGCGCCAGATCCTCGACGACGCCGGTCGCCGCTGAGGCCGCGTCGTCGTCGCCAAGCCGCGCCGATAGCGCCGCGGCCGGCGCGTCGTCACCGAGCAGCACCAGCGCGCGCAGCACGTAGCCGAGCGCGTACGCGTCATCGTCGTCGCTGGCGTCGGCGCCCGCGACGTCGAGACCCGCGAGCAGCCGGCGACTACGTTCGCCGTCCCCGACCGCGGCGGCCAGCTGCGCGGCGATCGCCCGCTCGTACGGCTCCACCGCCGCGGCCTCGAGCGCGTCGACCGACGGCCGCGCTTCGGCGTCGAGCCCGCTCGCCAGGTAGTGCCGCGCCGCCGACCAGCGCTCGTTGAAGCTGCCGTCGCGCGCCAGCGCCTGCTCCACCTCCGCGATCACCGACGCGGCGGTGTCGTCACTTGGTGGGATCGAACCCGGCACCACCCGACTCCATCTTGGCGTTGTTCCACTTCACGGCGAGCTTCCACGGAGCCGCGGTGGCGCTGGCCTCGAGCCAGTGCGTGGCCTTGTCCAGCTTCCCGGTCTCCGCGGTGAAGTTGTAGTAGTCGACCTCCCGGGCCGCAAGCGCGTCCTTGAGCTTCGTCTGCATCTCGTCGCGCATCCACTTGTAGGTCGTGCAGGTCGCCGAGAAGATCCGCTCGGCCACCACGTCGCGGGGCAGCGACTTGCCGGCGACCTCGAGCGGCGCGTTGGACTTCTTCGAGACGCGCAACGCTTCCTTGTTCTTGAACAGCGCGCGCCAGGCCGATTTTTCGCTGGCGCCGCCCAGCCCGGCATAGAAGTGGTTGTCGACCGCCTGCCCCGGCGCCGACTTGTTCTTGTTCTCGACGCTCTCGTCGGGCTCGGCGTGGATGTGCACGTCGCTCCGGTGGGTGTGCTTGGCGAGCAGGATCGTCGGCATCTCGGCGCCGCGGCCCTTCTCGAACTTCTCGACCTGGATGCCCTTGATCGTGGTCACGCCGCTCGCGTCGCCGGACACGCCCGGATAGTAGTCGCTCGCGATCCCGGCCTTCAGCGGGAAGGGCGCGTTGGTCTTGTGCATGTTGTGCAGGTACTCGAGCAGGAGGTACTGCGTGGTGTGGTGCGCGTCGCGCTCGTAGCCCTTCTGGCTGCCGCCGGGGCCGAACTCGGCGTAGGTGCCGAGCCGCAGCCCGATGTGGCCATAGCTGGCGTCGGCCGCGATCGGCGTGCCGCCCTCGTCGGCGTGGTTGGTGCGCAGGTAGTCCTTCGCCGGTGGCAGCTTGTCGGCGGGCAGATCGCCGGTCGGCGGATGGGCCTCGGCCTCGACCGCCGCCGCCACGGTGTCGCTGAGCTTCAGCACCTTCGACTTCTTGTCGTAGGTGCCGGGACGCGGACCGAGCCGGCTGAGCACCAGCCGGGCCGCGGCCTTGTACTCGGCCTTGGCGTTGGGCGTCGACGCGTACTTGGTCTTGATCGTCGGGCTCTTCTCGAAGCTGTTCTCGATGACCGTGTCCCACAGCCCGGCGGTGCCGCCGAGGAACGGCAGGTGCAGGTAGCCGGCCCGGATCGCCTTGATCGGCTTGGTGGGGTCGACGACGTCCTTGCGCGCGACCGGGCCCGTGCCCTTCTTCTCGTCGAGGTCGATGGTGATGGCGACGCCGGTCTGCGCGAACAGGTAGTCGGCGAGCTCCAGCTCAAGCGCGCGCGGCGGCACGTAGTAATACGTCTTCACCGGCGCGTCCTTGCCATGCTTGGTCTTGTGATCGCGCCGGGCCTTGTACACCAGCACCGGGATCGCGTTCTCGATCTTCTTCTTCTTGTCGGCGTTGTCGGCGATGAACTTCACCACCGCCGCCGCGACGTCCGGCAGGTTGAACGGCGCCATCTTGAAGTCGGTCGGCTTCATCGACGTGATCGCCGTGTACAGCGCCGCGACCCCGCCGACCTTGAGCGCCGCCGCGACCGCGCGCGCGTCGGCGTCCTCGGCCAGCTCCTCCTCGAGATACTTGGCGCCGGCCTTGCCCGCGTCGATCTCCTCCATGTTCTTGCGGACCGCGGTGTCGACGGTCATCTCGCGCAGGAACCTCCGGAAGAAGTCCGAGCCGAACGGCTGCACGCCCCGCATCGCGCCGAGGCCACCGCCGTCGAGGTGACCACCGCCGGCGACCCGATCGGCCGAGGCCTCGCGCGCGCTGTCGAAGTTGAGCCCGAGCCCCGCGGTCCCGATCTGCGGTGCCGGCGAGTGCGTCGCGGCGAGCGGACGCGGTCCGGTCTGCTGGACCACGTGGGTCAGCTCGTGGTGGAGCACCCGCGTGCCGAACGTCGAGCCGGGGTCGAGGCCCGGCCGCAAGAACACGTGGCTGCCGGTGGTGAGGCCCTCGGCGCGATACGCCGACGTCATGGCGCCAGCGTCGCCGCCGGTGTGGAGCCGGACGTGGCCGAGATCGTGGCCGAGCCGCGGCTCGATCGCCGCGCGGGTGTCGACCGACAGCGGCGCACCAGCCTCGAATGAGGGCGGCGACGGCGGCGCGCCGCCCGACCCGCCCGCGTCGCCGGCCTGCAGGAACGGCGCGGTCTCGGGCTGATCCTCCTGATCGGGGAAGCCCGAGCCGTCGGTCTGCGCGGCGATGGGCACGCTCGCGGCGACCGGCGTCTTGACCATCTTCGCCAGGAACGGCACCTCGCTGAGCTTGCCCTTCAGCGCGCCGACGAAGTCATCGCGGAGCTCGACCAGCGCGGGATTGAAGCGGTCGCGGATCTGCTGGCGCCACAGCTCGTTGGGATCGATGCCACCCGACTTCAGGCCATCGGCGATGCCCTTGAGTCCATCCTGCCAGACGTCGAGCTCGTTCAGGATCGCCTTCATGCCGGCGTAGCCGATGCGGTACTCGAACCCGAGGCGATCGATGATCGTGTCGATGATGAACTCGATGACCGTCTCGAGCTTGACCAGCTCCTCGGGCAACTCGACGTGCGCCAGCGTATTGAGCATCTCGGCGCCGCGCTCGAGCAGGCCATTGGCACCCTCCTGGAGCTGCTCTTCGTACGTCGCCTTGCGGTCCTTGTCGGTCGCGGCGCCGCCGCCGATCAGCTCGGACAGGTCGATCGATGGCAGCCGCTCGTAGTTCTGCAGCACGAAGCGCGTGACCGTGGCCGCGCCGGGATGGCTGAGCAGCCACAGGTGGGCGCGCCGGACCGGCGTCTGCGCGACGGTGCGCACCCGCTGGACCCGGCCGAGCATGCGCTGCCCCAGCCGGAGGATGTTGCGGGCGATCGCGGCGATGCGCGCCCACTTGCCCTGCTTGCGGCCGACGCTCTTCTGGCGATCGGTGCCGTGATCGGGCACGTCGAACTTGCGATCGACGGTGTCGAACAGGAGCCACAGCACCACCTGCTCGGGCGAGATCTTGAAGAACCCGAGCATGTGCTCGACGTACTTCTTGATCGCGCCGACGCCGTCCTTGCTGAAGGCGTCGAGAATCTCCTTGAGCTCGTCGCTGCCCATGGTCTCGAAGATCGCGGCGGCGATGCGCGCGACCCGCGCCGCGGCGGCGGTCGGCGGGAACCAGCTCGCGGCCACCAGGATCGCGTCGGCGAACGCGTCGAGCGCGCCGGCCAGGTGCTTCAGGCCCTTGAGGATCGAGTACATCGCGGTCGCGTGCGAGACCTGCCCCAGCATGCGGAAGTTGGTGTCGGCGACATCCCAGAAGGCGTCGCCGATCTTGATCTTGAACAGCAGGTCACCGGTCGGCGCGATCCGCTGGCGCTTCTCGTCGACGAGGAAGGCGTCGCCCGAGGTGTCGTCGGCGCCGGGCCATGGCACGCCGCCGGCCAGGCCCATCGGGAACCGGGTGTGCCAGCGAAACGACTTGTAGACCTTGACGAGCTGGTAGCGAACGCCCTCGTGGCGGAAGCCGTTGTCGTAGCCGGCGTGGAAGTGATAGGCCTCGCCGACCGCGCGCAGGCTCTGCGAGCCGACCTCGCCCATCATGCCGAACTCGAGCTGGTGCTCGAGCACCGCTTCCTTGAGCGTCTTCTCCTGCGCGGTCAGCCGCACCGCCGCCGCGGTCATCATCGCCTCGGTGTGGTCGCTGCGCCGGATCGCCAGCACCCGCGGCCGGTAGCGCGGATCGGTCTCTTCCTTCCACACCCGCAGCGTCCCCGCGATCAGCGGCAGCAGCTGGCTGATCGGGATGTCGCGCAGATCACCGCCGATCGCCCCATCCATGACCGCCGAGGTCTCGAGCACCATCGCCGCCATCTGCGCCGGCCGATCCTCGTCGGGCATGATGAACCCGGCGAAGTCGAGCATCCACCGCATCGCCTCGCGCGGCTCGAACATCTTCTCGATGTCGTAGCGATCGTAGGCGCGCCAGCGCGGGAAGATGCGGGTCTCCTCGTGGACCCGGCGCTGGTGGCTGCTGGCTCGGCGCGCCGCGTCCTCGAGGCCGACGTGGGTGGCGTCGCCCTTGAGCGCGAGGTCGTAGTCGTCGGTGATCCGCTGCCGCAGCAGCTCGTCGAGCGACTTGCCGCCGACCAGGGTGCCCGCCTTGGCGACCTTCTCCAGCATCTCGAGCCAGATCCAGTGAGCCGGCTCCGCGGGCATCGGCTCCTCGAACGTGGCGTGCCACACCGTCCGGACCTCGTCGTCGAGGCCCGGGATCTTGCGCAGCATCGCGACCATCTGATCCATGCGCGGGATCGCCCACACCACGGCGCCATCCTCGTGGACGCGCTCGCCGTCGGCGCACGCCAGGAAGAAGCCGCTGCGTCCGCCGCGGATCTCCTCCACGCGCGGGTGCTCGAGCAGGAGGGTCATGATCGACCGGGTCGGGCTGGTGCCCTTCAGCACGATCGAGCCCGGCATGATCCAGCGCTCGGGGCGCGGCCAGTTCGCGACCGCGCGCACCGCGTCGGTGAGGATCGGATTGCTCTTGTCTGAGAAGTCGTCCTTGCGCTGACCGAGCAGGGTTTCGAGTTGTCCGGTGAGCTGGCGGTAGTAGTCGGCGTACAGGAACCGCTCCATCAGGCCGAAGGTCAGCTTGATCGATGGGAAGTTGACGGGGACGGCGCCGGCGCCGAGATCGCGGGACATGTCGCCGAGGCGGACGTCCTTGGACTGCGTCCACGATCGATCGAGCGCGAGTTGGTTCTCCTTGGGCGCGAGCACGCCCTTGACCGTGGCGAACAGCGCGTCCGACTCGAGGAACGACGCGATCTGGCTCACGACCCGCGCGACCCGGATGCGATTGGCGATCCGGTGATCGGCGAGGAGCTTCTCGTTCTTCTGCTTCGCGGTGCCGAGGTCGACCTTGGCAAAGCCCTTGTCGGCGGCGACGTCGTAATCACGCAGTTGCTGATCGAGCAGACTGGCGGCCAGCATCACCCAGCCGAGCCGGAGGTCGGCGTCGCTCGGGTCCTTGCCCTTGCTGATCGACTGGATCAGCGGCACCTCGTAGTGCTTGTAGACGTGGGCGCGGAGGTTGTCGCGCGCGTTCTTGACCTTGCCGGCGTAGGCGTCGGGCTTGGGCAGCGAGTCGTAGCGCCCGGCGTCCTTCTCGGAGAAGAGGTCCTTGCCCATCGCGACCAGGTGCTTGACGAACGGCTTGATGCGGACGTCGGTGCGGAGGCCGGCGTTGAACGCCGTCCGCGCCTCGCCGCTCGTCAGCACCCGCTCGTCGAGGCTGCGCCAGTACGCCAGCGCCAGCGCTGCCTTCGTCTTCACCAACGGCCGCAGGTGGCCCAGCATCTTCAGTTGCTCGGGCGAGAAGTCGGTGTCGTCGGTCTTGGTCGGCGCCGACTCCCAGTCGAGCACGTCGTCGTCGGGCTCGGCCAGCACCGTCGCCAGGCTCTGCCGGATCGCGGTCGGCAGCTTCCCGGCCTTTAGCAAACCGGCGGCCAGATCGGGTAGCCACGAGTTGCGCCGCTCGTCGAGGAAGACCAAGGCCTTCAGGGTCACGAAGAACAGCTCGTTCTCCTCGAGGCCTTTGCTGTCGACCGCCGCTTGCACCGCTGCCTTCGCGTCCTTCTGGAACGAGCCGCCCTGGATCGACAGGTCGTACATCCAGCGCGACGTCGGGCTCAGCAGGAACGGGAGATAGGAGTTCGCCCAGTTGCTGAAGAAGAGCGTCTTCAGCACCATGCGCTTGGGTGTGCCGGCGCGTTCCGGCCGCGCCAGCGTCTCGATGACGAAGGCCAACGACGGGTTGGACGCGCGGTACGCGAGGTAGAAACCCTTCGACAGGAACGCGGTGCGCAGATCGCGGCCGGCGCGATCGAGCGCGGTGCGGGCCGCGGCGAACTGACCGAGCGCCTTCCAGCAGTCGAGGTAGAAGCCGCGGACGTGCTCGGGCAGCGCGTCGAAGCTAGTGAGCTTGGCCGCCGCCGCGGTCGCGGTCCCGCCGGTGCCGAGCAGATCGGCCGCGAGCGAGGGCGCGGTGGTCGGGACCGGGCGGAACGCGGTGCCGACCAGCGTCTCGACGTTCGCGAAGGCGGCGTTGAGCGCGGCGTCGCGCGTGCCGTGCTCGTGCTCGTAGCGCGCGCGGATGGTCGCGTACTCGATCTTGTCGTCCTCCCACAGCCCGATCGCGTCGACCGCCTGATCGTTGCACTGGACCGGCGCGGGGCCGAGCTGCGCCGTCGCGACGATCGTCCGATCGCTGGTCGCGCGGCCGGTCTGCTGCAGGACGTGCGCGACCTCGTGGGCGAGCAGGACGAAGCCGGCCTCGCCAGTCAGCTCCGACTGCGGCAGATCGAGGTAGACGTCGCGGCCGGCCGCGAAGCCGCGCGCGGCGAGCCCGCGCGTCGCGGCCGCGGCGTTGGCGTCGGTGTGGATCCGCACCGCGTCGAGCCGCGCGCCGAAGCCGCGCTCGAGTCGCGCCCGCACGCCGCCCGGCAAGGCCGCCCCGGGACTGCCGGCGATCGGCGCCGCGGCGGCCGGCGCCGCCGACAACCGGGACGCTTGGTCCACGGCCCCCGTGGCCACCGCGATCGCGGCCCGCGCCGCCTCTTGCTCCCACTGCACCGTCGCCGCACTCCGCGGCACCGGACGCGCCGCCGGCGGGCGCGCCGCCGCCGCACGCGCGCCCGGGTTCCCCCGTGAAGGCGGAGCTAGCTTCACGCGCCGAGCGTACTACAGGCGAGGTCGGCCGGAGCCGAAGCTGGGTCAGCCCACGTTTCCCGGCGGCAGATTCCGGAAGCGGATCATGGCGAAGTCGATCACGACCGGCGCGTCCGCGCCGCTGAAGCGCCGATACTGCGCCAGCACACCGTCGAGACAACGCTGGATGACCGCGACATCGATGCTGGCGTCGCCCATCGCGTGCAGCACCGTCGAGCGCGTGAAGCGATCCGGCGATTCGTAGCGACGATCGACGTCCCCCCAGACGGTGCGCAACGTGATCCCAGCGTCCAGCGCAGGTCCGCCGTCCTCGAAGCACTGGACCGTTTCAGGGTGATGATGCTCGAGGAATTGCTGGTGCAGGACGGCCGAGGCGCAGCCCTGTCGGAACGTCATCGGCCCGACCCCGACCGAGCCGAGCGGACTGCGCTCTCGCGGCAGCGACGGATCGCGCACGCCGTGGTCGACGCACTCGACCGCCGGCTCGGCGGCGGCGCGGCTCAGGTACGTGATGTCGATGGCGCCGTCCTCGTCGGGCGAGCGGCGCTCGGACCCGACCGCGGCCGGCGCATCGTCCTCGGTCGACGCCCAGGCCGCGTCGACCTGCGCCCGGCGCGCGTCGCCGACCTCGCTCACCGGCGGCGTCGCTCGCTTCGCAGGTTGGCTACACCCACCGACCGCGATTGCCACCATCCCGAGGACGAAGCTACACACCGCCCGGAGGCTAGTCGCACGGCGCCAGATCGGCAAGCGCCGACGCGGCCGACGCGAATCACGGGCTCGGCAGACCATCGACGCGCACGATCCGGACCGCGTGGTCCGCGCCATAGGCGTTCTCGCGCAGCAACGCAAGCCGGCGAGGTGCGCGCTCCGGCTTCCGGATCATCACTGCCGCCACTTGTCACTTCGCCGGCGCCGATTGCGGAGGCATCATCGCCGTGTGACAACTCGCGGATGCGATGCCGGGAGATGGTGATGATGGCGACCCTGACCATGGCAGCGTGCGCGGGCGCCGGATCGTCGTCGGCGCAGCGACCGGCAACGGCGCCGACCGAGTCAGACGGCGAGCCGCCGGCCGAGCTCGCCGCGAAGTTCGAACGCGCGCTGGGGCTGGCCGAAGCGGTGGCGCTTGCCGCCGACGATCCTCGAGATGGTTGCGACGGCGCGGCCGCGCGCCTCGACGCGATCGCGGTCGGTCGCGACGGCGACGCGATGACGGTGCTCATCGCGGATCCGCGCTGGCCGACCCACAGCGCCGCGTTGAAGCGGCGCTACGACGCACGCGGGCAGGCCTACGCCGAGCGGCTCATGGCGGCGCTCGATCGCTGCGGCGATCACGCGCCGTTCACGGGCACCCTGACGCGGCTCGGGCTCGCGCCGCGGAAGGTGAGCAGCGACCAGTGACGGATGACGGACCGGCGCTGCTCCTCAGGTCGCGATCGCCGCGCCCGACGACGCCGATCCATCGACGATGGCCCCCTACCTCGCTCGCCTCGCCGGGTTGCTCCACGCGCGCGGGCTGATTCCCGCGATCGAGGCAAGCGAGGTGGGCAGCGTGCCCGCGACGCGTCGCACGCTCACCACGGACGATGGCCATGGCGACGAGGTCCGGATCGAGGAGCGCTACTACACCGACGCCACGCTGCAGGTGATCTGGAGCCGCGCGGCCGGTCGATTCGCGGGCGATCTGCTGACCGCGGGCGGCGGGCGCGATCCTCGACGTGCTCGATCTCCGCTGCCCGCGATGGCTCGACCTCGGCGACGAGCTGGCGCGGGTGCTCGCCGCGCCGATGCCACCGCCGGCGGTCCGGATCGAGGCCGGCGAGGTGACGGTGTTGCGCTGGGCCCGCGATCCGCTCGATCGGGCCGAGCTCGTCCGGGCCGCGACGCTGCACGAGCGGTGGTTGACGATCGTGCTCGCCGCGCCGATCGATCGCGACTGGAACCGGCATGGCGATCGCGAGGCCGAGCGCCCCGAGCGCTTCGTCCGGCTCGCCGTCGACGATCGCGGACAGGTCGATCCGGTGGCCTGGGCCGCGCTCGACGCGACCACCACGGTCGTCGTGCCGTCGCGACGGGCCGCCCTCGCGATCGCGCCGCGCGCCGCCGCGCTCGGCGTCGCCGTGCGCTACGCCGATAACGACGGCCGGTGGTGGGATCCGTTCCCGCCCGGCGACTGGATCGAGTACGTCGCATGAGCCGCGTCGCGCTCAAGGCCCCGGCCCCGGCCGCGCGCGTCGCCCCCGCGGCGCGCCCTGCGCGGGGCAACCGACCGAGCGCGACCGCGGCGCCGGCCGCGCCGATCGTGACGACCGATCCCGCGACCGTGGTCGCCTGGGCACGCCTCGGCCCGCGCGCGCCCCTGCCCCGCCGCGCCGACGCCGAGGCGGTGATCGGCGCGCCGCTCGACGGGCTCGAGGTGCTGCTCGGCGAGCGGGCCCAGCGCGCCTGCGCGCTGCTCGGGGCCCGCGCGTTCGCGGTCGGCAACGTCATCGGGTTTGCCGAGCGCACGCCGACCCTGAGCCAGATCATCCACGAGGCCGCCCACGTCGTCCAGCAGCGACGCGCCGGTGTCCTCCACGCGCCGCCGTCGGCGCCGGGCTCGTTCGCGATCGCGGCGCCGGGCGAGCGCGCCGAGCGTGAGGCCGCGGCCATCGCCGGCGGCGGCGCGCGCCCGCGGCTGTCGGCCGCGCCGCTGCGGCTGTACCGCGATCCGGTCGACGTCGACACCAAGGAGGACAAGCTCGACAAGGTCTTCCAGAAGCGCGTGCTCGCCTTCATGCGCTCGGCCAAGTGGCACCTCAAGGCCGAGGAGCTCACCGGCACCGACGAGGCGCTGGGCGATCGCCGCGCCGTGGTCGGCCGCCGCGACGGCGACAGCTTCAAGCTGTGGTGGAAGGAGAGCTCGCCCGACGTCTTCAAGGCCAGCGACTACCGCACCGCGCTCGCCGTGCTCGGCACCACGATCGACGAGCGCGTCGCGAAGAGCGATCTCGCCGCGGCGCGCGACGACAAAACCATCACCCAGACCGGCTACGTCGTCGACAGCAAGCCCACCCGCCTCGCCGTGGTCGGCGAGCTCGACGAGACCGGCCAGCCCGACACCCGCGCCTACTACCACGCGCTGATCGGCAAGAGCTCGTCCGGCGGCCTCGACTACTTCGATCGGGTGCAGGCGGTCGCCGCCAAGGGCGCCGCCAAGTCGAACCCGCTGACGATCCTCGACGATCTCGCCGACATGATCACCACGCTGCGCGCCGCAGCGTCGGGCAGTACGCCGAAAAAGCAGGCGCTCCCGACGGCGCCGTTCGACGACATCCTCGCCCGAGCCGAGCGAGCTGTTCGGGTGGTCGTTCAGCCTGATCAAGACCGCGATCGGCGGCGCCTGGAGCTCGTTCGACACCATCGTCAGCGCCCTCACCTCGGTGCCGAAGCGGGCCTACGCCGCGCTCGGCAAGTACCTCGACTACCTCATCGGTCAGGGCCGGATCGGGGTGAGGCACAGCGTCTACGACTTCCTCGTGACCGATCGGAAGGTCGCCGACACCTACAAGATCCGCTTGCCCGGCGGCATCTCGTTCAACGCCGATCCGCCCGAGGGCTCGTTCGTCGGCAACCGTGGCACCGCGGTCGCCGAGCCGCTGAAGCTCGCGCTCAAGCTGCTCGGCGCGACCCCGACCAACAGCCGCGGCGGCTACTGGGCCGACTGATTCACACGCCGAGCAACTCGTCGCGCTGCTCGCGCTGGAGCCAGGTCGGCTGCTCGTAGACGTCGTCGAAGAGTGACGACACCGGCGGGGGCGCGATCTGCTCCTGCGCGGTGATGACGTCGCGCACCTCGGCCTCGAAGCGCGCGGCCAGGGCGTCGTGCTCGCCGGCGCCGAGCCAGCCGCGGGCCTCGAGGAGCACGCGCAGGCGACGCAGCGGATCGCGCCGCGACTTCCAGACGTCGGTCACGGCCTCATCGCGGTAGCGCGACGGGTCGTCCGACGACGAGTGGGCACTGACACGGTAAGTGAGCAGCTCGACGAACGTAGGCCCGCCACCACTGCGGGCCTTTTCGGCGGCGCGCCGACAGACCTCATAGACCGCGAGCACGTCATTGCCGTCCGCCCGCAGCGGCTCCACGCCATAGCCGATCGCCTTGATCGCGATCGTCTCGGCGGCAGTCTGGGCCGCGCCTGGCGTCGAGATCGCCCACTGGTTGTTCTGGCAGATGAGCACCACCGGTGCGTGCATCACCCCGGCGAAGTTGAGCGCGACGTGGAAGTCCCCCGAGCTGGTGCCGCCGTCGCCCATGTAGCCGAACGCGCAGCGCCCGGTGTCGCCGGCCAGCTTCATCGCGACCGCGACGCCGACCGCGTGCGGGATCTGGGTCGACACGCACGACGACATCACGACGTAGTTGGTCGCGCGATCGCACGGGTGACAGGGCAGCTGCCGGCCCTTGGTGGGGTCGGCGGCGTTGCCCATGATCTGGGCGATGTAGCTCGCCAGCGGCATGCCGCGGTACAGGCCCACGCCGGCCTCACGCAGCGCCGGCACGATCCAGTCGTCGGCGAGCGACGCGGCGGCCGAGCCGACCACCGCGGCCTCCTGGCCGGTCGCCTCGCCGTAAAAGCCGATGCGGCCCTGGCGCTGAAGCGCCATCATGCGCGCGTCGGTGACGCGGATCATGAGCATCCCCTCGTAGAGGCGGCGGGCCAGGGTGCGGTCGAGCCAGGCGATCCGGGCCTCGTCGTGGCGGCCCTCCTCGTCCACGAGCTGGTACAGCCCGCGCGCTTTGGCCTCGTCATCTCCATCGAAGTAGCTCGAGATCGCAGCGGTTTCGACCATCGGGCGCCGACCTTAACAGGACGGGTCGGCCCTGGGGCGGACCGGGCTCGGATCTGCGCAGGCAAGTCAAGCCCATATATTCGCTTGATTATTTCCGCGTCGCCCGACGGCCGAAAAGTTGACCTACGAAAACGCACATGTAGGATAACTTTCCCCCGAGGTACCATGGCCAACAAGCCGCTCCCCAAGAAGCTGCCGTCCTCCCCGTCCAACCGCCGTCAACCCGACGGCACGCGCGGCCGCGAGGTCGCGGGCATCATCGCGCTCGGCGCCAGCCTGTTCGTGCTGCTGGCGATGCTGTCGCTGCAAGCGCACGCGCTGGTCATGGGCCCGTTTGGCCGCTCGATCGCCGCGCTGGTCTACCGGATCGCCGGGCTGGGCAGCTACGCGCTGGTCGCGATGGCGATCGCCGCCGCGGTCCGCTCGCTCATGGAAAAGCGCCCGCTCGTGCCCTGGCAGATCGCCATCGGCGTGAGCCTCGGCGTGGTCGCGCTCGCGGTGCTCTTGCAGCTCGCGGCGCCCAGCTATCGCGTCCACGGCATCGGGCCGGGTGGCGCGCTCGGCGAGGATCTCGGCGGGGTGTCGCGCGCGCTGATCTCGACGGCGGGCACCGCGTTCCTGGCGCTCATCGGGTTGGCGATCGCGGTCATCATCGCGACGCCGCTGCGCATGCGGCAGGTGCTCGGCGTCATCGGGCTGGGCGCCCAGGCCACCGGCCGCTCGCTCGCCACCGGCGCCCGCGGCGGGGGCCGCTTCGTCGCCGACGTGACCCGCGCGATCCTGCCCGAGCGCGACCGCGACGAGTACGAGGACGAGCTCGCCGACGACGGCGAGGACCCGATGGCGCTGGCCGACGGCGAGTCGCGCGACCCGCTGATCGTCGACCGCGCCACGCCGACCGCCGACTTCATGGGCGACACCGAGCGGGTCGAGACCGTCCCCGCCCTGCTCGATGCCGACGAGGGCAAGAAGAAGCCGGGCAAGAAGAAGCGCGAGCCGCTCACCACCGAGATCGACCTGCCGGTCACGGCCACGCCCGCCATCGGCACCAGCACCGCGGCGAAGAAGAAGCCGGTCCTCGAGATCGTCGAGGACGACGCGCCCCGCGTCGCCCGCGGCACCGAGGCGCCGGCCCCGACCGCGCCGCTGCCGGCCGCCGGCGCGTCGCTCATCGTCGAGTCGCGCTTCCGCCACGCCGACAAGGCCGAGATGGCGGCCAAGGAGAAGGTCGCCGAGTCGGAGCGCAGCTTCATCAAGCTCGGCGAGGGCGCCTATCAGTTCCCGCCGATCAGCCTGCTCAACTACGACGCGACCACCCAGAACCAGCTCGACAAGGGCTTCATGCTCGAGCAGTCGGCGCGCCTCACCAAGACGCTCGACAACTACGGCGTCAAGGGCGAGGTCGTCGCGATCCGCCCCGGCCCGGTCGTCACGATGTACGAGTTCGCGCCGGCGCCGGGCACCCGGGTCGCCAAGATCTCCAACCTCGCCGACGATCTCGCGATGTCGCTCGAGGCCCTGCGGGTGCGCATCGTCGCGCCCATCCCCGGCAAGGCCGCGGTCGGCATCGAGGTGCCCAACAAGACCCGCGAGAAGGTCTTCATGAAGGAGATCGTCGCCGACGACGTCTTCCGCAAGGCCAAGGCCAAGCTGCCGATCGCGATCGGCAAGGACATCGAGGGCGGGCCGTCGGTCATGGACCTCGCGCGCATGCCGCACCTCCTGGTCGCCGGCACCACCGGCTCGGGCAAGTCGGTCGCGGTCAACGCGATGATCACGTCGCTCTTGTACAACTCGTCGCCCGAGGACGTCCGGTTCATCATGGTCGACCCCAAGATGCTGGAGCTGTCGATCTACGAGGGCATCCCGCACCTGCTCTTGCCGGTGGTGACCGATCCCAAGAAGGCGAACCTCGCGCTGCGCTGGGCCGTCGACGAGATGGAGCGGCGCTACGATCTGCTCGCGCACTCGGGCGTGCGCGACATCAGCGGGTACAACGACAAGCTCGGCAAGGCCCGCGCGAAGTGGGAGGCCGACAAGCTGCGCCGCGCCGCCGACGCCGCTGAGATCGCCGCCAACGGCGGGAACGCCTTCGACGTCGACGACGAGCAGATCGAGCACGTCGAGATCACCAGCGAGCGCGGCCCCGAGACCGAGCCGCCCCAGCGCCTGCCCTACATCGTCGTCGTGATCGACGAGTTCGCCGACCTCATGATGTGCGCGCCCAAGGAGGTCGAGACCTCGGTCGCCCGCATCGCCCAGAAGGCGCGCGCGGCCGGCATCCACCTCATCCTCGCCACCCAGCGCCCCTCGGTCGACGTGATCACGGGCCTCATCAAGGCCAACTTCCCGTCGCGCGTCGCGTTCCAGGTCGCGTCGAAGATCGACTCGCGCACGGTGCTCGACCAGGGCGGCGCCGAGGCGCTCCTGGGCGCCGGCGACATGCTGTTCTCGGATCGCGGCGCGGCCCCGCAGCGTCTGCACGGCTGCTACGTCGACGAGGAAGAGATCCACCGGGTGGTCTCGTTCCTCAAGACCCAGGGCCGCCCGGTCTACAACCTCGAGATCCTCAAGCCGCGCGAAGAGGACGCCGGCGAAGGCGACGCGCCGTCGAGCGGCGGCAGCAAGGTCGACGACGAGATGTACGACAAGGCGGTCAACATCGTGTGCTCGACCCGCAACGCCTCCATCTCCTGGGTCCAGCGCCAGCTCCGCATCGGCTACAACCGCGCCGCCCGCCTCGTCGAGGAGATGGAGAAGCAGGGCGTGGTCAGCGGCCCCGACCACACCAACAAGCGCGAAGTGCTGGTCGCGGCCGCGTAGTGGTCAGTGCGCGCGCGGCCGATCACTGACCATGATCGGCCGTCCGCGGAGCAACCCGCATCATCGCTGCGAAACCCGCAGGCCGAAACTGCCGGCGGCCCGATGCGCGTCGGGCCGTCCTGCTCACGCACGCGTCGTGGCCCTTACTGCCAGCGACCCTGGACCCAGACGTAGTGGTTGCCCTCGAGGGCCCACTGACCGCCGACCCAGTTCTGGCGCGGCTTGGCGCGCTCCCAGTGACCGGCGATCCAGGCGTACTGGCCGTTCTGCCAGTCATAGTTGCCGCCGATCCAGACGTAGCCAGCGCGGGGCGTCTGCATCGCCTCGACGATCGGCGCGGGCGGCGGCGCGGTCGGGAACAGCTGCACCTGCGCGGGCTGGACGGTCGCGCTGACCTGGGCGTCGTCCCAGCCGTCGGACTGCCACTCGTAGCGATCGCCGCGCTGCTGCCACTCGCCCTGACGCCAGCGCTTGCCGCGCTGCTCCTTCTCCCAGCGGCCCGAGCTCCAATCCCAGTTGCCGTTCTTCCAGTCCCAGTGACCGGCGACCCACACCATGCCGCGGCGGCCACGGCCCTGGTTCTCGGAGCGCGGCGTCGGCGGCGCGGCCGTCGGGTACGCCGGCGCGTCCTCCCAGCCGTCCTGACTCCACTCCCAGCGATCGCCGCGCTGCTGCCACTCGCCCAGACGCCAGCGCTTGCCGCGCTGATCCTTCTCCCAGCGGCCCGAGGTCCAATCCCAGTTGCCGTTCTTCCAGTCCCAGTGACCGGCGACCCACACCGTGCCGCGGCGGCCACGGCCCTGGCGTTCGGCGCGCGTCGGCGGTGGCGCGCTGTTCGGGTACTGAAGCAGATCGAGCCACGCATCGGAGGTCCACTCAAACCGATCGCCGCGCTGCTCCCAGCGACCGGCCTGCCAGCGCTTGCCCGCGCGCTCCTTCTCCCACCGGCCGTTGACCCAGGCCCAGTTGCCGTTCTGCCAGTCCCAACGACCCTCGACGTAGACCATGCCGCGCTTGGCACGACCGCGGCGCTCTTGCCGCAGCGGCGGGGGTGCGGTGTTTGGGATCGACAGCACCGGAGGCTGGGGCTGCGACGGGTTGACGATGGGCGGGCGGACGACGACCGGCGGCGTGTTCACCACGGGCGGCCGACGACGATCGTTGTCGCGGTCTCGCGGCTGAGCGCTCACCGCCGCGGTGCCCGCGAGCAGGGTGAAGGCGGTGAACAAGGCAGTACTAAGATGACGTTTCATGCAGATGCTCCGATCGTTGAGGCCACATGCAGTGGCAATTCCGATGCCGTTCGACCGCGGTGGCGCCGCCGATATTCTGAACAATCTCGCTGCGATTTTTGCAGCAAGGGTCCGGGCGACCTGCAGTAACCGCACACCGTGCGCTGCTGCCCCGTGCGCTTCGGCACGGTGCTCGCTACGCCGATGCCCATCGAGGCGAGCGCCAGCTTAGGGGCCGGCGAGTGGACAATTCGACCGTTCTCGCGGCCGATCCACTTGTCCACTCGCGGGCCCTTATCGCGTGGCGTAGTCGAGCTGCACGCGCTCGACCGCGGGCTCGTGATCGCCGTCGGTGGCGAAGTCGAGGCGGTACTGCAGGTAGCGACGCGGCGGCGCGGCGGCGAGGTCGGTCGTGTAGGGCTGGGTGGCGCACTCGGCCGGGACCTCGCAGGTGCGGACCGCGATCGTGACCGTGGCGCCGGCGGCGGCGCGGGTGGTGAGCGTGGCGCGATCGATCGACGCCACCTCGCGACCGCCGGACCCGAGCAGATCGCGCACCGACGACTCGAAGCGGGCTACCACCGGCGTCGGACCAGTGCCGGTGGCGTCGCGGTAGTGGACGGTGAGCCAGCTCTCCGCGAGAGAGCCGCCGCCGCTGCCGAGCTGCGCGGTGAGGCTCCAGGTCGGCGCAAAGGTCAGGTTGTCGAACGCGATCGGATGAAACCGATCGGTGGTGTCGCCGCTGCTGCTGGTGCGCAGGATCGCGGTGGTGCTGCCGCTGCTGAGCGTGGTCGTCACGCTGGGAAACCCGTTGTCGACGTTCAACACGTAGCCGACGTCGATGCCGGTGATGGTCGCGCTCACCGGGCTGCCGAACCCGAAGATCGCCGGACCCGGCGTCGCGATCCCGGGCGCGGTCATCGACTCGAAGCGCTCGAAGCGACCCTCGGCGGGCCGCAGGCGCTCGGGCGGGAATGCCTGACCGGCCAGCTCGGGCCCGCTCGCCACCGACAGCTGCGACTTGGCGGCGAGGATGTCCTCGGTGGTGTCGAGCACGACGTCGTGCCAGCCCCGGCTCAAGGTCAGGTTGTCGGTCGTGACGTCGTAGATGCCGTTGCTGGTGTCGGCGCGCAGCCGGGTGCCGTCGACCCACAGTCGGTAGCCGTCGTCGCTGCGCACGCGCAGGCGGTAGATGCCGGCGACGTCGAGGTAAAACTGACCGGCCCAGCGCACCGAGAACGTGTCGTTGCCGGTGAGGCCGAGATCGGCGGGGCTGCCGATGGTCCAGTCGATGTTGGCCGCGCTGGCGCCCTGCTCGATGGTGGTCGCGGCGACGTCGAGGAACTGCGACTGGTCAAAGCCAGTCTCGGCGAGGCCGCGCACCTCGTCGACGCGGCAGCGGGTGAGGCGCCGCGGGATGGTCTGCCCGTCGAGCTTGGCGTCCAGCTCGACGCCGCCGCCGCGCTGCGCGACCGCGACGCGGAAGCCGTACCAGCCGCCGGCGGAGGCCTCGTAGGTCGCCGAGCGCTCGCCGTCGGTAAAGTTGACGCCGAGGAGCTTGGTGTAGTCGGTGGCGCCGGGTGCGCGCAGCTCGAGGAAGCCGTGATCGTCGGCGCGCAGCGCGAGCGTATGCTGGCCGGCCGGCAGGAACAGCTCGCCGGTCCACCACAGCGTCCAGTCGTTGCCGTTGGTGATGCCGACGCCAGGCGGAATCGCGTTGTCGGCCAGCTCGAGCTCGACGCCGCGGGCCAGGCCGAGCTGGCTCGGCGCCACCGGCAGCATCGCCCCGGTCGCGGTCGCGCCGTCGGTGAAGAGCAGCTCGTCGCTGCCGGCCGCGCACAGGCCGCCCACGTAGTACGCGCGCGGCGCGACACCGCCGCTGCGCTCGACGCGAGTCTCCTCGAAGCGCGGCGTGCCCTGCCCGAAGTCGGCGGCGCTGTCGTCGGTCAGCATGCGGCTGGTGGTCGGCAGCCCGTCGGGGTCGCCGCCGTCGCTCGCGTCGACCCCCGGCGCGTCGGGGCCAGCGTCGTCGAGCGCGGCGTCGACCGCCCCGGCATCGCCGTCCCCGGGCGCGACGCCGGTCGGCACGAACGAGCAGGCAGTCAGACCGAGAGCGGCACCAGCGAGCCAGCGGGACACCGCGCGAGCTTAGGGCCCGCGAATGGACAAGTCGATCGATGATCGCGGTCGAGGCGCTCGGAGGGCAAGGCGACGGTGAGGACCGCAGGGGAGCATCCTCGACGGAGGTGACCCGAGGACCGGAACCGGCAACGCA
>Ga0209591_10000626_pt1 | contig 45326 bp, 29 predicted proteins | sample MAT01_FD_187207 | JGI IMG/M metagenome (GOLD analysis project Ga0209591, IMG submission 187207) | Freshwater microbial communities from Lake Fryxell liftoff mats and glacier meltwater in Antarctica - MAT-01 (SPAdes) (version 2) | ecosystem: Environmental > Aquatic > Freshwater > Ice > Liftoff...
TCTTTTCTAACTCCAAAAATGGTGAGTACCTAAGATTAGTTCTCAACAACCAGATATCAGCCCTTCTGCTTGGTCTAATATCCCAACCAAAAACGAGAGAGGGTGTTGTGAATGTAAATCTATCGTTTGTCAGGTTTACACCGTTATCTATTTCGATAAGCCTTATATCTTCATACAGAAGTCCTGCACCTAAGAAAGGGGCAAAACCGTGATAGTCAAATAAGAACTTATAGGCTTCTAAGCCCAAACTGTTTCTCCTTAATCTTTGATTAAAGGCAAAAGCATCTCGTTCTTGGCGTATAGGTCTGAAATTGACAGATACCACAAACTCGTGTTTTGAAAAATGATATCCTGCTGTGATTTCTGGAAAAATATTGGGCATCGTCCTATCGTCTAAGAAGGGATATATGTCAGTAATATAGCTGGAATTTTGTATTGGAAAAGCCGAAGATGGACCTATTCCAAAGAACAAACCCAATGTGTTTTTACTCCGTAATAAAGAGTCAAGTTGTGGGATTGGAGGCGAGTAAGAACCATTTGTAAATTCAACAGAATAGTTTATTCCAAAATTGATTAGGCCTTTTGGAAAAGAAGAAGTTGCGGTCTGCGTTCTAGATAAGTGGATATTTGTTTCGTTGTTGGGTATAAATTCATATCCTAGGTAAGCATAAACTTTTGGTGTTTGGTAGGCTACACCGGCACCCAATATTGACTTTACTTCCGTTCTTCTATAATTCTCGCCTAATAAATCACTTTGGTTTAATCGTATAGGGGCAAACTTATAACTAAGGTAGGGACGTATCGTGTTTTCTTTGATTGCCAAAGGGAAAATTCGCATTCCCGTAATAGCTCTAAACCTTACAGCGTTATCTACTTCATCAGTTCTAATTTTCCTAGATGAAGTAGCAACGGACACAAAAAAGTCAGCGTGTCCCCAAAAATGTGTTGCTCCAAAATTGATGGCTGGTGTAATAAAATTATTTCTATCCAACGCTTGAACTTGATTCTGACCGTTCAAGAAAGAAGTTTGTTGAAGATTATAAAAATAACTGAAGTCTACCCCGAAATAAGATTTAGCAAAAGAGTAGCGTCTTTTTAAATCAAGGTCCTGAGCCATTCCTTCAAAAACCAAAAAAGTCAAAATAATTGTAAGTATTTTTTTCATCTACTTCGTCTTAATATTGTGGTAGCTAACTTGAACTTGTACCGTTGCATCCGCCTGTCCGGCCCCACACCCTCCCAAGCCGCCCGGAACCGATAAAGGCCCGATGTGGCGGATGCAGCGCGTTGAACGAAACCGCCGGTAAGGCAACCCGGCCAAACGCTATGGGGATTGCGTGCCGGCCTTCCTGATCGGCGGCGGTCTTGCCTGCTGCAAAGGTAAAGGATTTTTTCAGATAATACCACCTAACCTAGGGGTTCAATGCGGGGAAGTCTAATACTGGTATGTATGTCGTCTGTTTTAATTGTAACTGCGGCATGGAAGAAGGGTGCGCGTTTAGCGCAACTTTTCGGCCATGCATAGTTAGTGCCTTTTAATCATCTTTATTCCCTCGCGGATTTCGGCCCTATTGGTCACGATATTTTTTAATACGCTCACGTTCAATACGTTTTGCTGCTTTCCTGCCGGGTAAATCAAGAAGAAGTATTCTGGCAAAAAAGCGGAGCCGACACCGACGTTTAGAAAATCAACCTGTATTCTCATGCGGCTGGAATACCCATCCTCTCCAATCGGGTAGTGGCTTATTCCGTATTTGAATATGTCGTCATCTTCCGAATCTCTGATCTCATAAAGATGATGTGGCTTGCTGTTCTTGTTTGAGTTACCATGTTCTGCCATAGAATAAGATTATTATTTTGCCCAGCCTTGCTTGTTGCTATATGTTTCGTAATTGAATGCAGAAACGGCCATAAAATTCTTCCCTGTCTTTCGGTTATACGCAGTCAGGGCTACATACAGCAAAGATTCAAAAGTTAAATCCATGGGCATTTGCTCTGGGCTATGCAGTATCTTTTCATAGTATGCTTGACCGTTTGCTACTACTGCACAACGGGTGTACAGGAAATCATCACTGGACAAATGCCCTTCTTCTTCGGGATCATTTAAAAATACCTGCGCATGGGCACGTGTGTCCAAGTGCCAAAGTTTTTCCGACAAAATATCTGAAAAACGATAGATATGCGCCAGAGGTTGCCGAGCCAAATAGTCCACCACTGGCTCAATAACTTTGGCATCATCTTCTTCGTTTATCCAGTTGAGTAGGCCAATTGTATTCCAAAAATCGCTTGTTGTAAAGGATGCAGCGCTATCCGGCTGCTCCTGCAAGCGGATTTCGGCTGCGGCGTGTGCAAAGTCTCGCTTCAAATCCTCGACAAACTTGGTGTCAAGGTCATCAATATTGACGGTCAGAACAGTGGTCATAGTAGGCAGTCAAATTTATTAATTTTTTGCTTCGTTGGTATTCAGATCAAATAACTGTGCAAAGATAGGACCGTCTTTCTAAAAAAACAACCGGGAGTGTATCTTTCGAGATTGCACTACTCGGTCGTAACTTTGCAACCGGAGTTGCATCAATGCTGTATAGGGCAGCATCGCCCAAAAGCCTAAACGCCAAATTAGTCATTTTTTAATTCCTGACCGAGAGAAGGAATCTTCGGATTATCCCTTTCATTACCACTCTCGCCAAGTGTTATTTCGATATTTTTACCATCATCTTTTTGCCTGATCTCAAATCTCTTATTTTTAGAATTTAATTCTTTGCGCATAGCATTTGCTATATAATCCGCTTTTTTGTCAATTTGCTTTCTGAACCATTCTTTTATGTCCTTGAAAGTTTTACTTTCTTCAATTGCTTTTTCTAATGCCTCTCCTAACGTAATTTTAAGAATATATAAAGGCACTGATGCTACTACACCATCTAGTATTATGAAACCATTCTCCGCATTTACAAGCAATAAGCGATTATGCCGATAACGCCTAAGTCTTTCCAAGGAAGCATCGGCAACCAAGCGCGAAATGAATTTTTGCTGACATAGTTGCTCTATGTCATTTCTGTCAGATTCGTACAATGCTGCTTCAACGCTGTCGAAAGATTGCAAGAGGTTTTTTGCATCAACTATGCCATTTCTACCTTGAAGTCGCAAACGGATTACAATATCATTTTCAGTGTGCTGCATATTATTTTTTCACTTTATGATTGGCACTAACTACAGTTATCCGCAATAGCGTCAAACTAAAACCCGCCGCGTATTTTAGCTTGACGCTATTGCGGATAAGTAACTATGCACACAAGTCCCTGTCTGTACCCCCATTGGGTGCAGACAGGGACTTGATATCATGTTTGGCTTGGCAGTGAAGATCATGTGATTGATATTGTATCAACGGCAACTATAAGGGTCTTTTTGGAATTCCAATAGAAACCGTAAAAAAAATATTTTTTTATTCAAATATCCAAATCATCCATCGGACTGCGCAGTTTATCCCAACCTTTTTTGGTAATGTAGGTATAGATTTCGGTGGTTTTGCTGCTTTCATGGCCAAGCAAGTCCTGAATGTACCGCAGGTCTACCACTTTTTCCAAGAGATGGGTGGCAAAAGCGTAGCGCAGCGTAGGTACGGTGGCCGGTGGATTCACCTTATGAAAAATAAACGCTTTTAACGGATAACTATCGGATAGGTAACGGATAGAACCGTTATAAACGTTTAAAATATGAATACTTGCCGTATCTTTGCCGCATGAAACAGAAATGCAGGGTTTGTGGTAAGGAAACACAAGGCCGAAGTGATAAAAAATTTTGCGCTGCCGACTGCAAAAAACCACACCATTCCGCACCGCGCCGCGATACCCGCGATGCGGTAGCCGAAATGAAAATTTTTGATGACATCCACCACGTTGCCCTGCTTGCCGCCGCGCGCCATCGTTTTCCCAAGGGCTTCTTCCGGGCTGTTCCACCCCAATGCCTTGCACGCTAATTCGTTGACGATGTACCCGGTCAGGTGATCCGACCCGTAAGATTTATCAAAATCACGTCCCGCTAACATCGCTAATTTAAACGTTTCGGAGAAATCACCGTCAGCACGAGGGAAAAGGGCAAATGAAGGGCGGTCACGGGGTCGCCTTGCAGGTATTCAAAACCCATTACAGCCTGCACCGTGCTGTCGGCAAACACCGCGTTTTCAATTTAAAATGTCCGGTCACCTGCCGGTTCGCGCACACTGATGCTGCGCGTAAACATCCGGGCAGTGGCTTCCACCTGCGGGAAATTGGTGGTCATAGCGGGTGCTGTTGGTGCCGGGATAGTCGGCCATTCAAACGGGCTTTCCGTAAAAGTTGCGTGATAAATAACGCGTAAAAAATACCAAGTTATTGTTTGCGCGTTACTAAAACCAATGGTTCGTTAAGAATTTAGCCTTTTAACTCGGTATTTCTCGGTGTTTTGATGTTTATTTCAGCTTTCGGTAGGTTGCCGTAAGTCAAAATAAATAAAAAGCATACTTTAAATGCTCTGCTTCCTTTAAAAAGGTTAAGAAATGCCTAAATTTTTTTAACGAACCATTGTAAAACATAATATCTTTGCCCTTTCCCGTTTTTTGGCGGAAACGCATCAACGCATCAACAAATCCTTTATGGACTATCTGCCACCCGATTTCCCAAAACACTTGGTTCAAGACCCGGTTGATTTGTCAAAAATCAGTTGGTTTTGCCGTCGTTATACCAGCGATTACTACGCTGAGTATAAGTTCGGCCATTTCTTGCTGGCTGCCTACGCTTCCGTGCCGGCTTTGCTTACGCCGGATTTGTTGTACCGCGTCTGGATGAATTTCAACCATTATCAATGGGGCAGTCAGTCGCAAAACATCCATCGGGTGGCCGTGTCGGATGTGTTGTTGTCGCCACTGTGTCGGGAGGTGGGTTATGAATTGTATGAAATGCCCGACAGCATCCGGTTTGCCTTGCGCTTTTGGCTCGACACGGCAGGACAGGATGCCGACTGGCAAAGCCGCCAAATAGTCAATGCATTGTCTATTGCTGCTTTTACCGAAGAGTACCATTTGACCGATAACAAGGGAACCCGCCGATGGGGTAAAAGTTATGAAAACCGGCAACGAATTGAAGCCATTAGCGTGCGCAACCCCGCCGAGGCGCAGAGTATGTTGCTCAACAATTTGAACACCGCCCAAAAAAGTGATAAAAAAATAGAAGTGTTTCGGGTGTTGGATTTGATGACCCGGCAACGCAATCTGCACACCACCCTCCAGACGAAGGATAGTGCCAATGCTCCTGGTTTTACTACCGACGAGTTTCAGCACAATGCCTTGTTGGCGGATGTTTGGAAAGCCGTTTTGCAGGAAGATACGGATATGTTGGAGCAATTGATTGCCGACTACCCGGTATTGCGCGATTATTTGTTTAAAGAAAAACCTGCCGACGGGCAATCATTTGAAGTGAAAGTACCCGATGCACTCGTGCAAAAGGTCGAAAAAATGGCCCCGCCCACCCTTTACGCCTTTATCGTGGGCGCATGGGATTATCAGGGTGATATCCCAAAACTGAAAGGCCCGGAAAACGATTGTGCGGATATGCTGGCTTTTTTGGAGCAAATAGCCCCACAGTTGCCCGGTGGATACCAGTTGAAAATAACGGATTTATCTGGAGAGAAAGCAACTATTGCCGGGGTGCGGGCGGCCATTGAAAACATGGTATATCCCCCAACAGCAGCACCCGACACCGAATATTCTAACATTGGCCAAAGTAGTTATTCCAATACCGGTGACAGTTATTCCAATACCGGTGACAGTTATTCTACTACCGGCGAGCATCAGGCTACTCAAGGCAATATACCGCCTGATCCGGTATTGCCACCCGCCTTACAGGATGGTGACAGCCTGTTTTTTTACTTTGCGGGGTTGGATATTGGTTCGGCGGAAGGACGCGTTTTTTTGCTGCACGACGCTGTGTTGACGGAGAACAGTGGTACGGGGTTGCCTCAAAAATTCATAGAAGACACGTGGTTTCCATTAGTAGAAAAACATAAAATACACGTATTTACCCTCTACGATTCCTGTTATAAAGTCAACGAAACGCAACAAAAGGGCCTGCTTCAGGGCCAATTGCGCACGCGTTTCACGGCGATGAAAGGCACTTGGGTGGTGTTAAATGCTGCTGATTTGCAGGAAAATTCTTTTGAAATGGTGCTGGAAGGCAAAAATAGGGGCATTTTCACGCACAATTTTATCCAGACCGCCGGTAAATCGCTTTTAGCCGACTACAACAGTCTGATGACCACCATCCAGCCGTTGATCATGGAGCGCAAACAGCAGCAACACCCGTTTTTGGAGGCATTTCCCCAGCAGGCAGAATACTTGCGGTTATTTACCGGAAAAACGGGTGAACATATTTACCCGGTGGAATACGACCCGGAGCTGCAGCAATGGACGCTCCGGGCAGGTAGTAAGGAGGGCATTACGCCTTCCGTCGGATTGATTCCCACGCTCATCCGACTGCAAAATGGGCAGGAATGCAAAATAGCGGAAGTCTGGGAGTCGTACAGCGCAGTAGACATGGGGACGGAAAGTGATTTTTCAAAAAAATATACGGCCATTGTGTTGCAAAAAGCCCCGGAGCGGGTGCAAATTGCGGATATGGGTGCGGCAACAGCGCTTCGGTCGGCCATTGACAGCCTCAAAAGTTCAACTGCTCATTTTGCCTATTTTCAATGGAGCAATCAGCCGGAAACAGCAGCGCTATGGATGGCAGAAACGGATAGGGCATATTACCTGAGCCAGCAAATGCCGGGTCAGGATAACGGACTCAACGCTTGTTTTCCGCCGGAAAGCGATCCGCAGGTATTTAATTTGGGCCTCGCATTTTATTCCCGGTTTGTTTATTTGAAAAAATTAGTGGTATTACCCCGCAATGACCTAAAAAAGTATGTACAGATAGACCTGAAAAAGGTGCGGGGGGCGTCTTTCAATTTGTCTGCGGAGAAGCGGGAGCAACTCGGCGGAACAGCCGTAAAAGAACTGAATTTCAACCTTTTGGTGGATGCCGATCCTGCTTTCCGCTGTACATTAATACTTGATGATTACAATTTCAGAAAACAGAACCTGTATATTTATCCCTTCTATTTTGCGGCCAATACGGGAACGATCACGGCGCTGCCGGAAAAAATATGGGAGAGAAAAGTGCAATCACGGGGGATGGTTGCCGCCGGAGACGATATTGAATTAGCGTATGACCTTCCTGACAGTACTCAACAGCCGGCAACCTATCAGCAAAACAAGGCCCCTGTGGCGCTCCATCGTTACACAAAAGTTATCCCGGTCTATAACGATCCGCAACGGGCTAAGGAAAACCAACGCACCGAAGTGACCGATGCTTTTTTGGTTTTTATCAGTGATCGTGCGCAACCGCACCTCCGCGAAATGGCACAAAGCGAATATGCCGTCAACCCTGTTGCTGCCGATCAGGCCAACCTGCATTTTAAACTGAATGAATTGGAGGTGCTGCATATTCCGGTGAAAATAAGGGGGTTGCAGCAGGAGGGGACGGCAGCAGCAGCGGAGGCTACCGCAACGACGCAAGCAGCAACCGCACCTCCCGACGAAACACTTGCTACCCCTCGGACACGCGATGCAATGGAGGTGTATTTGGCGACCGTGGAGGCTATGATTGGCAATGCCGACACGGGAGCCGCATTGGAAGCCTTGAACAGGTTGGAAAATGACTATCAAATGGGCATGCGGAATGATATTGCGCTGCTTTCGGCAAAATATAAAAGGGGTGAAAATGAGTATCGGAAGGGATTACTAGCTGCACAAGATTATCAGCGGATAAACAATCAAGCAGCATTTGCTTTAAGAGAAATGCTAAAAACAATACCTCAAAAGATAGAACAGAGTGCTCAGGTACAGGGTTTTTCAACGAAAAATGACGTAAAGGTCAATGAGAATAGTGGCAATGGTGTAGTAAAAATTAACTGGTTAGAAAAGGGACTGCAAGCGGCTAAAGCCGTTTGCCGGATAGTGGACACTAACGGCACTCCTGTTGGTACGGGTTTTTTAATAGCCGGAGATTACCTGATGACTACTTCCCATATCATTAAATCGCCTGAAGAAGCGGGGAAACTGCGGGCTGAATGTAGTCTGGAGTTTGGATTGAATAAAATGTGGCGGGAGGTAGTGCAGTATGAATTTGTTACCTCGGATATGATCGGTATGCCCGGACAGGAATTAGGTGCTACCCGCATTAAAATAAAAGACAGGACGGACAAGCCATTAAGCACTTGGGGGTACTTGGAGGTGAATCAGGAAAGTATTCCGGCCAAAGGAGCTGCGCTTGCCATTATTCATTATCCGGGTGGAGCGGTGAAAACTTTGACAGGTGCAGATAAGATAGCGGCCATAGAAAGCCCTTATCTTTACTATACTGCGGAAACAGCGGGCGGCAGCGGGGGCGCACCCGTTTTTGACGAAAACTGGAAAGTGATTGCCTTGCATTTGGGCAATAAAGATATGGAGATCGAGGGGAGTATGCAACGAATGAAGCATGGGATGTTAATGCAGGATATTTTCCAAAAAATAAACGGCCAAAAAACGGCTGCGAACACCCCCAAACGCAAAACCTTCCTCCTCTCCGTGGGTATCAATCAATACAACAGCGAACTGCTTCGAGCGGAAGTCCCCGCGCTAAAAGGCTCCGTATCTGACGCTCAAAAAATGCACGAATGGTTTTCGGCCCATCCCGGTGTGGAGTTGGTTTCCACCGTATTACTCGACGCAGAAGCCACCAAAGCCAATATGGTCAAAGCCTTTGAGGCACACCTCGGTAAAGCCGAAAAAAACGACTTGGTCCTGTTCTATTTCTCCGGCCTCGGTGCCGTGGAGCAGGCCGACCCGGAAGTCTGGCGGGAAGAATCGGACGGGCAGATAGAAAGTCTTGCCTGCTATGGTGCCGACACCAAAAGCGGTACTTTCCTGTTGGCAGACAAAGAAATGCGGTATTTGCTCCGCCAACTTTCAGAAAAAACGCAGGCCGACATAGTGACTATTTTCGACAGTTGTTCGTATCCCGGCAGTAAAACCCGGGAAGAAACTCGGGTCAAAAAAGCGCCTTCCAAAGCGCTTCAAAAGAAACAGGCAGCCGCTGCTACGCCGGAAGGTACCATGAAATGCGTGGATACGGTTTTCCCCCGCCGGGCCTGGGACGATTTTATTTTCTCCCGATTTTTCACCCGCGATGATTTTCGGAAACGTTCGCTGGAAGAGATCATGCCGCCGGGCAGGTATCTCCATTTTTCTGCCTGCCAAAGTGGAGAGGCAGCAGTAGAAACGGACGGGCAGGGTGTTTTTACCACGCATTTGTTGGAGGTATTAACCCAGTCGAAAGGGCAATTGACGTACAGCGATCTGTATAGCCGTCTGCAAGCGCGCATGGGGGAGCAGTCTGCACAACATCCGGGGTTGTTTGTTTCGGGAGATAAGGAAGTGATGGAAGGGAAGATGCTGCTGGTGGCACGGGAATGAATTAGTTGATTGTACTTGCATAATTTTTTTTGCAAAAAAAATTATGCAAGTACAATCAACTAATTCATTTACAGACTACTACCCACTTTCTCCAGCAATGCTTTTGTAAGGATTATGCCTTCTTCCTCCGATTTGGCCGCGCCTTCGTACTCAATTCCGATAAATCCTGTGTAGCCGGCATCTTTTACCACTTTCAACATCCGGCTGTAATCGGTTTCCACGCAATTGCCTGCTGCGTCAAAATTATTGGATTTGGCGCTGACGCCTTTTGCAAAGGGCATCATTTGGCTGACACCGAGATAGCGGTCGTACTCTTCGACGCAGGCTCCTCCCCAGGGGCTGCCGTCTTTGTTGTCGCGGCGAACGCAGAAATTGCCGAAATCGGGCAGGGTACCAACGTTGGGCATATTGATTTGCTTCATCACACCGGAAAGCCAGTTGCCATTGGAAGAGAAACCGCCGTGGTTTTCCACGATGATGTTGATATTGGCTTGTTTGCCATACGCACCGAGTTTGCCGAGACCTTCAACGGCGGCTTTAGCGGCTTCTTCGGCCTTTGGGTTGCCGCTGAATGCATTTACCCGGATGCTGTGACAACCCAAAGTGTGGGCAGCATCCACCCATTTTTTGTGGTTTTCTATGGCTTTGGTGAGTAATTTTGCGTCGGTTTCCGCCATACCACCTTCGCCGTCTATCATGATCAGCACCTGCTTTACGCCGTGATCGGCGGCGCGTTTATTCATTTCTGCGAGATAAGCAGTATCTTTGGCTTTATCCGCAAAGAATTGGTTCACGTATTCAATGCCGTCAATGCCGTATTTGCGGGCGGTAGCAGCAAAGTCGAGGTTGTCCAATTTTTTGTCGAACAAAGTTTTGTGCAGCGACCATTGGGCTAAGGAAATTTTGAAAAAAAGCGATTTGGCACTTGTTTCTGTGTTCATTTTATCCGATTTGGTATATTTGGGTGCGCAACCGTAGAAACCCAGTACGCCGGCACCGAGGACGAGGCCCGTTTTTTTTAGAAAAATTCTTCTCGACTCTTGCATAATGTGAAAAAGAGAAATTTGAATGATAAATGTAGTTCAAAATAGTTGGCCAAAGGTAAGTTGTCTTGTTCAATTAATGGTTCCTTAAGGATGACCAAACAATAAATTATAAGATTTAGACGTAATTTACCGACAAAACTTTATAAATTATGCTTTATCTGTCCCTTAATTTTAAACAAAAAGAAAATTGAAATCTATCACCCGTACCGTTTGGGTATTATCACTGATTAGTTTGCTGACAGACATGGCCAGTGAGATGCTGTACCCAATTATGCCCGTTTATTTAAAAACCATTGGATTTTCCGTGGTGTTGATTGGGGTACTGGAGGGCTTAGCCGAAGCGACAGCCGGGCTGAGCAAAGGGTATTTTGGCCAACTTTCCGACACTTCGGGTAAAAGAGTGCCTTTTGTGCAAATTGGTTATGCTTTTAGCGCGCTGTCAAAACCGATGATGGCTCTTTTCATTTACCCGCTTTGGATATTCTTCGCCAGAACCATTGACCGTTTTGGGAAAGGGATCAGAACCGGGGCGAGAGATGCCCTGCTCTCGGACGAGGCAACCCCTGAAACGAAAGGCAGTGTTTTCGGATTTCATCGCTCAATGGACACTTTTGGGGCAGTTTTAGGCCCTTCTCTGGCTTTAGTTTATTTGTCTTATTACCCTCAGGATTACCGAACACTTTTTCTTATTGCCTTTCTTCCGGGTGTGCTGGCGGTGTTGGCTTCTTTTTATTTGAAAGACAAAAGTAGTAAGCAACCACAGCAGAAGATTTCAACGTCCTTTTTTTCGTTTCTGCATTATTGGAAAATCAGCCCGGCAGCATACCGGAAAGTGGTGATTGGGTTGCTGGTGTTCACTTTATTCAACAGTTCTGATGTTTTTCTCCTGCTCCAAGCCAAAGAAGCAGGACTTGATGATACGATGGTCATAACGTTGTATATTTTTTACAACCTGGTATTTGCTTTGGTTGCTTTCCCAATGGGTATTTTGGCGGACAAAGTGGGGTTAAAAGCCATTTTTATCAGTGGATTGGCTTTGTTTTCGATCGTGTATGGCGGTATGGCGGTCAATTCCAATTTATACGGCTTCTTCGGTCTGTTTTTTCTTTATGGCATCTACGCTGCCGCCACCGAAGGCATTTCAAAAGCCTGGATTACAAATATTACCGACAAAAAAGATACAGCCACTGCCATTGGCACGTATTCGGGGCTTCAAAGCATTTGCACCATGCTGGCCAGCTCCTTCACCGGACTTGTCTGGTTGTACTTCGGAGCGGCAACGGCCTTTAAAATAACGGCGATCGTCACGCTATTGGTGCTGTTGTACTTCCTCACAATTCCTAAGAAACTAAACTAACTTCCGCCTCCCTGCTCACCACAAAAAAGCCTTCTTTCCCCAGCGGTTGGTACAAGGGCATTAAAATGTGCCCGTCGGTGTCGGCATATATGGGGCCATGTCGGTCATCGGCCAAATGCTCTCCGATGTCAATTGACTGAAAATTTCGATAACCCGGGCGCATCCGAAAAGCGTCGTCGGGTTTAATGTGGTGGACGCTGCGCAAACGTACTACTTTGGGCAGGTTGGCACTGTCGGTTTCAAGTTTGGTGTTATATCCGGCATCCGGTGTATCGGGAGGCAGGCAACCGATAGCGCGTAAACAGTTGAAAATAGCCGCCACACAACGATCAGCCGCCTGTTCGTCTAAGTGTTGGCCGGCCTCAAAGGCCACGCCGAGGGTGGTTTGCAGCCCGTTGGAGGCTTGGTTGAATCCACCTTCGGTTTTGAAACGCAGAAGCGTGCCTTGCAAGTTGCCAAACAAATTGAGTACCACCGGAACGTGCAGCGATTTTGCTAATTGAAGACTTGGCCCTTCGTCGGTAGGAATGCAAAACAAACCATCTTCAGCAGAAGTGGTGTGCAGATCCAACAGGATTAATGTATTTGGTTGATAATCAACAATTTCCTGATAAATGTGGTTAAACAACGCGATCAGTTCGTGCTCATCCGGCGTTCTTTCGTCCGGCGGCAGTGATTGTACTTTTTCTATGCGTGACAGTTCCCAAAGCCGATTTAAATCCTCGTAAAAAAAACGTCGTTGTTGCAGGTAAGCAGCATGGTGTCCAATAAACCCGACAAACCTGCCCTTAAAGGCTGTGGTATCCGGCAATTCTTTCAGCAATTGCATGACTTTCCGGATGGCAATGACTCCGGCGGGTTCATTGCCGTGTATGGCACCGATGACTACCAGAAGCGGGCCTGGTTCGTTGCCGGAATACCTGGCAATTACGCGTGAATGGGGCATAAGGAACGGGTAAATAAGTAGTTATAAGTTATGAGTTATGAGCCCCGCAACTATCTTTTCGTGCTAATAGTGGGGCTATTTAAACAAAAAGGTTTCTACGTTATTATGACCCGTTCCCAATCAGGAAATTTTTTTTGATCAGGCTGTTTTTATGGCTTTAGCAGCGCGTCCGGCGGCCATTGCAGCCTTCTGCTCCTCACTCATCACGCGTTTTGGTTTAGCGGGTGTTTCTGCGGTGGGGTCGGGTTTGGTTTTAGCTGTTTTTGCCGCTTTAGCCGCAGCACGTGCGGCGGCTATTTTGGCTTTTAGCTCCGCGGTTTTGCTCGCTTTTGACTTGGCACCTGTTCTCGCAGCGAGGGCAGAAGCTGTTTTTGCCGCTTTAGCCGCAGCACGTGCGGCGGCTATTTTAGCTTTTAGCTCCGCGGTTTTGCTCGCTTTTGACTTGGCACCTGTTCTCGCAGCGAGGGCAGAAGCTGTTTTTGCCGCTTTAGCCGCAGCACGTGCGGCGGCTATTTTAGCTTTTATCTCCGCGTTTTTGCTCGCTTTTGACTTGGCACCTGTTCTCGCAGCGAGGGCAGAAGCTGTTTTTGCCGCTTTAGCCGCAGCACGTGCGGCGGCTATTTTAGCTTTTAGCTCCGCGTTTTTGCTCGCTTTTGACTTAGCGGGCGTTTCTGCGGTGGGGGCGGGAGCGGATTCAGCCATTTTTGCCGCTTTAGCCGCCGCACGTGCGGCGGCTATTTCAGCTTTCTGCTCCGCGTTTTTGCTCGCTTTTGACTTAGCGGGTGTTTCTGCGGTGGGGGCGGGAGCGGATTCAGCCATTTTTGCCGCTTTAGCCGCCGCACGTGCGGCGGCTATTTCAGATTTTTGCTCCGCGCTTTTGCTCGCTTTTGACTTAGCGGGTGTTTCTGCGCTGGGGGCAGGGGTCTCCTCTAACTCTTTTTTAGGAATTATGGTCGCTATGCCAATGTTGGGGTCGTGTACCAGTTTGAGGCTTTTGGGTTTTTGATGCTTTTTACCCGATTTTTTCTTACCTTTCTTGCCCGATTTTTCTTTTTTATCTTCTTTTACGTCGGCCACTAAATGGATATGCGCCAAGTGATGATTGCTGTGCCACACATAGAGGGCAATGGATTCCTCTAAGGGGACGCTGCGCTGAAGTCCCGGATGGTAATAAGCTAATTCCAAGTCTTCTGTTGTCAAAGCACTCAAAAAATTCACCCAGCGTTCGTGCAGGGCTTTCAGGAGTTTAACGGAAATTTTTACACCACTGTCTTTGCCATCCTCCAATTCCGCCCATTTGCTTTCTTCGTAGGGTTTAATGACGGGCAGCGTTTCCGTGACGGCCATCTTCATGCGGATATAGGCATTTACGTGGCTGTCTGCCAAATGGTGTACCACCTGGCGCACCGTCCATCCTCCACGCCGATAGGGCGTATCTAATTCGAGGTTAGACATTTTTTTGAGCAGCTTTTTCAATTTCCGGGGAAATTCTGCCAGAATCTGTATGTGTTTTTTGCTTTGAGCAATGCTCCAGGTCTCTCCGTATTCAAATTGACCTATTGGATACCTTTTTGATGGTTGTTCAGACATAATGTTTAGTGTTTTATTGTTTTATTGTTTTGGTGTTTTGGTGTTTTTAAGATACGTGTAATACATCAACAATCAACAATCATGTAATCATTAATCGTCAATAAAACAAGGTTGAGGGATTTAGAAGGTTGAGGGGTTTAGGGGTTTAGAATATTGAGGGGTTGAGGTGCCGCGATACCTCATAAATTCAACAAGGGTTAACGACCAACTTTCTGATCTTTCCACCGCCACAAATGGCGGCAAACAACCGTTCTCCAAGGCATCCAGGGAGTTGCTAATTCGATCATTTGAGTTTTTAGCAATTTTGGGTTAGCAGTATTCAATTGATACAGTTTAGCCATTCCCTGCTGTATGCCTAAATCATCCACCGGCAGTATATCAGGTCTGTTGAGGGTAAACATCAGGAGCATTTGAACCGTCCATTTTCCAACACCTTTTATCTGTGTCAGCATTTGAATGATCTCCTCATCGGTCATTGAGTGCCACGGATGTTTTTCTAAATCGTTTTGCAGGGAAAATGCAGCCACATTTTTTAGATAACCGGCTTTCTGATAAGATAGCCCCACTGATCGAAGGGTATCAACATCCATTTCCGAAAGTAGTTGCGGATGCGGGTAATTATCCGGGAAAATGACCAAAAATCTGTTGAAAATAGTGTCAGCTGCTTTTACGCTAAGTTGCTGGGAGACAATAGATTCGAGCAGGCTGTAATAGACATTTCCAGCGGGCGAAAAATCAGGTAGCGGCATCGTCTCTTCAAAGACTTTAACCAGCAACGGGTCACATTTTTTCAAATGTTGGATAATTTCAATCGTATTCACGCTGCAAATGAACAACAAAAATTTTATTCTATTCTTTTTTGTGTTTAAATTTATAACTTTTTATACCTTGCGCCCATATAATCAAACTATAAAACATAAAATATGGGAGTTCAAAAAGTAAGCCTTGTTGATAACAAAAATGAGATGCAGGTTTTTGTCCGCGCTTTGCTGGATGATGTACAGGCATTTGAATATATGCTGGAGCATAATTGGTTTGAAAGCGATATCGTCCGAATCGGGGCCGAACAGGAAATGTGTCTGGTAGATAAAAAAACGTTTAAGCCGGCATGCATCAATATGGAGGTGTTGGCGCAATTGACCGATGCCCCTTGGTGTGTGACAGAATTAGCCAAATTCAATTTAGAAACCAACCTCAGTCCCAGAGAATTTGTCGGCAGTTGTTTGAGCGATATGGAAGCGGAGAACATCGAGTATTTAGCCAAAATCCAAAAAGTGTTGGACGGACACGGTGCTGTCATCGCCTTGTGTGGCATTCTGCCTACCTTGCGCAAACACGATTTGGAGATGCACAACCTTACGCCCAAAGACCGTTATTTTGCGCTGATGGCCGCTATTCAAAAACATTTGCTGGGTGCATCATTTGAATTGCGGGTGGAAGGCATTGATGAGCTGTTAGTGCGGCATGATTCTCCGCTGTTAGAAGCTTGCAACACCAGTTTTCAGGTCCATTTGCAGGTATCGCCCAAGGATTTTGTCAAAATGTACAACATTTCGCAGACGCTGGCCGCTCCGGTCATTGCTATTGCGGCCAATTCTCCCTTAGTGTTTGGTCGCCGCCTGTGGCACGAAACACGCATCGCCTTGTTTCAGCAAAGCCTCGATACCCGTACCACCGCCGATCACATGCGGGAGCGACTGCCGCGCGTAAATTTCGGCTCCGGATGGTTGCGCGGAGATATCACCCAAATTTATAAAGAAGACATCAGCCGCTTCCGCGTACTCTTAGCCGGCGGTATAGAAGAAGACACCTGGGCAACCATAGCCAGCGGAGAAGCGCCCAAACTGCGGGCACTTCAGATACACAATTCTACGGTGTATCGCTGGAATCGCCCGTGTTATGGCATTTCGCCCAATGGAAAACCGCACTTGCGCATCGAAAACCGCGTGATGCCCGCCGGGCCAACCACCGTTGACGAAATAGCCAACGCGGCGTTTTGGCTGGGCTGCATGGTGGCTATGGGTGGTCAATATCCCGATATTACCAAAAATATTGATTTTGCCGATGTCCGCGACAACTTTGTGAAATCAGCAAAATTTGGTATTGACACCACTTTCACGTGGATGAAAGACAAGAAAATAACCGCTACTGAATTGATTCTGAACGAGTTGTTGCCATTGGCTAAAGAAGGGCTTCAACAACGAAAAGTCAATAAAACCGATATTGATAAATACTTGGGCATTATTGAGGCGCGTGCGAAGGAACATAAAACCGGCGCACGATGGGCCTTGCGTTCCATCACTGCACTCAAAAAAGAAGTCTCTAACGATGAAGCCGTCACCGTATTAACCGCCGCCATGATAAAAAATCAAGCAGAGAACCAACCGGTTCATACCTGGAAAGAAGCCACTACCGCCGACCTGAATACTTGGAAACCCTCCGCCATCAAGGTGGAAGAATTCATGACCACCGATCTGTTTACCGTACAAAAAGACGATTTAGTGGAGTTGGTAGCCGAGATCATGGATTGGCGTAAAATCAGGTATATGCCCGTAGAAAACCCCAAAGGAGAGTTGGTTGGCCTCATTTCTTCCCGACTGCTGTTGCGCCATTTTGCCCGTAAAAAGCATGACCCTGATGCGGCTGAAGCGGCCGTCAAGGATATTATGATCGCCAAACCCGTGACGGTAACACCCGATAATACCATCTTAGATGCTATGTATAAAATGCGGGAAAATGGCTGCGGCTGCCTTCCGGTCGTAAAAGGCACGGAACTCGTTGGTATTATTACGGAAATGGATTTTTTGCGGATTACCTCGAGGTTGCTGGAGCGGAAAGAGAGCAATGAGGAGTAAGGGCGAACACTAGTGACACGTAAATCAATTATTTGATAGTACTGGTATGAGTTTTTTTGCAAAAAAACTCATACCAGTACTATCAAATAATTGATTTACGTATAAAAATACATAACAATTTTTTATTATAAAAAATATTTTTGATGTTCCTGATGATTAGAAGAGGTTGCATCAATTGTGCACAGCCCACTGTAAAAGCATCAAAATTGAATTGATACGAGCGTAGAGCGATTTTTTTAAAACACAAAAGAAACAGAAGAAAACAAAAGTCCGTAGAGCGTATTTTGATTATCAAGCAGTTGTTGTAATAAATTTATTTGCATGGATATCAGGACAGCCTCTAAAATTTGTAAACAGCAGCACTCAAAAACCCTCCATTCCTCCTTCTTCCCCCCGGTTATTTTTCCGCCGGAACAGCGATATATCCATTTTTCCAAAACGATAAGAAAAATTCAGGCGCAAAAACTGCGGGTCGCGGCGGCGCCAGGTGTCCTGTATGAAAATCAAAGCAGACTCGGTGTGCGAACCCTGCCTGCGCGAACGAAACAGATCCTGCATACTCAATGAAATACTTCCTTTTCGGTTCCAAAGGTCTTTGCGGATAGACCAATCCACATACCAAACCGGAATCGTGTAGCCTTGCGCCGTATTGGTGGGGCCGCCGCCCCAACCGCCGCCGCCGCCGCCACCACGACTACCGCCGCCGCGACTGCCGCCGCCACTTTCCACACCAAAGGCGGTGCGGCTTTGGTAAGAACCATTGATCTGAATATTGATGTTTTTCGGCAGGCGAAACATCACATTTTCTTTGATAAACCAAGTGAACTGCTGCACTTCTAAGTCGGCTTCCACGTTACCAGCCTGTACAATAGAGTTGTAAAGATTGACATTGGTCGTAACCTCCAAAAACTTCCAGAAATTGTCGCGCAGCGTAATTTCTGTGCCATAAGCCGTGCTCTGGTTAGCATTGGCGTAGGTAGAAACAATGGCCTGACGACCAGCGATGCGTTCCGTGAATTGATAACGGGTAATCAGGTCGGTGGCCAACCTGTAATAAACCGAAACCAACAGGTTGTGTTTTTTACTAAATATGTTTTGATACGAGAGTTCAACCGAGTTGGTATATTCGGGTTTTAAATCGGGATTGCCCCGGGAAAGCAGCAGCGAATCGGAGAAATCGGGGAAAGGGATCAGCTGGAAAAAATTGGGGCGATTGACCCTCCGGCTAAAATTCAACTGCAGATTGTCCTCTTCATTGAGCTTGTAGGTAAGGAATGCACTGGGAAACAGGTGGTCCAGCAGCGAATTGGATTGGTTATTGAACGTGGTATTTTGATCCGGTAATTTGCCTTCATATTGCCAGCGTTCGGTGCGCAGGCCCACCTGATAACCAAATTTAGGGTATGCCTTACTCAAAGTAGAATAAGCGGCAAAAACTTTATCTTCAAAAGCATAGCGGTCGGCAAAATTGGGTACCCGCACAAACTCCGCATCGCCAAAATTGTATTCAAAACTGCCATTATCTGCCTCGTAACTGCGCAGGGCCACCCGTGCACCGAGTTCGAGTTTTAGCCCCGGCGATTTCATGGGTGTAGTATAATCCGTCTGGAAGGTAATAAACTCGTTAAATCCGTCACCGGTTTGCTGCTGCCGGGTCAGAAAACTTCGCCCGACGTAGGTCGTGTTGAAGATGCCGGAATTGTCAAAACGAGAAAGGTTGTAATTCACATCCGCCGTCAATTCGCGCCCTTCTTTTGGAAACAGGTATTTGTACAACAATTGACTGCCCATATTGCCAAATACCCGGGAATTATCGGAAGTGCGTCGGGTATTGGTCGTAATCGTATTGGCACGCAGGGTATCTGTTTGGATCATCAGGTCGTCGAAAGAATTAAACTCGCCGCCGTGATAGTTACCTGAAAAAGTCAGGGTGTTTCGATTGTTGATAAACCAGTCCACACCGCCCCGACCCATAGCAAAAAAGCCTAAATTTTTTGAGTCGCTGCGTTGAAATATGTTGGTCTTTGGCGCACCAAACAAGTTATAACGATCGGTTTCACTCCTGCTCAGTGATTTGCGCTGGTTGAAATTGCCGCCTAAGAAGACATTTATTTTGCGATCACGCATATTCAAATCACCGCCGAGATTTACCCGCCCGCGCATATCCAACCCCGTGCGAATGTTTCCGTTGTAGCCCAAACGGCGATCTTTTTTGAGCACGACATTCAAGATGCCTGCACTGCCGCCGGAAGCATCGTATTTAGCCGAAGGATTGGTGATGACCTCTATACTTTCAATGGCATCCGCCGGAATCTGATCCATCGAGAGGGTAGTGGGGCGGCCATCCACGAAAATTTGCGGCGCGGCATTGCGCAGCGAAATATTGCCATCTAAATCCACCTGTACTGATGGCACGTTTTTGAGTGCATCTTCGGCGGTTCCGCCCGCCGCCACCGCGTCCTTATCTACCCGATATATCTTTTTATCTAAAGCCAGCGAGACTATTGGAATTTCACCGCGTATTTCCACTTCTTTCAGCATTTGGCTCGTTGTCGCCAATTTGATATTACCGAGGTCTTTTTCCACCGCTCCGGCAGCCTGTCCCCAATTGCCGCCACCTCCACCGCCGGCAGGGCGTTCCATTTTGGCAAAAGCAACTTTTTGTTCTAAGGTGGCGTAGCCTAAGTAATTGATCTTCAAAGTCATCTCGCCCCGAATGGGTAGCCCTTCGATGCTGAATTCACCATTTTCTTTGGTCAGTTGGCCGCCCAATATTGCTGGCTTCATGGATTTTGAAACGGTATCGAATTTCATACCCGATAGTTGCACGGAAGCATAAGCAATGGCTTTTCCCGTAGATTCGTCCACTATTTTCCCATAAAATCGGCCAATATTGAATTGTGCCGCATTGAAATTGCCGCGTCCGCCGGGCATACCGGCAGCGGGGGGCTGTCCACCCGGATTAGCGGGAGCATCGCTGTTTTTTTTTCGGTCATTGCCCTCCTTACCGCTGCTTTGTGGTGTTTGCGCCAAGGCAATAGGAGAAGTCATTGCCAAAAAAGTCAATACCATCCATGGAAGCAATGATAAATGATAGCGGGGAAGTAAATAAAACATAGATAAATGTCAGTTTAGAGCAGGATTAAGTTTGAAGAACTAAGACATAAAATAAAGGCAAAGGTTGCACAATTGTCAGAAAATAGTCATAAAAATACGGAAATCCTGGAAAACTGATCACATTAAAGTAATGAAGAACGCTTACCTTTGCCTCTCGCAATACCGGTGTCAGTGAGCAACCACGCCCGGAGTTTTTTATCGCAGCGGGCAAATCGGCTTGAGTGGCTACCTCGAATTTGTCTATTCACCCTTCCTAACGGGGTGCGCATTAATTGATGCACCCTCTTCAGATCATCCAGAACATCGAAGAATCTGTATGATATAAAAAGTTTTATGCTTTTTTGACTGTAAATGAATTAGTTGATAGTATTTGTACGAATTTTTTTGCAAAAAAATTCGTACAAATACTATCAACTAATTCATTGCCGTGCCACTAATAAGTTAACACCACCTTCCTAACCCCTGCCCCTTCCAATGAAAAATCAACGTACATGGACGCTTCTGTCTTCGCAATGGTAAAAGGTTTTGCCCGCCCATCCACCAGCAAAGACCGTGGTTTTTGAACGGAGGCAGGCAACAGCAAGTGGCAACTAAATTGTTCGCCGCTGCCCGTCAACAACAATTCAAGGGTGTTCAGCGCGGTGTTTTGGATATACTTGTAGGACACATAGCTGTTTGATGCCGGGTAACAAACCGTCGCGCACAAGGTATCTGTCCGGGTAGTATTCCAACGTGGTGACAGCAAGGGGTGGGTATATGCTGTTGTGCCAGAAGCATCTTTCACCCCGGCCAAGCCTTCCAGCAAGGCCGCCATGGCCGTTGCAGCGGCCCAATTGTCGGGGCCGCCATAAGAGGGGCCTTTTATCGGCACGGTATGTGGCTTGTCAGACAAGGTGATGCCCAGAACGGTATAAAATCCCTTTTCTTCGGGAGCGTGCAGGATTATTTTACTGATTTTTTTACGGGGTTCAGGGTTGTCCAAGGCACACCAACTGAGGCCAATACCTTCGCTGACGGCATTTTTGCCGTACCAAGCAATGCCTGAACGCTCGGTGTTGAGTTCCGAAAACCACCAGTAAGTCAGGTGCTTTTCCGTGACCATGTATTGAAATTTCGTGCTGCCGTCGGCGTAAACGAAGGACACCGCTCCGGCGATGTTTTCGGAAACGGGTTTGGAGGCCGTGTGCAACATATAGACACAAGCGGCGGTGTCATTGACCGGAATCTCTACGGTGGCCGGGAAACCGCTTTGTTTTGAGACCGCCACTACGGCCTTCCGCCCATTTTTTGCGGGGTCTGTCAGATTAAAAGGGATGTTGGCGAAGGTTTGCACACCGGTTGGCAGCGCCCGCAAATCGTCGCCTGATCCTTTGTTTTGCATCCAGGGCGCAACATCGCCCCCCCCTTGGCTCCAGCTGTCCATGTTGGCGTAGGGTGCCAGGTACAAGGGGGTAAACCGGGGGGGATTGGACGGCGGCGGGATGGAACCCGTGTAGGCGAAATAGATTTTATGGTCGTATTTTTTGCCCAGTTCAAAGAGGCGTTGCAGGATGTCGGTGGCGTATTGTTCGTAGCCGCACTCGAAAGCGCCCCGTGACAGCTCACCCGCCACGTGGCCGCCTACCCCCCCGTTCATGTACTGCCAAATATCGTTGTGCGTGCCGAAACCGCGTTGGAAAGGTGGGTAAATGGCGTACCATTCGCCGGGTGAGCCAAGGGGCAGGTGGTTTTTCAAATCTAGGTAGGTTTCCACAATGGCTTTGGATTGAGCGGGGAGGAGGGGGCGGTTGAGCGAGTAGGCATTAGACTGTGCGATCTGGCTGCGTTCATCTACGCCAAGGTTTCTTTTGACCGTCGGGTCTTCGTCAATAAAATGGGTGTAGAAACGCCCATTCCACGCCAATTTGTCCAAGCGTTCTTTGATCTCCTGGCCCCGCTCGCGGTATTGCCGGGCGGCTGTCTTTTGCCCGGCGCGTTCCAGCATTTCGGCCAACTCAAAGCAGGCGGCGATGTAGCCCGTATTATCGCCAAAGAACACCCCGAATTTTGATTTTTCGGGGTCAATAATCATGCTGTTGGTGAGGCCGATATTGGGCAGGTATTCGTCTTCCACGGCAAAATCCCAGGAATCAATGGTATAAACTCGTTTGAGTAATTGAAAGCGTTTGCTCCAACGGGCGGGGTCGTGGAGGGTATAATCTAAAGCTTTCATGGCCGAGGGTAGGGTTTGCTGCATCCAGGCATCGTCGCCCGCCGATTTCCAGCACTGATAAATGGTGTTGACATAAATGTATTCCGGGTGATTTTCGGTGGGTTGTCGGACAAAGACGCGGTCGCCGATTCTTTGGGAATACCCCGAAAATTTATCGCGGGTGAGGAAATAGTCGGCATTTTTCATGTATTGCACAAAACTGTAGATCATACCGTCTTCACGCTGATTGGCGCGCATGAGGTCCACAAATTCGGCACCGTAGCCCAGAAAATATTTCTGCCCCTTCATGTTGTGGCAATGGTCGAGCATCCAGGGAACGAAGTAGCGATAGGTTTTGCCGTTCCAACTGACGCTGCTGCCATCCTCTTTGGAGGGGTTCATGCTGGTGTGGAACATCTCGAACATTTCCGTGTAATAGCCCGTATTGTCGGCAATTTGGGTTTTTGCGCCCACCTCAAACTGGCAAATTTGTTTTTTTTGCCCTTTTTTATCCTTTGTACTGATCGTATGACGGCCCAAGGCCCCACCCACCACAAAAGGTGTTTCCGCACCTGCCGCTGCGCTGAAATAGACTTGCCCTTTGCCATCGGTCACTTCTACGGTTTGCCCTTTTGCACCAATGATCAACAGTTGATCCAAAGGGCAGGCCACTGTAACGGTGCGGGCGACTCCGGCTTTTTGCGCAAGGAGATGGGTTGACGGGCCCTGTGCAGCCAGCGGGCCAACAACCGCGAGGAGAAAAGTGGTTAAGTAATAGAGTTTGTGCATGGTAAAAAAGTGTTGTTTGAGCAGTACTAAGCGGGTGTGTTGAGATAAACGCGGTTATAAATTTATGCAAAACTATCACAATCAAATAGTTGTGGAATTCATAACGCATAACTACTTACTTATTTCGTTATTTCTATTTGATTGCCAGATTGCTGTACCAATTTCAGTACACCGCCGCCTTTCGCCAAAACCTGCCAACTCCAGCCCTTGTTTTCGGCTATGGTTGTGCCTGAAATTTGTACTCTGGCAGGTTTTTTCATCAGGCGAACCAAGATGTGTCCGGTATCATCATAGGTGCGAAAACTAATTCTATGAGGCTGGTAATCAATTTTCTGTACCGCAGATGTGCTGCTGATAACGGCATCCTGCTGCACCCATTCCGGTACCGCAGCCATGCCATCCATGAAGTGTTTGATGTAATCACTATAGCCATCGGAGAACCAGCTGCTGGGCCAGGTATTGCCCACCCGCACCACGCCGTTAGTATCCGTGATGTAGGTGGCATTGTTGAAATAGCGGAATGCTTTTTCTTTAAAGGTCAAATCTCCCGAATAAGCGTACCACAAGGCACAAACTGAAGCAAAACGTGCGGTATGGCTGCCCATGGGTACATAACAGAAGGTTTGTTCTTTGATGGCATTTTGCCCCTCCGTGCCAAAAACACTTTCCACATAATGGAGGAGGGCGGGAACATAACGGTGAATATCAGGAACGAGGCCCGGGTTTTTGATTAAATATCGTGCGGTCTCCATGGGGCTTACCTGATTCCGGTTACTCTGGGAGGGGTCATTGGGTATGTCTTCAAAATAATTGGTCCAAATGTAGGTGTATAGCGGGCCATTTCTCGAAAAAAGCCAGTTCCACGCAATACCACGTGCTTTTTGATATTCATTGATTTGAGGCGTAGATAGTTGAAGCCTCAGGGCAGTTCGCAACAGTTCATCAAACAGCCGTATAGGTTCAATGACATTGGCACAGTAGTCATCGTGGACAAAACCCGTTCGGGCATTAATTCGAAAAGGCCAGGGTGATTTTTTGGTATTGACTTCTCCGAAATTCTCTAAATTGCCACCCACAGGCCGGATATTTTTAGCCAAAGCGTCAGCGCAGTGTAGCGCTGCTTGCAAGTAAGGGGCCTCATTCGTCACTTGATAAAATTTGAGATAAGCATAGCCTAATTCGCCGATTTTATCGGGTTCTACGCCGTGCAGTCCGTCGCCCCTAACCCCGTCGTTTTCCCAGCGGGTAGCACCATTATATACCTTTTCAAAAGGGTCGCTGCTGGCATAAGGCACATTTGCGTAGATAAAATGGGGTGGGGTAGTGCCATTTTTTAATTGATAATCCAGCATTTCCCGCACGACTGTGGTATAATCTTCATCGCCGGAGAATACGCGATAATCCAAGACCAAACTCTGCACCATACCCGCATAAGTCATAGCGGGATTGTGCATCCAGCCTTCATTGGAGCGCCCTTCGGCAAATTTTTGCTGGCCAACTAAGTGTGGGCCGCTAAAGCAGCAGGTGACCAAATAGGATTTTAACCCGGTGGCGGAGTCAAGCGGTGTACCCGATTTGATAAATTCGGAGGCTAATTTTGCTACGTGTGCATAGGCCGCACCGGGTGTTTGCGGGGCATACCAAGCCAATATTTTGCCCGCATCGTCTTTCACGATTTCGTGCATACCGAGGCGGTCAGCGTGATCCGGCACAATGGTTTGAGCAATGAGCGGAACACCGGCCAAAACAAAAACAAAAGTTGCTACATAAATATCTTTATACATATTTGTAATTAAATTAATGTAATACGCAGGTGAACAGCAAGGAATATTATTTACTCGTTCCTTATGGTGGTAAAAAAATAACTTATCAAAATTCGTCGGCAAATCATGCCTAATTGTTATGGGTTATTTTTTGGCTGTCCCTTATGGCTTAACTAAAATAATTTTTTGCGTCACAGCGGCTCCGCCACACTGAAGTTTCAGGAAATAAACACCCGGCACCAAACCATCGGCTTCCAAGGGCAGGGCGTATTCCCCGGCTTTTTTATCTTCCTGTACCAAAGTACGGAGGGTTTTGCCCGCGCTGTTGGTCAGGGTAAGTTGAACGGGCAGATTTTGGAGCAGTTGGTACCGTATCATGGTTTGCGTTTGGAAGGGATTGGGATAAACGTGCAGATTGCAAACAGCGGTGGCGGCCTCCGGTCCGGTCACTGTCGTGGTTTTCACGCCTTTACCATAGAGGGTGACCACTCCGTAGGCGGGTACGCTGACCGAGAGGTTGTTGTTGTTGACCGTCGGGGTACTTTGCTGCCAATAGTTGTTATCCGCGGAGGAATATGCCTCGTAAGTGGCTGGTTGTGTGAGGGTTCCACTCAATTGCAGGGTAGCCGTTTGCGCCGTTGTGCCGGTATTGATCAGCACGATGGTCATGGTGCTATTCGCGTCGTGGAGGTAGGCACTGGCTAAAAGGTTGTTGGAGCCACTGACCGTTGTCGTGACCCGTTGCGCGCCGGGTCGGATGTATTTGAAAAAGTGCTTAGCGGCCACATATTTGGGTGCAGCCGCGCCGGAAGCCTGATTGCTGAGGGCAGAAATGGTCACTTTCCCTTGGTCGTCTGCTTCCGTGAACGTCCAATAAACCCAGGCGCTTTGGCGGCCGGTGGTCAGCGCCTGATGTATTTTGAGCGCAATGCTCCAGCCGCCATTGTTCGGGAATCCGGTGTTAGGCGCACGCCAAGGGGCCTCTTCGCCAGAGGTCTCGGTCATCCACGATTTTTTGCCGAGGGCAGCAAATCCTTTGATGTTGGCCGGGATGCCGGGCGCGGGCGCGGCGTTCCAGCCGTTGAGCCACCAATCCCAAAGGTTTGGGCTGGCACCGGCAGCGTTCACGCCGTCGTTGGCATAGCCGTGAATGCAGACAAAATCAAGGGCTTTAAGGGCATCCGGGTCGGCAGCGATGTTTTTGAGGTATTGCAGATTTTTGTGGACAGGGCCACCGTATTCCCACATACCGTAAGCATCGCCACCGAGCAGGTCTTCCGGCCCCATGATGCGAATGTCTTTGAGGTCGGGGTATTTGTCAAATTCCGCTCGTGTAGCCTTCAACGCGGCGATGTACTGGGCAGACAGCGGGTAAGTAGCGCTGTTGTAAAACTGCTCAAAATTGAGTTCGTTTTGGATACTGATGGCGTAAAATTTTGCCTTGTGGTATTGCTGATAGCCTTTCACATAGGCGGCGGTGCTGCGCGCAAACTGCGTCATTGCGCTGGTAGGGCCGGTACCGCCCAGCGCGGCATCGTTGAACACGTTGAGGGGGGTATTTGACACGTCCAGCCGGCCTCCGGCAAAGTTGCCACCCCAAATAAAGGGCCATTTTGCCCCGGATACCGGCCCCGGCCACCAGTTTTGCGACCAGGCATTGCCGGAAGCCACCTTCACCCAGGGCAAGGGCGACCAAAAGGAGCCGATGAGTTTGAAATCGCCCAAGGCCACTTTTTGCGCCATGCCACTACTGATGGCACCGTCGGGGCTGTACGTGAAATAGGCCATATTGTTATCAATATTTGGACCCATGATGGCGATGGGGGCGTTTTGGCCCCCAAAAGTTCTGGAATAATCATTGGGGCCGGTGTAGGTGCGCACCCGGTTATTTTCCGGTCCGTTGGGGTTGGCGGGGTCTTCGAGGTTGAACACGTTTTTGACGCTGGAACCCATAAACCAAGGGGAGTAATAGCTGAGGTTGGAATGTGGGGCTTTCAATTTTGGTGTCAGGTCAACGCGGTAAATGGAAGCACCCAGATCATTGTAGTACAATTGTTGCCACCAAGGCTGGTTCACGGCTGCGTCGCCCTGATGCGACCCAAACCCATCCATCACCTGCTGGCGATCGGTAGCCAGCACTTGGATGTTGGCAGTTTGCGCCCAGCCGGAAAGAGCAGAAAACGCGGTTAAAATAAAGGAAAACAGACTTTTTTTCATAAAAATTTTTTTGCATGTTAATGAATGAGCACAGCAATTCGCTAAGTATTGACTATCAGCATTTTGTGTTATTTTTTTCAAAATGAACTGCAATTTCTCATTTTGAAACACCACAAGTCGAGTCGTGTTTGAAATTTCGAAATCCCGAAATCACAGCCCCCCATTCCCCCGCATCCAGTTTAGGCAGCGCTCCATCCATTGGTCGCGGGTTGTTTTGTTGTTCATGCCGAAGCCGTGTCCACCTTTCTGGTAGAGGTGGAGTTCTGCCGGTATTTTGTGTCGGAGCAGGCTTTGATAAAACAAGATGCTGTTATCGGATTTGACACCGTCGTCGTCGCTGGCGTGTACCAAAAAAGTTGGCGGGGTTTGGGCCGTCACTTGTAGCTCATTAGAGTAATAGTTTTTCTTTTCCACAGAAGGGTTTTTTCCCAACAATTGGTCCCTGGACCCGATGTGTCCCACGCTGTCCTGAAAACTGATGACCGGGTAGATCAGGATCATAAAATCAGGGCGCAGGCTGATACCGCCAGCATCCGGTATGACGGCGGTGGCAAAATGCGTTCCGGCAGTGGAGGCGAGGTGTCCGCCGGCAGAAAATCCCATGATACCGATCTTGTTAGCGGCTATATGCCATTCCACTGCGCGTTGTCGCACCACCTTAATGGCCTGTTGCGCATCCTGTAACGGGCCAATTTCTTTATTGGGCATGGTGGCATCGTTGGGTATGCGGTACTTTACGACAAAGGCCGCCACGCCTTTTTCGTTCAATTTTCGGGCGACATCCGTGCCTTCGTGGCTGCTGGCATTGACCCAATAGCCGCCGCCGGGGCAAATAATGACGGCAGTGCCATTGGCCTTCTTTTTCGGAGGCAAAAAGATGCTCAGCGTCGGACGGGAAATATTACGGACGATGGTAATCCCGTCTTTTTGTTCTGAGGTTTCCTCATCAGCCGAAGGCTTGCTGTTGGGTATGGCACCGGGATACAAGGGGATTATTTGCTGGGCCATGGTCGTAGCGCTCACGCAAAAGGAGAAAAGGATGAATGTGAGTTTGTTTTTCATGGCGCAATGATAAAAATAAAAAGCCGCACAGCACAATTTTTTACTTTTGGCTATGCGGCTAATTCACTTACCTATTGTAGGAAGAACATTAAGACTTTACTATTGACACGTTACTAATAACCTGGATTTTGGCGCATATTCGGGTTCAAATCCAACTCATTGCCGGGTAAGGGCCAAAGGAGGTTAGTAGGGAGTTGAATTTGAATACCTGCCGGGCTGTCTGTGCTGAAATCGAAGCCCTGAAGGCTGATTTTTCCAGCGGCATTCCAACGTTTGAGGTCCCACCAGCGGTGACATTCCTCTCCGGCCAATTCTACGAAACGCTCATTGGCGATCCAGCCCAACACTTTAGCTTTGTCACTTTCTGCCGTGTTAAGATTGGCGGGAACGGCACCGGCATCCCGGGCGCGGGTGCGCACCAGATTGACAAATGCAATAGCAGCGGCATTGGTGCCACCACTTTCCAAAGTGGCTTCTGCTTTCAGGAGGATCACGTCGGCAAAGCGCAGGATGCGTGGATTGTTGACAGACCCTACACCAGCCTGGGTTTTTTGGTCGGTAGTGACGTATTTCCTGATGTCGCGGGTGGCAGGGTCCATGGTAGCCTCCAAGCGCGGATCACCGGTTTCAAAAGCTTGCAGCAGTTTTTTGGTAGCCACAAAACGCGGCGCACCAAAGAGGCTCCAGTGGTTCTCATACCAGCCCCAATAAGCGGAAGTGGAACCTACGCCGCTGCTTTCAAAGTCATTGCTAAGCCAGACGTTGTCAAAACCGGGTTGTGCTGCCTGAAATTCAAAAAGCGATTCGCCGTTATTTTCGTCGGTGTAAGCAAAATTATCAGCAAACTTGGCAATCAAAGTACCTTGCACCTTGTTTAAGGCGGTCAATGCCGAGGTGAAATCAGCGGTGGCTTTGTTGTAAGAGCCGCGAAACACCAAGGCTTTGCCCAAAAAGGCATTGGCGGTGTTGGAAGTAACGCGGCCGGCATCCGTCGCCGGATAAGTAGCGGGCAGTTTTCCGGCGGCGGCCTCGAAATCGGCAATGGCCTGATCCAGGAGTTGCATACCGGAGGAGTTGGCGGGCCGCAGGAGGGCCTCATCGGGGGTGTCCACCCGCTTGATGCGGACGGGGCTGGTGCCGAAGTAGTTGAAAAGGCAGAAGTGCATATAGCCGCGCAGGAAGGTGGCCTCTGCCTTCATGCGATCCGCCAAACCGGGGGTTTTGATCAACTTTCCGCCGTCTTCGTCAATTTTTTGGATGGTAGTATTGGCCCGGTCAATCAATTCATAAGCCTTTTTATAGTAATAGTTCAAGGAACCATTAGAAGCATTCAGACCGGCAAAAGTTTCAAAGGGAGAAGTGCCGACGGTAGTGATGTCGTCGCCGGGCAGTTGCCACATCCCGTGGATGGAGCCACCGCCGTTGAACCAATAAATATCTGAAAGTTTGGCATATACGCCAATGACGGCCCGGTTATAGTCCTGCTCTTCGTCAAATACGCTGGCTTCGGTCTCCGACAGCGGCAGGAGGTCAAGGTTGGATTCTTTGCAAGACCAGTACAGCAATCCACTAATCAGGAATAGCACTGCGGTAATAATTAATTTTTTCATATTATTTATATCAATAATGGTTATTTAAAATCCGGCGTTGATGCCGATGGCAAATTGGCGGGCAGGTGGAATAAAGGAACCATCACGGCTGCTTCTTTCTTCCGGGTCAAGCCCGGTCCATTTGGTGAACAAGAGGGTATTGGTACTGCTCACATAGAGACGGAGTTTTTGCATTTTCATCCGGTTAAGCATGGCCTTAGGGAGTGAGTAGCCGAGTTGGATGTTTTTCAAGCGCAAAAATCCGGCATCTTCAATGAAACGATCGCTGAAACGCAGGCTGTTGTTGGGGTCATCCGCCACGGCACGCGGGATGGTAGCACCCGTGTTTTGGGCGGTCCATCGGTCTTTGATGGTAGAGGACATATTTAAGCCGGTAGCAGCCATGCTTTCAAATCCATAACGAGCGGTATTCACGGCTTGTACATCGCCTACACCTTGAAAAAACACGGACAAGTCAATGCCTTTGTACCCAAAATCGAAGTTGAAGCCATAGAAATAACCGGGAACGGTTTTGCCCAAATAGGTACGGTCGTTGGGGTCTATTTTACCGTCAGGTGCGGTAATGACCGGGTCGCCTGCTTCGGCACCGGGGCTGTTGACATCCACGAAACGAATGTCGCCTGCCGATACGCCATTGGCGTTGTTGACTAACTTATCGTCGTTTTGGGCTTTCCACGTGTCCAATTCGGCTTTGCTGGCAAAAATACCATTGGTCTGATAGCCCCAGAGGTAATTGATGCTTTGGCCAACTTCTATGCGTCCGCCTTCGCCACCGGAAGGCTGGTCGCGGAAGGTTTTTTCCACCACATTTTTCACGGTGGTGAGGTTGCCACTCACGCCGTAGGTGAGGTTGCCCACGCGATTGTTCCAGCCGAGGGTAAATTCCATACCGGAGTTGCGCACGGAGGCGATATTGATAACGGGGTCATTCTGGTTGCCCACGCTGGCGGGGAAGGCCGCCACCTGCAAGATACCCGTTGTTAGGCGGTTGTAATATTCAATGGTACCGCTAAGGCGTTGGTTTAAAGCCAGAAAGTCGAGGCCGAGGTTGGAGGTAGTGGAAACTTCCCAGGTCAGGTCGCGGGTAGCGAAATCCGGAAAATTAAGACCACCGACTAACACCCCAAAGCCATTGCCGGCACCAGAACCAAAGGAGTAGTCGGGTGTATTGCTGGAGCGCGAAAGAAAGGCGTAAGAACGAGTTTCCTGGTTGCCCAATTTACCCCAGCCAGCGCGCAGTTTCAGGTCGTTGATGGCACCTATTTTTTCCATGAAACGCTCCGAGCTGATGCGCCAAGCAGCAGCCACGGAGGGGAAAGTACCCCAGCGATATTCCGGTGCGAAACGGGAAGAACCATCACGGCGCAGCGTGGCATCTAAATAATAACGGCCAGCATAGTTGTAACTCATACGGCCCATGTAACCCTGCAAGGCATTGTCTTCTCTGAAAGAACCGGAACTATTGAACCTGTCCACGCCGGAAAGGCCCCAGTAAATGGGGTTGGCTGCCGGATTTTGGTTGTTGCCGCCCAAGGAGCCATAACCCGAATACCGCTGATCCATGGCATTGGTTAATAAACCGAGGTGGTGACTGCCAAAGGAGCGGTCGTAACTGATGCTGAACTCTTTGACTAAGTTGAAATTATTCACGTTGCGTTCCCCGTAAGAACCTTTGGAAGTACCATCGCCGAGGGCAAAGGGATTGCCGGGTGTTTCGCTGTAATACGTGTTACCCCAGGCAAAGGTGTGGCCGTAGCGCAGGCTGTTGGAGTAATCTGCGCTGAGCGTACCCTTGAATTTCAGTCCTTTGAGCGGCTGTATTTGTAAAAAAGCGGTACCCATGTTGCGCAAAATGCGGTATTGGTCGTCAGTGGCGCTGCGGAAGGCAAAACCGTTGGTGCTGCTTTCCGGCCCCCATAAGAGGTTGACTTTGTCTATCTCCTGCGGTGCGCCGGGATCGGCCTTGGAGGGGTCGTAGTTGGCATTGGCTTTGAACGTCACGTCTGCCGTGGGGGCAAAACCGTAGGGGTTAGCCGGGTCGTAGATGGGCTGCCAGGGGGATACGCTGGCGGTTTGGCGCATATCAAAATTACCGCCACCGAGGTTCGTCTCGTCGCGGGCTTGCACGTAGCCGAGGCGGAAATTCACGCCAGTTTCCAACCAGGAGTTGAGTTTGCTGTTTAGCACGGCGCTCATGGTGTAGCGTTCCAAATTAGCACCTTTAAGTGGGCTTTCGGTGAAAGAATAACCACCGGAAAGGCTGTAATTGGTGGTGTTGGTGCCACCGTAGATGCGCATACTCAAGTCGCTGTTGACGGCATTTTTCTGGATGTTTTCTTCCTGCCAGTCGTAGTTAGAGGCGTTTCTAAACTTATCCATCGCCGCTTTCAATTCCGGTTTAATGACAGCACCCGTATTATTGGCGTAGGATTCTTCCAAAAAGGACACTAATTCGGAAGAAGTGAGCATCTCATAGCGTTGCGTAATGTTTTGTACCCCGAAAGAAGAGTTGATATCAATTTTTGGTGCGCCGGCCTTACCTTTTTTGGTGTTAATGAGTATTACGCCATTGGAGGCACGCACCCCGTAAATAGCGGCGGCAGAAGCATCTTTCAATACGGAAATGCTTTCAATGTCGTTGGGGTTGATGAGGGTGAGGATGTTGATCCCTCCGCGCAGGTCGCCTTCTCTGCCACCTTCGTTGCCGTTTTGCCACTCAGTGATGGGTATGCCGTCCACTACGTAAAGGGGTTCGTTGTTGCCTAAGGTGCTGACACCCCGGATGCGTACCGTCGGGCGGGTACCCGGTGCCCCACCGGGAGTGGAGACCAATACGCCCGGAATGCGGCCCTGCATCGCCATTTCAGGTGCCTGAGAAGTGCTTTTTTCTATTTCTTTGGTGCCAATAGACGAAACAGACCCGGTAATGTCTCTGCGCGAACGCTCGCCATAACCGATGACCACTGCTTCGGATAATACATTGGTGCCTTCTCCCAAGAGCACATTGACCTGGGTTTGATTGCCCACCAACACTTCTTTCGATTCAAAACCAGTGTAGGAAAACACCAACACCGCATTGGCATCCGGCACATTGATGGAATAGGCTCCCGTCGCGTCAGTGGTGGTGCCGCGTGTGCTGCCTTTGACGGAGACGGTAACGCCGGCCAAACCTTCGCCCGAAGCGTCTGTTACCTTTCCACTAACGATTTGCTCGGCTTCGGTAAAGACCATCTTTTTTTCTGTTGCCGGCAGCGCCTCCAAGGAGTTCATCCGGCCATCTACCGTGCTCTTTAGCAGGATGCGGCCATCAAAAACCTCATAACTCACGTGGAGCGGGAATAGAATAGTATGGAGGACGGTGCCTAATCTTTCATTTGCAACGTCTATACTGATGAGCTGATCGGCCTTAATGGCATTGGAGCTGTAAACAAACTTAGTGTTCGTCTGCTTTTCGATCTTTTTCAAGACCTTTTTGATCTTCTCTGATTCTATTTTTAGGGAAATGATCTTTTCGAGTACCCCTTGTTTATGGTTGGGGTTGGCTTGCGTAAACCCCATAAAATAAAGGCTCAAAAAGACGGTAAAACAGGCAACTTTGAATATGCTGTTGCGCGAGGTTGGGTACAATTTTGCTTTCATACAATCTATAATTTAATTTAAAAATGATTACAACCTTTTCCTTCAATCAAAATGTGGGTACCCTCCGCCCGATAACGTGCACCCACCGACTGGCAAATCAACTCTATTTGGGTAAACAGCGGCAACGCATTCAAATCTGCGGTAATCTGACAGTTTTTTAGCGCCTCATTGGCCAAAATAAAATCTAATCCATAAGCCTTTTTCAATTGCGCTAATACTTCCGGCAAGAGGACATCTTCAAATGTCAAATCAATGATGACTGGTTTTCCTGGTTCTTCGGATTTGATGACTTGGGCATTTTTGGCGATGCCAGTTTCTAATTGTTGCGTTTCTGTGTGATAAATCACTGTTTGGTTGCGGGTCAGGATCGCTTTATGTTGGCGAACCGTTTCTTTTTTGGAACCATCATACACGGCTACTTTCCCGGTTATTACCACCACTTCAATCGGTGCATTGCCCGTTGGTGCATTTACCGAAAAAGAAGTACCGATGGCTTCGGTGGTCAAATTACCGGTGTGTACCATAAAAGGTCTTTGTGCATCTTTTACTACTTTGAAAAACCCTTTTCCGATTAAATAAACATGGCGGGCCAGCTGCCCGAAACTGTCCGGATAGGAGAGTGTGCTGGCTGGGTCTAAGGTCACTTCGCTGCCGTCGGGCAAATTGATCTTTTGGATTTTACCGGAAGTATTGCGAATTTCGAGGTCTGTTTTAGGTAGCGTTTTGCCGGCAGTATCGCCACCATCATGCTTCAGGATATATTGCCCTCCTACCCATAATACAAGCGCCAAGGAGGCTGCTACTGCGCACAAGTAAGTGAAGAATACTTTCCCAAAATTTTTTTTTGGCAAGGTGTTGTGTTTTATTTTTTGCCATAATTCGGCAGCGGTCACCTCCTGCTCCGCTCCTGTCAGCAGCGGTTTTGGCTGTTCCGTCACGCGGGCATGCCATTGTTCTACCAGTGCTGCCTCATCGGGCATACATCGCCCTTCTAAGTATTTTTCAAGCAGTATATCAAATTCGTGCTGTGTCATTTTTGTGTTTTTAGTTGTCAGATTGGTAAGGTTTGAGTGCCTCTTTCAGAAATTTTAGGGATTTAGTGATGTGGTATTCTACCGTTTTTTCGGAAAAATTGAACAGGGCGGCTATCTCGCGGTTGGACATATTTTCAAAACGGCTCAAACGGAACACTTCGGCGGTTTTTTCCGGCAATTTTTTCAGGGCATCTTCCACGGCATCCGCCAGTTCATCGAAGTTGGAGATGGCTTCACCCTTGCCACTTTGCTCTATTTCACGAAAAATGAGGTACTCCTGATATTTTCTGAACGTGATTTGGGATTTAATGAGGTTATTAGCGCAGTTTTTTACCGAAACAATGAGATAAACGGGCAATTGTTGTACCTTCAGGGCCTCCCGCCGTCGCCAAATACTTTCAAATACATCCTGCACAATCTGCTCGCTGTCCTGCTTTGAACCCGTAAATTGGTGGGCCACCTGATACATCCGGTACCAATAGCGTTGATAAATGGCTTCGAAAGCCCGCTCATTGCCTTGCCGGAGCAGGTCAACGAGGGAATCGTCTGTATAAGCAACAAAAGGATTAGAAAACATCAGACGTATAAGTGTAGGGCGGAATTGATAATTCTTTGACCGTGGTGTATATTAAGGTCAAAGATCGAAGGAAAATCCCTAAAGCAGGGGCGATTTATTTTTAATTTATTTTTGTTGCAAAACAAATCCCCGCAAAAAATCGTCATTTGCGGCACTGTCATAAATATAATAGGCAGGAAATAAAAAAAACCAGTTAACTTTATCCCTTGAAATGACAGACTCATCACCAGCATTCGCATAACCCACTTTTATGCAAACAATAGAAATTCAAACAGGTGTTCGCGTTGGCTTTGAGGATATCCTCATCGGTATCAGGCAATTAGATAATCAGGCTCTGACAAAATTTGCTGGCGAAGTCAATGCTTTACTCGCCCAACGAGAAGTCAAGACATCCGCCGTGCAGGAGGCTGAATTGATAAAAAAAATCAAGATTGTCATTCCCGCGAGCATGAGGCAGCGGCAAAAACAACTCTGTGCCCGATTAGAAGCAGACACCATTAGCAAGCAGGAAAAAGAAGAATTGGAACTTCTGCACAATATGATGGAAAATAAAGCAGCAGAGCGGATTTTGCTGATGGGCGAATTAGCAAAATTGCGCGGTATCACCGTTCAGCAAATTGTAGCAGAGTTCAGGCCCAAAACTTCCCATGCGTAAACGGACACCTACGGCCGTCGAGCGATTCTTTGTGGAAGAACGTGCCAAAGGCTGCTGCGAATACTGTAAGTTCCCGCTCGCTTACTCGCACGATGCCTTCCATATCGAGCATATCTATCCAAAATTTTTGGGCGGTTTATGGTCATTCGACAATTTGGCATTTTCCTGCGACGGTTGTAATTCCAAAAAATGGTTACGTATTGAGTGGGCCGATCCTGAAACGAGCATAAAAACCTTACTTTTTCATCCTCGACAAGACGTTTGGACGGAGCATTTTGCCTAGAATGAAGAATTTACTCATATCCTCGGCAAAACTCCAAGCGGAAATGCCACCATTGATTTATTGCAATTAAACCGTCAGGGGTTGGTCAACGTGCGGCGAGCATTGAGGGCTTATGGCATTTACCCCACCGAGTAAATAGCCCAATACAAACAACCCACTGCTAATGGGAAAGACGACCTTTAAGTGCTATTCAACTACAAAATCGGGGCGACTATTTATCGCCGATCTTAGTTCGGCGCAGAATCAGTAACATTTGATGCGAGCCGAACAGGGTTCGGCTGTACGCACCTCGATTTTGTCACGCACTCCCATTATTTTTGTTGCAAAACAAACCCCCGCAAAAAATCGTCATTTGCGGCAGCCAGCCATAGTTGGCGAGACCCAACCCGCACCGAGACCAAAGATTTTTGGTCGTAAGGCGCGTAAAACCCGCTTTCTTCGGGCAATAAAACCTTGAAATTGCCCCGGCCATCGTTGAGCAGCACCTGCCCGCTGCCCGCATCGTAGCGGCCCGTCTGCGCATCGGGCGCATAAGAATTGCCCGTCAGCAACAGATCCGTGTGGCCGTCGCCGTTAAAATCGCCCTTGCCAATACCATAGATCGGTGCAATTTGTGCCAGCGTGGGAAATGCGTGGAATACCCAAGCTTGTCCAACGCGGTTTTCGAGCCAGCCCGAAGCCAGGTTCCGACATTCAAAAACGGTCATGTTTTTCCGGCTGTTGACCGGAAAAACTTGCTCAAAATCAGCGGCTCCGTATTCTTTATACTGCTTAAAACGCCGTCGCATGGCCAAAATCTGATTGATGAGCTGGTCGCGGAAAGGGTAGGGGTATTCCCGCCCCTCTATATAGTAGGTCATCACCGATTCCGGCTTGCCATTGCTGTCAAAATCATTGCGATACACGCGCAGGGGTTGTTCCGGCGAAGCCTTGTAACGGGTGTTCCAGCCCTGATTGCCCAAGGCAAAATCCAAGTCGCCGTCGCCATCCAAATCCGTCGCCGCAAGGCTGTTCCACCAACCCGAATGCGCCTCCAAACCCGCACGGTTGCTTACGTTTTGCAAATGCCCACCCGTATTCCTCCACCATTGCGGCCCCGTCCATTCCCCGGCCAAAAGCAGGTCGGGTTGCCCGTCGCCATCCGCATCCGCCCAGATGCCCGAACGAATCATGCCCGCCCGCCGCAAACCCGGTGCCCATTCGTCGGTGACATCCGCAAATCGCTGCCCGCCTTCATTGCGCAGCAAGTAACTTTCGCCCGCCTCCGGCCAGCTGCCGGGTTGGCAGTAGCCCCCCACAAACAAATCCAAATCCCCGTCCTTATCCGCGTCAGCGGCGGCCACGCTGCCCGCGCTGCCGCGCAAATCGGGCAGTGCTGACACCTCATACCCAAACGCGCCGTATCCGTTATTTCGATAAAAGCGATGCCGGTAAAATTCGGATCCCGCCAGCCGTTCATTGCCGCCCGAAGCCGCGTACAAATCCAAATCACCGTCGCCGTCGGCGTCAAATAACAAGACACCTGCATCCTCCTGATCCCGGTGTTCCCCGCAAATTTCCTGCACCTTGAAGCGTCCGCCGGGCTGTTGAAGCAGCAATTGAGCGGCCTGCCCCGCCGCTCCGCCCATCACCACATCCTCCAATCCATCGCCGTTTACATCGCCCGTTGAGAGCGGCGGCCCCCGGCGCGAATACTGCTGTGGCACCAAAAAATCGCGGTCAAAATCGTCGAACTCATTTTCCCGGTGGCGCACTTGGAGGGCATTAATGGCCTCAAAAGGCATAAAAAGCGGGTTTTTTGCCGCACTAGCTCCTTTTTGGGGGCGCGCGCTTTCTTTCCAATCCATGGTGATCACCTGATCGGCGGCCACCGATTCCAGCGTCTGTTCGCGGCCGTCGGGCCAGCGCAGGTGCAGCCGGGCAAGGGTATTTTTACCCAAACCAAAATGCGCGAAGGGTTCTACACTCGATCCATAGCCGCGTACGGTGGTATGGTAGTGGGTTTGGCTCAAGTCCGCTGCCCGGTGATTGGGGTTGCTAAGCGTAAGCGTGGCTCCGAGGCCCTCCCGATTGCCGGGTTTTCCCTTCAATTGTACCCGCAGATAATGGGCCGCCGGGGCCTTGTTTTCGTGCAAAAAAGCCGGGTCTTGGATGTTATTGCTGACCACATCCAAATCGCCGTCGTTGTCCAAATCCGCAAACACCGTACCATTGGAATAAGAGGGCTGTTGAAAGCCCCAAGCAGCCGATACGTCTTTGAACCGCGCTTCGCCCTGATTCAGAAAGACGTAATTGTGCTTATACACACCGGGGAGTTTGGCCGCAGCCGCCTTCATGCGGGTGGCAATGGCTTCGGGGGTGCCAAACACGCCTTCTTCCCGCGTATAGGTGATGAAATCCAAATCCGTGATGTCGCGGCGGTAACCATTGGTGATGAGGAGGTCGCGCAAGCCGTCGTTGTCAATATCCGCCAGGAGGGGAGTCCAGCTCCAATCCGTTTTATAGACTTCGGCCAATTGACCAATTTCCGCAAAGATGGCGGTTTTTTTGCCGCCCGGAGCCAGGGCATCGGGTACGAAACCCATGTTGAGTTGTAGCGAATTGCGCACGTACTGGGGTTCATAGCCGGCTTCCGTCATCAATCGAAAGCGCTCCTTTCCCGTTTTTCCAAACATCGTTTTTTGCCGCAGATTGTCATTGGGCAGCATATCCAATTCCACGATGTCGGGCCGACCGTCGGCGTTCAGATCGGCCACATCCAAGCCCATACCGTTGTTGCTTTCATGGCGGCAATAATCGCCGATGCGATTAGTAAAAGTGCCGTTGCCGTTGTTTTCCCACAGAAAATCACTGGAGATAAAATCGTTGGCCACGTAAATATCGGGTCGGCCATCGGCGTTGAAATCATTGACACAGACCCCCAATCCCCAACCTTCGGTTTGTATGCCCGCCTGGCGCGATACGTTGACGAAGCCCTTGCCGCCCGTGGCCGGGTTGCCGTCGTTGCGGTAGAGGCGGTCGGTGGAAGGTGCCGAGCCATCGCGGCGTACCGGACGGATGGCATTTCGATCTATTTTTTCCAAGGAATTGTTGAGGAGGTACATATCTAAGTCGCCGTCCGCATCATAATCGAGCCACGCCGCCTGCGTGCAATAACTCGTGTCGGCAAGCCCCCATTCGGCGGCCATTTCTCGAAAAATGGGTTGTTTTGTTTGGGGCGACCGACCCTGATTCACAAAGAGGAGGTTGGCATTGGGTTTTTTCCGCGACGGATAAGGCGGATTGGCGGTGCAGACGTAGATGTCGGGCAGCCCATCCTGATTGATGTCGGTGATGCTCACGCCCGTACACCAGGCGCGGGTACTGACCCCCGCAGCCTCGGTGAGGTCTTCAAATATCCAGTTGCCCCGATTCAGGTAAAGGCGACTGCCGACCTGATTGCCCGCAAAGAACAAATCCTGACGGCCATCACCGTCGAAATCGGCGACCCCGACCCCGGCGCCATTATAGATATACATGTAGTTGAAAATGCTAAACGTGTCGCTTTCCTGGATGGCATTGGCAAAAAGCACCCCTGTCTCGGCGGGTGTTCGGAGTTGAAAACCAGCCGGTCCGGGTGCTGCTTCGGGCCGACACTGGTAGCAGAGGGTGGTGAAGAGGAGGCCGGCGAAGAGGCCGGCAATGCTGTTGTGGGCGCGGAGGGAGTAGAAAAAGTTCATGCTTTGCCGGGTAGCTGGTAGCGGATAGAAAGTGCGTTCAACGCATTCATTCCCGCATGGTGATTCAGGCAGCAAATGACGGAAATTTATTTGGCCCGGAAGTAAAAAAGTAATTTTGAGTTTAATTTTTTGGCTTTTTGGCAATTTTAGGAACGGGTAAATAATAATTTTATAGTTTTAGGCAGGGGAACATTTTACAAAACTTGTCAAACCCGCTGAATGTGGTTCTTAATATGAATGCTCATCCTGCCACGCACCTGGTGTGGTGCAAAAAAACAGCTACACTGACCGACAGGAAGCAACTATTCCAGTTTTATGGTGTTCTTGCGTCTAAGAAACCTAAAATCACTGCTCGTTTTGTTAGAACTCGAACTTAATTTGCGTTCACTGCTCCTGCTGATAGCCATGGTGCAGGGCATTGTCATCGCAGTCTTGTTGCTGTGGCGCGGCTTTCGCCAAAGGCGGGTGGAGGACTATTTCCTTGCGGGGCTGCTCTGTTTCCTGACCTTTTCGCTGATTGAGCATTTTTTAGGATTTATGGGCGTTTACGATAACATGAGGGAGCGGGGGCAGGACATCACCTTTTTCCCTTTTTCCAATAAATTGACTTGGGGCCCACTGATTTGGTACTACGTGCTGGGCCTCACCGATGGTAATTTCAGGTGGAAACGCCGTTATTACGGGCATTTTTTGCCCGCGCTGCTTTATTATGCCTTTCATTTGGGCGTTTGGGGTTTGCCTCCATCGGTCAAAGGTTCACTTTTTGGGCAATTGTGGTTTTGGCAAATCTCCCTGGGGGTAGAAATTGCCTTTTATTTGCTCGCATTTTGGTATTTATGGATGGTCTTGCGTCGCTATCAAGCCTATCGCCAGCTGGTAGATGCCGAATATTCTAATACCAGCCAAATCATGCTGACTTGGTTGCGCAATTTTATATATGGTTTTTTTATTTATTTATGTTTTGATTTGGTCTTTAATCTAATCGGGCTGGTGTCCAATTTCGGATACAACGACGCGTATTGGCTGGAGTTAATTAGGGCCATTCATTTGTATTACATCAGCGTCACAGGTTGGGCTTTTGCTCAAAAAACGATAGTTCCCTTCCACGTGCTGGAAAAAAGTGCACCAATTGCCGATGCCGCAGCGGGACAGACGGAGCCTTCCACCGCAAAGGTAACCGGGAAAACACCCATTTCCTCGGAAACATTGGAGGTTTATCGCCACCAATTAGCACAATTTATGGAAAAGGAGCAACCTTGGTTGGATGCTGAACTAACTTTGTCGCAGTTGGCCACAAAAATCTCTTTAAATACGTCTCAACTCTCTTATTTGATCAACAGCGGCTTTGACAAAAATTTCAATGATTTTGTCAATAACTATCGCGTAGAGGCCGTGAAACAAAAAATGCGCGATCCCGCCTTAGCGCACCTTTCTTTATTAGGAGTGGCTTTTGAGTGCGGGTTTAACTCAAAAGCCACCTTTAATAGAGCCTTTAAAAAAAATACCGGTGCTTCGCCAAGTGCTTATTTAAAATAAGTAGTCCACGGTCAATAGTCGGCAATCCACAGTCTCACAAACCTTTGATAATAAGGTAATTAATGAAATTCAGAACCACGATTATTGCTATTTACCTGTTTATTAGCGCAAAAAGAGGGATTGTCTGGCCCAAAAAAGATCTACCTGAAAATAGCAAGTTATTATTTACCTTTCACTTACTCGTTCCTAAAGATTTTTTTCGGTGTGCTTTTCAATAATTTCGTGAATATAGGAGATTTCTACATCATATAATTTGGCAATATGCTCTGTGGGCATTTCGAACTCTTTAAATAATTTAAAAATAGCCATCTCCCGTGCGGCGACTTCCCGTGCGGCGGCTTCCCGTGCGGCGGCTTCCCGTGCGGCGGCGGCTTCCCGTGCGGCTGCTTCCTGCTTTATTTTTGCAATTTCCGCTTTAGGGCTAAAGCCATGCGTACGTTGATAGAATAGCTCAAACATATCCTTTGTTCCCTGTGTAATATACATATCTTCTTTTTCTAAAATGAATGGTTCGAGTGTATCTCGCTGAAATTCGTTTTCTAATTTCGGCGACAGGTGAATGAAATCTCGCACAAATATAAGGGCTTTTATAAAATCTTCGCGTTCTATTCCCTTTTTTAGTGCCAAATTGAACAATTTTTTTTTATATTGTAATCGTTCCTGTGGTTTGCCTTCACTTCTCCAAGTGTAGAGCATGGCCAATATACCAAGCGCCACGGGGTTGTCTGATGCAATTAAATCCGCTTCATTTTGCGCTGCTGCAATGTAATGAACGAATTTGTAGGTCAATTCCGTGCCAAACACATTTGTATTATATTCCAACTCGGATTTATCGGGCGGCGCACCGGTAAAGAGTGCAATAGCCGTTATTTTTTCCGTGTCATAACGCATGGAGCCCAGGGTAAAATAGATATACATCCGCCTGCCAAAATACCCTTCCGGCCGGTGTTGAAATTCTATATGCACTAATACGAAGTGATCCGTGCCGTCTAATAGGCGTAGCCTGACCAATTTGTCGCTATTTTTGCGCTTGCCTTTTATTTTGTATCTGCCTTTGAGTATATTTATCAGCTCCTGCTCCAGCGATACCGGAGGGTATGACCAATCTACGGCCGCATAAAGCGCCGGATTGGCGAGTTGGATAAAATATTTGAAAAGCGCTGTAACCATTTCTTTGGTTGTGGCATCAAAGTCAATAGCGTTGGCCCTAGGTTTGGATGTAGCCATGAGAAAAAAATATATGGCTGCAAAGATAAGGATAATTTTCGAAATTAATAACTCATAACCCACATTTCGACCACATTTTTATAAAAAATTGATAATCAATTCATTGTTAAGTATTTTTATTTTTAATTTATTCAAATTACTTTCTTGTAATATATTTATTTTCAATCATTTGCAGAATACAGTCGAAATGTAGGTTAATAACCGACATTTCCCAGTAAAAAATTTAAAACTGGCATTTAATTGATTTTTGTTCTTTTGTATTTTTAAACAAAATATCTTAAAAAATAAGTATTGATAATCACTTTATTATACATTAATTTTTAGTTAATAAAAAAAGTACGCCAAATGAAAAGTTGTGTGGGGAATGTCGATAATAAGGTAATTAATGAAATTCAAAAACACGATTATTGCTATTTACCTGTTTATTAGCGCAAAAAGAGGATTGTCTGGCCCAAAAATGAGTTAGTTTTTAGCAACAACAAGATAATACCTTAAGTGCGTATCTTTGCCCCCTAAAAACACACCTTTTGCCCGGCTGAACAGTGAGGGCAAAATTTTTCACACAATGAAAAGGATCGTATCATGCCCTTATTGCTCCGCACCGTAAGCCTTATTGTAGGGCTGTCCGCCGCGTATAATCTCCACGCGCAAGCCCCCGACCTCGCCCGCGACTCCGCTTTTTTCAGAAAGCAGGTACCCGAATACCAACGCTGGCTCGACCACACCGGTATGGGCCGCACCCTCCGCATCCGCGAGGTGGAGGCCGATACCCTGCTGAAAGTCTATCTTCAATTTCAGTACAACGACCCCGATTCGGTACAAAACGCGTGGGAAACCCTCAAAATAGCGGCCGAACGCCGCCAACCCCAATCGCTCGAAGCCCTGCTCTTCTTCCGGGCTACGGGCTGCTTCGATGTAGACCGCGACCACCTCTCCCTGCGCATCTATGACACCTACGATTTGGACAAAAATTTTTGTTTTAAACGAAAAATATATGCCTTAGACGGCCGGTTAACCACCGACTCCACCTCCAAATGCCGGGGCTTTAAAAAAGACTACATCCCCATACATCCCGGCGACCTCAGCAAAGTCCGGGCGGGCCAAAAGACCCCCGCCAATGCCAAACGCGTCAGCAAAGCCGCCGTTTTTGAAAAAACAAAAACCTTCTTCACCAAACGCTACACCACAAAAACCTGCCCGGGCCGAAACGTGCGCACCACTTTTATCACAGACGCACCTAACCTCGACGACCAGGAACTCGTGGTGATGAACCTCTGCGATGAAATCATCCGGGAGGAACAGCCCGGCCTCTGTGCCGCCCTGCACTACTTCGGCCACGACTGCAACTGGAAGAAAAACGAAAAAATCACCCTCCGCCTCACCTACCGCAAAAACGGCGACGGATTCCTCCTCGACCTCTCCGTGGAAGGCCGATACGGGGCCGGTCCCTACGAAACCGAAGGCCGACGCAGCTACCACGACATGGAAACCGACTTCGACGCCGAACTCAGCGAATACACCAAACTGCTCGCCCGGGAACTCAACCTTTATTTATTGGAAAAACTTTGAATACCGTGACGAATACTGCCCAACAACTCGCCAACGTACACGCCCTGCTCGCCGACAACCGCCTCCGCGAAGCCATCGACACGCTCATAGCCCTGCCGGATGCCGCTGTGTCGCAGCGCACCCTCCGCCAGCTGCAAGGGCAACTCGCTGCCCTCGAACAAGATGCCCTGCGCCGCACCGAAACCCCCGAAAACATAGAGGTGCGCCGCAATCAACTCCGCGAAAGCATCCTGACCTGTACCGAACACGCAGCGGCGGGTACCGTCGAGGCAAAACCGGACACCATAGCGGGCGAAAACCTCAAAAAACACGCCTTCCGCATCCTGTTAGTCGGCAAAATCCTGCTCCTGCTGTTTGTCGCCTTCCATTTTCACATCCATGCCTTTAGCCAGGGCGAAACCCTCACCCTCCTCGTCCTGCTCAGCCCCGTGTTGGTGGGCTACCTCCTCACCGCGCTGCAAGGCCAAAAAATACCGGGAATACCGGAAGATGCCAAAAAAAACGTGCCGTTTCTGCGCGGCATGGTCTATATCGGGTTGCCGTTGTATTTTTTGCTTATCCTTTGGATGCTGCGAAAAGTACCCCTCGACGAATGGAATTTCGAGACCGCCCGCAACTGGATAGCCGGTATAGAAGTGGCGTTTGGTGCCTTGGTGGCCTACTTGGTGAAAACACTTTTTTCGGAAAAAACGTAGGCAACTGGTGGGTAAGTAGTCCACAGCCCACAGTCAATAGTCCACAGTCGGCAGTCCACAGTCTCACAAACCCATGATAAGTAGTCCACAGTCAATAGTCGGCAATCCACAGTCGCACAAACCTTTGATAATAAGGTAATTAATGAAATTCAGAACCACGATTATTGCTATTTACCTGTTTATTAGCGCAAAAAGAGGATTGTCTGGCCCAAAAAAGATCTACCTGAAAATAGCAAGTTATTATTTACCTTTCACTTACTCGTTCCTAAAGATTTTTTTCGGTGTGCTTTTCAATAATTTCGTGAATATAGGAGATTTCTACA
>Ga0209591_10000629_pt1 | contig 45232 bp, 43 predicted proteins | sample MAT01_FD_187207 | JGI IMG/M metagenome (GOLD analysis project Ga0209591, IMG submission 187207) | Freshwater microbial communities from Lake Fryxell liftoff mats and glacier meltwater in Antarctica - MAT-01 (SPAdes) (version 2) | ecosystem: Environmental > Aquatic > Freshwater > Ice > Liftoff...
ATTCATGCTAAATACGTGGTAACTGTTTGGGTAAAAGCTTATCTAGCATAGACTTTGCGTTCACATAGACACAAAATTTGCATGAACTAGAAACTGGGAAATTTCATCAAAATCAACACCCTAGGCTATATCTCTTAGAGAAGCAGCATTACTACAAAGTTTTCCAGCAAATTACGAGTTTGTCGCTCTTGATGAGGCTTTAGGATTAAGTCATATAGGGCGATTGATTGGAAATGCTGTTCCTGTTAAACTAGGCGAAGTTATCGCTCAAAGCATACTAGATCACCTTGAAGTTTTCCGTTAAGGATTTCCTCTAATAGATAAATCCAAATAGTCCTTATTAACTAAATAATTTTCAATATTTTGTAGAATTTGTCTCAAATATCTAATCACTTTACTCTTAATCTTTAAAAGCTCATCAGCAGTTTTGTCTCGTCCTACCTCTGCAAAAGATTTAAAGCCATGTGCCAAAAGATTTCTGTTTGTTTTAATAGTTACTAAATCACTTCCATGTGCTGTTTTAGCATAGTCAGTTGTATGTGAAAATCCATACTCATCCGCCGTAATTCTGATTCGTTTTCCATCAATATTGCCTGAAAATAGATTTTCTTTTCGCATAGCTTCTGTGTCTATTTCAGTATGGTTATATTTCTCTAGATATTCATTGAGAAAAAGATTAACACGTCTGTCAAAATTGTTGTAGTTATTTAGGTAAGCAAAAAAACGTAATACAAATTCCTCCGGTTCACGTTTATTAACAAGTGTTTCTGACAATGGAGATAGTTGGCGAAATTTAGGATCTCTAGCAAGTTCTTCAAGAAGATTAACAAATGGGCCTGGAGATATGCCTCTACGCTTCTCCATATCGTTTAGTTCAACACTACCTGTATTGATGCGTTCAAACACATCCCTTCTTATTTCTTCATCAGCTTTATCCGTTAGTACAATCATGCGAATCGTAGCCCGATTGAAGCGTCTTCTTCGTGCCAGTGGTAAATCTTTAAATTTGAAGTCGTTAAGTTTTTTTAGTTTGTCTAGCCCACAAAGCCTTAACTCATTATTTATGAATCTGTCTAGTGTGCGGATACGTTGAGTACCATCAACAATTTCTAACCGAGCTTCATCATCACTATCATCATCATCTTTTGGTGGTAAATCAGCAACAAAAATATATGGAATTGGTAGTCCTAGCATAATAGATTTGTTGCGACTACTTAGTACAAATCTTGACTGTCCGCCTATACGATATTGCCCAGAAAACACTGCTGGAAGTTGCCCCAAATCTATCTACAAGACTGAATAATAAATCTTACGGCAGTCAATTAGCGTAGTAGGTTGGCTGTATCCGGGATCTGTAGTTCGTCATGTCGCTTTTCCAAAAGAAACTAAATTTGCAGAGAAACCACAACTGGCTTTTGCTCTTTTATATGCTCCTGTTGCTTGCCACTACTTTGTTTTACGATCGCATCTGCGGTTATAGACTACTTACCTCTTGCCCTTGCAAACTGTCTCTCACAGAGATAAAAACCTACGCAAGAGCGGTGTAGCCAAAACTTCCTATTATTTTTCACCTAAATTAATACAAATGTTCTATTTTTTTCCTTATCAACCGCATTATCTATCACTACCGGCATTCTGTAAAATTCATACCTAAGAATCAGAAGATCCCCCTTACCTGTGGTGGCAGACAGTCCTAAACTGAATATGAGAGTTGAAAGGCAGTCGGGAGAAATTTTGTGAAAAAAGTATTATCAATCATCCTTGGCGGTGGCGCGGGTACTCGGCTTTACCCACTAACCAAACTCCGCGCTAAACCAGCAGTCCCAGTAGCAGGGAAATACCGCTTAATCGATATCCCTGTCAGTAACTGCATAAATTCCGAAATATTCAAAATCTACGTCCTGACACAATTCAACTCAGCTTCCCTGAATCGTCACATAGCCCGTACTTATAACTTTACTGGCTTCACCGAAGGGTTTGTGGAAGTGCTAGCCGCACAGCAAACGCCAGAAAATCCTAACTGGTTCCAAGGTACAGCCGATGCTGTGCGTCAGTATCTTTGGCTGTTGGAAGAATGGGATGCAGACGAATATTTGATCCTCTCAGGAGATCACCTCTACCGCATGGATTACCGCCTGTTTATCCAGCGTCATCGAGAAACCGGTGCTGATATTACTCTCTCAGTTATCCCCATCGATGAACGCCGCGCCTCGGATTTTGGCTTGATGAAAATTGACGATTCTGGTAGGGTAATTGACTTTAGCGAAAAACCCAAAGGTGAAGCGTTAATCAAAATGCGCGTTGATACAAGCGTACTGGGATTGACAAAAGAACAAGCCAAATTACAGCCCTACATCGCCTCAATGGGGATTTATGTCTTTAAAAGAGATGTTTTGATCAAGTTGTTGAAGGAATCTGTAGAACGAACGGATTTTGGCAAAGAAATTATTCCTGATGCTTCTAAGGATTACAATGTTCAAGCCTACTTATTTGATGACTATTGGGAAGATATTGGAACAATCGAGGCATTTTATCACGCAAACTTAGCACTGACTCAGCAACCCCAGCCACCCTTTAGTTTCTACGATGAAAAAGCGCCAATTTATACCCGCCCTCGTTATTTGCCTCCAACTAAACTTTTAGATTGCCACATCACCGAATCAATTATCGGCGAAGGTTGTATTTTGAAGAATTGCCGCATTCAACATTCAGTTTTAGGGGTGCGATCGCGGATTGAATCTGGCTGCGTCATTGAGGAATCTTTGCTCATGGGTGCAGACTTTTACCAAGCTTCTGTAGAACGCCAAGCTAACTTAGTAGAAAATGACATTCCCGTAGGTATCGGTTCTGATACGCTTATTCGCCGTGCCATCATCGATAAAAATGCCCGCATCGGTCACGATGTGAAAATTATCAATAAAGATGATGTGCAAGAAGCTGATCGCGAAAGTCAAGGTTTTTACATCCGCAGTGGTATCGTCGTCGTGCTGAAAAATGCTGTAATTACCGATGGAACCATCATTTAGTCATTAGTCATTAGTCATTAGTCATTGGTCATTGGTCATTAGTCATTGGTCATTGGTCATTGGTCATTGGTCATTGGTCATTGGTCATTGGTCATTGGTCATTGGTCATTGGTCATTGGTCATTGGTCATTGGTCATTGGTCATTGGTCATTGGTCATTGGTCATTAATCATTGGTTAATAGTTACAAGTAACAAAGGACAAAGGACAAAGGACAAATGACTAAACTCATCTTACTAATTGGTCTACCAGGTAGCGGTAAGTCAACTTTGGCAAAAAAATTACTGGCAGAATGCCCTCAGATGTCGTTGATTTCTACGGATGCCATCCGGGGGCAATTATTTGGTTCCCAAGCCGTTCAAGGTTCGTGGCTACTGATTTGGCGGGAAATTGAGGGGCAATTTCAGCAAGCTACTTCCACATATAAAACGGCAATTTTCGACGCTACCAATGCCCAACGCCGCCATCGTCGTGAAGTCATTGCTTTAGCCCGTGACTTAGGCTTTACTCACGTTAGGGGAATTTGGGTAGATACTCCAGTTTGGCTGTGTTTAGCACGTAATAAAAGGCGATCGCGCCAAGTTCCTGAAGAAATTATCTTGCGGATGCACCGTCAACTCCGGGATGCACCCCCAAGTCTAGAAGAAGGATTAGACAGCGTGTTTCGCTTATCAGAAAAATCTGAGTACGGAAATTGCGATCGCCCAGTGAGCAAGAACCACACTTGATTTTCTATATTGTTTGTTAATTTAAAATCAGAGTATTTTTGCTTGGCACTATACTTGACAAATTAAACATCTCTCATCTTAAAAAACATAACGAGAATTTATATAGGAGGCTGGTAGATGGCTGCAACCGACTTCAAAGACTATTATGCAATTTTGGGAATCAGTAAAACTGCTACTCCTGAGGAAATTAAACAAGCTTTTCGGAAACTAGCCCGTAAGTTTCACCCTGATGTTAATCCAAACAACAAACAGGCAGAGGCACGGTTCAAAGAAGTTAGCGAAGCCTACGAAGTTATCTCAGACCCAGATAAGCGGAAAAAGTACGATCAATTCGGTCAATATTGGAAACAAGCTGGTGAAGGTTTCCCATCTGGCGGTGTTGGTGCTGATATGGGTAACTTTGACTTCAGCCAATACGGCAATTTTGATGAGTTCATCAATGAGTTACTAGGACGCTTTGGTGGTGCTAATCCTGGTGCTGGGCGACAAAACTACTCTTACCGCACTTCCACAGGTGCGCCAACTGGTTTCGGTGGCTTTAACGATTTTGGGTTTCAAGATGCAGGTGCTAGTACTGCTCAGGATAGTGAAGCGGCGATCGCTCTAACTTTTGCTGAAGCATTTAATGGTGTGCAGAAACGCTTTAGTTTAGGCAATGAAACAATCGATGTCCGCATCCCGTCTGGGGCTAAAACTGGTACTCGTCTGCGTGTACGCGGTAAAGGTCAAATCAACCCCATGACTCAACAACGAGGGGATTTATACTTAAAAGTCGAACTTCAGCCGCACTCGTTCTTCCAAATGGAAGGCGATAATCTTGTTTGCGAAGTGGCAATCACCCCCGATGAAGCCACTCTGGGAGCGTCTATTGATGTACCTACGCCCGATGGTCCAGTTAGTGTTAAGCTGCCAGCAGGGGTACGTTCTGGTCAATCTCTGCGTTTACGTGGCAAAGGTTGGCCTCTCGCCAAGGGTGGACGCGGCGATCAGTTGGTGAAGGTAGCGATCGCCCCACCAAAAGACCTCAGCCAACAAGAGCGGGAATATTATGAAAAAATCCGGGCTATACGTACCTACAATCCTCGCAGTCATTTGCAACAAGTCAAGTTGTAAGAAAAGTTATTTATCCTAACAAAGCTTGCATATCGCGCTGGCGCTGCGCGATATGCAAGCTTTGGAAAATTTGTGATCTTTTTAATAAGCTTGTTCTTAGATATGATGGCTTCTAACCTTCATTCTGTTGTGCCATTCTCGACACCATCATAGACTTAAAGGCTTTTATTATCTCTGGTGTAGACTCCGTAGCTTGCCATGACGGACGTACTATCAAGCGATCGCACCAAGCACTGAGTTTTGGATAGTCATTTAAGGGAATCCCGACTCTCGGCAACCATATTACTACAGTTCCAGCCACAACTTCAGCTAGAGTGAGGTTTTCACTACCAAAGTAAGGGCGATTATCAAGTAAACTTTCCAAAAACTTCAGCACTATTGAAATTTTCTGCTTTGCCTGATCGATTTTTTCTGGAGGTGCTTCAGGTAAGCCTAATACCTGGGGTAAGAACGTAGTAGTTGGTGGTAGAAGCTCATTTACAGTTACCAGTTGTACCATGCGGGCGATCGCTAAATCCTTGGTATCTTTAGGCAACATCGCAGGTGTAGGATATTTTGCCTCTAAATAGTCCAAAATTGCTAAAGATTCCACTACATTCAAGCCGTCATCTACCAAAACTGGAATGTGATGGAAAGGGTTAATTGTCAAAAACTCTGGTTTAAACTGCTCTCCATCCAGTCTTATTTCTACTAATTCAAACTCAAGTTCTTTTTCCAAGAGAGTAATCCAAACACGGCGCGAGTTGGGAGAAAAAGGCTGGTGATAAAGGGTCAGCATGAGAAAACCTCACAATACAAAAATCTTTGCAAAACATCAATTGGCTGTAGGGGTGTACAGATGTAAGTCCCCACTATGGTATTGTAGAAGGAATTAATAATAAACTTAAGTTAATTAAAAGACTTGGATATGGCTTTCGTAACTTTAGCAATTTTCGACTACGCAGTTTATTAAACTGGCACTTTAGTATTAATTCCCCATAAAACTAGCGGAAGAACCAAATTACCTAAACTTGTGGTGCGATTCCGGGCGGCAACATTTCCAAAACCGCAATGCTCAAATCAGGAAAATTTAAGGGTGAGATAGTCGCATCTTCTGCCAAAATCACTTTGCTTTGATACCCATCCTGAGTTGGTTCTCGAAAGACGTGCAATTGACGACCAACCACATCTAACACCCAATAATCTGTAATTCCCGCTTGGGAGTAAGCTTGAGCTTTGATTCGACAATCTAGTTTGAGGCTACTTTCTGCTACTTCAATAATCAGATAAACTTCTGTTGGGGTGGGATGGTGGTCTGCGTAGTCCAGCGGATCTACTTTAACGACAGCAATATCCGGTTCTGGTTCAGAACGTGCGTTTAACTTTACAGGGTCTTGAACGGATACCCAAGCCCGATTTCCTAATCTGTTTTTCAGTAAGTAATCTGTTCTACCCACGGCTGACCGATGGGCTGTTCCTTTGGCAATCATCCAAATTATGTTTCCTTCTAGGAGTTCTACTCGTTCATCTGCACCAAAAATCCCAGCCTCAGCCATCCGATGGTATTCTTCAACTGTCCACAGGCGAAGTTTTAATGTCGTTTCTGTGTTTTGCATGGCTTGTTTAGCTACTGTGAAGAGCAGTTAATATTCTAGCATATTTAACTTGACAGATTAATAATAGTATGCTACGCAATCAACATATTTGGCTATGGCTGAGATAAGTAGTATTTTCGTTAGGGAATTCGAGTAGAAAGCTAAATCAATCTTCTAAAATCTGGATTTCATTAAGTTGATTAATTACCACATCTGCACCTCGGACGTTATCCGACTTCCCTACCCAAGTGATACCAATACAACCTGCGGCTTTAGCATCGCGTGCCATTTGCATATCACCAACTGAATCACCCACCATCAATGTAGCGCCTGGTTCAACCCCGAAGGCTTGGCAAGCTTGCAAAAATAGCACTGGATCTGGTTTACTGAGGCCTTCATCCACTCCCATTTCTAGCTGGAAATAATCACTTAATTGGTGATTGGCTACAAAATTACGTACTTCCGCACTTGTCGCAGCTGAGAGGATGCCAAGTTTTAAACCCGCTTCCCGTAGATATTTTAACAAGTCTAAGCTACCCACAAACAGAGGTGCAGGAGTTTGTTCAATGTATTTTTCCGCTTCATCCAAAGCTTGACGGGCTATTTTTAAAGACTCAAACCATCCTGTTCCAGTTTCGGCAATATATGCCGCAGCTGCAACTTCTGTTTCTCGGCGACTCGCCACCGAGATTAAACCGGCTGGATTTAGACTATTCCCATTAACGCCAAATGCCATTAATAGGGGTTCCCCAGTTCCAGGGATTTGAGCATCTATTAACCTTGCTGCTCTTTGTGCGAGCGATCGCAAATAGGTTTCTGAGTCTTCTAAAGTACCATTTTTGTCAAATAAAATTCCCTGGATATGATGAAAAGTGATATTTCTACATTTAATAGTTGCCATTTTTGACTGGTTGACCTTCAACCGTGACGTATTTGCTGCTTATAAAGCTAGTTTGGGCTTTATTTTTGTCTAAGTCCCATCAGTCTGATTTTTAGAGTTTGTTCAATCCATTGAATAATTTGATCACCAAGGCGAATACCATCTAAGCGATCAATCTCACGAATTCCGGTAGGACTGGTAACGTTAACTTCAGTCAAGTAGCCACCGATAACGTCAATACCCACAAAAATTAAGCCGTCTTGGCGTAAGCGCTCGGCTAATTGGGTACAAATTTCATCCTCTCTTGGAGTAATTTCAGTTTGAGCAACTGTGCCACCAGTTGCCATATTATTGCGAAAATCAGTTCCGCTAGAGAGGCGATTAAGCGCCCCAATTGGTTCGCCATTGAGCAGGATAATTCGCTTATCTCCCTCTTTTGCCGCCGGGAGATAGGTTTGTACCATTACTGGCACTCTACCTTGAAGGGTACTAAGTTCGACAATCGAGTTAAAATTGCGATCGCTTGATTGCAAAAACAAAATTCCTTCCCCAGCTTTGTTACCCAGTGGTTTGAGAATCGCGGCTCCCTTTGCTTCCACAAATTCCCGGATAAACTGCTTATCAGCACTGACAATTGTCTCTGGAATCGCTTTAGTAAACTGGAGGGCGTACATTTTCTCATTTGCCCCTCGAATACCGCTGGGACTGTTAATCAACAGAGTTTTATTTTGGTCAATGTAATCCAGAATGTAGGTAGCATAGAGGTAGGAATCATTGACTGGTGGATCTGTCCGCATAAATACGGTATCCATCGTCTCTAAAGAAGTTAAGGAGGAATCGCTCAACTTATACCAAGGATTCGCCGCTACCCAGCGTCCCTCCACCAACTGCACTGGTACAAGTTCGACTCGCTGTAGGAAAGCCCAAGCTTTGCCATCCACTACACTCAGTAAGTTTGCCTGAGTTATCCAAACTTCATGTCCCAGAATTTGCGCTGCTTCAATCAGGGCAATGCTGGTATCATGACACGGGTCAAGCTGATGGATAGGATCAATAATAAAAGCCAGTTTCACCCTTTATACCTCAATCACCAAGAAATTAAATGGTTATTTAATTATTATCTCTTGATGATCTCACTAATTGATCTATATATATACTGATGAGCAAAACCTTGAAGTTAACATCTTTGGGATAGACTTTAGTTTTGTGGAGAAAAAGTCCGTAAACAAGGCAGCACATTGTTCTTCCAGAGTTGTAGCGACTGCCGTGTGTAGCGGCTTGTCGCCAGTCATCGCAATATCTTCTGAATCTACACGCTATTACTAGAAGTTAGTAGCTCATCTAGCTTACCTTGACTATCTAAAGCGTGGATATCATCACAACCACCAATATGATTATCATTAATGAAAATTTGTGGTAAAGAGCGCCGTCCATTTGCTCTTTGAGCCATTTTATTTCTGGCTGTCTCATCTCCATCAATGCTGTATTCGATAAATTCAACACCCTTGTCTTTCAACAAACTTTTGGCACGAATGCAAAACGGGCAAGTCCTCCAGGTATAAATTTCTACTTTTGCAGCCATAATGTCCTCAAATTAATTTAATACTTCTTAATTTTATAACTTTGCCACTGACTGTAGCTGCCTTATCCTAGTTTGTCTTTCTCCTTAGAAGCCGCTAACTAGGTTTATATCAAAAAAATTAGCCAAGAGATAAAGTCTGGACTCTTGACTAAAATATTATGTCTGTAGCAATTTTCTTAAAAAACAGGATTGTGAGAATTGCTTATAAGGCGTAACTCAATTGTCAGTTAGTACTCAAGTTCTCATTTAAGCTAAAACTAGAGACTTTTTCTTAGCTACTCTCAGCGCACCCACAGCAAATAAGCCAAGCGCGGCTGCTGTAGCAGGTTCAGGTACCTTTTTAGGTGACGGTGCAGGGGGTGTGTAGAAAGGGGCTTGTCCTTTGAGTTTGCTACTTTCGTTACGATTGGCTCCAGAACCGACACTCATTAAGCGCACTCCAAAGTTTTGCCCATAAAACTGAGCTAAAGTTAGAGCTTTTGAAGTGTGCGATAGGGTAAAGGTCGTCGATTGGATGTCGCCTTTTCCTTGACCTATACCTTCTTGACCAATTTCTACCCCAGCATCAAAGGAGCCGCCACCACCGTTAAGATTGTTACTATTACCACCAACAGAGTTAATTGTTCCAGCCGGCCCAAATTTGCTAGCTGTTACATTTGTACCTGTCACTTTGAGACCACTGAGAAGCGTATCATCGAAAATGTTGAAGAAGACTCCGCGTATGTCAGCAATTGTGTTGCTGCCAGTGGATAAATAATCTACTTTAAACTGAACTTTACCAGCTCCTGCTATTGCGTCATCCAAGGTAAACTTTACTTGAGTATCTGCGCCTGTGAACTCATTGATAGTGAAATTCATCGAAGCGGCATTCGCTGGGGCAAAAGCAGAAGATGATATTACAACGGCAGTAGCAGCCAAAAAGGATGGTATCGCTGAAGTGGAAAATAGATGTTTCATGTTAATCAATAATTTGCAAAAAAAATGCTAAAACTCAGTTGCAGATAATGGGAATTTGCTGCTTGCTACCCATCTAAAATCAGATGCACTTAGTAAAAAGCCTTTCACTAATCTAAACATAGAATTAGTAGTTGTCTATGATACAAGCCTTAAGTTCAAAAAGACTTTATTTTTGGCTTCATATAACAAAAAACCCAGTATTGCTACTGAGTTGTCTTATAACTAAAAATTTATTAAACTAAAGCATTTACCCGTAGTCAACGGCATATTCAATCAGCTGTATCCCTACTCAAACTTGATTGTGGCCAATGAGATTAACGATCGCTATAGCTAAATCGATTGGTTCAACAGGTTTAGGTAGGTGTTTTTGAAATCCTGCTGCCATTGCTTGGTTGTAGTCAATTTCGGCTGCATAAGCAGTCAAAGCGATCGCTGGAATTTGTCCACCTTGCTCTGGCGGCAATTTTCTTACCTCGCGCAGCAGCATATAGCCATCCATAAAGGGCATTCCAATATCGCTTAAGAGAATATCTGGTTTTGACTGAGCTAATGTTTCGAGTACTTCAGCTGCCGATTCAACTGCCGTTACAGTTGCCCCATATTGCTCCAGCGCAAAGCTAAAAAAGTCTCGGATATCAGCCTGATCGTCCACAAGCAGGATTTGCACTCCAGCAAGTAATGAGTCTTGAGTGCTTAATTCTGGTTGAGAAGCTTCAATACTCTGATCTCGTAACTCAGAACTTTTGACCAAAGGTAGCTTAACTGTAAAGGTTGCTCCCTGTCCTTCTCCAAGACTATCAGCATGAACTGTGCCACCGTGTAGTTCTACGAGACGGCGCACAATTGCCAGTCCCAATCCCAATCCGCCAAATACTCTCGTTGTCTTGGCATCTCCTTGGCGGAAGTAGTCAAATACGTAAGGCAAAAATTCCGGGTTGATACCTTTACCTGTATCAATCACCTGGATTTGGGCATCTAACCCGACTTGCTCTAGACGGACTTCTACTCGTCCTTCTACGGGTGTGAATTTGACAGCATTGGAGAGGAGATTCCATATTACTTGTTGCAAGCGATCGCTATCGCCTAAAACTTTGCCGATATCATTACTTAACACCGTTTGAATTTGGATTGACTTGGCTTCTGCTGCCAAACGTACCGTTTCTAGTGCAGATGCGATCGCTACTTTCAAATTTACTGCATAGAGTTCAAAGTTTACCTTACCTTGTAAAATCCGCGAAACATCAAGTAAATCTCCAATAAGTTGGGTTTGTAACTTGGCATTGCGCTCGATTGTTTCCAAAGCTCGGATTCTAGTGGCTTCGTCGAACTTGCGGGTTCGGAGTAACTTCGCCCACCCTAAAATCGGATTTAAGGGAGTTCTGAGTTCATGGGAAAGGACAGCGAGAAATTCATCCTTGATTCGGTTAGCTGTCTCGGCTTGTGCCCTTGCAGTCTTTTCGGCTTCGTAAAGTTGAGCGCGAGCGATCGCTTGTGCACACTGCTGTCCCAGTGTCAACATAAATCCCCGGTCTTCTTCATTAAATATTTGGACAGTGGCAAAGCTTAATCCCAGTGCGCCAATTATTTTGCCTTCTGCGATCAACGGAATGGAAGCCCAGGCTTGATTTCCGGTGAGAGCCACAGCATCTACTAAGTTGGGATAGTTTGCCATCAAAGCTGCGAGATTTTCTAAAAAAATCGGCTTTTTAGTTCTGACTGTTTCTGCTATTTGGTTAGCAGCAGCGATGGGAAAACTTGTCCAAGCATCTACGAGGGATTGCGGATAGCCAGTTGCTTGCACAACTTTTAAAGTACTGACATCAGCAAGTAAGACAACGGAGCCAGCCGTGGCTGACAAGGCGGCAATACCTTGGTTTACCACTACGTCAGCTACCTGTTGGGGAGTTAGGGCTTCCGAGAGGGACGCAGTTATTTTTTGTAAAAGTACAATGCGATTCACAGACTGTTCAGCTGCTTGTTTTGCCTGTTGAGTTTCCTGGTAGAGTCTGGCGTTGTCAATTGCTGTCGCAGCCCGACGAGCAATATCCTCTGCTAAAGCCAAATCTGTCTGTTTGTAGTGCCGACCTGATTCGGCTGTAAAAAAAGATATGGCTCCAAATAATTGCCCACGGGAACGGACTGGAATCACCATTAGAGAATGAATATTCAGGCTTCGCAGCAATTGCAGATGTGCCGCGTCTTGAGCCATGTACACAAGATGAAAGTCCGATAATTCGGGGTAAAATACCGAAATTCCCAACTGTAGCTGCTCTACAAGGTATTTTGCTCGGCTTTTGGGTAGATAATACCGTTGAATTTCAGCTAGAATATCTCGTTTTGCGGCATCGGCAATGGCGATCGCAATTTGTTTACTTGACCAATCTTCCTGAAAAACATCTACAATACACCAATCAGCCAGAGTCGGAACTGCCAAATTAGCCACATTTTCCAAGGCAATTTCATAATCCAATGAAGCAGCGAGTAAGGTACTGGCTTCGACTAAAAACTGTTGTGTCGTTTCAACTCGTTTGCGTTCGCTAATATCCTCAATAATACCCACTGCATACTTTGCTTGTCCGTTGGTATCCCAAACTGCTGATAAAGTCAGGTTTACCCAAACGATGGCAGCATCTTTGCGGATGTAGCGCTTCTCTATGGAATAACCACTAATTTCTCGTGCTAAAACTTGCCGAGTATTTTCCCAATCAATCTCCAAGTCGTCAGGGTGGCTAATTGCTTGAAAATTCATCTGGATTAACTCTTCATAGCTGTACCCAGTAATTTCGCACAGAGCAGGATTAATTTGCAGAAATCGTCCATCTAACGCGATTAAAGTAATGCCTACAGCCGCTTGGTTGAACATTGCCCGGAATCTTTCTTCGCTTTCGCGCAACGCAACTTCTGTTTGCTTTGCTACTGTCACATCTGCAAGAATAATCCCAATTCCCACCGTTTCGTCCATTCTGTTCTTGACTGGGTAATAGTTGCCCAGCCAATAGCCATAATGTCCGGGTTGTCCCCTTGTCTCACCGCTAATTTCCACATTTAGCAGAGGTTCTCCAGTATCCAACACGCGCTGTAACTGTAGCTCAAACTCAGCCATCATTTGGGGAAACACTTCCCCAAATTTGCGTCCGAGATGCTCTTCTATGGTTAAACCGTTAATGTCAGCGAAAACCTGATTAATTCGGATATATCGCAGTTCCCGATCCAAAAAGCAGACAGCGACGGGGGCACCTGCGAACAGGGCATCTAAAAGAGACAGTGATTCGGCATAATGCACTAAAGCCTTGTGGACATCTCCATAAAGTCGGGCATTTTCCACCGCTAAGGCAGCACGATCGGCAACATCATTTGCTAAAGTCAGGTCAGAGCGATCGTAGCGGCGGTCTGATTCGGTGGTGACAAACCTGATGCAGCCGAGTACTTGTCCTCGTACTACTAAAGGTACAATCATTGCAGACTTAATCCCCAATTGCCGAACAATGTCTAAGTGTTCTTGATTCTGAGTCATCGCTACTAAAAACGAGTCAGATACCTCTGGGATTAATTCGCTTTCCCCGGTTTGCAGTACCCTAGTAATGGCATTCGCACTTTTGGAATCTGGCACATACTGCTGAAGTTGACGCGCCCACTCGGCTTTAGTCGGATCTGCGTGAGCGATCGGTAAGCGGCGAATGGAACCATCTTCATTTAAAATATCGAGGCTACACCAATCAGCTAGCTGGGGAACTGAGATTTTGGCGATTTGTTCTAAGGTTTCTTCATAATCTAGCGAAGTAGAGAGTACACTACTAATTTGAGCGAGATAGCGGAATCTTTCCTCAGACTGCTTGCGTTCTGTAATATCGAGAACAAAGAAAGCTCCTTGATCTACAGTTCCTTCAAAGTGGCTACCACCGATCAAAATCGGAAAGCGTGAGCCGTCTTTACGAATATATTCCTTCTCGTAAGTGGTGCAAAATATGCTGTCTTGAAATTGAGTCAGTGCTTGCTCATCGAGTGAATGGTACTGTATTGGAGTTAAATCTTGCCAGCGAAGTGTTCCGGCAAGTAATTCTTCACGGGTATAACCCACCATATTCAGCAAGGCATCATTAGCTTCTATAATTCTGCCATCCTGATTCCAGAAGCCAATACCAATCATGTTTGACTCAACTATGCTGCGAAACTTGGCTTCGCTTTCCCGTAATGCTTGCTCAGTCTGCTTGAGTTGAGTAATATCAATTGAACTAATGCCCACTCCCAACAACTGCCCATCTGGTAAACATACCGGATAATAGCTGACAAGACCATAATAGGTTTCACCCCTTACTTCCTGGTTAAGCAACGGCTCCCTAGTTTGCATCACTTGCCTAAAGATCGGCTCAATTTGCGTTGCCCATTCCGGTAGCACTTCCCCAAAGGTGCTGCCAATGTGTTGACTTTGCGGCACACCGGTTGTAGCTGCTAACGCTTCATTAACGTAAACATAGCGAAGTTCAGTATCGAGAAAAGCCAGTCCCACTGGTGAACTAGCCAGCCAAGCATTGAGCAACGCTAGAAATTCGTCTTTTTGCTGAACGGCTTGCTGAAGTTGCCGGTGCAGCCGAGTATTTTTTAAACATAGGATACTGAATAGCAATCCTTGTAATGTAAACAACCCAATTCGCACAATATTGGAGAAGTCAAAACTCAGATCATGGACTGGCAAAATAAAGAAGTAATCGCTCAGTAGCCCAGACAAGAAGGTTGCTAAAAGTCCTGACTTGAAACCACCATACCAGGCACTCACCATTACAGCGCTAAAGAATAGCAGGAAAGGAGTTTTGCTCATACCTAGCCAAGGGTCTAGCGCTAACATTAACCCTAGTGCTAGTGCAACAATTAATACAGTAACGCCATAACGCCGGAAAGGAGAATGATGAGTATGGGGCATGAAAATGTTTTGGAACAACCAATACTTATTGCAGAGGCTGTACAAACCCTAAGCTAGTTTGCAAATTTTAGTAACTTATCTCCAGATAGATTTTTGTTTAATTCTACAAGCCTCCTTTGTTAGAGGTTAATTTGTTATTTATCTGATGTGTGAAAAGGAAAGGGAAGGGGTAAAAGAAGAAGAATATAGCATCGTTTACGTGAGATACACCCGTAGGGGCACGGCATGCCGTGCCCCTACACCTTGGGATATAACTTATCCATTATTATTCAAGGTTTTTCTTTTTTCTTTTCCCCTTATTAATCAGAAGATAGATCCAAACTTTTACTCGCTAGAAGTGCTTCTGCTTGATCGTAACTTAGAGGTTTAGAGAATAGATAACCTTGGCCTAATTCGCATCCAAGTTGCTGTAACCAGTGAAGTTGCTGTGGTGTTTCGATACCTTCTGCAATAACGGCTAATCCGAGTTGATTGCTCAAAGCGATAATAGTACTAACGACCTGATAATTACGGTTCCCTTCCTCCATCTGACTTACAAAGGAGCGATCAATCTTCAAACTATCAGCGGGTAAACGATGGAGATAATTGAGCGATGAATAACCACTACCAAAGTCATCGATGGTGATTTGAATCTTTCTGGCCTTTAATTGGGTTAATAAATCAATTGCACTGCTGATATTTTCAATTAACATACTCTCGGTAATTTCTAAGGCTATAGAATCGCCTTCTAAACCTGTTTTGGCTAGGGTTTGATCGATGTCTTCAAGTAAGCTAGCTTGGCGAATATCTTGAGCAGAGAGGTTAATACTCATCTTGAGGGGCAAGTGATTGGCAAACTTGGTTTTCCAGTTTGCCAGTTGTTGACAAGCTGTGTAGAACATCCAGCGATCAATCTGCACAATTAGCCCAGTTTCTTCGGCAATAGGAACAAATTCCTCCGGCAAAACGAACCCGCGAGTTGGGTGTTGCCAGCGCACCAATGCTTCAAATCCAATCAGCCGAAATCCTTGCAGCCAAGCTTCTCTAGGAGACGTTCCGCTAAGGTGTGGGCTTTGTCCGCCGTGGGCATCGCTAAGGATGTCAACAATAGGTTGGTAGTATATAACGAACTCTTCTCGTTCGATCGCTTTACGGATATCGGTTTCTAGAGTTAGTCGATCTACGGCTTGAGTGTGCATTTTAATATTAAAAACTTTATACGAACTTCTCTCTTGAGCTTTGGCTCGATACATAGCAATATCGGCATCTCGAAGTAAATCGGAGGCTTCGGAATAATCCTTTGTTCCTAAGACAATCCCGATGCTCGTACTGATAACCACTTCTGAATCATTAAGGATCAATGGTGTTTCAAAATCTGTGAGGATACGCTTAGTAATTTGAATTACTTTTTCAATACCAGAAATATCTTCTAGCATAATTACAAATTCGTCACCACCGATTCGAGCGACTAAATCAACCTCGCGCAGATGAGTTTTTAGCTTCTGAGCAATGATTTTTAGTAGTTGGTCTCCAGCTAAGTGTCCTAAGCTGTCATTGATTACTTTGAACCGATCTAGGTCTAGAAATAAGACGGCATAACGATAGGTTTTTACTCGTTTAGCTCGGTTAATGGCTAGTTCCAGCCGCTCCACTAAAAGTGTCCGATTCGGTAAATTCGTCAATGGATCGTGCAAGGCGTTGTGAATTATCAGTTCTTGTGCTTGTTTGCGATCGCTCACATCTAATAAAACACCGTGCCAGACAATATCCCCGTTTTCTCGACACTCTAAATGAGCGTTTGCTTGTACCCATTTGAGTTTGCCAGAGGGTGTAATTAATCGCCACTCATAAGAAAATGGTTTTAAAGTTTGAGCGCTTTCTTTGGCAGCTACATAACATCCGGCACGGTCATCAATATGAATTTGTGCAAAGCAAAGAGAGGCATTTTCTAAAATTTTATCTGATGTTAACTCTAGAAGTTCTAGACAGCCTAAACTGATGTACTCAAAGGCAACAGAATCATGAGAATGATATACAAAGGTGTAAATCATTCCTGGTATATTAGACGCTAATGTTTGTAACAGATTTTGAGCTTGTTTGCGTTCTGCCCGTACCTGAGCATCCCGAAGTTCTCGACGCACTGCCACTGGCAATCGGTTTAAGTTGTCTTTCATGACATAATCATGAGCGCCCGCTTTCATCATTTCCACAGCAGATACTTCGCCGATTGTGCCGGAAACCAGAATGAAAGGAATATCTTGCTGACTCTGCTTGGCTATTTCCAGAGCCATAGGAGCATTGAATTCAGGCAATCGGTAATCTGAAATTATCACATCCCAAGTACGGTTATTGAGGGCTATATGTAACTCTTGGGCTGTTTGCACACGCTGCCAGATGGGATTGAAACCACCGCGACGCAATTCATAGAGAATTAACATGGCATCGGTTTCGCAATCTTCAACCATCAAGACGTTCAAGGGTTCACTCATACTTCATACTTCATAATCTCTTTGGTAAACTTTGAGTTAATCTGCCAAATTTTCATCCTAAACAACACCGATTAGCTGTTAACGAATGTATAATCGGATTTTTGAGTCAACCCTGCTTTGCCCCTCAGTGTACCAATTGAAGGCGGTTGAACTATGCTGGAAATTACTGAATATAAAAGCGAAAATATGAGAAATGTCGCTGAAAGCAGAGGACGTAACTGTTGATGAGTAAAGTAACGCTCTACAATCAGGACTTTCTGCTGTGGACACAAGAATAGGCTGAGTGTCTGAAAAAAGGGCGCTGGGTTGAGTTAGACGTTGAACATTTGGATCTTGTTCTTAAAATAACGTGATGTGATGACAAAAATCGTGATCTTGTTTTTAAAATAACGTGATTTAGTTACAAAAATCGTGATGTTAGTTATGAAAATCGTGATGTGATGACAAAAATCGTGATGTTAGTCATAAAAATCGTGATGTGATGACAAAAATCGTGATGTTGGTCATAAAAATCGTGATGTTGGTCGTGTAAACCAGGACTTACGCAAACAATAACTGAAACCCTCATTTTCAGGTAGGGGCAATTCATGAATTGCCCCTACAGCGTGTGCTTTTGCGTAAGTCCGATAAACAAGCGATGCCTACGGGGGTAAACTACGCACTTTAAACTTACTTTAAAACCGATTTGGATCTTCAGTCAAAATTTAGCTGCGTTTACCCTACTCTGCAACACAGTTGCTACAAGCACTAAAATTAAACAAGAGAAAAATATACTAGCAATGACGTATTTACGACTTTAAAAGGTAATACTTATGACTACAGTCTCTAAAAGCACTTTATCTCAATTTTCCCAAGAGCGATCGCTCATTCTCTGGTTTGATGAAGTTGGTATTGCTGATATTCCTGTAGTTGGCGGGAAAAATGCCTCACTGGGGGAAATGATTCAACAGCTAACGCCCAAAGGTATTAACGTTCCTAACGGATTTGCTACCACTGCCTACGCTTATGGTAATTTTATCCAATCAGCAGGGTTAGAAGCCAAACTCCGCGAACTCTTTGCTGACTTGGATGTTGAAGATGTCAAAAATTTACGAGAACGGGGAAAAAAAGCGCGATCGCTATTGATCAATACACCATTTCCGGTAGAATTGCGAGAGGCGATCGCTACAGCTTACGAAAGTCTTTGTGAAAAATACCATGCAGACACAGATGTTGCAGTGCGTTCTAGTGCCACTGCCGAAGACCTACCCGACGCTAGTTTTGCCGGACAGCAGGAAACTTATCTTAATGTTGTCGGTGTCGAAGGAGTTTTAGCAGCTTGTCATAAATGCTTTGCTTCCATATTTACCGACCGCGCTATTTCTTATCGCCATACCAAAGGATTTGACCACTTTAGCATTGCTCTAACTGTAGGCGTGCAAAAAATGGTGCGATCTGACTTAGCAACCTCTGGGGTGATGTTTTCCATTGATACAGAAACCGGTTTTAAGGATGCGGCACTAATTACAGCTGCTTACGGTTTAGGAGAAAACGTTGTTCAGGGATCTGTCAATCCAGATGAATATTATGTTTTTAAACCAACTTTAAAAGCAGGTTTTCGCCCAATTATTGATAAAAAGTTGGGTACTAAAGAACTGAAAATGGTTTATGATGACGGCTCCAAATTAACGAAGAATGTAGCTGTTTCAACCAGTGAAAGAGGTAAATTTGCCCTGAGTGATGAAGAGATTTTACAACTAGCAAGTTGGGCGTGTTTAATTGAAGACCATTATTCGCAAGTCCACGGTACTTATACCCCAATGGATATCGAGTGGGCAAAAGATGGGATTACTAACGAACTTTTTATTGTGCAAGCGCGTCCCGAAACCGTCCAGTCGCAGAGGACGGGAAATATGCTGCGAAGTTATCGGTTGTTATTGGAGACTGGAAACTGGGGACTAGGGACTGGAGAAAAATCCTCAACTCCAGATTTCCAATCCCCAATTCCTCTAGTTACCGGACGTGCTATTGGAGAAGCGATTAGTCAAGGAAAAGCCCGCTTAATTTTAGATGTTCAGAAACTCGGACAGTTCCAAGTTGGGGAAGTTTTGGTGACAGAGAGAACTGACCCCGATTGGGAGCCGATTATGAAACGTGCCAGTGCAATTGTCACTAATTCTGGAGGAAGAACGTGTCACGCAGCGATTATTGCACGAGAATTGGGTGTACCTGCGATCGTCGGATGCGGCAATGCTACGGAAATTTTGAAACCTGGTCAAGATGTCACAATTTCTTGCGCTGAAGGCGAAGAAGGCAAAGTTTATGCAGGTTTATTACCTTTTGAAGTTCAAGAAGTCCCATTAGAGAACTTACCCCGCACCCGTACTCAAATTTTAATGAATGTGGGTAATCCTCAAGAAGCATTAAGTTTATCAGCAATTCCCAACGATGGCGTAGGTTTAGCGCGGACAGAATTTATCATCGCTAACCAAATCCAAATTCATCCAATGGCGTTGATTCACTATGATTTGTTAAAAGATGAATTTGTCAAAGCTAAAATTGCTCAGATTACTGCACTTTATGACGATAAATCTCAATATTTTGTAGATAAATTAGCCCAAGGTGTAGGTAGAATTGCAGCGGCATTTTACCCCAAACCTGTGATTGTGCGAATGTCTGATTTCAAAAGTAATGAATATGCTAATTTGTTAGGTGGGCGACAGTTTGAACCCCATGAAGAAAACCCCATGCTGGGTTGGCGAGGAGCGGCGCGTTATTATGATCAAGGCTACAGAGAAGCTTTTGCTTTGGAGTGTTATGCCCTGAAGCGGGTACGAGAAGATATGGGTTTGATTAATGTCATCCCGATGATTCCCTTTTGTCGCACTCCTGATGAGGGGCGTTTGGTTTTAGCAGAGATGGCAAAGAATGGCTTACAGCAGGGTGTTAACGACTTGCAAGTTTATGTAATGTGTGAGTTGCCCAGTAATGTCATCCTGGCTGAAGAGTTTGCGAAAGTATTTGATGGCTTTTCGATAGGTTCCAATGATTTAACTCAGTTGACATTGGGAATAGATCGGGATTCGGCATTAGTAGCGCGGTTATTTGATGAGCGCAGTGAGAGTGTGAAGCAAATGGTCAAAATGGCGATACAAGCGGCGAAAAGATGCGATCGCAAAATCGGCATTTGTGGACAAGCACCCAGCGATTACCCAGAATTTGCCAAATTTTTGGTTGAACAGGGAATTGACTCGATTAGTCTGAATCCAGATTCGGTTTTAAAGACGATGTTGGAAGTTGCAAAAGTCGAGGGTAGTAATTCGTAATTCGTAATTTGAGTAATGTATGCCAGCTAAAGACCGCTACCATAATAACTTAAAGAATGCGCTGATCAAAGATGGCTGGACTGTTACTGATGACCCCTTTCATCTGAAGTGGGGAAAAAAGGATCTTTACGTGGATTTGGCAGCCGAAAAGTTGCTCATAGCAGAAAAAGGAACGCAGAAAATTGCTGTTGAAATCAAGACTTTCGGTGGTGACTCAGAAGTGGCGAACCTCGAACAGGCAATTGGTCAGTACTTTACTTATCTTGCTGTAATGTCCCGCAATTATCCAGATAGGGTTTTGTATATTGCTGTTCATGAGGATATTTTTACTGACGTTTTTGAGGAAGAACCGCTTGGTAAACTTATATTGGAAGACTACAAAATTCCTCTCATTGTTTTTAATCCAAAGCGGGAGATTATAGTCCGATGGATACTCTGGAACAATATAGACAGATAATTTGCACCCTTCTTACTGAACATACGAAAATTCCTTACTCTTACGGTAATATTCAGCATGAAACTATTTTTGACAAAGAACAGGATCGATATTTGGTGATGATTCTTGGTCGAGAACCAGTGCCCGAACTTTCCGTAACTGCAACCCGCCGCGTGCACGGCTGTCTGATTCACATTGATATTATTGATGGCAAAATTTGGATTCAACGTGATGGCACTGAAGAGGGGCTAGCAACAGAATTAGTTAGGGCAGGTGTAGCAAAGGATCGGATTGTATTGGGATTCCGGTCTGAGGAACTGAGAGAAAATTCCGAATTTGCGATCGCCTAGTGGGGAGTGGGGAGTAGGGAGTAGGGGAGATGAGGGAGAAATGACAAATGACAAATGACAAATGACAAATGACAAATGACAAATGACAAATAAGTGGTTCCGAATTGGGATGGCGAGTGTATTTCTTTTCTCACTTGGCTTGCGGTTTTGGGGACTAGAGCGATTCAATACTCTGGTATTTGATGAAGTTTACTTTGCCAAATTTGGTAATAATTATCTCACGCGCACGCCTTTTTTTAATGCTCATCCGCCGTTGAGTCAATATATTATTGGTATCGGCATTTGGATTGGTAGTCACGTTCCTTTTTGGCACGATACGGTGAATGGACTGACAGGTTCAATGCGATCGCCTTGGACTTATCGTTGGTTAAATGCCCTTACAGGCTCATTTATCCCTATAATTGTGGCTGCGATCGCTTATCAATTGAGTTATCGTCGTACCTTTGCAATTCTTGCAGGTTTATTCACAGCTTGTGATGGCATCTTTTTAGTTGAATCTCGCTATGCTCTAAACAATATTTATATCGTCATCTTTGGTTTGTTAGGACACTGGTTTTTATTATTGGCATTAGATAACCAAAATCGGCGACGTTCTTTTTGGTTAGTTCTTGCTGGTATTAGCTTTGGTGCATCAGTTGCCACTAAATGGAATGGTTTATGGTTTCTTTTGGGTGCTTATCTCATTTGGCTAGCAGCTTGGATAATTCTTTCCATACATTCTTTTCCCAATTCAAAACTTTTTTTTACATCTCACTCATTGAAGAAGACAAAAGTTAGTAGTTATCCTCTCTCATCTCAGACACCACTACAAAACTTGACTCAGCTAAATGTTTTCCAAATGTTGTTCTATCTAGGAATAATTCCAGCTTTTATCTATAGCATCATCTGGATACCCCACCTTCAACTAGATAAAACTTATGGATTTATCGCAGTACATCAGCAAATTTTGAAGTTTCATTTACAGCTAGGTGGTAATAGTCCCAATGTCCATCCTTATTGTGCTGCCTGGTACAAATGGCCTTTGATGATTCGACCAATGGCATATTATTATCAAACAGCTGAAAGTATCACTGATTCATTACCTGTAATGGGGCCGCCTTTACCTGCTGGTGCTGGAAAAGTTATTTATGATGTTCATGCAATGGGCAATCCCTTTTTGTGGTGGTTTGGTGTTGCTGCCATGTTGTTTTTAGTCGGAATGCTAATATCACAAGTTGTAATTCCTTGGGTAAAGCAAAAACGTTTCTCTGTACCTGAAACTCTTGGTGTAGATAGTTGGATTGCCTTATATTTAATTTTAAATTATGCCGCAAACTTAGTACCTTGGATGAAGGTAACGAGGTGCGTTTTTATTTACCATTATATGTGTGCAGTAGTGTTTGTATTTTTAGCGATCGCTTGGTTTGTCGATCAGTGTCTTCGTAGTTATTATCAACAACTCCGGGCGTTAGGTATCACCATTACTTTTATCATTCTAGTTGCTTTTATTTTCTGGATGCCTGTTTATTTGGGTTTACCCCTCTCCCCTGACGGCTATAAACTGCGGATGTGGTTCAACTCTTGGATCTGATTAAAGAAGGTATGGGGCATTGAGCAATTTTCTCAACTTAACATAACGCCAGTTCCATAAACCTCTTCCTGCCTTGAACATAGTTTTCACATTTATTATCACTATGTAGCTTTATTTACTGTTAAAAGCGCGAGCAAATAGTATTAAGGCTGCAAAACGCAACACCAGGGCATGGTGAATTAGATACTAAGTAAAAATAATTAATGAGAGATCATAAATTTTTTGACATTGATGATTGTCCGTTATTAATAGATCCTCTAGTTTTGATGCTCCCGCACAATAGAGGAGGATTCTGATCAGAATGAACTTAGAATTGCCAGCTATTAATTTAATTAGCTTGAAAATTGTAATATTAGCCATTTTGAAATTTACTCCTAAGTTAACTTGTGTTAGTTAGGATTAGACTTTGAACTGCCTCATCCCATTACCATAATCTGTTATTCAATCTATTATTTTAAGGTTTATTTCACTAAATAATGTGCCAGAACTAATACAGTTATATGTTGGTTAGTTATCAAATTAAATGTGCCCTTTTCGGGAAAGAATAATTTTATATTTATTTATATAAATAGGGCTTGCTGAATAAAAGTGTAAGGTAGTCCAGATTAAGGTAGTCCAGATAAGGGGTTCAAGCCTTTTTCCACCAAGCAAGTGCAAAGTTATAACATCTAGAAGCTCAAAATCCTTGCACAATCATTAGCGATCGCTAGGTAAATTTAAAAACTGAGCGACGAAACAATCATTTTGCAAACTGTGTGGCTTCTACATTAGACCCCATCCTATCTGCCATAATATATCGAACTCAGGTGAAACGTGCTGCAAACTGCGCGATCGCTTTCCATAGCCGCTCTTAAATCTACTCTCTCGTCAATTCCCCAAGAGTCGCAAACGCTCTGCGTCGGTATCCAAACTCTAAGCTGATCAATAGATATTAAATGGTTACATTGCCAAAAATGCGTAGGCGTTGGCGTAGCGTCTCGTAGGCAAAGCCCGTCGTAGACATCGCATCAATTGTGTAGACTTAATGAGTCTGATATACTCATATTGTACTTACCCAACTTATTCTGAGTTATGAGTTAACATGACCACGCCGATATCATCTAATCCAGAAACGGTAGAAACCAAGCGACAGAACTTCAACATTACTCCAGAACAAGAAGCAAAACTCAACTGGCTACGTGATGCGATCGCAGCTCCTAATACCAAAGAAACAATCCTGCGCTCCATTGACCTAATGGTTACTCTCAAGCGCCAGATGCGTCCCGGCACTCAACTGTTTCTCCACACGAGAGAAGGGCAAGTCCGACTACTGATCCCAGAACTTGAATCTCCCCAAACAGGCGACTGGCAATATCTGGTGGAACGCCCTCACCCCTGGCGGCGGCAACTTTACATCAAAGGTCGAAAATTACTTGCATCGACTGTTTGGCAGGATATGATTGCTAACCAGATGTCAATAGAAGAGGCAGCAGATAATTGGAACCTCCCCCTTGCTGCGATCGAGGAAGCTATTGGCTATTGCGAAAGTCATCAAGAACTTCTGAAACTGGAAGCAGAAGAGGAGCGTTACCGCCTCGAACAACAAGGAGTCTCCCTTGAGCCTAAAACTACTCATTGATGAAGACTCCCAAGCAAAACGCTTAGTCTATTTGTTACAGAGTGCTGCTCACGATGTTATAACAGTCAACGAAGCGGCTTTGATGAGCAAGCCTGATTCAGTTGTACTTGACTATGCAAGACTTGAAGAGCGTGTGTTACTGACTCGCAACTGCGATGACTTCCAGACTCTCCACAAAGCAAACCCAAATCATCCCGGTATTCTAGCAATCTACCAGCACCCTGACCCATCAAAGAGCATGAGCTACCTGAGTATTGTTAAGTCCATCGCCAACATCGAAGCATCAGACTATAGCCTAGCCAATCAGTTTATTCCCCTTAACCAATGGAACTACTAATAAATATCCTCTGAATTGGCATTGACATAAGGGTGCTGCAAGTCAATCCCTAAACGAGAAAATTGCTCAATTATAGCCCTCATTCGCCCCTCAATTGAGTTATCCCCTTCATACCAAGCTTCCAGTAACCCATTCGCCACAATCTGACAGCGATTCATCCCAAAGCTTTCCTGAATACCAAACTTTTGGTCTGGTTCTTCTGCCAACCCTAACCCTGGTGCAAGTTGCATGGTGAATAGCGGCACCTCCGGCTGAAAATACGATTGATTTTCTGCATAGACAGCCTCAAGGACTTGCCGGACAACTTCATAATTGCCTTTTTCAAAGTACAGTACGCCTGAATCGTAACGCTTGTAGCCCACATTCCGCACCCTTGACTGTCACAATCGGTTATTACGGAAGTAAATTCATGAAAAAAGAGTAAAAAATTACATTTATCTCTAAAAAAACACATTTTGAAGAGGAAAATTTATCAGATGTATTCTCAATAAGAGGATGTTTGAAAAGTATTTGGCTGTGATTTTAGGCACTTATTGATCCCCCCTAACCCCCCTTTTCAAGCTATCCATTATAAACATCTTTCTTCACAGAAAAGTTGACGAAAGCGAGCAGTTATCTTGAGGGAGGAGGGAGGATAGAGGAAAAAATTACCAGTGACTTAAGAAAATGGCTGTGAGAATTAATAGAGTTTTAAAAAGTGTCGTTTTCTCATATTATTTATGAATTCGTAAGCTGTCGGAAGCGTTCCTGAATTTCATTAATCGAAAACAAAGTTTCAAACTTCAACCCAACTGACTGGTACAACTCAGATCCCCCTTGCTGTCGGTCTACCAGTGCAATTACTTGGTTTACGGTATAACCTGCTTCTTTAAGACGCTCAACTGCTTTTAGAGCAGATTGCCCAGTTGTAACGACATCTTCCAAAACTACTACTTTTGCACCTTGAGGTAAACTGGGGCCTTCTATGTAAGCTCTCGTTCCATAACCCTTGGCTTCCTTCCGAATAATCAGCGCTGGTATTGGGAGGCAACGCTGTGCGTATTTTGCTTCCGTTGAGGCGACTACCGTTCGATTTTCATAAACAGAAACTACACTCACTGCTGTCACAATTGGGTCAGCGCCCAGTGTTAAACCACCTACCGCCTCAGTATCTATAGGTAATAAAGAAAATAATAACCGTCCAATTGCCAAAGCACCTTGAGGATTAAGTGTTACCTGTGTTTTGTTGACGTAATAAGAACTACGTAGCCCAGAAGAGAGAAGAAAATCACCCTCTTGATAAGCGAGTCGGCAAAACAAATCTAGTAGCTTGTGGCGCAAGATTGTCAAATCATCGGTGGTTGCCCAAATATCCGAGTGGATAAGAGTTTCAGTAGGATACGTCATTACAAAGTATTAAAAGTTGTGCTACACCAAAGGTTGAACTGATCAGAGTTCTGAACTTAAGCATAAATTAAGATTGCCCAAAAATTGAGGAGTCGGAAACGTGCATATAAAATTAAAAACTTTTGGTGGTTTATTGGTGCTGTTTGCTGCTAGTATTGCTTTTCCCTCTGTTGCATCTGCCCAGACGGAAACACCCAATGCTGAAACTACGAGTGATGTATTTGAACGAGCTTTTTTTCGACACGATCGCAATTTCTACGAAAATAGCAGCCTCAAGCGTCAGCTCGACTCATTTTTAGGATCGGGTTTCACTTTCGGTGGTTCCTTTCCAGAAAATGAAATTGCCCGTGATGCTGAGTTGGTTAACGCTCTTTATCATGATGTCCTGACTCAGCAAGTTGGCAACGATCCGTATATTCGCACCCCTGATTTACCAAATCCTTACGACACATCGCTGATGATGTCTCCTCGCTCAGATAGCAACAGACTCAAAGTCGGAACTGAATTTAGGTTTGAAACTTTACCACCTCGTTAATAGTCTTACCTTATGGAGTCATTAGTCCTTAGTTTCTTGTCATTTGTCAGAAACTAAGGACTAATGGCTAAATTACCAAATTCTAGATGTCAATGCTCAAGATAATGTAGTATTACTCATGCCCCAATTATTATTAAGGTCTGATAATATAACGGATTGCTGCTTTTTAATGATTCAGTGCGCCCTGCTGGAATCGAACCAGCCTGAAGGCGAATTATGAGTTCGCTGCCTCCCCAATCGGCCAAAGGCGCTTGGTTTTTGGTTGCTATGAGCCAATAAATCTAACTCTTAGATCAACTTTATTTGCTAATTTTACGGTCAGGAAAGTACCTGATGCACTGAGTTAAGTCAATTTTCTAATTGTAGCACAAATTCAGCCCTTGTAAATACTCAGGCAATAGTTTACCAGATTCCCATACTACATAATTTGATCATAGAATAGTGCAAACTAATATTGATTAAGTTCCTTTAAGGATTGAGGTCAAAAGCTTCACTATTCTTAAATAGACCAGCATTCTTATTTGATAGCTTGTCAGCGATGAAAATAAATTCTACTGTACTTCTTACTTTGATTTTGTTAATCCTGATGTTGGGAGCAGGTTCTGTGAGCGCGTTTTTGGGGTTTGAACTGGGGAGTTCAGCACTTAAAGGCGTTACCACACCAGATGGACGTCCCACAACCAAATTTGCCACCAATAAGACAAATAACTCCCAACAGGGAGGGGTAGTGTTATTAAAAGAGGAAGAGATTCTGAAAGTTGTCAAGGCGCGAATTGAGGGTAAGACCAAGGCTGCTAAATCGGAAAAGCTAGAGGAAGATGACGAAGAAACCAATAGCAGCAAGCAGAAGCCAGAGGAAAAACCCCCAGAAGTAGTTGAAGAAAAACCCCTGCCAGGTTTTCCGGTTATTGCCCAGAGTCAGGGTGTAACTATGACTGTGCAATCTGTTCGCTACTCTGGTGGTGATTTGCTACTGAAAGTAAAAATGCAGAACAAGGGTAAGGATTCTGTGCGGTTCCTGTACAGTTTTTTAGATGTTACCGATGACAAAGGACGAACCCTGAGCGCTAGTACAGAGGGTTTACCAACAGAATTGCCTGTAAATGGACCAACATTTACAGGTACGGTGACTATTCCTACGGCTTTACTTGATGATGTTAAAAAGATATCACTCGCTTTAACTGATTATCCAGCTCAAGAATTGAAGTTGAAGGCATCGGATATTCCTGTAGAAAGGTAGATTGGGCATTGGGCATTGGGCAAAACAGTTCCGTTAGCGTTAGCGGGGCGTTTAGCCCGTTCCCAGTTTTGAGTGCTGAGTAAAGAAATGAGATCCCCACTCAGCACTCATTACTCAGCACTCCTGAAGGGCATTGGGCATTGGGCATGGGGCATAAGGAATTGGTGATTTGCTATTCCCTATTCCTCAATCCCTAAGACTATCTTTCTAAATGGAGGGCGTGAGTTTTACACGAGCTTTGACGTTGAGTGGTTTTCCTAGTTTAATTTGGACAGACGTGGCGCTGCGGTTGTTGTCAGTGCTATTGCTGATTGCCATAAATGCCTTTTTTGTGACGGCGGAATTTTCGATGGTGAGCGTGAGACGATCGCGTATTCACCAGTTAGTTAAGGCTGGGGATATTCCCGCGATCGCTGTGGAGATGCTACAACGTAGTATCGACCGACTGCTATCTACCACTCAGTTAGGCATTACCCTTTCTAGCTTGGCACTGGGATGGATTGGAGAAAGTACGATTGTTGTGCTGGTAAATGCCTGGTTAAAATCCTGGCCTTTACCCAGTGGAATGACTACCTTCATCGCCCATTCTCTATCAATTCCCATCGCCTTTTTCTTGATTGCCTATCTGCAAATTGTGATCGGAGAACTATGTCCCAAATCATTAGCTATGCTGTACTCAGAACAGCTAGCCCGGTTTTTGGGGCCTTCAGTAAAAGCGATCGTTCGTTTTTTCAACCCCTTCATCTGGATTCTCAACCAATCAACTCGTTGCTTATTGCGTATTTTTGGTATCCAATACACAGGACAAGGCTGGAGGCCGCCTGTGACTCCCGAAGAATTGCAACTAATTATCTCTACAGAATGGGGATCTACTGGTTTAGAGCGGGCGGAGCGAGAACTGCTCAATAATGTTTTTGAATTTGGGGATGTGATAGCTCAAGCTGTGATGATCCCCCGCACCAGTATCATCGCGCTACCAAAAGATGCTACCTTCCAGACATTACTCAAGGAAATGGCTTCTACTGGTTACTCTCGCTATCCTGTGATTGGTGAATCTTTGGACGATGTTCGCGGCATTGTTTATTTTAAAGATTTGGCGCAACCTTTGGCTGTCGGAAAGCTAAGTTTAGAGACACAGATTCAACCTTGGATGCGTCCCGCCCGGTTTGTTCCCGAACACACGCCCTTGAGTGAACTTTTGCCAATGATGCAGCAAGAGAAACCAGCTATGGTCATGGTAGTCAATGAATTTGGCGGTACTGTGGGACTAGTGACAATCAAAGATGTCATTGCCGAAATCATTGGCGACGCTGGCGAAGCTGAAAGCAGCGACGACTTACTGATTCAGATGTTAGATGAGCAGAAATTTTTGGTGCAGGCCCAGATCAACCTCGAAGACCTCAACGAGGTTTTGGATCTCGATTTGCCCTTGACCAGAGAATATCAGACACTGGGGGGCTTTTTGTTGTATCAGTTACAGAAAATTCCTGCTAAAGGGGAAATCTTCTGTTATCAAAATCTCGAATTCACTGTAATGTCAATTGTTGGGCCACGCCTGCATCAAATTCAACTGCGACGATTAGAAGAAGACGGGGGAGTTGAAAATTAAAATAATTCGTAATGTACAGACGTAATTAATCGCCTCTCAAGAAGCATACGCCAGTGGATCAACAAGTCCCAATTCGGCAAAAGCTGCTAGCCGTAAGCGACAAGAATCACACACACCGCACGCGACATTACCACCGGCATAGCAAGACCATGTTAGATCCCAAGGAACTCCTAATTTATTACCTAATTGGATGATTTCAGTTTTTTTCAAGTTGATTAGGGGTGCAACAATACTAATTGGTTGTCCCTCACGCCCTTGTTTGGTTCCGAGACGGAATACTTCTTGCATCGCCTGGATATAGTCGGGGCGACAATCAGGGTATCCTGAGTAATCTAGGACATTAACGCCGATATAGACACATTCTGCTGCGATCGCTTCAGCGTAACCAAGAGCAAAGCTTAAGAAGATGGTATTACGAGCCGGAACATAGGTTACAGGAATATTCTGAGACATTTCATTCAAGGAACGCTCCTGGGGTAAATCGATAGCGTCATCCGTAAGTGCCGAACCGCCCCATTTTCGTAAGTCAAAATTAACCACTTGATGTTTTACAACTCCAGCTTTTTGAGCGACAAGGAGGGCTGATTGTAACTCTTGTCGGTGTCGCTGCTGGTAATCAAAGGAAATAGCATAACATTCATAGCCATCAGCCTGAGCTTTGTACAAAATTGTGGAAGAATCCAATCCTCCAGATAACAGAATTACAGCTTTCATTTCGGTTGCAAATTTTAGATTTCAATGATGCTTTGTCGAGGTTGCATAAAAATTGGAAAATTCAAAATAAAGGGTAAGTTCGCTGGGTGGTTTCTCTCAACCTCGCGTCCATTCTATGTCGTAAACTTAATAACACTAACGGATTTTCAATATGCGAGTTCAAATCACTGTAGTTGCGATCGCAATAATGCTAGTGGGTGGAGAAAATCTATAAGCCTTTGCAGACTTGCAATCTTCTACTCAGGATGGAACTAGTGGTATTGGGGCGATCAAATTTTCTCAGAAAGTTGTCAACCTCTTCCTCCGCGTTCCTCTGCGTTTCCCTCCGCGTTCCTTTGCGTTTAAATCCTCTCTTAAAATAGTTCCCCAATAACTCATTCCGATTAATTTTGATAAAAGTGCCATTCTGCTTCCACTTCTTTGGTAATTTCCTCTCGCAATTCCCAAGGTAAAAGCACCTCAACCTTTGGTCGCCAAGCCCGCAAACGCAAACCCACATTCGGATCTCCATCCCGGTAGGTCACAGTATAATAAGCATCGTCTTGGGAGCGATTTTGTAAAACTTTCTGCAAACTTTCCCAGTGTTTTACAGAGATAACCTGCTCTCGAATTAATCGTAATACCCACTGATAAGTTATCGGCTTAAAAGTAGCATGACGAGACGTTCCCTTGAGGTAGCTGTCATGAAATGTGCGGTCGAATCGCAGTAGCATCAACTTGGATGGTAAGTAAAAATCAAAACCCCAAGCTTGAAGCATCTGGGAACGAATATAGTCTGGTGTAGGTAAAGTTGTTCGCCGTTGTCGCAGCATTTTGGGCAATTTTGCATCGTTCCAAGCCAGGGGAGTAATTTTTTGAATTTTATCTAAGCGATAGTTGTACCACTCGCCTTTATTTGTGGGAGTTTTGCCAAAACCGCAGAGGTATACGGCTCTCTGCACGTAATATACACAGACAGGATATACAATACACTCCACTGCACCGGACTTAGCGCTAGCGTAGGTAAGACAAATTGGCAGTATAGTCGTCTGTTCCCAAAGATTACGGAATTCCTCTAGCCATTTCTCAACTTGATTTTGGGTTTGGGAAATAATGTAGTCAACTTCTATATAGAATCGCTGTACATTTTGGATGGGTTGGGAGAGGTTTTGAGCGATCGCTTCTAAGTTAGGATTGAGAAAACCCAAGTCATAAACTCCCAGACGATTATTTACAGGTTCTAATTCTCTGACACTGGGTCGAGATGGAAAATTCTGAACTCGATAGTATTGTTTGTCTGCAAGTTTCAACCAACCAAGTTCAGTGAGAATTTGCAAATCGGCAAAGAGAGTACGGCGAGTAACTGCAAATAAACGCTGTTGCAGCAATTCATCTAAATCTACATCGGGAATTGCATCATGTTGTTGAAGCGATCGCCTCCACTCTGATTCTACAAGTCCGGTTTTGGGATAAAATAGCCACTGGGCGGTGGTTTTGGCACAAGCACAATTGCCCTGGTGCAAATTAGGCGCTAATTCACCTTTAGGATGAGTTGCGGTAAAAAAAGCATCTCGCCAGTGCTTGTATGTAAAAGGGTTAGGCAAAGAAAGGCGGTCTTGTTCATCACCATAAAGAGTGTGCAACCACACCCACAACCGAATCGCCCGCAGCAGGTTTTGCTTTAATGAACCCCGCGCCAACCATTGCAGTAGTTCGATATAAGGCGGGTCTTCTATAAGCGGTACTGGATTGAAATTAAACACTTCCAAAGCCTAAGTTAATTAATCTGTGGGTTTTCATTTTAGATTAGTTAGCTCTGGAACTAGATGCTTCTTTCATCTACTGTGAAGATTTAAAATAGAAAATTCCTGCTTCAGTTTGCCAACATCCGTTCAAAGAAAGCGACTATTTCAGACCAAGCAGAGGTAGTGGCAGCAGAATCGTAGCGATAACCGTCGTCGCGCATGAAGGTATGTTCTGCTTCATATAAAACAACCAGGTGAGGTACGTTAGCATTCTCTAAAGCTTTAATTATGGTATGACGGTCATTTTCTGGTATGTGAGGGTCAAGAGTGCCGAACACCATTAACATCTCGCTTTTGACTTCACTTACCCGATGAATTGTATCGGCTATCCCTTCACCCAGTTTACCACTCGGAATACCAGTGGGATAACAGCAGACAGCAGCCTTAATTTCGCTCATGAAAGCTGCCCGGAAAGCTAGATGTCCACCAATACAAAAACCTAGAGTGCCTATTTGATTTGGAGAAACCGAACTTTCTCCTTGCAGAAATTCAATTACAGCACGGCAATCGGCATCATAATCAGCTATTGGGGTTCGACGAGCATCGTCATTACCCCGCATCCGCCCAAGGTCATCTGGTTCAATAACTAATCCCACTGGCTCAATTCGATGAAAAATTTCTGGTGCTGCTACGACATAGCCATATCCCGCTAAGTAGTTAGCTAGACGAATAATTGCACCACCTAACTGATAAATATCACTATAGAACACAATACCAGGGTATTTTCCTGCTGTTTTGGGAGCCGCTACATAAACACGCATTAAACTATTTTCTACTCTCAACTCGACATTGCGCTTAGTGATTTGCATTTTCTCTCTCCGTGTAATGCGTGCTTTAATTAACTTCTACATCCGAATTACGAATTATTTTGTCATCGTTGTGATCACCAGCAAATTAGGTAACAATGAGAATATGCAATAATATAAGGTAATATTATGTCTCGTTTCAATCAAATTATTCGGAACTTGTTCCTGCGTTTTGAAGGCTTATTTGGTGTTTTCTTCAAAAGCTTTTTTAATTTTATCGGAAATTTATTTGGTTTTTTTGGCAAGCTTTTCGGAGTTACTAAGTCTGATGATAGTGCTGCTTATTTCTTAGAATCTGATGATGCACAGGGTATAAAACAAGCTTCAGTTAAAAAGCCACTTGAAACAGTTCAGGATAACACTCCTAAAATTTCCACCACTGTCCGCCGTCCTCCTAATACCAAAATAGACGATTACTACCTCAACATGGCGCGTGATCTGAAAAAGAACTCACAAAAGCCATAAATTGCAGTTGATCTTAATAATGCGATCGCGTCACTAATTTATCACAGTCATAGCAAAGGATTCAAAAAGGTGAAATTATGAAAGTTGTTGATCATAAACAGTAACTCATATCATGACAGAACCCTCATAAACTAAGTATGAAATTGATTCAAACAACAGTGGTTCTTGCCATGACAGCTGATGGCAAGATTAGCCCCGTAGACCCGAGAGCGCCCCGTGGTTCCTATCCAGTTGACATAGCACACCTAGAGTATCAAGTCTCCTTTGCCGATTTAATCCTAGTGGGAGCGGGGACGATTCGGACAGAGGGGACAGCCTTTACAATTCGCAACCCCGAACTGTTAGCAGCACGTAAAGTTAGGGGTCAGTCTCCTCAGCCCATTATCTGCGTTGTCTCCGGTTCCCTTGACCTACCACCAGACTTGCCTTTTTTCAGCCAGGACATTGAACGATGGATATTTACGACCCGGACTGGTTTGGAGCGCAGTTCTGATGCAACAACCCTGCACAAGCTGGCTGAATTAATTGATCTGGGGGATACAAACTTGGACTGGGATCGAGCCTACACCTTGATTGCAGAGCGGGGTATTCACAACGTCGTTGCTTTGGGAGGCGGTTCTTTAACAGCTGCTCTAGCGAAAGCAGGGCGAATTGATGATTGGTGGTTGACCATTTGGCCTGTTATTTATGGAGGACAGCACGCTCCTACCCCAGTGGAGGGAGAAGGTTTTCTTCCCAGTGCTGCTCCTCATTTGCAACTCATTGAAACTCGTCAGGTTGGAAGTGAGGTGTTTTTACACTATCGCACACTCAAATAATACCGTTTCGACTTTTTAAACATCCTCTTAATTCTCTGGTAAGATTTTGTAACCAAATTGAGTGCCAAAGTTTAATTGATAAATCAGCAATCTGTCACCTGTCCTCTGTTGGACTTAATCTGTCCATGCTTACTTTTGTAGTCAAGGCGCTTTCTTTGAGAACTACGAGTCGGTTTGGTGGGTTTGCGTTTTATCGTCGGTATAACTGCGCTTTGAATAAGTTCTTGAAGTCGTCTCAAAGCTGACTCTCGATTGTTCTCTTGGCTTCGGTGTTCTTGCGCTTTGATTACCACAACTCCTTCTTGGGTAATGCGCCGATCATTCAGCTTTAAAAGTTGTTGTTTATAATAATCCGGTAATGACGAAGCCGCAATGTCAAAACGCAAATGAATAGCGGTGGAAACCTTATTCACATTTTGACCTCCTGCTCCTTGCGAGCGAATTGCAGTCATTTCAATATCGCTCTGGGGGATTATAACTTTGTGGGAAATTTGTAGCATTACTCACAATACAAAAGAGTAACTTTTAAATTTGGCATAAAAGTATTTTACTCGATTTGTTCGGAGAAATCTATAGCTTGGTTTTCATTGTTGTCTAAATTCACCTCAAAAGTCTGTCCTTCTATTGTTATTTTATCACCTGGTATTAGTCGCCGCCCTCGTCGGGTTTCAAGCATACCGTTTACTTGGACATCGCCGCCTTGAATCATTAACTTGGCTTGGCCTCCAGTTGGCACTATACCCATCAACTTTAAATATTGATTTAACTTAATTGTGTTGTCTCTGATTTTCATAAGTTATAAAACTACATCTCCTTCATTGTATCGTGGCGTTATCAAGCTAAAGCGTAAATCTGTTGTGCCAGATAATCAGCCAAGTACTTGCTAGAGTCAACGCGATCGCCTATACAAAGGCGAGCCGACAGTTACGTTTAACAAATTGCTATATTCTTCTCTGTGCGATCGCTTATTTCGCCTCTACAATTTTGAATGAGTTGGTAAAAGTTGGCTATTTGAAACTTATCAAGTAATCTAGGTTGTTTGTGGACAAAGATACAATTCCCCTATTCGCTGTCAGTCAGGATGAAATCAACAATATCCTCTGGCGTGCCTGTGATACCTTTAGAGGCACTATTGATGCCAGTGAGTATAAAAACTATCTGCTGGTGATGTTGTTCGTGAAATACGTCAGTGACGTATGGACTGAACATTATGAAGCGTTAAAAAACCAATATGGGGACGACAAAGAGCGAATTTTGCGGCGGTTGGAACGGGAACGGTTTGTATTACCGGAAGGGTGTAAGTTTGATGACTTATATCGGCAACGGAACGAAACCAATTTAGGCGATATCATTAACAAAGTTTTAGAGAAGATTGAAGAATCAAATAAAGCTAAATTGGCGGGGGTATTTAGAAATATTGACTTCAACAGTGAATCTAACTTAGGGCAAACCCGCGATCGCAATGTGCGGCTGAAGATGTTGCTGGAAGATTTCGCCAATTCTAAACTCGATTTGCGTCCCTCGCGGATTGGCAACATGGATGTAATTGGCAACGCTTATGAGTACCTAATTGCTAAATTTGCGGCGGGTGCAGGGAAGAAAGCGGGAGAGTTTTACACCCCGGCGGAAGTTTCGGAATTGATAGCAGAGTTAATTGCTCCTAAACCGGGGGAACGAATTTGTGATCCCACTTGTGGCTCTGGTTCGCTATTAATTAAATGCGCCAATTACGTTAAGCGGCAAGGTAGTAATGATTATAGCTTGTATGGGCAGGAAAATACTGGCGGTACTTGGGCATTAGCCAAGATGAATATGTTTCTGCATGGGGTGGATAGTGCGCGGATTGAATGGGGTGATACAATTCGTAACCCAAAACTGCTTGAAAATGATAAGCTAATGCGCTTCGAGGTAGTGGTAGCAAATCCGCCTTTTAGTTTGGATAAATGGGGCGCTGATGATGTGGCTAGCGATCGCTTTAAACGGTTTCATAGAGGTATTCCGCCAAAAGGTAAGGGAGATTTTGCCTTTATCAGTCACATGATTGAGACGACGACGCTAATGAATGGACGGGTGGCGGTGGTTGTTCCTCACGGTGTTTTGTTTCGGGGTAGCAGTGAGGGGAAAATCCGTCAGCAACTCATTGAGGATAATTTGCTAGATGCGGTGATTGGCTTGCCGAGTAATTTGTTTTTTGGGACTGGTATTCCGGCGGCGATTCTGATTTTTAAGCGCAATAAAATAGATAGTAATGTGGTTTTTATTGATGCCAGTCGTGACTTTGGCGATGTCAAAACTCAAAACAATTTACGTGAGAAAGATATTAAGAAGATTGTTGCTGTTTATAATAAGCGAGAAACTTTAGATAAATATGCCTATCTTGCTAGTTTTGATGAGATAAAAGAGAATGATTTTAATTTGAATATTCCCAGGTATGTAGATACTTTTGAGGAAGAAGAGGAGATTGATATTGCCGCAGTTCAGCAGGAAATTGAGGAGTTAGAGGCTGATTTATCTGAGGTGCAAGTTAAAATGATTGAATATCTCAAAGAACTGAATATCTATAGTTAAAGGAGAAAACTATGACTACTGCGAATATTGCATTACCTACAAATATAACCATACTTCGAGGCATTCACTGGGATACATATCAGAATTTGGTGCGAGATTTAGAATCCCAACCGGGAATGCGACTAACTTATGATGATGGAATTTTGGAGATTCTGATGCCGCTACCACCCCATGAACGTTATAAACGATTATTGGGTCGTTTTGTTGAAGTTACGACGGAAGAGTTAGGAATTGAAATTTGTAGTTTAGGTTCTACAACTTGGACACGAGAAGATTTACGCAAGGGTTTAGAACCAGATGAGTGTTATTACATTCAAAATGAGTTAGCTGCACGCGGTAAAGACGTGATTGATTTGACAATTGATCCGCCTCCAGATTTGGCGATTGAGGTTGACAGTACCAGCAGTTCGATGAATCGGATGGGGATTTATGCGGCGTTGGGAGTGCCGGAGGTGTGGAGTTTTGATCGGGAGATTTTGACTATTTTGAGTTTGGTTAATAATAACTATCAACCCCGTGAGGTGTCGTTAGTGTTGCCGATGTTTGATGCTGCTGTGCTGATGAAATTTTTGGAATTAAGTTTAACTATGGGGGAAACGAGTTTAATTGGTCATGTACGGCAATGGGTAAGAGAGCAGTTAGCGAAATGAGAGGCAAGATTACTCAATATAAATTAATCATAGGAGAAGGCAAAATTGGCACATACAGTGATTTATTAAAGTCTGGACGTAGAGGCAATAATTTAACCCCTCAAGGGTGGAATTTTATATCATTAGAAGCGCGATCGCTTTCGCCGTAAGTCGGGTTGAGCCGAAGAAACCCATCTTCTAATACTCCGACACGACTTTGAAGTACCTCAACACGACTTTGAAGTACCTCAACACGACTTTTAAGTACCTCAACACGACTTTGAAGTACCTCAACACGACTTTGAAGTACCTCAACACGACTTTGAAGTACCTCAACACGACTTTGAAGTACCTCAACACGACTTTGAAGTACCTCAACACGACTTTTAAGTACCTCAACACGACTTTTAAGTACCTCAACATGACTTTGAAGTACTCCAACATGACTTTGAAGTAGTTTGATAGGGGTGAATCGCTTGTTTTTGGATACTGCTCCAGTTGTTTATTTTGTCGAGGAGAATCCAGATTTTTTGCCGCTTGCGATCGCTATTTTTGAGCGGATTGAACGGGGGGATTTTTTGGGTGTTGTGGGAGCGGTAACGTTAGCAGAATGTTTGGTAATGCCGTTTCGGAATGGGTTGGTGGAGTTGCAGCAGCAGTTTGTGACGTTGTTGACAGCGACGGTAGGGATTGAAATAGTCTATCTTAAGAGTGAAACCGGAATTTTAGCGGGTGAGTTACGAGCAAAGTATAATCTTCAGTTGCCAGATGCTTTATAAATTGCGATCGCTCTGTCTTCTGGTTGTGAGGCTTTTTTAACTAATGATGTGGCTTTGAAGCGGGTGACGGAGTTGCGAGTTTTAGTTTTGGGTGAGTTGGAGAGTTAAAAGATGGCTGGGTGTTTATGGAGGAGATTGATATTAAGAAAGTTTAGATAAAAATAAATTCTATTGAGACAGAAATAGCAATAATTTGTGAGCAAATAATTGCTTTTATTTGAGAATTAGGGTTATAGATTTTATAATCAATTGTAATTTATGAATTTTAAATTTTTACCCTCGGAATGGAACGTTACTAATCTAGGTAATGTAGCTGAAGTTTTAGATCCTCAACCCGACCATCGGACACCTCCTGAAGTATTAGACGGTATTCCTTATATTGGTGTTAGTGATTTCCTGCCTAATGGCAAAATTGATATTGAATCATGCAGGAAAGTATCTAAAGAAGTATGGGCAAAACAACAAACAGATATATTAATTGATGAAGGTGGTATTATCTTTGGCAAAATCGGCACTATTGGATTGCCTAGATTATTACCAAAAAGTAGCATTAAATACGCTTTAAGTGCCAATGTCGTCTTAATTAAGCCAAAAATAAATAATTTTTTCGTTCTTTATTGGTTGAAATCCGAACATATTACAAGACAAATATACAGAACTCTACATACAACTTCACAGCCAGCACTGGGAATAATTAAAATTCGACAATTAATAATCGCTTCTCCCTCTCCTAGTGAACAATGTAAAATTGTCGAGATTCTCAGCAGTTGGGATAAAGCGATCGCACTCCTAGAGCAACTCATCACCGCCAAGCGTAAACTAAAGCAGGGGCTTATGCAGCAGCTATTGACAGGGAAGAATCGTTTTAAGGAGTTTGAGGGTAGCGAGTGGAAGAAAGTTCGTTTAGGTAATATGTGTTCTTTGATTACAAAGGGGACAACTCCTTCTTCAGTTGGTTTTGAGTTTTCTAGTGTAGGTGTGAATTATATAAAGATTGAATCTATTACTGAATACGGACAATTTATACCAGAAAAGCTTGCAAAAATCTCAGAAGAAGCACACCAAGGACTTAAGCGTTCACAACTAGAGGAGTCGGATATTCTTTTTTCGATTGCGGGTGCATTGGGTAGGGTAGCTATTGTTAGTAAACATATTTTGCCCGCGAATACTAACCAAGCGTTAGCAATTATTCGCCTACAAAAAAAGTACAATATTTGTCATGGATATTTGTTTCAGTATCTTAAAAGTGAATTAATTGTAAAACACATTGATCGTATTAATGTTCAGGCAGCACAAGCAAATTTAAGTTTGGCTCAATTAAATGATTTCGAGATAACTGTTCCATCTTTAAAAGAACAACAAAAAATCGCCTCTATCCTCTCTGCTGCCGATACTGAAATCTCAACCCTAGAAAAACAACTCTCCGCTTACAAACAACAAAAACGCGGATTAATGCAGCAACTATTAACAGGTAAAAAACGAGTCAAACTAGATGAACCCGTAACGCTGAAAGTATAATAAAATTATCCTCCTTGTTGAAAAAGAAAACTTCCACAGTAAAAATTGTGATTTTATGACTAAAGTAGAATTTACTATCCCCATTCATTCTGTCAAAGATACCATCAGAGAAGAAGCAGAAAATACACTATTAAACCAACTCGCCTCAACTAGTGCCACAGTCTGGTCGCCTCAAGCAGATAATAGATCAATTCAAGCCCTATCAGACCTATTAGCAACAGCAAAAGAACAGTCAAATGCTTAACGATCAGCGTTTTTTTTATTCACAGAGAGGAACTACTTATAGCCTAACAAATTGTATTATTTATTGTTGAGAAATTCAAATATTTAATTATGAACCAACCCATTCCTACAATTAACACCCGACTCGTTGATTCCCTCGCTCAAATTATTCTTTCACTTTCCCAAGAAGAATACCAAATACTTATAGAAAAAATCCAAAAACAACAAAAGATTGCATCCTTAAAACAGGATATAGCCGCAGGTATTCAACAACTTCAAAACGGTGAATACACAGAATACGATGAAAATACTCTACCTTCACTCATCACTTCCATAAAAGCACGAGGTCGGGAACGTTTACATTTAACAAAAGTATAATAAAATTATCCTTCACTGAAACCCATCATGGTTATTCCAGAACTTGAAGAACAACTGCTTCAACTTCCTCCCAACGATAAACTTTATATTATCCAACTTCTTATCCAAAGCCTGACTACACAGAACACGCACCCAGAACAAACCACCACACTCGTAGAGTTTTTCCGTCAATCTCCCTTGGTTGGAATCGCCGAAGAACTTGACTTTAGCCGCGATCGCAGCCTACCCCGCAATGATTTCAACCCATGACTTACCTACTTGACACTTGTTTGATTTCTGAAATGGTTGCTAAACAACCAAATCAACAAGTTTTAGATTGGTTAAATGCCCAAGTACCAGAAACACTTTACATCAGCGTGATTACAATTGGCGAAATAGCTAAAGGTATCAGCAAAATGACCCCATCTAAGCGGAAAGAATCTCTAACAAATTGGCTGAATGAAACTCTACCTAATCGCTTTGAACGCAGAATCTTAAGCATAGATATCTCAACAATGATTTTGTGGGGAAATTTAGTCGGACAATTAGAAAAAAATGGGCGACCTCTACCCGTCATGGATTCTCTTATTGCTGCGATCGCCCTGCAAAATTCTCTATCACTTGTCACCCGTAACGAAAATGATTTTGCTGGGACAGGGGTTGTGATTGTAAATCCTTGGTCTATTTAACTTCTTCATCATACCAAGTGCTAATAATGACAGTTTACTAATCATGAACCACAACCCCTCTGACTGGCTAGAAAATATCATCTCCCAACTTCCCGCGATCGCACTCTTACAAAACATCGGCTATGAATATCTCACACCGCAGGAAGCCCTAGCCAAACGTGGGGGAAAGCGTTCCCGAATTGTCTTAGAAAAAATCTTAACAGCCCAACTAAGCAAGCTAAATCAAATTGAACACCGGGGAAAAACTCACCCCTTCAGTGATATTAATATCCAAAAAGCAGTAGCAGCCATCAGTCAGATTCCTTACGATGCACTTTATACCACCAGTCAAGAACTCTACGACCTGCTCACCCTTGGTAAAAGCTTAGAGCAAATTATTGACGGTGATAAAAAAAGTTACCCCCTACAATACATCGACTGGCATAATCTAGCGAATAACGTTTATCACGTCACCGACGAATTTGAGATTGAACGCCGCAACAGTACCCAAACCCGTCGCCCCGATTTAGTGCTATTTGTAAATGGCATTCCTCTAGTAGTAATTGAATGCAAACGCCCCGATTTAAAAGACGCATTAAATGAAGCCATCAGTCAACAATTGCGGAATCATCAAACTGAGAACATTCCCCACTTTTTTTGTTTAACTCAACTGCTGCTAGTCGTATCACAAAATGCAGCCCAATACGGTACAACTGCTACAGATAAAAAGTTTTGGGCTGTTTGGAAAGAAGAAGCAACAGCCGGATTAGAAGAACAACTTTATCCGCTGGTAAACACACCCCTCTCGCCAACTCAACAACAAAAATTACTCTTGTGGCGAGAACCTTGGCAACAACAAAAAATCCAAGAAATCTGGAATACTGGAGAACGTCAAGTATCTGCCCAAGACCGGACTCTGTTCAGTCTCTTAACTCCCCAACGCTTACTAGAACTAATATTTGGTTATATAGTTTTTGACAATGGCACAAAAAAGATTGCCCGTTACCAACAATACTTTGCTGTCAAAGCTACTGTAAAACAAGTAAAAAAAGTCCGGGGTGATTCATCTCGCCAGGGTGGAGTTATTTGGCACACCACAGGTAGCGGTAAATCCTTAACAATGGTGATGCTGGCTAAAGCTTTGGCGCTAGAAAAAAGCATCCTCAACCCGAAAATTATTCTCGTCAACGATCGCATTGATTTAGATGAGCAATTAAAAGATACCTTTAAAAATTGTGGTGTTGATGTCATCCGAGCAAACAATGGTAAACATCTCCTCGAATTAGTCAATGCTTCTAAAGCCGAAATCATCACCACAGTTATAGACAAATTCGAGACAGTCGCACGAGAAAAAGGAAAAAACGAAAGCCGCGACATTTTCGTACTGGTTGATGAGTCCCACAGGTCACAATATGGACAAACTCATGCCAGAATGAAAACCGTGTTTCCTCACGCTTGCTATATCGGCTTTACGGGGACACCACTGTTAAAGAAAGAGAAAAATACAGCCCAAAAATTCGGCGGGTTTATTCACACTTACACCATGCCAAAAGCGGTAGCAGATAAAGCTGTAGTCTCACTTTTGTACGAAGGGCGGGAGAGTGAATTTAAAAATACCCAAGCTGTAGATAAATGGTTTGATCGCATTACTAAAAAACTCAACGAACAGCAAAAAGCTGACTTAAAACGTAAATTTACAAGTGCCGAACCCCTCTATGAAGCTGAAGCCCGGATGGATCAAATTGCTTATGATCTAAGTGAGCATTTTAGTAACCATTTTCAAAGAAAAGGAATAGGCTTAAAAGGACAGTTTGCTACATCTTGTAAACGCGCTGCAATTCAATACAAAAAGCTGTTAGATAAATGGGGTAAAGTCCGAGCCGAAGTGATTATTTCCCCACCTGATAGCCGTGAAGACAACGACAGTGTAGATGAAGCTGATATCTCAGAAGTCCAACGTTTTTGGAAAGATATGATGGCTCGTTACGGGACACCAGAAAATTATCAAAAAACACTAATCAAAAAGTTCAAAGATGGGGATGGAGAAGATGACCCGGAAATTCTGATCGTAGTGGATAAACTATTAACTGGTTTTGATGCTCCCCGCAATGCTGTTCTGTATGTAGATAAGCGATTAAAAGAGCATAATATCCTGCAAGCGATCGCTCGTGTAAATCGAGTGTTTGAGGGTAAAGATCATGGGCTGGTGATTGACTATCGGGGTATCTTTGGTGACATGAACGATGCCTTGGATCTCTACGCTAAATTAGAACAAGAAGGGTTTGACAGAGAAGATATTATCGGGGCTTTGGTTAATGTGCAAGTGGAAATTGACAAACTCCCTACCCATCACGCTGCTGTCTGGGATGTTTTCAAAGAAGTACAAAACCAGAGCGATACCGAAGCTATGCAGCAATGGCTATATCTCCAAGATCGGCGGGATGCTTTCTATGAAGCACTTAGAGACTTTGCAAAAACGCTCCAACTGGCGTTGAGTAATCCCCATTTCCAGGAAACAACCCCAGAAGCAACTAAACAACGCTACACCCAAGACCTTAAATACTTCCTCAATCTCCGGGCTGCCGTTAAACAACGCTACGCTGAAACTGTGGATTATTCCAGTTACGAAGCCCAAATTAGAAACATGGTATTAAAGCAAATTGGGGCAGAAGAAGTTAAAACTATTATTGAGCCGGTGGATATTTTTGAATTAGACCGTTTTGAAGCAGAAATTAATGGTATAGAAGGAGAGGCTGCCAAAGCTGATGCGATCGCTGCACGGGTTAAAAAAGTCATTTCTGAGAAGATGGAAGAAGACCCAGTGCTATATCTGCGGTTGAGTGAACTTATCGAAGAAGCCATCAATGCTCACCGTGCTAAACGCCTCAGTGACTTGGAATACCTGAAGGTGATCCAGGAATATCTAGAAACTGCTCGTAATCGTGGCGTTAGTTCAGTTCCGCCAGAATTGCGACACAGAGAACAAGCTCGTGCTTATTATAATATCTTAAAAGAAAAGCTAACGAGCAAAGTAGATAATCTAGAACTATTCACTAACCTAGCTATTGGCATAGATGATATTATTACTAATAATAAAGTTCGGGACTGGCACAATAACCAAGATATCCAAAACCGGATGCTGAATGATATAGATGACTTAGTACATCAACTCAAGGAAAAAGATGAGTTATTTATTCCTTGGGGAGAACTAGACGAAATCATTGGCAAAATGATCAACATTGCCAAGCATTATGAAATCAACTGATTCTTATAGCGTAGAATACGGCAATAGGACTATTTTATTTGCCCTTGAATATTGCGATCGCAAAACTCTTGGCATTGAAGTCCACCCAGATAGTAGCGTTGTAGTTAAAGCTCCATATAACTCTCCCCTACAAGCAATCCAGACTAGAGTTAGCAACCGTGCAAGATGGATAACCAAGCAGCAACGCCAATTTGCCCAATACGCCCCCACCTTACCCCCTCATGAATATGTTTCTGGAGAAGGATATCGGTATTTGGGTCGGCAATATCGCTTAAAAGTAATTGAAAATAATCAGGAAACTGTCCGACTCTGGCAAGGTAAATTAGAAGTTAGCACTCATCACCCCGAAAACAGCAAGCAGGTAGAGAATTTAGTAACCCGGTGGTACAGAGAACGTGCCCAACAGATATATCTGGAACGTTATCAGCATTGCACCCGCCTAGTAGCTCAATATGGAATTCAACATGAGAGAGGGTTTGAGTTACGCACCATGCACAAACGCTGGGGAAGTTGTACCAAAGAAGGTAAGATTATGCTCAACCCCATGCTGGTCAGCGCCCCAAAAGATTGCATTGACTATGTAATTATCCATGAACTGTGTCATATCCGTATCCATAATCATTCCTCAAGCTTTTACAAACTCTTAGAAACCATCATTCCCGACTGGCAAACTCGTAAGCATTACCTCAATACTCGCATTGAACTACGTTCCTACTGAGAAATATACAACTGAGCGATCGCTAATCGCGTGCTGCTTCTACCTTAACAGAAATGTCGTTTAACTACTTATTTCCCGTTATTCCACCTCCATCACTCCCAATACGATTCGGTTAAGATCCCCCCGCGTGTAGTAAGTGCCTTTTGCTTGCGGAATACACCGAAATGAGTAAGTCAAAGTTGCTTTTGAGTAAGTCAAAGCTGCTTTTGAGTAAGTCAAAGCTGCTTTTGAGTAAGTCAAAGCTGCTTTTGAGTAAGTCAAAGTTGCTTTTGAGTAAGTCAAAGTTGCTTT
>Ga0209591_10000631_pt1 | contig 45085 bp, 38 predicted proteins | sample MAT01_FD_187207 | JGI IMG/M metagenome (GOLD analysis project Ga0209591, IMG submission 187207) | Freshwater microbial communities from Lake Fryxell liftoff mats and glacier meltwater in Antarctica - MAT-01 (SPAdes) (version 2) | ecosystem: Environmental > Aquatic > Freshwater > Ice > Liftoff...
CCGTGACCGTGACCGTGACCGTAGCCGTGACCGTATCCGTGACCGTGTCCGTGACCGTAGCCGTGACCGTAGCCGTGACCGTTGGCGGGACCGGGGCGGCATCGGGATCCGTGACCGTCGCCGGCTCGGCGGTGGTGCCGGTCGCGGTGCGGCCGACCGCGTTGGCCTTGGCGACGTCCTCGCGCACGATGGCCGAGAGCTGGAGCGAGACCTCCGAGGAGCGGTCATGGTGGAACCGGATCTCGGGCGGGCGGCCGAGGTGCAAGCGGCGCGCAAGAGGGCCGCGCAGGAAGCCGGCGGCGGTCTTGAGACCGGCCATCGCCTTGGCCGCGATCGCGTCGCTGGCGTAGATCGAGATCCACACGTTCGCGACCGAGAAGTCGGGCGTGCACTCGACCTTCGACACGCCGACCACGCCGGCGGCGGCGACCCGAGGGTCCTTGACCTCGCGCGCGATGAGCTGCGACAGCTCGTCACGCATTGCATGCTCGACGCGATCCTTGCGACTCACGAATCACCTGCTTGATCGAGCCACTCGGGTGGCGCCCAAGACGCGTCGGGTCCCTCGGGCGCGGCCGACCACGGCGCCGCGCTGGCGAACCAGTCGTCACCGAAGGTCGTGACCTCGTGGCGGACCGCGGCGATCTCGCCCTGCCCGTGCGCGGCGATGAAGCCGATCACGCGCCGGACGGTCTCGTCGGCCTCCACCCGCTCGCGCGCGCACACCGCGAAGCCGAGGTCCGCGCGCTGCCAGGTATCGGCGCCGTCGATCTCGCGCAAGGCGAGCCCGAACTGCTGCGCGACTCGATCGCGCAGCCGCCGCACCACCGCTCGTTTGTCCTTGAGCGAGTGGCTGTGCGAGATCCGCAGGCTCACTCGCGCCACGCCGACGAACATCGCTCCCGGCACTAGAGCGTCGCCGCCTCCTCGATGACCTCGTAGGCCTCGATGATGTCTCCGACCTTGAGGTCGTTGTACCCGGCGACCATCACGCCGCACTCGAAGCCGTTGCCGACCTCGCTGACGTCGTCCTTGAAGCGACGCAAGCTGCCGACCCGACCCTCGTAGATCTGCACCGAGTCGCGGATGACTCGGAGCAGCGCCTTGCGGGTGACCTTGCCGCTGAGGACCATCGAACCCGCAACCGTACCGATCTTCGGCACGTTGAAGGTGTCGCGGACCTCGAGCTTGCCCATCGCCTGCTCGCGCTTGATCGGCTCGAGGAGCCCGGCCATCGCCGTCTTCACCTCGTCGAGAGCGTCGTAGATGATGTCGTAGAGGCGGATCTCGACCTCTTCCTGCTCGGCGAGCTTGGCGCTCTTGCCAGCGGGACGGACGTGGAAGCCCAGGATGATCGCCCCACCGGCGCGAGCTAGGTTGACGTCGCTCTCGGTGATGCCACCGACACCGGTCGAGATGACGTTGACGCGGACCTTCTCGGTCGACTGCTTGACCAGGGCGGCCTTGAGCGCCTCGGCCGAGCCTTGCACGTCGGCCTTGAGGACGATCTTGAGCTCCTTGACGTCGCCCTCGTTCATCCGCTGCATGATGCTCTCGAGGGTCACCTTGGTCGTGACCGAGAGCTCCTTGCGGCGCCACGCCTGACGGCGGTGCTCGACGACCTGCTTGGCAGCCTTGTCGTCGTCGGCGACGTTGACCTGGTCACCAGCCTCGGGGACACCATCGAGACCCAGGATCTCGATCGGGGTCGAGGGACCGGCTTCCTTGAGGGCGACGCCGCGAGCGTCGAGCATCGCGCGGACCTTGCCGTAGGTACGACCGGCCACGAGGATGTCGCCGACCTTGAGCGTGCCTTCCTGCACCAGGATGGTCGCCATCGGGCCACGGTTGCGGTCCAGGCGCGCCTCGATCACCACGCCGGAGGCCGGCTTGTCGGGGTTGGCCTTGAGCTCCGCGAGCTCGGCGACCAAGGCGATGGTCTCGAGCAGCTTGTCGATGTTCTCGCCCCTGAGGGCCGAGACGTTGACGTACTGAGTGTCACCTCCCCATTCCTCGGGGATGAGGCCGCGGTCGGCGAGCTGCTGCCGGATGCGGTCGGGCGAGGCATCGGGCAGGTCGATCTTGTTGACCGCCACGATGATCGGGACCTTGGCGTCCTTGGCGTGGGCCAGCGCCTCGAGGGTCTGCGGCATGACGCCGTCGTTGGCCGCGACGACCAGGATGACGATGTCGGTCGCCTGGGCGCCTCGGGCGCGCATCTCGGTGAACGCCTCGTGACCGGGCGTGTCGAGGAAGACGATCTCGCCGTGGTTGGGCCCAGCCGGGACCTTGTACGCCGCGATGTGCTGCGTGATGCCGCCCGACTCACCCGACGCCACCTTGGCGCTGCGGATGCGGTCCAGCAGCGAGGTCTTGCCGTGGTCGACGTGACCCATGACGGTCACGACCGGCGCGCGGTGCATGAGCTTGTCCGCGTCGTCCGCGACCTCGGAGAAGACGTCCTCCTCCTTGAACGCGACGTTTTGGACCTCGTAGCCGAACTCGCTGGCGAGGATCTGGGCGGTCTCGAAGTCGATCGAGGCGTTGATGGTCACGCCGGCCATACCCATCGACCAGAGCTTCTTGAGGACCTCGGTCGCCTTCACGCCCAGGCCGCGAGCGAGCTCGCCGATCGCGATCGTCTCCTCCATGCGGATGACGCGCTTGTGCTCGGCCGGCGTGGTGCGCAGGGTCGGCTGACCCTTGCCCTTGCCCGTCGAGAACGGGAGCTTCTTCTTGCCGAAGTCGCGGTTCTGGCCACCCTTGGGCCCGCCACGCGCCTGCTGTTCGGCGAAGCGACCGCGGATCTGGGTGCCGGGAGGACCCGGCGGCTTGGCCGGGGTCGGACGACCACCAGCGGCTGCCCGCTCGGTGATCTGGATGCGCGTAGGCAGCTTGATGACGGTGCCGACCGCGGGGCGCGACGGATCGCGCGGCGCAGCCTCGACCACCGGCGCCGGGGCCGGGGCCTCGGTCGGAGTGGCGGGACGCTCGGCAGCGCGCTCGGCCGAACGCGCGCGGGCGCGCTCGAGCTCGATCTCGAACCGAGAGCGAGCGGTGGTCGCCACTTCCTCGATCGTCAACGGCGCCGCGACCTGACGCGGCTCCGAGTCGCGGGGACGGACGATGACCGTGGGACGCGGGCCCATCGGCAAGGGCGGCGCTGCTGGCGCTGCCTCGACCTGCTGCTGCATGCTGCTGCCGGCGCGCTGGGGCTGACCGCCCGACTGGCCGGGACGGCCGCTTCCGCCGATCGACGGCCCGGCCACGAACACGCGAGTGCGCGGCTCGGGGCGGGCCGCCACCGGGACGGGCGCGGGGGTCGGTTCGACGGTGGGGGCGGTGGTCACCGGGGGACGCTCCTCGACGGGCGGACGCTCGCTGGTCGCAGCCGCGCGGTCACCGCCCCGGTCGCGGTCATCGCCCGTGGGCGACGCGACGCGGTCCTCGACCTCGATCGGCTGGGCCGTGCGGCCCGGGGCGAGAGCTTCGTCGCCGCGATCGGCGACCGGCTCGTCGTGACGTTCGGCGGTGCGCGGCTCGGCGTGGCCATTGTCGCGATGGTCGTCGCGATGGTCGTCGCGATGGTCGTCGCGATGGTCGTCGGGCGCTGCGCTGCGCTGCTCGGCGGCAGGTTGCCGGACCGGCGGCGCGACGCGCTCGTTGGTCTCGGCCCGCACCGACGGCGTGACGCGCTCGTTGGTCTCGGCGGCCCGCACTGGCGGCGCTTCCTCGACGACGCGACGGCGAACCATCGGCGGCGGCGCAGGAATCACGGGCGGCGGTGCAGCCGGCTCCGGCGCGCTTGAGCGACGGCGGATGACAGTACCGCTACTGCCTCCCACCTTCTGGCTCTCGGTCGGTGTGGAGGTGGCGAACTTCTCGCGCTCCAGCGACTTTTTGATGCGCGCCACGTCGTCGGCGTTGAGCGACGACATGTGATTGTTCACCTCGAGCCCGAGCGAACGGATCTTCGCCAGGAGCTCTTTGTTGGGGATCCCGACCTCTTTCGCTATCTCGTAGACGCGCATCTAGGCTCCGTGACTCGCTCGGTCGGCCGAGTCGACTGGTGAGGTCGACACCGGTGCTGACATGAGGTGCGGTGCGCGTTCTACTGCGTCCGCGCCCCCTTGGCTAGCGACAATGGCGACGCTAGCGACGGTGTTCGGTGCGAGGGCCGCAGCGGCGATCCCCGCGATGACATCGAGCTGGGCCCGGGACACGCTCCGCTTGAGCGCCCGCGCCAGCCCGCCGCGTCCGGCTGCCTTGAGACAGTCGGGACGCTGATGAAGGTAGACCCCACGGCCTCCAGCCCGACGACGAGGGTCGGCGACGAGCACCTCATCGACGGTCGCGATGCGCAGGAGCTCGGCCTGCGGCGCGGTCGATCGACAGCCGACGCAGGTGCGCGTCGGACCGTCTCCCCGGGGAGAGACGTGAGGTTGCGTACGGGTCGTTTCGATCAAGAATCGCTCCCCGAGGCGAGGTACGAGATCACCCGCTGCCGCAGCTTGGCGAGGTCGCTCATGTCGATGCCGGTGACCGACGCGATGTGCTCGATGGGGGCCTTGACCAGCTCCTCGGGCGAGCGGACGTTGGCCGAGGCCAGGATCTCGAGGACCTCCTCGTTGACGCCCGGGACCTCGAGCAGCTGCTCGGTGCCCGACAGCAGCGCGCGGCGCTCGGTCTCGCGCTTGACGTCGTCGGGACGGCGGCGCGAGGCCGACAGGAACTCCTGGGCGCCGGCGATGATCTTGCGGGCGCCGTCGAGGCCGCCCGAGCCCGGGACCTGGGCCAGCTCTTCAGCCATCGCGCGCGACAGCTCGGCCACCGAGCGCCAGCCCAGCTTGAACAAGGTCTCGGACAGCTCGGTGGAGACCGCGGCGATGGAGCTGATCTGCTCCTTGGCGCGCCGCTCGAGCTCGTAGATCTTCGACTCGGAGTGGATGTCGATGCGCCAGCCGGTCAGCTGCGACGCCAGGCGAACGTTCTGGCCCTTCTTGCCGATGGCGAGGGACAGCTTCTCGTCGGGGACGACCAGCTCCATGCGGTGACCCTCGGCGTCGATGATGACGCGCGAGACCTCGGCGGGCGCGATCGCGTTGCACACGAAGCGGGCCGGGTCATCGTCGTAGGGGACGATGTCGATCTTCTCGCCGCGCAGCTCCTGCACGACCGACTGAACGCGCGAGCCCTTCATGCCGACGCAGGCGCCGACCGGGTCGACGTCGCGGTCGCGCGACGACACCGCGATCTTGGCGCGGGCGCCCGGCTCGCGGGCGCTCGACTCGATGCGGACGATCTTCTCGAAGATCTCCGGCACTTCCTGCTCGAAGAGCTTCTCGAGGAAGCCCTTGTGGGCGCGGCTGAGGATGAGCTGCGGTCCGCGGGCCATGCGGTCGATGTCGAGCAGGAGCGCCTTCATGGTGTCGCCCACGCGGAACGACTCACGCGGCGCCTGCTCGCGCATCGGCAGCAGCGCCTCGCTCTTGCCGATCTCGACGACGAGGTTGCCGCGCTCGAAGCGGCGGACCACGCCGGTGACGATCTCGCCCTTGCGGTCTTTGTACTCGTTGTAGACGTTGTCGCGCTCGGCCTCGCGGACGCGCTGGCTGATGACCTGCTTGGCGGTCTGGGCGGCGATGCGGCCGAACTTCTTGTGGGCGGCCTTGAGGTCGATGACGTCGCCGAACTTCACGTCCTGCTCGGCGGCGCGCTCGGCGTCCTCGGGCCGGTAGAAGATCTGGAACAGCAGCTCGTCGCCCAGCTCGGCCTCGAGGCCGTACTTGTGGGCGTCCTCGACGGTGATCTCGCGGCCCTCGATCGCGTCGTCCTCGACGACGTTGATGATGAGGAACAGATCGACCCCGCCGCTTTCGGCGTTGTACTTGGCTTCCATCTCGCGGTTGAGGCCGAACGCGCGCTTCGCGGCGGTCAGGATCGCCTGCTCGAGGGCCTGTAGGAGCACCGCACGATCGATGTTCTTGTCTTTACCGACCTGGTCGATCACCATGCTGAGGTTGGCGTCCATGAGATTCTCCGAGGCTTAGTTACGGGGCGACTTGGAACCGGGGGCGGGCTTGGGCCGCTTGCCGGAAGAACTGGGAGACTTGGCGGGCGCCTTCTTGGGCGACGCGACGGACGGCTTGCCCGACGGCTTGCCCGACGACGACGGCGGCGCGTCGGGGGAGCGGATCTGACCGCGCTCGCCCCGCATGACCGCGTCCCAGTCGGGGATGATGCGGGCGACGTCGAGGTCGTCGATGGGCAGGCGGAACAGCTGGCCGTCGACGGTCAGGAGCACCAGGGTCGCGGCGCCAGCGCCTTCGATGCCCTCGAGCATGCCGCGGAAGTTCTTGCGCTCGCTGCCCGACGCGGTCGCCACGCCGCGCTCGAGGGTGGCCTTGATCTCGGCGCCGGCGAAGCGGCGAAAGTGATCGGGCGTGACCAGCGGGCGGTCGATGCCGGGCGAGCTGACCTCGAGGCTGTAGGCCTGGGTGATCGGGTCCTCGACGTCGAGCACCGCGGACAGCTCGCGCGACATGCGCTCGCAGTCGTTGAGATCGACGAGATCGGCGGCGCCGCGCTCCCCGGCCAGCTCGCTGTCGGGATCGACCGCGTTGAGCTCGGCGGCGGCGCTCTCGGAAGCCGACATTTCGTCCTCGGGGAGCACGTCGATGAAGACGCGCAGGATCCAGCCGTCCTGCTCGAGCGTGAAGCGGACGTCGACGAGGTCGTAGCCGGCGTGACGGCACACGGGCTCGATCAACGCCCAGACCCGTTGACGAATGCTGGTAGTGGCTTGCGGCGACATGATTGGGATGGCTAGAACGAAGGCACAAAAAAAGGCGGGCCCATGCCCACCTCACGAGTTGCGAAGTGGCGGAGGCTTAACACCGGACGGGCCACGTGGCAAGGGGGTAGTACAAAGCCGGACTCCTGGGCTAGAAACCCGGCATGTCTTCGGCCCCCGTGACCATCGCAGCCGTGCAGATGTGCTCCACCGACGATCTGGCCGCCAACCTGGCGACCTGTCGTCGGCTCGCCGCCGAAGCCGCCGATCGCGGCGCGCGCATCCTGGTGCTGCCCGAGTGTTTCGCGTTCCTGGGCAGCCGCGAGGGCGACAAGCTGGCGATCGCCGAGGCCCTCGACGACGCCCGCCCCGGCCCCATCGTCGAGATGCTGCAGCGCGTGGCGACCACGCACCGCCTGGTGGTGGTGGCCGGGGGGCTGCCCGAGCGGGTCGCCGGCGACCCGACTCGCACCTATAATACTGCCCTCGTGCTCGGTCCCGGCGGCGAGCTGGCGGCGCGTTACCGCAAGATCCACCTGTTCGACGTCGACATCCCCGGTGGCGCGACGTTGCGCGAATCCGACGCGACCGCGCGCGGCGAGGCCGGCCTGGTGGTGCGCAGCCACGGGCTGGGGCTCGGGGTGACCATCTGTTACGACGTGCGCTTCCCCGAGCTCTACCGCCGCCTGTGGCGGGCCGGGGCCGACGTGATGCTGGTGCCGGCGGCCTTCACCGCGCACACCGGTCGAGCCCACTGGCACCTGCTGCTGCGGGCGCGCGCCATCGAGAACCAGGCCTACGTCGTCGCGGCGGCGCAGGCCGGACATCACAACGCCAAGCGCGAGTCCTTCGGCCACTCGATGATCGTCGACCCCTGGGGCACGATCGTCGCCGAGCTGCCCGAGGGCGAGGGCGTCGTCGTCGCCGAGCTCGACCCGGCGGTCCTCGCCAAGATCCGGCGCAACATGCCGTGCGCGACCCACGCGGTGACGATGAGCACCGAGCTCGACGTCGCCATCGCGATGGTGTGACCGCGCCCGCGAGCTTGATGACTTCTTGACGACGATGGGCGTGGCGGTGCGGAGTAGATTGCCGCGGTGCCCGATCGCCCGGATCCCGACGCGCTCCTGGCAAGCACGCCGGCGCCCCATGCGCGGCTGAAGATCTACTTTGGCGCGGCGCCCGGCGTGGGCAAGACCTACGCGATGCTCGAGGCGGCGCAGCGCCTGCTCGCCGACGGCGTCGACGTGGTGGTCGGCATCGTCGAGACCCACGGCCGGCCCGAGACCCGCGCGCTGCTCGACGGCCTGCCGGTGGTGCCGCGCCGCGTGGTCGCGCACCGGGGGCTGCGGCTCGAGGAGCTCGACCTCGAGGCCGCCCTGGTCCGGCGCCCGGCGGTGATCTTGGTCGACGAGCTAGCTCACACCAACTCGCCGGGCAGCCGCCACGTGAAGCGCTGGCAGGACGTGATCGAGCTGCTCGACGCTGGCATCGAGGTCCACGCCACGCTCAACGTCCAGCACGTCGAGAGCCTGGGCGACGTGGTCCAGCAGATCACCGGCGTGAAGGTGCGCGAGACCGTGCCCGACCGCGTGCTCGAGCGCGCCGACGAGCTGGAGCTGGTCGACCTCGCGCCCGAGGCGCTGCTCGAGCGCTTGGCCGAGGGCAAGGTGTACCTGGGTGACCAGGCGGCGCGGGCCTCCCAGCACTTCTTCCAGCGCGGCAACCTGCTGGCGCTGCGCGAGCTGGTGCTGCGCCGCACCGCCGAGCGCGTCGACGCCGAGGTCATGGCATACCGGCGCGCCCACGGGATCGAGCGACCGTGGTCGGCCCGCGAGCGCATCCTGGTCGGCGTCGGGCCGTCGCCGTCGAGCGAGCGGTTGATCCGCGCCGGCAAACGTACCGCCGAGCGCCTCGACGCCGCCTGGGAGGTCGCGTGCGTCGACCGCCCGAGTCGGCCGCTGGCCGAGCGCGACCGCGAGCGCATCGAGGCTCACCTGCGCCTCGCCGAGTCGCTGGGCGCCGAGGTGGTCCGCCTGCGCGGCGAGCGCATCGCCGACGCCCTGCTCGCCCACGCCCGAGCTCGCAACGTGACCCGGATCCTCGCTGGCAAGCCGACCCACGCCCGCTGGCGCGACCGGCTCACCGGCAGCGTGCTCGAGACGCTGATCCGCGAGTCGGGCGAGATCGACGTGCACGTGGTGTCGCCGATCGAGGCCAGCGCCCCGCCATCGCCGACCCCGCGCCGAGCGTCCGCGCCGCGGGCCGGCCCGTGGGCCTACGCGCGGGCGATCACGGCGGTGCTGGTGGTGACCGGGTTCGGCTTCGTGACGTTCCCGCGCGTCACGCTCGCCGATCTGGCGATGCTCTACATCGTCGCGATCATGATCGGCGCGCTGGCCGGGCGCGGGCCGTCGCTGGTCGCGGCCTCGGGCGCGGTCGCCGCCTTCGATTATTGCTTCGTGCCGCCGCGCTTCACGCTCGCGGTCGGCGACATGCAGCACGTCACGACCTTCGCCGTCATGTTCGGCGCCGGGCTCGCGATCGCGGCGCTGACCACGCGCCTGCGCCGGCAGGAGCTCGACGCGCTCGACCGCGAGCGCCGCACCGCCGCGCTGCTGGCGTTCACGCGTGACGTGGCCGGCGCCGACGGCGTGCCCGACATCGCCGCGGTGACCGTCCGCCACGTCGAGGATCTGCTCGGCATCGCGGCGTCGGTGCTGGTGCCCGACGATCCCGGCGACGGCGGCAGCCTGCAGTCGGCGGCCGGGCTCATGCCGCTCGCGGTGCAGGAGCAGACCGTGGTGCGCTGGAGCTTCGAGCACGGCAAGCCGGCGGGCCACGGCACCGCGACCTTGCCGGGCGCGGCGATCACCGCGATCCCGCTGCGGCCCGCCGACGACACCCTGGGCGTGCTGGTCGCGGCTGGGCCGCGGGGAGCGCCCGGCTTCACCGTCGACGAACGCCACCTGGTCGACACCATGGCGCGCCAGGCTGGGCTCGCGATCGGCCGCGCCCGACTGGTCGCCGAGGCCCACGACGCGTCGGTGCGGGCTCGCACCGAAGAGCTGCGCAGCTCGCTCCTGTCGGCGGTGTCGCACGATCTGCGCACGCCCCTGGCGGTGATCACCGGCGCGGCCACCTCGCTGCGCGATGACGCCGAGCACCTCACGCCGGCCGCCCACGATGACCTGCTCACCACGATCGTCGACGAGGCGCGTCGGCTCGAGCGGGTGCTGCAGAACCTGCTCGGCATCACCCGCGTCGAGACCGGCCTTGAGCCCACCCGCGAGTGGGTGCCGGTGGCCGAGCTGACCGGGTCGGCGCTGGCCCGCCTCGAAGACGTCCTCGGCGACCGCGCGGTCGAGGTCGAGGTGCCACCCGACCTGATGGTGCCGGTCGATCCGGTACTGTTCGAGCAAGTGCTTATCAACCTGGTCGAGAATGCGGTCAAGCACGGGGCGCCGCCGCTGCACATCGCGGCGCGGCGGGTCGGCAACGGTCGCGATGGCGTCGTCGAGCTCGAGGTGCGCGACCACGGGCCCGGCCTCGCCCCCGGCACCGAGGCTCGGCTCTTCGAGAAGTTCTTCCGCGCCCCCGGCACCCGCGTGGCCGGCGTCGGCCTCGGCCTCGCGGTGTGCCGCGGCATCGTCGTCGCCCACGGCGGCACCATCGAGGCCACCACGGCGCCCGGTGGCGGCGCTCGGTTCCTGATCCGGCTGCCCGCACCGCCGGCCCCGGTGGCGACGGCGCCGATGCTGGCGGTGGGCGACCAGGAGGGCGCGACCGACGGCGACGAGATGGTGCGGGGCGCGTGACGCCCGGGACCCGCGTGCTCGTCGTCGAGGACGACGCCCAGATGAGCCGCTTCTTGCGCGCGACCTTGGCCGGCCACGAGCTCAAGGTCGCGGTCGCCGACAGCATCGAGAGCGGCGCGACCGCCGCCGCGCAAGATCCGCCCGAGCTGGTGCTCTTGGACCTCGGCCTCCCCGACGGCGACGGGCTCGAGCTGGTCCGGCGCCTGCGCGAGTGGACCCAGGTGCCCATCATCGTCATCTCGGCGCGCGGCCGCGAAGAGGACAAGGTCGCCGCCCTCGATGCCGGCGCCGACGACTACCTGACCAAGCCGTTCGGCGTGCGCGAGCTGTTCGCGCGCATCCGGGTCGCGCTGCGCCACCGCGCCGGCACCACCGCCACCGATCCGGTCGTCGAGGTCGGCCCGATCCGACTCGACGAGGCCCGCCACGAGGTGCAGGTCGGCGGCGAGCTCAAGCACCTCACGCCGATCGAGTACCGCCTGCTCGCCCTGCTGATGCGCCACGCCGGCAAGGTGCTGACCCACCGACACCTGCTCCGCGAGATCTGGGGCCCCAACGCGGTCGAGCATGTCCACTACCTGCGGGTCCGCATGGCCGCCCTCCGCACCAAGCTCGAGGCCGACCCGGCCCGCCCGGCGTGGCTCCTCACCGAGCCCGGGGTCGGCTACCGGCTCCGCGACGTCTGACCGGCCGGTCGGCCCGGTCAGTCGGGAGGCGTCAGCGCGGGCCGGCGTCGGGCGTGGCCGGCGCAGCGTCGGGCGACGCGGTGGCGGTCGCGGCGTCGAAGGCGGTGCCGTTGGCCATGGCCTTGGCCTGGGCGACCGCGGCTTCGATTTCGGCAGGTGTCATGTCGGAGCGGATGTGGACGCCCTGCGGCATGGGCGCAGGAGACCGCGGCGGGGAGGACGACGGCGCGACCCCGGCGTCGTTGGGACCGAAGTCGGTCACGAACCGGGAGACCGACTTGGCGCAGGGCTTCTGCAGCACGACGAGCGCGAGCAACGCCACCGCGACGGTGACGATGCGCAGCACCTGGCCGAACGACAGGCTGAGGCCGCGGCCGCGCGGGATCCGAGGCACGTCATCGTCGAGTCGTCGTCCAGCCACGGCGCGTCTCTACCGCGAACCGCGCGCGGGTGCCAGCGCGAGCATGAACAGCGCCGCCGCGGTGGCGGTGGTGGCGACCCCGGCCGGCACGCTGAGCCACCAGCGCAGGTCATGCTGGGTCGCCTGCGCCAGGAGCTCGCCCCACGACGGCGTGGGCGGCGCCGCGCCGAGCCCGAGGAACGACAGCGCGGCCTCGGCGAGCACGGCGGTCGCGGCGGTGATCGCGGTGGCGGCAGCGACGGTGGGCAGCGCGGCCGGCAGCGCGTGATGCAACAGGCGGCGCGCCCGTGACGCACCGAGGGCGCGCGCCGCGTCGGCGTAGGGCTCGGCGAGCGCGGCCTCGAGCTGGGCCAGGGCGAGCCGCGCGGTGTCGGCGCCGCGTGGGATCGCGACCAGCACGGCGATCGCGACCGCGCCGCGCACGCCGACCAGCGCCGCCGCGGCGAGGCTCACCAGCAGCGCGGGCGCGCTGGCCAAGGCGTCGGCGATCGCGACCAGCGCGGAGCGCGCGCCGCGGCCGAGGCGACCGGCGCTCCCGAGCGCGGCGGCCGCCAGCGCCAACGCCAGGCCGAACCCGAGGCCGACCAGCGCGGCCAACGCGGCGACCAGCGCGGTGGTGCGGGCGCCGTGGATCCAGCGCGCCGCGACGTCGCGGCCGCGATCGTCGGTGCCGAGCCGATGTGCGGCCGACGGCGGGCGCAGCGGCTCGAGGCGACCGCCGGTCCTGACCTCGAGCGGATCGGCGTCGATCGGCGGCCACACCGCCCAGTCGTGGTCGGTGAGCTGGGCTCGCAGCGCCTCGCCGCGCGGGTCGGGGCGCCAGTCGAGCGCGCCGCCACGCCACGCCACGATCGCGCGATCCGACGCCAGCCCATCGGCGCCCACCGCGACCAGCCCGACCGCGACCAGCCACCCCACCGCGACGCGCCTCAGGGCGTCGCCGCGCGCAACCGCGCCGGGCCTCATGACGTCGCCTCGCGCAGCCGCGGGTCGAGACGCTGGGCGAGCGCGTGGGCGACGCCACCGGCGATGGCGACCAGCGCGGCGGTGCCGGCCGCCAAGGCGATGACGACCGGGGCGTCACCCGCGCCGGCGGCGGCGACCAGGGTCTGACCGGCGCCCGGCACCGCCAGCGCGCGCTCGACGACGGGGCTGGCGCCAAGCACGAAGCCGGCGATCGACGGCACCAGCGGCGCGAGCCCGGGCCCGACCAACCGCAAGGCATGGACCGCGCGCCAACGGCCCGGCCCGACCCCGCGCGCGGCCGCGGCGATGGCCAGCGGCGAGGCGTCGAGGCGGCGCAGCGCGGCGCCGACGTGGAGCGCGACCACCGCGGCCGGCGCGGCCGCGAGCACGACGACGGCGAGCGTGGCCGAGGTCGCGAGGCCGGGCGCCGCGGTGAGCGCGAGCTGGCACAGCCACACCGTCGGGATCGCCAGCAGCGCGCCGCCCACGACCGCCACGACCGCCCGCCCCCGCCGGCCAGCGGCCAGCACGAGCCCGAGCCCGGCGATCAGTGCTAGAATCATTGCCAGGCCTCCCCGCGCCACGGTGGCCCACGCTGGTCGGCGCACCGTCGCGCCCACCGGCCGGCGATCGCGCCACGACACGCCGGGGTCGAGCACCACGGCGCGCCCGGCCGCGCGCACGATCCGGTCCGCGGGAGCCCCGTCGAGCGCCAGCTCGTGTGCGGTCCGCTCGACCACCCGCGCCCGCGCGCTCGGATCGCGAGCGTCATCGGGCGGCAGCGCTGACGCGGCGCGGGCGGCCGTCAGCGCGGGCGACTCCCGGGCCAGCTCGACGAGCACCCACCCCAACACGCAGGTCACGACCCACGCGACCGCGCCGCGCAGGGCGATGCGGCCGAGCGCCCCGATCATCGCGCGCGCTTCCAGAGCCGCTCGACCGGCGGCGGCCCGGGTTGACTGCCGATCACGCCGCCGATGTCGGCGCGCGCCAGGCCGGCGCGGGTATCGACGGCGATGAACGCCATCGGCGCCAGCTCCGCGACGCGCCGGTGGATCGCGTGGGCCAGCTCGATCCGCCGGGCCGGGTCGCTCGCGACCAGCTGGTCGGCGAGCAGCCGATCGAGCGTCGGATCGGCCAGCCCGGCCCAGGCCTGATCCGCGGGCGCGCTCGACGACAGCCGGGACGACAGGTCGAGCTCGGGGCCGGCCGACATCGACGTGATCGCTACGTCGAAGTCGCCGACGGCGAGGCGGGCCAGCAAGGTCGAAAACGGCACCGCCGTCACCCGCAGGCCGACCACGCCCCGGGCATCGGCGCTCCACACGTCGGCGATGCGGGCCGACGTCGTCGAGCCGGCCGGCACCAGCAGCTCCAGCGTCGCGCGCGCGCCAGCCAGCGCGGTCCGCGCCGCCCCGCGATCGAACGCCAGCGCCGCCACCGTCGGATCAGCCTGCGCGCTGTCGGGCAGGAAGGGCCCGGTCAGCGGGCGCGCCCCGCCCAGAAACGCCCGCGCGATGCCCTCGCGATCGAGCAGCTGCGTGAGCCCACGCCGCACCGGCAGCGCCAGGCGCCGACAGTTGTAGATGGCCGCCAGGTAGGCCGGCAGCGTGTAGCGAAAGCGGGCCAGCTCGGGGTGCGCGGCGGTGGTGGCGAGGGCCTGCTCGATCGGGACCTGCCCGACCACGTCGAGGGAGCCCGCGATCAGTTGGCGGATCGCGTCGGCGCGATCGGCGGTCAGGATGAAGCGGATCTCGCCGGCCGCGGCCCGCCGACGCGCGCCCGCCACCTGCACCAGCGCGATCGACACTCCGCGCTCCCACGCCGCGATCCGCAGCGGGCCGGTGCCGATGGGCGCGGTGGCCAGGGACCGGTCGACCAGCTGGGCCGCCGGCACGATCGGCACCAGGGTCAGATCGCGGGCCCGGCTGGGACGCGCGGTCGCGAACCGCAGCTCGACCGCGTCGCCGATCGCCTCGATCGCGGTCAGGTCGTCGACCAGGGCGCCCAGCGGCCCGGGGGGGTGGCCCTCGCCGCGGGCCGCCCGCAGGCTCGCGACCACGTCGGCCGCGGTCACCATCGAGCCGTCGCTGAACCGGGCGGTGTCGCCCAGGACGAAGCGCCAGCGTCGCCCGCTGTCTTCGACGGTGTGGCTGCGCGCGACGCAGTCGACGACCGCGCCGCCGTCGGGCGCGCACACCAGCCCCTCGACGACCGCGCCCAGCACCCGGCTGCTCACCGCGTCGAGGGTCGCGAAGGGATCGAGCGTGGCCGGCTCGGCCTCGAGGGCGACCCGCACCACCGCGGCCGGGTCGCGCGGACCGTCCGGCTCTCGGACAGCCCAGCCGGTGTCGGTCGAGGTCGCGGCGCTCGTGGTCGGCGCGGGTTCCGGCGCGTGCTGCCCGCCGCGCTCGAAGCACGCGGTCGTGCACAGCGCGACGACGAGCAGCCGGTTCACGGGCCGGTGTCCGGCACCAGCGCGAGCTTGGTCACGTCGAGCCAGCCGTCCCAGGTCACCGCCCCGATGACGCGCCGGTGGATGAGGCCCTGGGGCGCCGAGGCGACGAGGCCGGTGATCGGCAGCTCGTCGGCGAGCGCGGCGGCCAGCTCGCCGACCAGCGGTCCGCGCGACGCCGGCTCCCAGACCGAGGCCAGCGCGGCCAGCGCGCGATCGACGCGCTTGGACGTGAAGCCACCGAAGTTGTCGGCGCCGCCGGTGCCGCACAGCCGCGTCAGATCACCATCGACGGCGCCGCTCCACTCGAGGAACGCGACGTTGAAGTGACCGTCGCGCAGCCGGTTGCGCAGCACCGCCTCGGTGCCGACTCGCAGCTCGATGCCGATGCTGGCGCGCCGCAGGCCCTCGAGGATCTTGCTGACCTCGGGACCGGGCTTGCCGTCCTTGCTCTCGAGGGCGAGGACGTCGAGCCGCAGCTTCTGGGCGCCCTTCTCGCGGATGCCGTCGCCGTCGCGGTCGATCCAGCCGGCCTCGTCGAAGAGCCGGCCGGCCGCGCCGGGATCGAGATCGGGCGGCGCCGGCGCGGGCCCGTCGCCGGGACCACCCGGCCAGATCGGTCCGGCGATCGGCCGCGCCAGGCCGTCGTCGGTGACCTGGGCGAGGTCCTTGCGATCGATCAGGAACCCGAGCCCCTTGCGGACCAGCGGATCGTCGGTGGGCGGCATGGTGGCGCCAAACAGCGCGTAGCGAAACCGCGGCGGTCGCAGCTCGAGGGGCCGAAACGTCGCCGACAGGCCGGGCGCCGACGGCTGCTCGGGCCAGTGCTCGGGCGCGAGCGCCGGCACGATGTCGATCTCGCCGCGCTTGGCGGCCATCAGCGCGCGCGCGGCGTCGGCCTCGTAGACGTACTCGAGGTCGGGGATCGCCGGCTTAAGCCCGGGATACTCGTCCCAGCGCGTCAGGTGGACGATGCCGTCTTTCTGATCGACGAGCCGATACGGACCCGAGCCGACGATGCGACCGCCGCCGCCGAGGTCGGGCTCGTAGACGTGGCGCGGAAGGATCGGGATCTCGGCGAGCGCGCGCAGCGCCCAGCCGTCGGGCTGCCGCAGCCGGATGCGCACGGTGCGGGGGTTCACCAGCTCGACGGCCTCGACGTTGGCGAGGGCGCCGCGGAAATGCTCGACGCGGCCGTCGAGATCGCGCACGGTGTCGAGCGAGAACTGGACGTCGACCGAGGTGACGGCCCGGCCATCCTGCCAGCGCGCGTCGGGATCGATCTCGACGATGATCTCGGTGCCCTGCAGCTGGATGCGCCACGAGCGGGCCAGCCCGGGCTGGTAGCTGCCCAGGCCCTCGCCGGCGCCGGCCGGCGGCGGCACGTAGCGCACCAGCGTCTCGAACACTGGGCCCACCATGATGCGCCGGGTCCACACCGACGGCGACAGCAACGGATGCAGCCCCCGCGGCTCGGCGTCGAGCGAGATCCGCAGCGTGTGGCTGCGCCGCTCGCGGACGGCGTGATCGTCGTCGTCCTTGGCGAGCGCGGCCGAGCGCGGCGCCCGCTCGGCCAGGGCCAGCGGGTCGGGCGCGTGGCGCCAGGGCTTCACCCGCGGCGGCGCGCCATCGCAGGCGACCAAGGCGGTCACCACGACCGCCAGCCGCTTTGCTTGAGAGGTCGGGCTCATGTTATGACGCCGGCCATGGCCACATCGCGCACGCTCGTCGCGGCGATCTTGACGACCTTGTCCCTCGGCGCGCTCGGTTGCAAGGACGACCAGCTCAAAGGTGCCCAGGCCGAGGTCCAGAAGTCGCAGATCAAGGTGACCGTCCCCACCGTGCCGGCCTTCGAGGTCCCCGCGGTGCGCGACGATGGCTCGCACACGATCAAGGAGCTGCGCGTCCTCGGACGCAAGTACCTCAAGGCCGAGATCACGGTGCACGGCATTATCCTGTGGGCCTACGACTGCGCAACTGCCGTCGGCCAGCCTGGTGAGGCGCCCGAGGCGGTGCTCAAGCGCATCGAGACCGATCCCACGATCTGCCGGCGCCCGACCTTCCTGCTCGGCGACACCGCCGACACCCCGGCCGAGAAGGCCAAGTCGGTCGTGGAGATCCCGCGCTCGCCGACCGCCGCCGAGACGAAGAATCTGCCGAAGGAAGAGCTCAAGGCGTGGCCGTCGGTCCCGCCCTACAAGGTCGGCGACGAGGTCCTCGTGACCGGCACCTGGGCGACCGGGTCGCCCCACGGCGAGAACGACACCGACGGGCTCTTGGTCTACCAGTCGATGAAGAACATCACCCAGAACTGGGAGACCCCGCCGCCGACGCCCGAGCAGGCGGGCGCGCTGGCCCCGGCCACGATCCAAGCTCCGCCGCACTGACTTCCTCAGAGAGCTTTCGCAAGTTCGCGCGCGCGCCTACAACGCGCGTCGAGGCTCGGCGCGTTTTGCCAAGCTGCCTCCCTATTTCTCGAGATCGGCGATCAATGCCTTCATCTCCCCGATCTCGCGGCGCTGTGTCTCGGCAATGTTGTTGGCGAGCTGCCGCACCCGCGGGTCCGAAATATTGGCGCGCTCGCTGGTCAGGATCGCGATCGAGTGGTGCGGGATCATCGCCTTCATGTAGTCGACGTCGTCGACGGTGGCCTGACTTCGTACGAGATACAGGGCCACGCCGAACACCAGCGCGCTGCCGGCCAAAATGCCCGCGTTCGCCCGTCGGTTCTTGTACATGCCCATCATGAACAGAAGCATCACGATGGCCATCGACGCGCCCATGATGAGTGCCATGTACGCCCGAGTCTCGCTCCACATTACGTGGTCGACCGAGTAGGTGTTGAGGTACATCAGTCCGAACATGACAGTCGTCCCCACGGCGATCATCGCTGCAAAGCGGGCGTAGGAGCCGCCCATCCGGTGCTGCGCCCCGGACGACTCGCGAGTTGCAACTTGCGCGACGGTGTCGCTCGCCGCATTCGCAGGATCGTGAGTTTGGATGATCGCCATGACCCACCGTACCCCTGCACCTCGCCAGGGCAATGACTGCGCGTGTCGGGTCCGCGAAGGTGCCTGTGAGCTTTTGAAGCCGGCGAACTGTGTGCGCCGGGCACGTGACGCCCGGGCGCAAGGGGGCTGGTCGACGGACCTTTCGAGCGGCTACGATTAAACTCATGTTGCGAATCGCCTTCCTCTCGGCGTCACTGACCATCTTGGTCGCCGACCAGGACTGCAACGGTGTGAGCGGCAGCAACACCAAGGGCCCGCGAATGGACAAGTCGATCGATGATCGCGGTCGAGGCGCTCGGAGGGCAAGGCGACGGTGAGGACCGCAGGGGAGCATCCTCGACGGATGTGACCCGAGGACCGGAACCGGCAACGCAGCCAGCCGGGATGGATCGGCCGCGAGAACGGTCGACTTGTTCGTTCGCGGGTCCTAAGGCTGGGCGAAGGCCGCGAACCGGGTCGTCAGCGCGGCCACCGTCTCCGGGTCAACCGGGGCCGGCTTGTCCGGATAACCGGCCCAGGCCGCCTCGCAGTCGCTATAGATCGGCCATCCCTCGTGCTCGATCTCGGGCGCCAGCGCACCGACCGCGTCGCTCAACGCGTTCATGACGCAGTCGTAGACCGGCGCCGCAGGCTCGGCATCGACACGTCCCACAACCCGTCAGGCAACTGATCGAGCCGCGTCGCCCAGCCATCGGCCCACGCGATCGCGTCGTCGATCGTGAACTCGCCGTCTCGCAACCCGGCCGCCAGCAACCAGCCCGAGCGCGCGAACCGCGGATCGATCATCGCGCGGCGCCGAGGGCCATGACGTAGGCAGCGACCGCGGTGATCTGGGGCTCGCTGAGGGCGCCGGCGAAGGCGGGCATGCGGCCGTTACCCGAGCCGTGGCGGACCTGGTTTTCGATGAGCGCGCGGCTGCGACGGTCGCGGAACTCGTCGGCGGTCAGGTCGCGCACGCCGAGCGAGTCGACCATCTGCACCGGAGGCTTGCCGCCCGGGCCGTGGCAACGCGCGCAGGCCTCGGCGAAGACCTTGGCGCCGTCGGTGCTGCCGCCGGCGACGCGACGGTTGCAACCAGCGACGAGCATCGGCACGACCACGAGCGACACGACGAGAAAGATCCGGCGCACGCCCTCGCGTACCACGCCGCCGACCCGCGGCGGCGCGGCCGATCGACGCGTGTTAGCTTCGCGCCATGCGTGCTCCGTCCCTGCTCTCGCTCACGCTGGTGTGTCTAACCTCGGCCAGCCTGGTGGCCTGCGCGGGCAAGCAGGTCCCTCAGCACAGCGGGTACAAGGGCAAGAAGCCCACGCCGTGGACCAGGCCCAAGGTCATCGAGCTCGACGATGAGTTCGCCGCCAAGGCCGAGACCGAGCTCGACTACGCCGCCTTCAAGCGCGCCAAGTGGTTCGAGCTCACGCTACCGGGTCCCGGCGCGCTGCAGCTCGACCTCGAGTCGGTGCCGGCGGGCGATGAAGACATGGACGTCGCGATGGAGGTGCTCGACGCCAACAACCACGTGCTGGTGCGTGCCGATGCCGACTCCGAGGACGTCAACGAGCAGAAAAAGCAGCGCACCCTCTCCGACCTGGCCGAGGGCACGTACCTCATCCACGTCTACCTCGAGGGTCGCCTCAACGCCGCCGACGTCGAGCTCAGGCTCAAGTTCATGCGCGGTGACCGGGCCTGGAAGTCCGACTTTCCCAACCAGGTCAGCTTCGTCGGAGAGCTCCCGATCGTGCCGCCTCTCGACGACACTCCGGACAAGCCGGTCAAGGTCGCCAAGGTCAACAAGCGGCCGCGCCGCGTTCCCACCACCGAGCCGACCGCCGCCACCGGTCGCGCACCGCTGGTCGCCGACATCACCGACGTCCAGCCCAGCACCACCGGCAGCAAGATCGTCGTCGGCGGGGGCACCAGCGACGGCCTCGACAACGGCATGCGCGGCTCGGTGACCGGGGTCAAAAACGCCAGCTTCACGCTCAGCGGCTGCAACGCCAACCGCTGCTTCGCGAACGTCCGCGCCGCGGTCGACGACGTGCGCAGCGCGGGCACGGTCATCGTCCGACCCTGAAGCCCGCGCCACCGCGATCTGCGGCCGCGCCGGTGACGATCATTGCGCGCGTGGGCCTTGCATGATGTGGCCCTTTGGACGCAGGATCGCGTCATGGTTCGGGTTTCGAGGCGACCCCGCGCATGGGGAGCTATGCTCATCGCCGCCGTTGGTCTGTGCGTCACTGCACTGACCCTGGCGGCTTGCCCCAAGAACGTCCCTCAGGACCTAGCCAGCGGCGAGGACAGCAAATTCAAGGGCGCCAAGGAGATGACGCTCGAGAACAACGAGTCTCGCGCGTCGGGCATCGTCACCTATCCCGGCGGTGATCGCGTCGACTGGAAGGTGCTCGACCTGCCCAAGGACCAGGTCGGCACGGTCCGGTTCCGGCTGAAGTGGACGCCACCACGCCCCGGTCTCGACCTGTCGTTCGACGTCTACAACGAGTACTTCCACGTGATCGGTTCGGCCAAGCCGAACAAGCGCAAGAAGTCGCGCAAGACCAACAAGGTCGTCACCGTCGAGAATGCCAAGGGCAAGCTCTACGTGCAGATCTACGCGTCCGAGCGCGGTGACGCCGGCAAGTACGCTCTGACCGCGGAGTGGAAAGAGTTCCAGGTCGACTCCTTTGACTGGCTGCAGATCGTCGTCGACGATCCGCCCAAGCTGCCCGCCGTGCCCGAGAACGAGAAGGGCTGCGACGCCGTCAACTTCGACCCCAAGGTCGCTGCATGCCTCAAGATCTGCCCGCTGCAGTTCGACGCCAAGTGGCCGGGCTGCGCTACTGTCTGCCCGACTCCGCCCGACCCCGCGCTGCCGCAGTGCAAGGCGATGCTGCCCTGCCCGCCCACGCCCGATCGCAACATCCCGGCCTGCACCCGCGACAAGTTCCCGGCCTGCGACCCGGCCAAGATCGACAAGGGCAACCCCAACTGCGACGACTACCGTCCGCCCGATCGCATCGGTGAGGTCACCGACATCCAGGCCGACGACGCCGGTGGCGGCATCCAGATCACCATCAACCTCGGTACCTCCGACGGTGTCGACAAGGGCTGGAAGGGCGTGCTGCTCGACTCCAACGACAAGCCCATCCGCGGTAGCGACTTCAAGGTCTCCAAGGTGACCAAGAACGTCTCGGTCGCGAAGGTCAAGCTCGACGCCTCCAAGCTGTCGCCGAACAACCCGGTGCGGCTTTCCGCGCCGTGACGACGCGCTAGCCTCTCCTTCTTTTCCAGGCGGTAACACGCGTGCACGACCCACTAGTCGGTCAAGTCTTCGACGGACGCTACGAGATCCTGGCCCGCATCGGCGAGGGCGGGATGGGTGTCGTCTACAAGGCGCGCCAGGTCTCCATCGATCGCGTCATCGCGATCAAGGTGCTCAACCCGCAGATGGCGGGTGACACGCAATGGATCCAGCGCTTCTCCAACGAAGCCAAGGCCTGCTCGCGGCTGCAGCATCCCAACACCATCCGCATGTTCGACTTCGGCCAGACCTCCGACGGCCGGTTCTTCATGACGATGGAGTTCCTCGAGGGCACCGTCTTGCGCGGCGCCATCGTCGGCGACGGCATGGCGCCCAACCGCGTCATGAAGGTGCTCATCCAGGCGTGCGCCTCGCTCGCCGAGGCGCACTCGATCGGCATCATCCACCGCGACATCAAGCCCGATAACGTGTTCCTGCTGAACATGGCGGGCTCGCCCGACTTCGTGAAGCTGCTCGACTTCTCGGTCGCCAAGCTCCTCCAAGAGGGCGGCCAGATGAAGACGCAGGCCGGAGTCGTCTTCGGGACGCCGCAATACATGTCCCCCGAGCAGGGCCGCGGCCTGCCGCTCGACGCCCGCTCGGATCTCTACGCGCTTGGCATCTTGGGCTACGAGATGCTCACCGCGCGGGTGCCGTTCAACGACGACAACCCGATGACGGTGCTGCAGATGCACCTGCGGTCGGAAGTGCCGCCGATGCCGCAGACCATCCCGCAGAACGTCCAGGCGGTTATCCGCAAGGCGCTCGAGAAAGAGCCGTCGCGTCGCTACCAGTCGGCTGGCGAGATGATGCAGCACTGCCAGCAGGTCTTCTCCGAGCTGTCGGGCGGGATCGGCGTCGGCATCGCCGGTGGCGGTGCACCCAAGACGATGATCGCCGGTCCCGGCATCGGCATGCCCGGTGGCCCGCAGCTACCGCCCGGCATGGGTCAGCATCCCGGCATGGGGCAGCATCCCGGCATGGGGCAGCCGCCCGGCATGGGGATGGGGCCGCCGCCCGGCGCGCCCGGATGGAACGCTGCCGGCTCCGCTCAAAAGACGATGATCGCCGGGATGCCGGCCCCGGGCTATCCCGGAGGTCCGCAGCAGCCGCCCCAGCAGCAGCCTCAGCAGGGCCCGCCGCCGGGCGGCTACGTGCCGGCTGGTCACGCGCAAAAGACGATGATGGCGATGTCGCCGTTCGCGCAGGGCCAGGGCCCGGCGGGGATGCAGCAGCCGCCACCTGGTTCGCAGCAAGCAGGTATGCAGCAGCCCGGCATGCAGCAGCCCGGCATGATGCAACAGCCGCCAATGGGTACGCCGGCGGGCGCGCCGCAGTACGGTGCACCGCCGCAGGCCGGCCCGCAAAAGACGATGATGCTGCAGCCCACCGAGGGCGTGGTGTCGTTCGCGCAAGGCGGGCCCGCGGCGTCCCAGGCTCCCGCGACCGCACCGTCGAGCGGAGCGTCCGCGGGCTTTTGGATCATGAGCCTCCTGGCCGGCGTGGCAGTCGGCGCGCTTGGCTACGTGATCGTCCTGCAGCTTTGAGTCGAGAACCCGGTGCGTATGGCGCAGCGATCGAGGCTTGATCGGGCGGGGGGCCGCGGGGCGAAGGCTCCGGGATCGTACGCACGCACGTTCGGCAGGGCCTGCGCGCGGGGCGTCGACGGAGCCTTGCAGGCCGTGGCCAGGAGGGGCGCGTGACCGACGACGACGAGACGTCCAAGGATGAGACGCCCCGCCGCGAGCTGCGCGCCAAGGACTTGCTCGCGCGCAGCGAGAGTGAGCTGGCCGAGCTGGAGCAACAGCTCGACCCCAGCGAGCTGGCCGAGCTGTCACAATGGTTCGCGAAGCCAAGCCGCGTCGTCGTCGAGGAGCGCCAGCGCGCGCTCGACGAGGACCCCGACCTCGCCAAGGAGTTCGACCAACGCCAGGTGCGCGTTGCCGAGGCCAGCAAGGCCATCGAGCCGCGCATGATCGCGCTCCTCGATCGCCACCGCGCCGCCGTCGATCGCTACACCCGGCCGATCGAGCCGCCGCCGTCGGTGCTCGACGAGTCGATCCTCAAGGTGCGCCCCCCCGACGCCGAGTCGACGATCGCCGACTCCCGCGAGTACATCCGCGACGACGAGATCGAGCACGCGCTGTCCCAGGCGGTGCCGCAGGCCGTGCTGCGCGATCTCTACCGCGATGAGACGCAGTTCGACCTGCGCTTCACCAACCCGTTCTTCGAGGACGAAGTGCCCGAAGACCCGTGGCTGCAGCTGCGCGCCGCGGTGCGCGAGCGCCACGCGATGCCGGTCCCACTCGCCACGTTCGCCGTCGGGGAAGCCGCCCAGCGCGAATTCCGCGTGCTCATCGCGGGCTCGTGGGCCGACAAATGCGCTGCCGTGAAGGCGGCGCGAGGCAAAGTGTGATGACGGTGGTCAGACCGAGGGAAGATCACACACCGGCCCGCCGTAGAATGGCCTGCGATGGCTGAGCCGCGCCTAGTCCCCGTCGAGCAGTTCGTGATGCGTGGCGTTGGCCTCACCGATGTAGGTGTCCAGCGCACGCAGAACGAGGACGCCATGTACTACGACGACTTCCTCGGCGTGTACTTGGTGTGTGACGGCATGGGCGGTCACGCCTCGGGCCAGGTGGCCTCCGATCTCGCGATCCGCACCATCGTGCACTCGCTCAAGACCGACGATCCGGTGCCAGCGCCGGGCCAGGATCCTCTGGTGGCGGCGTTCAAGGCCGCCAACGCCGCTGTGTTCCAGCGCGCGCAGATCGACTCGACCTGCCACGGCATGGGCACCACCGCCGTCGGCATGCGCGTCGACGGCACGACCGCGCACATCGCCCACTGCGGCGACTCGCGTGGCTACCTGCTGCGGCAAGGTCAGTTCCATCCGATCACGCGCGACCACTCGCTGCGCAACCTGTACCAGGATCGGCCCGACTTGGTCGGTCAGCTGGGCCCGGCGACCTCCAACGTCATCATCCGCGCGGTCGGCCTCGATGCTGCCGTCGAGATCGAGCACAACTCGCTCGCCATCGAGCACGGCGACATCTTCCTGCTCTGCTGCGACGGCCTGTCGGATCTCGTCGACGACTGGATGATCCGCGAGATCATGACCGCCGGCGACTCGCTCGAAGCCACCGCCGAGAACTTGGTCCGCGCCGCCAACAACAACGGCGGCACCGACAACATCACCGTCGTGCTGACTCAGGCCTTCTTCGACACGCTGTGGTCCCCGCCCTCGCAGCAGTACGGCTACCAGCAAGCCTACTGACCTTGGAGCGGCAGCCCGATGCCGCTCGCGCCGGTGGCCGCAGCGCTATTTCGTACCCGTCGCGGGGGCTGCCTTGGAGAAGGCGGCGGCGATCTTGAGCTGGGCGACCGCGTCGGGGTAGCGGCCGAGCTTGGCGTAGACGCGGGCCAGGCCAGCAGCGGCCCGTCCGGTGAAGTCGGGATGCGTCGCGGCCTGGACGAAGGCGGCCTCGGCACCGTGGAAGTCGCCGCCCATCGTCAACACGTCGCCGAGCGTCGCGTACATCGCGGCCGCGGACACCGGCGACGGCGAGCGGCCGAGCCCGGTGCGCAGCACGTTGGCGCCGCGCGGACAATCGCCGAACTTGGCGAGCGCGACCGCATACGCGACGCGGGCATCGCCGAACGCCGGGGCCAGATCGATGGCGGCCTGGAGCTGCTCGATCGCGATCGGCAGCTCGTCGTTGGCGATCGCCTGGACGCCGCGCGCGTAGTAGCGCCGAGCGACCTGGCTCATCAGTCGAGCTCCAGGAGCGAGAAGCGCTGCGAGGCATCGTCGCCGGCGTCCTCACGCTTTTCGGGGCTGGGCGGCAACGGGGCGGTCTGGTGCGGCGGTGACGGCGGCGCCGACGACTCGTCGCTGCGAGGAGCCATCGCGCCCGCGGGCTGACCGCGCACTGACAGGCCGCGGGCCGGCGGCGGCGCCGAGCCACGCTCGGTCTGCTGCGACGCGGCCGGCAGCGGCGCGCTGGGCACGCCGGCGACTTGCCGGGTCGGGGTCTCGACCACGCGCACGCCAGCCGACGGCCGCGGCAGCTCGGCGGCCGGTGCGGCCGCGGCCCCGCCGCGCAGCGGGTGCATCACGCCGCCGATGCGCACCGAGACCTGATCGCCGTCGACGGCGAACAGCCCCAACTCGGCGATCTCGAGACGCGTCTGCAGCGCGACGATCAGCTGCGCGAAGGTCAGGCGGCCCAGGTCGGCGATGGTCTCGACCTGATGCATCAGCATCGGCGGGGGGCCGTCGACGACGTACTCCTTCATCACGAACGTGAGGACGTCGAGCAGCGTGTCGCGATCGCAGTCGCCGAGGGCGTCGCGGACGCCAGTCGTGATGTCGCGCAGATCAGGTCGGGTCGGCATGAGTACTCCGCAGGTTCACGAAGGGAAAAAACCAAGCTAGACCAGCGCGCCGTCGAGGTCCGCGCCGTGGGTCTGGCATCCGACCAGGCGCGCACCCCGCAGATCGGCGCTCGACAGGTTGATGCCGCGCAGATCGCACTTGAAGAGCATCGCCTGCTTGAAGATGGCGCCGTACAGGTTGGCGCGGCGGAAGTCGACCTCGCACAAGGTCGCACCGGTAAAGTCGGTCCGCGACAGCGACACCGTCGAGCCGTCGTAGCCGTCGAAGACGACCTTGGTCAGCACCGCCGCCGTGAAGTCGGCCGAGTACAGCTCGGACTGTTTGAACGTCGTCGTCATCAGGCGCGCGCGATGGAAGCTCGCCTTGGCCATGCGGGCCGGGCCTAGCTCGCAGCGAATGAGCTGCGCGCCACCGAACTGGATCTCGGTGAGATCGGAGTCGATGACCTTCACGCGGTTCCACAGCGCGCCGCTCCAGTTCGACCGGCGCGCGTCCGACTGCCGCAGCTCGGCGCGCTCGAGGCGCGCCTCCTCGCCGACCGCATCCTGCAGGTCGACCCGCTCGATGACGACGCCGTCGAGATCGAGCCCACGCAACAACACGCCCTTGGCCGAGAAGCCAACGATCTGTCGGCCCTGCAGCTCGTCGTCGGCCACCAGTCGCTCGAGCTGAAAGCGCGATTGCACCAGTCCGGCATCGGCCGCGGTGCCGCTGGAATCAGTCATCCCGGCACACTATCGCGAATCCCACGACCGAGCGAGCGCTCCGCGCCGTCGACGATCGCGCTTTGTCGAACTGGGTCAGGGACGCCGCGAGCCCGGGCCCGAGCGCATCATCTCGACGCGGCCCCACTCGCCCAGCATCTCGAGCACGCGATCGGAGACCTCGCGCTTGAGCTTCTCGCTGCGCTCCATCTTGCCGCGCCCAGAGTCGTCCGCGCCGGCCTGGCTCTTCGCGCCACCCGCCGACGCGCCGCTCTTCTGGGCTTCCTCTTCCTGATGCTCGGCCTCGTGGGCCTCGGCCTCGTGCTCCTCGCTGGCCAGCACCATGTCGGCGCCTCGACCCGCGCGGTACATGCCGCGCTCGGCTTGGGCGACGTGGGTGAGCTCGTGGGCGAGGAGGGCTTGGCCCGACGCGGTCGCCATCGAGCGGTCGGTCGTGCCACCCATGAGGATCATGCCGGTGCCGCCGATGGTGACGGCGTCGGCGTTGCGGCTCTTGTTGAACTCCTCGGCGAACTCGCCCGAGTAGATGCGGACGTGACCAAGGTCGACGCCGAGCTTCTGCTCGTAGCGAGAGCGGAGTTGGTGATCGAGCTGCTCGCCCTTGCCGGCGCGGCTGGCGACCAGCTTCAGCAGGCGCTCGGGATCCCAGCGCTTGGCGATGCTCTTCGCCATCTCGTCGGAGAGCTGCTCGGGCGCGAGCCCAGACAGCTCGTCGATCTCGTCGTCCGAGCCGGAGGTGTCTTTTGGATCGTTGGCCACGGTGATTCTACGGACTTACTCGTCCTGACCTTCCCCGCCCGCATACGTCGAGACGTAACCCTCCGATTGTTCGTAGAACTCGCCGGTCTTTTGCTGGTCGACGACAGCGGCGGCGCCCCCGAGCGCCTGCTCGAGAAATTGGGTCTCGGCCAGGCAGCTCGAGCCCTTGATACCCTTGACGGTGAACACCACCTCGCCCGAGGGCGAGATCGACACTTCGATGTCTTGCTTGCGCATTACTCGGCGCTCCATTTCCGCATGACCAGGCGAATCGAGCCGTCCTCTTCGTTCAGCTCTTCCTCGACGGCGTAGCCCTTCTCTTCGCAGGCCATTTTCACGTTGTGATACTGGTAGCGCTGAGAGAGCTGGTTTTTGAACTCTTCCTCGGAGACGCCCTTGGTGGTCTCGACGCCCCACCAGTCGGCCGTGATGTCGTAGGTGCCATTGACGTTCGCGATGACGCCGACGTCGTACTTACCCATGTCGATCGACATGACGGCCTTCAAGGTGTCGCCTCGGAAGCCGCGCACGACGGCCGCCTGGTTCTGCTCGTCCTCGGTGAACTGCAGCTTGAGGTCCGCCAAGGCCGCCCGCAGGGCGACCAGGTTCGTCATCTTCAGCTCGCACTTCGTGAAGTGGGACATCGGGCCTCCATGGGGAGCCTACGGCTGCGGAGCAGGTCGTGGGCGTGAAAGTACCTGAGAGCCTACGGCTGCGGAGCAGGTCGTGGGCGTGAAAGTACCTGAGAGCCTACGGCTGCGGAGCAGGTCGTGGGCGTGAAAGTACCTGAGAGCCTACGGCTGCGGAGCAGGTCGTGGGCGTGAAAGTACCTGAGAGCCTACGGCTGCGGAGCAGGTCGTGGGCCAGAAAGTGACTCGAGCCAACGGCTGCGGAGCAGGTCGTGGGCGTGAAGTTACAGTTCTAGCTTGCGATCGTCGTCCTCGGGAGTGTTCTCGCCGGGCTTGTCGCCGAGGCCGCCACGGGTCGCCCCGTACTTGGCCATCCAGCCCGGGCCGTTCTGCTTGACGGTGCCCTTGCCGCGCGTGGTCGCGTAGCGGGCTCGGGTCTTGGCCCACTCGCGCATCGCCTCGATCTGCTCGCGCATCGTGATCGCCAGGGGCACGATCTCCTTGAGCGTGTTGAGCAGGCCATCGCTCGACAGATCGTTGCCGGTGTCGAACGCATCGTACAGCGACGCGACCACGGCCTGCTCGATCTCGGCGCCCGAGAAGTCGACGGTGGCGTCGACCAAGCGGTCCATATCGAACTGGCCCGGGTCCCGCTTCTTCTTCCGGATGTGGATGTCGAAGATCGAGCGACGATCATCGCGATCGGGCAGATCACAGAAGAAGATCTCGTCGAAGCGGCCCTTGCGGAGCAGCTCGGGCGGCAGCTGCTGCACGTTGTTGGCGGTCGCGATCACGAAGACCGGAGTGGTCTTCTCCTGGAGCCAGGTGATGAACGACGCGAATACGCGCGACGTGGTGCCGCCGTCGGTCTGGCCCGACGAGCCGGTGCCCGAGAAGCCCTTCTCCAGCTCGTCGATCCACAGCACCGCGGGCGCGACCGCCTCGGCGGTCTTGATGACGGTGCGGATGTTTTCCTCGGACGAGCCGACCAGGCCGCCGAAGATCTTGCCGACGTCGAGGCGCAGCAGCGGCATGCCCCACAGCGCGCCGACCGCCTTGGCGGTGAGCGACTTGCCAGTGCCGGGCACGCCGATGAGCAGGATGCCCTTGGGCAGCGGCAGGCCGAAATCGCGCGCCCGCGACGAGAACGCGTTGCGCCGCTTCACCAGCCAGTCCTTCAGCATGTCCATGCCGCCGACGTCGGTGAACTCCTCGCGGTGCTCGTAATACTCGAGCAGGCCGCTCTTGCGGATGATCTGCTTTTTCTCCTCGATGATCGTCTCGAGGTCGAAGGTGTGGGTGCGGACCATCGCCTTGGCGAACACGTTCTCGGCCTCGACGGCGGTGAGGCCGAGGGCAGCCTCGACGACGCGCTCGAGGTACGTCGGGTCGCTCTCGACGAGCTGCTGGGTCGCCGGCGGCGCGTTGGGCAGCAGCCGGCGCGCGATGGCCTCGACCTCTTGCCGGTTCGGCAGATCCCAGTCGACGATCGCCGACACCGACTTTTCGAGCTCGGGCGGGATCTTGGTGACCGGCGAGAGCACGATGAGGCTCTTCTTGGTCCGACGCAGCTCGGTCGCCGCGTCACGCAGGCGACGCACGACGGCCGGCTCCTTCAGGAAGGGGTGGAAGTCGCGCAGGATGTACAGCGCGCGCCCCTCGCCGCGGATGACGTGGTCGATCGCCTTCATGGGATCTTTCACGTCGCGGGTGCCCTGCCCGTTGGCGATGACCTTGAACCCCTCGGTGATCGACCACACCTCGAGGCGCATCTCGCGCTCCATGCAGAGCTTCTTCAGCGCCTCCTCGACGCGGGTCTCCTCGGGAGAGGTCAGCCAGATGAGCGAGTAGCGAGCGCGGATGAGATCTTCGATCTCGCCACGAGAGGTTCGTCGAACGGTGTCGGTGATCATCGTTTGGTTTGTTCCGATCCGGTGACTGATACTACGGAGCGAGAGGCGGTCAACCACCTGCCAGATCGCGCAGGCCGCGCAAAGAACCCTTCGCATCCTCGGCCTGACCGACCAGGGTCTCGATCGTGTCTGTGACGACGGCCAGCGCATCCGGGCTCGCGCCCACCAGGTTCGGGATCTCGCCCTTCACCAGGTTGATGTTGTTGCGGAGCTCGGACAGGACATCGTTGATCGCATCGTAGACCTCCTTCGCCATCTGCGTGAGCTCTTCGGGCGCGCCCGCACTACCACCACCACCGACTCCCCCGCTGGCCGCGGTTTGGGCGAGGGCGGTGGCGCGCTCGGCCTCGGCCTTGGCGGCCTTGGCCTCGACGCGGGCCGCGTCGAGCTCGGCTTGCAGGCCCTTGTGGGCACGGTCGGCGGTCGCGGCCAAGCTCTCGGCCTCGGCGATGCGATGCTTGCTCGCCTCGATCTCGGCGCTGAGCGCGCTGACGTCGGCGGCCGACACCTGCGTGCCCGCCTTGGCCTCGTAGTCGGCGACCTTGCGGCGAAGCTTCTCGAGCTCGCGGACGGTCGCGGCGTCCCCGCTGGCCGCGTCGTCGCGCGCCTTGGACGCGTTGAGCGCCTGCTCGGCGGCCTTGTGGCGCGCCAGCTCGGCCTTGGCCAGCGACTCCTCGGCGAGGCCCCGAGCGCTCTCGGCTGACAGCTTAGCGTGGCTGGTCTCCTGCAGCTCGACCTCGAGCTGGGCGACCCGACCCTCGAGCTTGTCGAGCTCGCGCGACGTGGTGTCGTAGCGATCCTGCAGGCGATCGCGATCGGCCTCGAGCTTCTTGTTGTCGATGCGCATGTCCTTGAGCTCGGTGTTGAGCTTCATGACTTGGTCGCCGGCGGCGCCACCGCCAGCCGCGCCCATCTGCTGCTCGACCATGAGCCGGCCCATGCGCTTGTTCTCGTCCTCGAGCGCGTTAGCGTGAGCCTCCCGGCGGGTCGCGTTCGAGACCGCCTCGTCGCGCTCGGCCTTGAGCTGCGCGACCTGGCGCTGGTACTTCTCGCGCTCGACGCGGAGCTCCTTGATGACCTCCTCTTGCGAGATCAGCCCGACGCGGCGCTCCTCGAGCATCCGCTCCTGCTCGTTGATGACCTCGCGGAGGTGCTCGATCTCGGAGAGCTGCTCGTTGAGCTTCTTCCAGCCCTCGTCCTTGGTGCGCGACACCTCGATGAGCTGGCGAGAGACGTCCTCGACGTCCTCCTTGAGCTTGCCGACGTCGTCCTGCGCGCGCCCGAGCTGGCGCTCTCGCGTCGCCATACTCTCGGACATCTGCGTCATCTGCGAGCGGACCGCGGCCATCTCTTCGCGCAGCTGGTTCAGCTCGTCGCGTAGCTCATCGGCGACGCGGCCGTGCGCTGCAACCTGCTCCTCGCGATCGCGGACGGTCGAGCGCAGGCCTTCGATGTTCTCGCGCAGCGTCGCCGCCTCGGCGCGCATGCGCTTGCCGTCGGCGACCTCGCGATCGTAGTTGGTCTGGACCTGATCGATCTCGGCGCGCTGGCGCTTGATCTCGGCCGCGGCCTTGCCGCCGTCGGCCAGGTTGTCCATGTCGACGACGATGGACGGCTCGCCGGGGCGACCACCACCAGCGGGCATGCCGGGAGGACCGCCCATGCCGGGCATGCCGGGAGGTCCGCCCATGCCGGGCATGCCGGGAGGACCGCCGATCGCGGGCGCACCGCCACCGGTGCCAAAGATGCCGCCGGCGCCGCCGCCGGGCATGCCGGGCGGGCCGTGAGCTGCGTACGAAGGCGCGCCGCCCGCCCCGGGCATGCCAGGAGGTCCGCCGCCAGGCATTCCCGGCGCGCCGCCCGCCCCGGGCATGCCGGGAGGTCCGCCGCCAGGCATTCCCGGCGCGCCGCCGTAGCCGCCAGGAGCGCCCGGGCGCCCCGCGCCCGCCGCGCTGCCGCCGAACCCGCCCGACGATCCGCCGCCGTAGGTGCCGCCGGGCATGCCGGGAGCCCCGCCAGGCATTCCTGGCGCGCCGCCGCCGGGCACACCGCCTGGCATGCCAGGCGCCCCGCCGGGCATGCCGGGAGCGCCGCCGCCATATCCGCCCGCGGGCATTCCAGGCGCACCACCGCCGGGCGCGCCACCGCCAGGTGCACCGCCATATCCGCCGCCCGCGCCACCGCCAGGCGCACCGCCATATCCGCCGCCCGCGCCGCCGCCGCCAGGCGCACCGCCGTAGCCGCCAGCCGCGCCGCCGCCGCCAGGCGCACCGCCGTAGCCGCCAGCCGCGCCGCCGCCGCCAGGCGCACCGCCGTAGCCGCCGCCCGCGCCGCCGCCGCCAGGCGCACCGCCGTAGCCGCCAGCCGCGCCGCCGCCGCCAGGCGCACCGCCGTAGCCGCCGCCCGCCGCGCCGCCTTGGGCGCCGGGATGCCCGGGCATGCCTGACGACTCGATCGCCATGGTGCGTCCCGCCTTGGGCGGCGGGTCACCACCACCAGCGATCGGAGGACGCGCCTGATGGGGCGGTATCAGCGGGCCATCTTCGATGTACCGGATGATGATCGAGCCACACTGCACCACGTCGTTGTGCGTGAGCATGTGCCGCTGGACCCGCTGGTTGTTGATCACCGTGCCGTTGGCCGACTGGAGGTCCTCGATGAGGAACCGCCCGCCTTCCATCCGCACGGAAGAATGTCGTCTCGACACCATGCCGTCATCGGTGCGAACGGCACACTCGAGGCCGCGGCCGATGAACAGCGTGACGTTCGGATCGAGATCGACGGCGCCTTCGCGACCTTGCGCGTCGCGGAACAGTAGCCTTCCGCCCATGGGTAGGGAAATCCTACCCGAGCCGTACGCGGCCCGCTACGACCCCGACGACGATTCCCCTCCTCTGCCGGTCTTCGACGGCGAAATCCCGCCCGTGGCCAGCTCTTCGACGAGGAATGGCGCCACGGAGCCCACCCGCCACGGAGCCCAGGCCCCACGGATCCCCGCCCGCCTCACCGCTCCCACCCGCACCACGCACCGGGTTCCGAAATATATAGCTTCAGATCGTCGCTTTGAACTTCAGCTGCGTGCGCCCGACCATCACCACGTCGTTGTCGTTGAGCTCTTGCTTGCGGACGCGGTTGTTGTTGAGGAACGTGCCGTTCGTCGAGTTGGAGTCCTCGAGCAGAAACCCGTCCGGCGTCGCCATCACGAACGCGTGATTGGTGCTCATGTAACCGTCGTCGATGATGATGTCGGAGCCAGTGCCCGTGCCAATCTTGGTCACGCCCGACGGCAGCTTGTGAGTCTTGAACTTCTGCGGGCCGTTGAGGAACACCAGCCAGCCAACCACCGGGAAGACGTCGTCGCCGGCGAGGTTGATGAACTGCGTCTTTTGCGGCTTGCCACCGCCAGGCGGCGGACCACCGGGACCGCCCGGACCACCAGGCCCCGGCGCACCCGGACCACCAGGCCCCGGCGCCCCCGGACCACCCGGGCCGGGCATACCGACACCCGGCGCACCAGTCGGCGCCCCCTCGGCCACCTTGGGCTTACGCGTGACCTTGTAGACCACCGCGCCGATCGCGATGAGCGCGAGCGGCACGACGACGAACACCCACGCCATCGAGCCTGGGGCCGGCTTGCTCCAGGCCGGCTCGAGGGTGACCTCCATGCTGGCGAGGTCGTTGCCGTCGACGCGCAGCGTGATCGGGTGCGGCTTGCCGTCCCAGGTCAGGCCGACCTTCGCCTCGTTGTCGTAACCCGGGAAGCGCACGTAGAAGCGATCCTGGAGCTCGGTGCCGAAGCTGTCGGCCGCGCCCGAGAACGCGGTCTTCGACGACACCACCGTGGCGTGATCGCCGGTGAGGAACTTCGCGTCCTCGATGGCCTGCTTGAGGACCTGGCGGTACTCTTTGGCCTTGAGCGCGCCGGCGTCCTCGTCCTCCACCATGATCTTGGTGACCGGATCCATGCGCATCGGCGTCGCGGGCTGACCGAACTCGACGGTCTTGATCTGGTAGATGAACGCGGCCGTGACGACGTCACGGCTGGTGAGCTGCTTGCCGAACTCGCGGATGGCCGACGACGCGCTGCCGGCGCCGTCGCCGTCGACCGCATCACCGATGATGATGAGCGCCTTGCGCTTGGTCTGGAGCTTGTCGAGCTCGGCGAGTGCGCCCTTGAGGCCCACCGCCAGGTTGCGCGCGGCCTTGGTGCCCGTCGTCGCCTTCACGGTCAGCTTCACGTTGGCCAGATCGGTGAGCGGCCCGACAGCCTGCACGACCTCGACCGCGTCGGCGTACGTGAGCACCACGCCCTGCGAGCCCGGCGGGCCGGCCGACGCCAGGCTGGCCAGCGCTCCGGTGATACCGTCGGCCATCTGGTTGGTGCCCAGGTAGAACCCGTCGCCCTCGATGAGCACCACGATGCCGACCGGATCGGGGCCCTCGAGGTACGGCGTGACCTTCACTGCCTTGATGGCAGGGATGTTCTTGTCGGTCTGGCGCAGACTGTAGGCGGGTAGATCGAGCGCGCTGGCGCCGATGACGGTGATCTCGATCTGCGGCGCCGGCTTGGGGTCCTTGTCGGTCGCGACACCGTCGAGGACACGAGCCTCGATCTTCACGTCGGCGTGGGCGACGCGATTGTCGAGAAGCGCCGCGCTCAACGCGGCCAGGACGATCAGGGAACGAAACGAGCTCATCGTTGGACTCTCAAGCTGGGCGGAAGACGGCTTCGCTGTTGCCGACCCGAAGCACGTCGCCAGGGACGAGGGTCTTTTTGGGCACGCGGTAACCGTTGACGTAGATACCGTTGGTGGAGCCGAGATCGGCGAGCTCGTAGGTGCCATCGACGCGCCGGATGCCGGCATGTTTGCGTGACACCGCGGGATCGGCGAGGACGATCGAGTTGCCGGCGACCGAGCCGACGGTCGTCACATCGTCACGCAGCTCGATCGACTGTCCGGTGAGCGGACCGAGCACGAAGTCGAGGCGCGCCGAGGGCGCCCAGCCACAGAACATGCAGCGTGGCCACTCGGGGCGCATCGCCCGCCGGCAGTTGCCGCACATGGGCACGCGGGCCTGCTGCTGAGCCGCGCGGCCCGCGCGCGCGATCGCGAAGATCAGGAGCCCGAGGCCCAGGATCGACCCGACGATGACGACGACGAGGACCGGCGTTGACACTTCCGTCGGCGTCTCCCCTCACGTCCCCAGGATCGTCTTGAACTTGCAGACCGTCTTGCCGAACATGATCATGTCGTTGTCGACGAGCTCATGGCGCTGGATGCGGCGCTCGTTCGCGAACGTGCCGTTGGTCGAGCCGCCGTCCACGAGCGTGAACCCGGTCGGCGACATGACAATCTTGGCGTGATCGGTGCTCATGAAGCCATCGTTGAGCACGATGTGCGAGTTCGAGGTCGTGCCGATCCGGGTCTCGCCGTACTGCAGCTTGAAGGTCTGGAACTGCTTCTCGCCCGCGATGGGCACCACCCAGCCGACGACCGGCAAGCCGTCGCCGCTCGAGATGTTGACCATCATCGTCTTGTTGGCGTTGGCAGGTGCCGACGGCGGCGGCGGCGGCGCGCCAGCTGGCGCTGCCACCATCATCGGCGGCGGAGCTGGCGCCGGCTTCTTGCCGCTCGCGACCGCGATGATGATCCCGAGCAGCAGCACGCCGCCCGGGATGACGATCCACAGCCACCACTTGCCACCACCGGAGCTCTGGCCCCACTTGGGCGACAGCGTGAGCAACACCGGCGCGACGTCGCCGGCCTTGTTGGCGTTGGCGATCTCATCGTCGCCGCGCTTGAGCGTGAACTCGTGCTCCTTGTCGTCCCAGTTGAAGCCCTTCTTCACCTTGGTCTTGGGGTCGGTGACGGAGCCGGGGAAGATGAGCGTGTAGCGGCTGTTGAGCTCGGAGATCTTCGCGGTGATGTTGGTCGCGAGCGCGGCCTGATCCTTCACTCGGATCGACGGCGCGCCGAGGATGTTCATGCGGGTCTTGCTCGCGGTGATCGTCGTGGCGTCGTCCTGGATGAACTCCGAGCCGGCCTCGAGGTAGAACGCGTAGACCTCGACCTTGTCGTCGTCGAGCCGCTTCTTGAGCTTGGTGATGTCCGCGGGACTGCCGGCATCGAAGCCGTCGCTGATGATGAAGAGCGCCTTCCGGTTGGTGCCGATCTTCTTCAGGATGTCGGCTGCCATCGACAGGCCTTCCATCAGGTCGCGCGAGGTCTTGCCCTGCTGCGCGCTCTGCTCGCCCAGCTTCTCGGCGTTGAAGTTCTTGAGTTCGCCCTGGAACTTCGACTCGGCACCGGCGCTGTAGACGACGAGCGCGCCCTTCGAGCCCGGCGGGCCCGCGCGCGAGATCGTCGTCGGGATCTCATCGTCCTTGCCGCCCGGGGTCTCGAGCGCGCTCTTGATGATCTCGAACACGCCGGCCGACGCCTTCACGATGCGGCACGGCGGCGCCTTGGGATCGATCGGCGGATCGGTCGGCTGGCGCTGGCAGTTGTTGGCCACCCGGTACTTGTCGTTGCCGAAGTAGAACTCGTGGCCCTCGACGACGACGACGATGCCGAGCGTCTCCGAGCCCTTGTGGAACGGGATGGCCCGGTTGGGATTGGTGCCAGGCTGCTTGAAGTCGGCTTGCTTGAGAACCGTGGTCTGCCAGACGTCGGGGCCCGGCATGGTCTCCCCGACCATCTTCACCTTCACCGACGGCGCAGGATTTTTGTCCTTGCCGTTGGGCTCGGTCGGGATGACCTCCGCAGACCAAGTCTGCGCCGACGCGGTGCCGGCCAGCGCGGTCAGCGCGAGCGCGAGGGTCGCGAAGCGCAACCATGATCGGGTGCGAGCGGTGGCGGGCATGGTCACCATCCCTGGATCGAGTCCTCTCATAGACTCTTGAACTTGCACATGAACTGACCGAACTTGATGAAGTCGTTGTCGACGAGCTCCTGCTTGTCGACCCGCTTATCGTTGACGTAGGTGCCGTTGGTGGAGCCCATGTCCTTGAGGATCCACGAGCCCGCTTCGATCTTGATCTCGGCGTGGCGCGATGACATGAAGCTGTCCTGGAGGACCAGCGTGCAGGCGGGGTCCTTTCCGACCACGGTCTGCGAGCCGAGCGTGAACAGCTCGCCGCGCTGAGGCCCCTGCAGCGGCACGATCCAGCCGATCATCTGCAGACCCGAGAACGGGTTGGCCGTCGAGCCGCCGCTGTTGATGGCGATGGCCTGCGTCTTCATCGGCGCCTTGGGCGCGTTGGCAGCCGCTTGCTGTTGCGCTGCTTGCGCGCAGTGCGGACACGCATCCCAGGTCTTGTCGAGCTCCTGTTGGCACTGGCTGCAGAACTTTTTCTTGAAGATCCAAAAGCCGGTGGTGCGGATGGGTGGGGTGGGATTGATCGGCGCCGCAGCACCGGCTGCGCCGGGTGCCCCTGGCATTCCTTGCTGCATGAACCCTTGCGCTCCTTGCGCTTGCTGTTGTGCGCCGGCGGCGGCGGCTTGACCCTGACCTGCGAATTTCTGTGCGTCGCCCGCGTAGCCCTGCACGTTCTGCCCCAGCCCCTTCGCGCGCGACACGTCCATCTTCACCTGGCCCTTGACGCTCTTCGCGGAGGACCACTTGTTCCGGATCTCCCGAAACGGCTTGAGGATTGGACCGAAGATTTTCTCGTAGAACATGACGCGTGCGACTCCAAGCCGAAGGTGAGCCCCCGTATCGGCTCAAGGATTCTAACACCGGCTCAGCGAGCCGTGGGTCATTTGGGCTGATAGACCCAGATGTGGAACATGTTCACGTCGCGGCCGGCGGTGAGCGCGATCTGCTTGATCATGATGCTGGATTCGGTCACGTGCTCGGCCGCGATCATCGCGGGCCAGTTGCGCCAGCGGTGGACACGGTCGGTGCCGGTGCAGGCGACCACGCCGACCTGCTTGTTGTTGACCTGGATCTCGAGCTCGTAGTCGCCGTAGACGTAGTCCATACGGCGGAGCACGACGACCGGGCGGCCCGGCGTGACGTTGATCTTGAACTCGGCGAAGCCGCCGACGTGGGCGCGGCCGACGCCCTCGATCACCGTGCCGTCGGGGTACTTGAGCTTCTGGCGCGACCGGTAGGAGTCCTTGGCCTCCTTGATGTTGAACGAGTGCTTGGCCTCGGAGTCGTTGTCGAGAATCTTGATCTCGTCGACGAGGATCCAGGTGAGGCCCTCGAGGTCCATCGACTCCTTGGGGTAAGGCATGACCTTCACGCCCTCCCAGTCCTTCAGGTCGGCGACCTTGGGGGCGATCTCCTTGGGCTCTTCCTTTACGTCGACGAGGAGCTTCTCACCGGCGATGGCCGCCTGCGCGATCTCGTTCAACTTCGATTGGTACGAGACCATGTTGTTGAACGCGTCCATGTTGAACTTCCCCTCGGCGATGAGGCCGCGGAGGATCTCGACGTGGCGACGGAACTCGGAGAACTCCTTCTTTTGCGCGATCGCCGGGTGGTGGGCGTCGATGTCGAGGGCCATCTCGCCCTCGCTCTCGATGAGCAGGTAGAACAGGTCGAAGATGTTGCGCAGGTCGCACATGTTCGACGCGTCGATCATCAGCACCGTGTTGCAGCACTGGACGACGTTGTTGGCCGAGTGGATGCCGCGGCGGCTGTACTCGAGGCCAGCGCGGCGGATCTGCCAGAGCAGATTCTGCAGGCGTAGACGCTGGGCCGGCGGCATGAACGAGCCGGCCCGGCCCGCCTTGGGCACGAACCGCATGTCGATCTCGTTGGCGCGCGGGTCGGCGGCGTCACGGGCGTCGCGGATGCGGTTGGCGCCCTTCTCGAGGTAGATGCGGCACAGCTCGACCTCCCGACCGATGTCGGGCTCGGTCTGGCTCACCTCGATCTTGCAAGTCTCGAGGACGCGACGGTGGCCCTTGTACTCGAGGTTCTCCTTGTAGGCGATGAAGTCGGTCAGCTCCTCGTAGAAGCGGAGCACGACGTAGATCGTCTGGGGGAGCCGGAACTCTTCCGGGTTGATGTTCTTGATCGCGGCGTCGAACAGCATCATGTCGTGGCCGACGCCGTCGATCGCGAAGCCCGGCTGGACCTCGACCGACAGGTCGCCGCGCGCGCGTGCACCGACGCGCAAGTCACCGCCGTAGCCCATCGCCACGCCGGGCGAGTGGAACAAGCGGTTGTGCAGCATCCGCTTGTCGATGTGGTACTTTTCGGCTTCGTTCCAGTCCCTCTCGGTGGTCAGGAACCCCTTGAAGAAGTTGATGCGCTTGTAGCCGGTTTCTTTCTGGTCGCTCATGACGGGACTCCACTAGGGGCGGAAGTAGCGAGGGTCACGAAATTGGCTCGATGATCTCGTCGCCGATGCCGATACCGGAGCGGGCGCCAATCACCATGAACTCGCGCAGCTCGACGTCGCCTTCCTCCTCGAGGAAGCGCAGGTAGTAGTGCGTGTGGCTCGGTTTCTCGAGCTGCACGATCTGGTGGATGCGCATCACCAGCTCAGGGGTCACCTCGTCGAACTTGACGGGCACCGTGATGATGTAGCAGTGGGCCAGATTGACCGGCGGTAGGATCACCGAGTCGATACCGATGCGGGCCTCGCTGTCGACGCGGAAGCCCTTGAAGGGCCACACGTTCTCGTCGATGGTCGGCTCGTAGCCGGTGAACAGCTTGAGGAACAGCGCCAGCGCGCGCTTGGTGCCGCGGATGCGGTAGAGATCGACCGCGCGCTTGATGAGCGCGCGCTTGCGGGGCTCGGGCCAGTCGAGGTCGACGGTGAAAGCGGTCCACGACGCCAGCCAGGTGAGGAACTCCTCCGGCGTGCTGTGCGGATCGTAGTACTGGTGGTTGACCTCGATCTTCTGCTCGATGGTCCCGAACATGTGCTCGAAGATGAAGCACAGGTCGCGGATGACGTTGTGCCCGACCGCGTCGGACCGGCGGTACAGCGCGGGCAGGTGCTGCAGGTAGCCACGCCGGGCGATCCACAGCGTGACCTCGGTGCCCTCGTAGACCATCTGTCCGCGCGCCGGACGCTGATCGACGACGGTGTTGTGCTCCTCGTAGCCCTCGCGATACAGGACGATCAGCTTGTTGCCGAGGCCGGCATCCTCCATGAGGATGCGCGCCTTGTCGATGCCGAGGCCATTGACCTCGGGCACGCGGACGACTTTGCGATTCAGGAGCTCGTTTGCCATGGGGTGGTCCGACAGCCGTCAGCGGATGTCGTCGCGGACCTTCTCCGCGATGTGAACGTTGATGAGGAAGGGCAATTCGTCGTCGTCGATGCGCACGTGCTCGACGCCGACGTCCTTCTGCTCGTCGCGGATCTCGATCGAATCGACACCGTCGACACCGGGGATCTCTTCGATGTGGTGGACGAGGTCGCTCTTGAGGATGGGGCGGCCGAACTCCCAGCCCTTGCCGTCCTTGCCGCCCAGCAGCGGGTGCATGAAGCGGCGGATCTTGATCTCGATCTCGCGGCGCAGGCGGTCGGAGGTGCCGACGGTGCGGCGAAGCAGCGTGACCTTGATCGACAGGTCCTTGTAGCTCGGCTTGATGACGTTCACGACAGTGCCCACGAGGCGGCGATCGTCGAGGTAGCGCTTGATGTAGCGCAGGATCTCGTTGGACGGCACGAGCCGTTTGGTGAGGTCGTCGGTGCCGGCGCGGGTCTCGGCCTTGGGGATGAGCACCAGCGTGATCTGGCCGCGATTCGAGCGGTCAGCGACGCACTTGGCACGAGCCAGCGACGTCGAGGCGCGCAGCGCGAGCATCTCGAAGTCCTCGGCGGTGACGGCGCGATCGCGGCTCTTGATGGTGTAGGGGGCGCGGGTCTTGGCCTCCTCGACGCCCTCGCGATCCGAGCCACCCGAGGCGACCAGCGGATTGGTGACGGTGTCGATGTACGAGAGCGCGCGGACCAGCGAGCTCACCGCGCCGACGTTGACGTTGCCGGCGGCCCCGCCGCCGATGCGGTAGGTGCGCATGACGACGCCGTTGCGACCTTCGGGTGGGACCATGCCGCGTCGACCGTCACCGAAGCCGACCGTGCCGGTGAGGTAGTCGAGGGTGTAGTGGCGGCTGGTCGGCGTGGACTCGAAGAAGCTGTCGACCCGCTTCCAGTGGACCCAGACCTCGTTGTTGTCGGCGTTGTCGGGCTCGACGCGGCGGACCGCATCGGAGCCGAGATCCGCGATGTCGAGCTCCTTGGGCTGCTGCCGCTCGCGCACCTCGAGGCTCTCGCCCTCGAGCACCGGGCCGTGCAGCAGCTTGAAGGCCTGAAGCGGGGTGGCGTCGGAGTTGCCGAGGATCTCGTCGGTGACGGTCTGGTGGTGGAACGCTTCGGTCGCGTTGGACAGGACGCGGCGGATGCGCGGGAACTTGACGTAACCACCCATCTCGAGCCGCGCCCGCACCCAGTAGCGCTCCTCGGTGAACTTGAGCAGCTTCTGCATCCCGTCGGGTGCCATGAACTGCACGAAGCCCGAGCCGGTGAACGCGGTGGTGTCGTCGGTGACCGGCAACGGCTCCCAGGCCTTGCCGCCGTAGTACTCCCAGACCACGCGCTGCTCGGACTCCCACGCCATCTTCTTCATCGTCTCGTACTGCGTGAGCTCAGGGGTGAGGACGTCGGCCTCCTCGCTCGGCAGCGAGCCCAGGCCCAGCTCTTCCTCGGTCTGGAAGTAGAGGCCGATGAGATCGTTGGGCAGCTTGTCGGCGAAGCCGAGGTACAGCGACGGCGACTCGTCGGTCTTGGGCGTGAACGGCTGGAAGATCGTGTACTCGGTGCGCGCGACCTCGGTGACGTCGGCGAACGTGAAGTCGTTGTACGAGAGCGCGACCTTCACGTCGCGATAGTCCTCGCGATACTTGAACGTGATCGAGCGCAACGCGGGCGGCCGCAGCGGACGCTCGTCCTTGGTGATCCACTTGTCACCCTCGAGCGCGTACTCCGGCGGCATGCCGTAGTCGCCCTTCTCGATGCGGGTGCGGACCCAGCGGCGCGTCTCGCCGTTGATCTCGATGACCTCCATGTCCTTGGGACGACGGAAGCTGACGACGCCGCCCTGGGAGAGCGCGCGGGTGTCGTCGTGGTAGCCGTACTCGTCGCCGGCGCCGGGCAGGATGCCGCGCGGGCTCGAGCGCCCAAGGAACCGCCAGCGCTTGCCGTCCCAGAACTCCCACGACAGCACGAGCTGATCGGACGGGTTCGGCCGCGGGTACGTGCCCTGATCGGCGAGTTGCAGGTCGATCGAGATGTACGCATCGGCCGTCTGCACCAGATCGTCGCAGGCGAGGTAGAGCACGCAGTCGGCCTTGGGCTCCTTGCCGAAGGGGAACGTGTTCTTGCCGAGGTCGAGCGGGATGAACGCGCCGTTGTCGAGGTTGGCGAAGGCCTTCTCGGGCAGCATGCCCTCGCCGGCCACCTCGACGCGGGTGCGGACGGTGTCGATCTCGGTCTCGCCAGTGTCCTGCGGCACCTCGGCGAGGCGACCGCGGATCCACAGGCCCTCGATGTCGTGGACCGCGACCGGCACGAACGCCATCGGGCCGAAGAACGCGACCTCGCCGCGATCGACCTCGATCGGCGCCTGGGTCATGTCCTTCCAGCGCTCGCCGTTCCAGTACTCCCACTCCAGCATGCGCGCGAGGTCACGCCCGCCGCGCTCGGGGCAGCCGAGGTACACGCGGAGCAGCGCCGACTCGCCGACGCCGACGAAGCGCGGGTCAGACAGGTACAGGTAGCGGTCGATACGCTGGGCGCCGGCAAAGACCTCGAAGCCACCCTCGGCGGCCTGGTCGACGAAGCGGCTGTTGTCGGCGTAGGTGTCGTCGAAGTACGAAAAGCAGCGGTCGAGCGCGACCGAGGTGACGACGAGATCGTTGGCGGTCTCGAAGGTCACCGTCGAGTCGTCACCAGCTTGCGGCGTCGACACCTGGGTGCCGCGCGGCACGCGCTGCTTGGCCACGCCGTCGACGAGCTTGAACTGCAAGAGCGCCTTCGCCGCGCGCGGCGCGCGCAGCTTGATGCCGAGCAGGTTGAGGAAGGCGACGTAGTTCTTCTCGGGGACTTGATTCAGGCGGTAAATGAGCAGATCGGTCATCCACGCCGCGAGCTCGATGAGCGTGATGCCCGGATCGGCGGGGTTGTGATTCGTCCACTCCGGTGCGTACCGCGGGATGAGGCTCACCGCCTCGTCGACGATGTCTTTGAAGTTGCGGTCGTCGAGCTTGGGGCTTGGGATCATGGGGCGCGCTCGCTGGTGATCGCGGGAGGTGTCGAGCTCACGAGGCTTGTGCCTCGTCGGGCTTCCGCAGGTAGAACGGATAGACCAAATTCTTCACGTGGGTCTGGCCGATGATCTTGTACGTGATCTTGATGTCGAGCCGGTTGGGCTCGTCGTTGTTGGGCTGCGCTTTCACCGTCGCCTCCGAGAGGCGAGGCTCGTACTTGTAGAGCGCCTCCTCGCAGAAGTACTCGGCGCGAGCCGACGTCACGACGTTGTTCGGCTCGAACATCAGGTCGTGGATGCGACAGCCAAAGTCCGTGCGCTGCACGCGCTCGCCGGGCGCGGTCCCGAGGATGATGAAGATCGACTCGCGGACGTTCTCCTCCAGCGAAGACGACGAGATGCCGCCAGTCAGGTTGATGGCGACTGGAAAGCGCCACCCCTTGCCGAGAAACGAGCGGTCGTCGGACATCAGGCTCCCCTCGAAGTTAGAGACGTGACCGGGCCGCAGCCAGGTTCCGTCGATGATGCGTCGTACACGGTCAGCAGGCGAAGCCCCCTCGGCTCGCCGGTCGCCGCTCTACTATTCGAATCGTCCTTGCAGAAACTTCCGGCACTTGTTGCAGGAAATCTTCGTCGTGAAGTCGACCTGCTCGACCAGCAACGGTCGATTGCCGCAGTACGGGCAAATGAGATCACCCGACCGTCCGGCCATGATGCTGTCGAGCACGTCCTGCCAAACGATCAGTGCTTCCTCGTCCACCGCGGGTCCTTTCGCGAGCGAAAACACAGTTTCGATCGCGACCACATCCTATGGAAGCCGACCGAGGTGGGTCAACGCATGCGCCTGCCTTTCGAGGACGGAACCAAGCGGAAGCACTCGGTCGGAGGTCTGCCGCTTCCTGCGCTTGCATTTCCGACGACCCCGGCGCGCGGACCCAGCACTGACGCGCTGCGTCGCCGCCGCGCAAGGTCACCTTGGCGTCGCGTCGCGTCGCGTCGCGCTGGCGTCGGCGTTGCGTCGCGCTGGCGTCGGCGTTGCGCCGCTTACCGCCGCGCAGCGCCGCGCCGGGAGCGCGCGCTCAGGGCTTCTTGAGGGCGTCGGTGGCGTCGACCGTGGCGTCGACGGACGCGCGACTGTCGCCGCCCGGTTGCACGTCGGCGACCTTGTCGACGCCGGCGGCGGATTGCCCGCGCGACTCGGCGCTGCTGGCAGCGCCCGCCGTGCTGGTACCGGGCGCGCTCGCGACCCTCGAGCTCGCAGCGCTGACGTCGCCGCTCGCTGCGGCACCGACACTACCCCCACCAGCCGCACCGCTCACGTCACCAGCGGCCGCGGACTGCGCTCTCGCTCCTCCGACGCTGCTCGCGCTGACGCCCGACCCCACGCCCGCCGCTTGCGAGCCGGCGGCCGACGCAGCGCCGCCGCCAGCGCTCGCCGCGCCCGTGACCGCTCCGCCGCCGGCGCGGCTCGACGCTGCGGCCGAGGCGCTACCGGCGCTCGGAACACTGGGGACATCGGGTCCGTCGGCCGAAACCGAGCCGCCGGCGCTGCCCGCGCCACTGGCGCTGGCCTGCGCTCCCACCGACGCGCCACCCGCCTGGACAGATCCCCCGGCGCTGGCGCCAACCTTTTGACCGACCGCGCTCGCCGCGCCCTTGGCGTCGCCCGAGGCTGCCGCGCCCGCCGCGCCGCCACCAGCCGCGCCCGAGACATCGCCGCTCGCCGCCGCGCCACCCTTGGCACCGCCGACCGCGCTCGCCGCGCCCTTGGCGTCGCCCGAGGCTGCCGCGCCCGCCGTACCGCCGCCAGCCGCGCCCGAGACGTCGCCGCTCGCCGCCGCGCCGCCCTGTGCACCGCCAGCCGCGCTCGCCGCGCCCTTGGCGTCGCCCGAGGCTGCCGCGCCCGCCGCGCCGCCGCCAGCCGCGCCCGACGCATTCCCGCTCGCCGCCGCGCCGCCCTGTGCACCGCCAGCC
>Ga0209591_10000633_pt1 | contig 44980 bp, 46 predicted proteins | sample MAT01_FD_187207 | JGI IMG/M metagenome (GOLD analysis project Ga0209591, IMG submission 187207) | Freshwater microbial communities from Lake Fryxell liftoff mats and glacier meltwater in Antarctica - MAT-01 (SPAdes) (version 2) | ecosystem: Environmental > Aquatic > Freshwater > Ice > Liftoff...
TAACCTTAAGGTTTTGCCGCCCACTAGCACAGCATCTACTTGCGATCGCAGACGGTGCATTACTTTTCGATCCATTCTCGATCCCAAGCCTGTCATTTTCCCATGATTAGTTGTAGCTTTGCCATCAACGCTAGATACCATATTAAAAATGATGTGGGGACGGGTATAAGTTTTCCCTTGGCAATCAAATTTTATCCCTTCCTTAGGAAATGCCAACTCTTCAAAGCTATAAATATCAGAAGGTATCGGTTGTAAATTGGAAATCATGTTTTCGATAAACTTACCTCAAATTATCTTTGCAAATTATGTTCTATATAACGTCTGAATTGATCTGCGGAAGATAATTTTTCCATACAACCTGTAGGTAAGATTTATAGTCGCTATTGCTTTGAAATCCCGTACTTTTGTTGCATTTCTTGGACAAAATCCCCAATGGGACGAGTTTGCCTAGAGTTTAGTTCAAAGCCTTGACCAATTCCCTTGATTGTCTCCATCTGATCTATAAACTGGCGCAGTTTAGTGGGATCAATTTTGTTAGGATCAACAAAGGTGACAAGAACTTGGGAGCGATCGCTAGCATCTTGTGGTAGCTCGGAAAGCTGAATTTGCCCATCCTAATAAATGCCTCTGATGGCTTTAAACGTAGGGTGCAGTTAGGTTTGTATGTCCATAAATTTTAACAACTATCTGCAAAAGTCTGGGTCTGAAATTCCCTCACATTCCCATACTTTACGCCAAGGTAAATCTCGGCGTGAGGTTCCCCGTGCTGGTTTTTATTTTTCTTAGTACTTAGGAACAGAGCTATCGATCTCTTCACTCCAAGCATTAATCCCACCTTTGACATTAATCCCATCAATGCCTGCTTGTTTGAGGATACCCAATGCCTTAAGCGATCGCCCGCCCATTTTACAATGCACCACTAACTTGCGATCGCCCATCAAAGCCCTAACCTGATCAACCCCATTCCCATTTTCAATATCTGGTAAAGGAATTAAAGTTGTATTCGGAATTTTACCAATTTCCCATTCACTAGGATTCCGCACATCCACAATTACATAGTCAGGATTATTAATTAATTCTTTAAGTTCAGATACTGTAATTTCAGGGATTTGATTTTGATCTTGTGATTCCATGGCTTTAGCTTGGGGGATTCCGCAAAATTGTTGATAGTCTATGAGTTCGGTAATTACGGGACGCACAGGATTAGGGCGAAGCTTTAACTCACGAAAGCTCATTTTGAGAGCATCAAATAATAAAAGCCGTCCGCTTAGGGTTGTGCCTTTACCTAAAATAATTTTGATGGTTTCTGTCGCTTGAATTACACCAATAATGCCCGGCAGAATTCCTAAAACCCCACCCTCAGCACAGGAAGGAACTAAACCTGGAGGTGGAGGCTCTGGATACAAATCACGGTAATTGGGAGCGGTAGCATCGGCATCATAAATCCAGTCGCGATCGCTATCTCTAGCGGTTTTCTTTTGCTCAGAAGATAATTTATCCCAATCCTCTGGACGTTGCCAACCACCTCGATAGTTAAATACCGTCGCCTGCCCCTCAAATCGATAGATAGAGCCGTAAACATTGGGCTTATTCAACAAAACACAGGCATCATTCACCAAATATCTTGTCGGGAAATTATCCGTACCATCCACCACAATGTCATAGGGAGCCATAATCTCTAGGGCATTTTCCGAGCTGACCATCGTCTCATAGAGATCAACTTGACAGTGAGGATTAATCTCATGGATGCGATTTTTAGCGGATTCAATTTTGGGCTTGCCAATCCAAGAAGTGCCATGAATAACTTGACGTTGGAGGTTGGAGGCATCAACTATATCAAAATCGACAATGCCAATCCGTCCCACCCCTGCGGCTGCCAAATACATTAACAACGGCGCACCCAAGCCACCAGTACCAATACAAAGAACGCTGGCAGCCTTAAGTCTTTTCTGCCCTTCTACTCCAACTTCAGGCAAAATTAGGTGGCGAGAATAACGTTCATACTCCTGTTGATTGAGTTGAATAGTTTTTAAATCTGGATCAAGCATGGTTTATTTATGTGTAACCTAAGATTGCATTTTAACCCATCGTTTTTAGTTATCGCCTTTTGCTTAAAATATCTCTACGTGAACTTTTAGATCTGACCTAAAGTGGTAGTGATGATTTAACCTTAGTAGCGATCGCCTTAGCAATATTAACTAAAGCCACTGCCGAAGCTGATTCTGGATGATCCAAAACAATAGGAATGCCGCGATCGCCACCTTTGCGTAGGTCAATTTCGAGGGGGATACAACCCAATAAAGTTACTCCCAACTCTGTAGCAGTTTTAGAGCCACCACCCGATCCAAAAATATCGTATTGGAGATCTGGGCGATCGGGAGGAATAAAATAGCTCATATTTTCCACAATTCCCAAGACAGACACGCCCATTTGTTCAAACATCTTTAAACCTTTACGAGCATCCAAAAGCGATACCGTTTGCGGTGTAGTCACAATTACAGCACCCGCTAAAGGTACAGACTGAATTAAAGTTAACTGGGCATCCCCCGTACCAGGAGGCATATCCACAATTAAATAATCTAATTCTCCCCAATTTGCTTGGTATAAAAATTGTTTGATCACACCATTCAACATAGGACCACGCCACACAATCGGTTGATCTTTCTCAACTAAAAAAGCCATGGAGATCATTTTGACCCCATGATTAAAAGCAGGTTGTACTATATCTTTACCCGATGCATCTTTAATGACTTCCATTCTTGCCGAGTCCATCCCAAGCATTAACGGCACATTAGGACCATAAATATCCGCATCTAAAATCCCTACTTTAGCTCCCATTTCCGCTAAAGCTACTGCCACATTCACAGATACGCTAGTCTTGCCTACGCCTCCTTTACCACTGGAGATTGCCACAATATGCTTAACCCCCAAAACTGGAGCTAGGGAAGACGTAGGACTAGGTGGTGGTGGCGTGGGCATATCAACTTTGACCCATACATCACTAACTTCCCCCAAAGACTTCACAATACTTTTGCATTGATCGATCAATGTTTGCCTAGCAGCAGGAGTAGTATTACCATTAAGGGCGAGGGTAAAACCCACAATCCCAGAGGATTTGATAGTGACATCTCGAATCATCTTAAGTTCAACTAAACTTTTCTGTGATTCTGGGTCTTGAACTGGAGTAAGAGCTTTGAGAATTAGGGCAGAATCGGGTAAAGTCATTTAATTTATTTAATAATTTAGGGTTTAATGCTTTATATAAAATCAGGCTTTTCAAAAACAGCCTGAAAGCTTAATGAGTATCGCTTAACAGTGATTTTGATCTCAATTTTTAGAGAATAATATCTTCTATACCTTGAGGAATATTACCTATTATTTAAGGTAGAATTACTTTCTAATTATGAAAATACTAATGAGTTAAGTATTTTTGTGTCAATGTATAAAATTTATTCGCAACTCTCAATGGGGTATGTATTATCGTTACTCAATGATAATAAAATATTTCGTGTGTCATGGCACAGCTACACAAAAAATTATTAACTTATTTGGAGTTTAAGCATGAATCCTGAAGTTAGGGTAATGCAACCGTCTGGACGTTTAGATGTTACTAATGTCAACCAATTTCGCCGTGAAGTTACTGATATAGCTTTATTAAAACCTAAATTTTTGTTAATTGACCTTAAGGGTATTAGTTTTATGGATAGTTCAGGACTAGGAGCTTTAGTCGCTGCTCTAAAAACTATTCGCACCGCAGGCGGAGAACTTGCCCTTTGTTCCCCTTCCGATCAAGTCCAAATGTTATTTGATTTAACAAATATGGGAACTATATTCAAGGTTTACCCAAGCCGTGAAGAGTTTGCATTTCGAGTAGGCATTAAGCTCAAGAACTAGTCAAATACTGCTTGTAATAAGGAAAAATCATCTTCAAATTGATCTCCATATTTAGCGATCGCTATAGCATGAGACACAATCTGATCAAGTTTTAAATCACCTGTTAATGTCTTGAGAAGTTCCAGAAAATCATCAAATGTTCTAACTTTGTTATCTTTTTGCGTCATCTCATAGACCCCGTCACTAAAAATATAGAGTTCACTCTGCGGTTCTACGGAGCAAGAGGCATTTTGATAGATTGCCTCAGGGATAATTCCTATGGGTAATCCAGATGTTTTTAAGCATCGTGGCTGATCTGGTCTTGAGGGTGATATTAAAATGGCTGGGGGATGACCAGCACTAGAGTAGGTGAGTTTTTGAGTATTTTTATTGTAGACTCCATACCAAATCGTAAAGTATAGATCGTTATACTTAGACATCTGAAAATATTCATTTAAGGTCTTTAATACTTGGCTAGGATCGGTAAGATCAACAATCTCATTAACATTCTTACTCTGCAAGCCTTTAGTTCTTAGTAGATTTATGACAGATACCGATAGGAGTGCTGCACCTACACCATGACCAGATACATCTAGTAAGTAAATCACCAAATGATCTTGATCAACCCAGTAAAAATCAAAGCTATCACCACCCAATTGAGTAGAAGGCTGAAAATAGGAATTGATATTTACTTTTCCGTTTAAGGTTTTTGGTAAAAGCGATCGCACATATTCCGCAGCTTGAGCTTGATCTGCTTCTAATCTTAATTTTTGAAACTCTAGATCTTTATTGGCTTGGTGTAGTCTTAGCCCAGCTCTGACTCTAGCCTTAAATTCATCTTTGCGAATCGGTTTAGGTAAAAAATCATCAGCACCATTCTCTAGCCCTTTGACTATATCTTCTACTCCATCACGAGAGGTAAGAAGGATAAAATAGGTATTAGCAAGGCTAGATATACTTTTAACATTTCTACATACTTCTAACCCATCCATTAATGGCATCATCCAATCACAAATAATTAAGGAAGGATTGAGTTCTTGCGCTTTGTCTAGTCCGATTTTACCATTACTTGCCACTTCAACTTTATAGCCCTCACTGCTTAGTGCTTTTGCTAAGATTAAGCGGGTTGTAGGATCGTCATCAATTATTAGAATCTGAGCCATGGGAAGTATCCGACTATGTTTGATATTTTTAGCTTAATGGTAGTAGGGAAAATCTTATAATAATAGTGATGTAATTAGCTAATTCCTAACTTTAATTGACTGTAAATGAATTTGCAACTCGGTAGAATGTATCCTTGAGCTTTAACCAACGACTTTCAAGGGTTGAAATGCTAAGGGTATAAAAGCTGCCATCATTAGCAGTCACACTAACTAGATCATGCCTAGATTCACTGGCTTTATTAGCAGGGCTAGAGATCTTATATTCCAATAAATAGTAGGGCTTGCCATTATTTTCATAGGCTTCTGCACTAACTAGAGTAGCATTAGGAGAGGCAATTACCTTTTCTTGAATCCGCAGTCCAATATCATTAGCAGTACCGATCTCTTCAAGAGTTTTAACACTTTTAAGCTTACCAATTACTACTGATACATTTTCAGATGGTTCAACAATGTCATGAAATACTATATCTGGTCCATTCTTGATGTTTTTTTGTAACCAACCACTGGGATGCAGAAAGCTATATCCATCTCTGCTATCAACAAAGGGGGCTAGTCCACTTGTGCGAGGAGTAACACAACCACTAAGCGAAAGACTGCACATCACGAGTAGGATAGCAAGAGCACGTTTGAACATGAATTTATTAAGCATTATTTAATATTTTAAGCATATCGCATAGTGCCGTCGATAGAGATATTACACTTGATTACAAGTATGTATTGTGACTTCTTCAAATATGTTAGATTTCTGTCTACGAGTTTTTGGTAAGTAAGGGATAAGTTCTAATAATCCTAAATTTTGATAATCTAAATTTTGATAATAATGAGGCAAAATACTTTGGTTAATACTATTTCGGCTAACTTCTTAACCCAAAATGAGCATCTTGGTAATGAGTTAAGTGAGTATGTGGCTCATTTACAGGTTCATATGGCTTTGCAATCTCGTAATCTTGTGCCTTATTTGGCAGGCGATCGCCAAGATAGTCGTAGCCAATTACTACAAGAAACTCAAATAGATTTTGAAAAGATTGTATCTCGGCAATAAGTTAAGTCTAAATTTTGACTAAATTTTGAAAATGTAAGCTTACATCTTAAAAAAGTTTATAGATATTAAGTGATAAATACTAGTACTCATGGCTCCTTAACCCGAATGGTTATCTCGATTTGGCAAGATAGCTTAACTATTTTGTGGGGAGATTGGCTAGATTTAAGAGTTAGGGTTTATCAAGTTATTGCGAGTGGGCTAATATCTCCATTAATTTATATTTTGGCGTTTGGCTTAGGTTTAGGTAGCTCCATGCGAGGAAATACAGCATTTGGAGGAGATTACTTAGCTTTTATCTTGCCGGGGATGGTGGCTTTATCATCTATGACAATTAGCTTTGGTGGCACGACCTTTTCTATTTGCGGCGATCGCCTGTATAGCAAAACCTTTGAAGAGATGCTAATGATGCCGATTCACCCTTTGGCTATGCATTTAGGTAAAATGTTGGCGGGTGTGATTCGGGGATTAATGACTGCTGCTTCTGTGATTGTTGTGGCAATTTTAGTTACAGGTAATTGGCGGTTTTTACATCCAGAGTTTTTATTGCTTTTAATCCTGAACTGTATGGTATTTGCAGGGTTAGGGGTAATTGTAGGTTTGACTGTTCAATCTTTGGAAGCAGTTGGTTTATATAATAACTTTATAATTGTGCCGATGTCTTTTTTGGGGGCTACCTTTTTTGATCCAAGCCCCTTACCAAATTTGGCAAAAGTTATTATCTATGCTTTACCTCTTACCCATGCGGCTGTAGGAATGCGGGCTGTGGTTAATGGTGATAGCTCTAGTTGGTATGGATGGTTTATACTGATATTCTTGGCGATCGCTCTATCGGGAGTTGGCGCATATCGTTTTTCCCATCAGCAAGATTAAACAAGTAAAATAGACAATCTAAGGTAAAGTGTTTTGGTATTAAATTGGGATTAAATTTATTGGCTAGATCAATGCCTGAGTTTTTAGTTTTAGGCTTACCTGTCCATATCTCTGATAATTATCTAAATTGTGTTCAGGAAAAAATACAAAGGAGAGAAGGTACGCACATTGTCACAATTAATTCGGAAATGGCGATGCAAGCCCAGAATAATGCCGAGTTAGCCTCTGTAATCAGGGCATCAGAATTAGTGATTCCCGACGGTTCGGGTGTGGTTTTATTTTTGCGATCGCAAGGAATTATAGTTAATCGTTGTCCAGGCATTGAGTTAGCTGAAGCTGTGGTCAAGTTTGCCTCAGAAGCGGGGCATCAGGTTTTTTTGATTGGCGGTGCACCCGAAATCCCAAAAACGGTAGCGTCTAAATGGGGAGAAAAATTTCCTAACCTAGAAGTGGTAGGGATTTGGGATGGTTATTTTAATCCAGAACAAGAGCAAAAGCTATGCCAAGAACTACAGTCTAGCCAGCCCCAGATCATTCTAGTTGGACTCGGTGTGCCTAGGCAGGAGTTTTGGATTCGTGATCATCGCTACCTATGTCCAGAGGCAATCTGGATTGGTGTTGGTGGAAGTTTTGATATTTGGTCGGGACTAAAAAACCGTGCGCCCAGATGGTTAAGAGATCATCATTTGGAATGGGTTTATAGATTATATAAAGAACCATGGCGAGCCAGACGAATGTTAGCTTTACCCCATTTTGTCCTAGCCGTGACATGGCAAGTAATTAGTAAATTAATAGGGAGAGGGGATGCTAAAACTTCCGTTTAATTTCTTATCTCAAGCTGAGCAAATTCCAGCATCTCCAGAATCCGTTGATAGTTCAACCATAGTTAAATTAACTAATGTCAAAAAAGTCTATGCCAATGGGGTAATTGGTCTAAATGGTATTAATTTTGAGTTAGTAAAGGGGGATTTTTTATTTATTATCGGGCGATCGGGTTCGGGCAAATCTAGTTTATTAAAACTACTCTATGGTGCCGAACAGGCAACCTATGGTGACGTAGTCGTAAATGGTGTCAAAATTAATAACTTAAAAGGTAATGCGCTTGCTATGCTGCGTCGGCAAATTGGCGTGGTATTTCAAGACTATAAACTGATTCCACGCCGCACTGTTGCGGAAAATGTCGGTTTTGTCTTAATGGCGCAGGGATTACCTAAGCGTGAAATTGATCGAAGGCTTTTACCCGCCCTAAAAACCGTTGATTTATTGGATAAAGCTGATTGCTTTCCCGAAGAGTTATCTGGAGGTGAGCAACAAAGAACAAGTATTGCCCGAGCGATCGTGAATATGCCCACACTACTTTTGGCAGACGAACCGACAGGTAATCTAGATCGAGAGAATGCTTGGCAAGTAATAAAAATTTTTAAGAAGCTTAATGCGGCTGGAGTTACTATTCTAGTTACAACCCACGACGAACAGATGGTAAAAACCGCCAACCATGCCGTTGCTCAACTAAAAAACGGATATTTTTGTAGAATTAAAACAATTTAAGAGATCGATAGATAGAGTTATTACAGCAGTTTTCGATTAAATTCAATCCAAACAAAAAGTGACGTAGAGTCAAGATCTGTTATCAGTTTTAGGATTATCGTACTTGCGTATCCCTATTTACTGTTTAGATATTACCAATTAGCAACAAAAGTCTCAATTTCTAATAGAAGAACTTTGAGTTGGTCAATTTTCTCTAGCACTCCCTCTGAGGAAAATTTTAGAGATTGCTGCTCTAAATCATAGGCTAAGGTTTGCATGGACTGCGCCCCAACATTTCCACTAGAACCCTTTAGGTGATGAGCTTCTCTTTCTAGAGCCTTATAGTCTTGTCCCTCTAGCGCTACTAGTGCTGCATCTATATGGAGCTTAGCATCTTCAATAAATAAATTTAGCAACTCTAGCTCAAAATCCTGATCATCATCGGAAATTTGATTAAGATACTGCAAATTAATAGGGGGAATAGTACTCACAATATTTTGTTGCTAAATCGCTTTGCTTTTGTCTTGATCTTTCAAAATATTACTACAATCCAGAGCTTAAAAATTCTAATAAAGCTGCACCCATGGCTTGACAGCCCACTTGTTGACACCCTACAGCCATAATATCGCCTGTGCGCTTACCTGAATCGAGTAATTGCATCACCGCAGTTTCAATATAATCTGCTGCTGCCGCTTCATTTAAACCATAGCGTAACATCATTGCTGCACTCAAGACCTGTGCTAGCGGGTTTGCTAGATCTTTGCCTGCGATATCTGGAGCCGAGCCATGTACTGGTTCAAACACGCCTGGAGTATTAGGCTCACCCAGACTAGCCGAAGGTAGCATCCCAATACTCCCTGTAAGCATGGCAGCAGCGTCTGAAAGAATATCACCAAAAAGATTTCCTGTAACGATGACATCAAATTGCTTGGGATATCTTAGCAACTGCATAGCAGCATTATCAACATACATATGGGAAAGCTTCACATTTGGGTAATCGGCAGCTAAATTGGTTACACGTTCACGCCACAGTTGAGACACTTCTAAAACATTTGCCTTATCTACAGAGCATAAAATCCCCTGACGCTTCATAGCTGCTGTATATGCAACTTTGGCAATTCGATCTATTTCAGGCTCAGTGTATGCCATGGTATTTACACCCCGACGCATCCCATGTTCATCGGTAAAGATGCCCTTGGGCTTGCCAAAGTAGATGCCACCTGTGAGTTCTCGCACTACTAAAATATCTACGCCTTCCACAATTTCTTTCTTCAGAGAAGAAGCATCAATTAACTGCGGTAATACTTTGGCAGGGCGGAGGTTGGCAAATAGTCCTAAGCCTGCTCTTAAACCTAATAATGCTTGCTCAGGGCGTAACTCTGAAGGTAAAGTGTCCCATTTATGCCCACCTACGGCGGCTAGAAGTATCGCATCACTCTGCTGACAGACTGTAAGTGTTTCTGAGGGTAAGGGCTGTCCAGTGGCATCGATCGCCGCACCACCGACTAAAGCTGCTTCAAACTGAAAACTTAGATCAAATTTTGGGGCGATCGCTTCTAAAACTGCAACAGCAACTTGGATTATCTCTCCCCCAATCCCATCACCAGGGAGCAGAGTAATTTTATAGTTCTTAGACATTATTCGATTCGTAGGGATTTAACTCAAAGGTGTAGGTTTCAATTACGGGATTTGCTAGCAAGCGATCGCAGGCTAAATCAACTTGATCCTTAGCATTTTGTTGATCTTTAGCATCAAAAATCATTTCAACATATTTACCAATCCGCACAGATTCGACCTGATGCTCCATTTGGGCAAGAGCAGACTTAACGGCAGTGCCAGCGGGATCGAGAACTGAGGGACGGAGGGTGACAAATATCTTGGCTTTAAATTTCTGCATTAATAGTAGTTAATCTAATAGTTAATCTTAGGTTTTTAGTCTTACTGACTAATGCTACCTGCTTTACTTTGCACTTGATTATCTCTAAAGATTACCGAAGCTTCACCTTTATCAGTTTTATAGCCGTATCGGGTTACAGTGCCGAGGATGGGGACACTTACAGTCTCAACGGATGTAGGCTCGCCCAGAATTTTCTTTACCTCTTCCACTGTCATCCCATTGGTGATTTTATCAAAACTGGCACGACTCAAACTACCACTACAGGCAATTAAGGTGAGTGAGATTACGGCTAAGATTGCCCCAAATTTAATTGTTTGTGCGATCTGATTAATTTTCATAGGTAAGAACTATAAATTGAAATCCAAATTAGAACAAAGCCCTGAATTAAAGTTTAAGGTATTTGGGCAGTATTTATCTATAACTTGTGTACTTCTGTGTGAAGGGATTTTGCAAAATATTCCTAACTGAATTATTAGATCGTTTTTAAATATGTAGAGAAATTCAGTGATAAGATGATATCCTAGTTTACCGAAATAGATGCGGGTGTAGTTTAGTGGTAAAACTCCAGCCTTCCAAGCTGATCTTGAGGGTTCGATTCCCTCCACCCGCTTAATTCATGTCATTTTTAGCTGAACAGTTTTAAACAATTTCCTAATCGTAAATAACTGTAATTTGATGTAGGATAGAGCGGTCTTAATTAATCACTCTAGAAAAAGTACTAGCCAAATGTACGGATAGCCACACATTTTCTTCTCCACATTGGGCTAAATTTAGAATAGTTTCTCAAATATGCAACCAATTTACTTAACTTAAGCGACTGAGCAATCCCCTATGGCGCGTGACTATTATGAAATCCTTGGAATCTCTCGTGATGCAGATCAGGAGGAAATCAAACAAGCTTACCGACGTTTGGCGCGGAAATATCATCCCGATGTAAATAAAGAAGATGGTGCGGCTGAGCGGTTTAAAGAAATTAACCAAGCTAATGAAGTTTTATCAGAACCAGAGAAACGGTCTCGCTACGATCGCTTTGGGGAGACAGGTGGCTCGGCGGCTGGGTACCAAGATGTTGGCGATATGGGCGGATTTGCTGATATCTTTGAAAGCTTTTTTGGTGGTTTTAGTGGGAGTGGGGCGCAACAAACTAGAAGGCGATCGGGACCTGTGCGGGGTGATGATCTAAGGTTTGATCAAAAGCTAGAATTTCGTGAAGCGATTTTTGGAGGTGAGAAGCAAATTCGGATCTCTCATCTTGAAACTTGTAATACCTGTGCTGGATCGGGAGCAAAACCTGGGACTAAACCAAAAACTTGTACGACCTGTGCTGGTTCTGGGCAAGTGCGCCGTGCTACTCGTACGCCCTTTGGTAGTTTTACCCAAGTTGGTACCTGTCCTACCTGTAATGGTACAGGGCAGATGATTGAAGAAAAGTGTGATACCTGTGGTGGCAATGGGCTAAATCAAGTAACTAAGAAGTTAAAGATTACGGTACCGCCTGGTGTTGATAGTGGTACTCGTTTACGGGTTACAGGGGAAGGAGATGCGGGTCAAAAAGGTGGACCTTCTGGGGATTTATATGTTTATCTCTTTGTGCAAACCGATCAAGAGTTTGAACGAGAAGGCATAAATATTACGTCACAGATTAAAATTAGCTATCTCCAAGCGATTTTAGGTGACAAGATTAATGTGAATACGGTAGATGGGAAGAAACCTTTAACTATTCCTACGGGGACTCAATCTGAAACTGTGCTTACCCTTGAAGGGCTGGGCGTGCCTAAATTGGGGAATCCTGTGGCTAGAGGTGATCATTTAATCACTATTAAAATTGATATCCCTACTAAAATTAGTGGAGAGGATCGTGAAGTGTTGGAAAAAATGCTAGACAAACTTAAGGGTAATGCTGGGAAGGGTGGACTAGAGGGGTTTTTAGGGGGGATTTTTAATCGATGAGTATGCCTCTTAATTCTGAATTTCCTAATGCTCAATCTTTAGATTTACGCGGAGTTCCCTGTCCTTTAAGTTTCGTGAAGGCAAAGTTGCGTTTAGAAAGATTGAAGTCGGGCGAGATCTTGGAATTATGGCTCGATCAAGGTGAGCCAGTTGAGCAGGTTCCCAATAGTTTGAAGATAGATGGTCACAAAATCTTGAGCTTAACGGAGCATGATCATAAATTCTTTACTCTAGTGGTAGAGAAGGTGTGATTACTGGCACAGTGCTGTCATTACAGGCAAATTATTATCGTGTGGGTTTAGATTTAGCGATCGCTCCTGATGAAACTTATCCATGTTCAGAATTATTATGCATTCGGCGGGCAAGGCTGAAAAAAACTGGGCAGATGGTCTATGTGGGCGATCGCATTGAAGTTGAAGAACCAGATTGGCAAGGGGCAAGGGGGGCAATATCAGGAATTTTGCCTAGACGGAATTTACTGGAACGTCCTATGGTGGCAAATGTGGATCGGGTGGTTTTAGCTTTTGCCTTAGCGGAACCGCAGATTGACCCCTATCAACTTAGTCGGTTTTTAGTTAATTTAGAATCCCAAGATTTAGAGGTTTTACTATGCATGACAAAACGGGATTTAGTAACTTCAGAATTTTGGCATAGTTGGAGCGATCGCCTCAAAAGTTGGGGCTATAACCCTTTAGCAATCAGTGTCAATACAGGTGAAGGCTTACCAGAATTACGAGAATGCTTAAGTGCAGGTGTAACTGTGGTGACGGGACAATCGGGGGTGGGGAAATCTAGTTTAATTAATTATTTAATTCCTGATTTAAATATTCGTGTCCATGGGGTTTCAGCCAAATTAGGTACGGGACGGCATACGACTCGGCATGTGGAATTATTTGCCATTGGCGATCATGGACTTTTGGCGGATACCCCTGGATTTACTCAACCTACGCTGAATTGTGATCCTATCGATTTAATTGATTGCTTTCCTGAAGTGCAAGATTTTAAGCATTCTTGTCAGTTTCGAGATTGCTTGCATTTAAATGAACCAGACTGTGGCATTCGTGGCGATTGGGAACGCTATGGGCATTATTGTTTATTTTTACAGGAAGCTTTTGCCTATAAAACTGCCCAAGAAGCGATCGCTACTGCGGACAAAACCCTAAAATCTAAGTCTGGTCATGGTGGCACAACTAAAGAAGAACCTCGACTAGTGACTAAATCCCATCGCAGGCGATCGCGTCGTTCTAACCACCAACAGCTAGATGGCTCTTATCAAGAAGATTTAGATAATTAAAATTTACTTCTTTCTACCTTTGCTACGGCTGAGGGTGGCATCGACCAACTCTAGTTCTGAAGGGCGAAACGAAACAATTTTATCCCAATTGCCACCACCGAAAATAACAGCGACTCTACCATCACTGACTCTTTGTACCTGTCCTTCAAATCCATAATAGGTATCTGCAATATTAGAGACTCTTACGGCAGATCCAGGAAATATAATTTCGCTCATATTTTGGTGATTATTCTTAGATATTGACTGTAGCTTAGCAAATATTGGTTAATTGAGTAGTATCTTTAGTTTATTAATTTAGAATATTTTTGTAATTTACCTTATTCCAGAACTTTAATCGCCATTATGGCAAATATAGCCGCAGCGATCGCCTTGAGTAACTTAGTAGGGATGATTTCTGCTATGCGATCGCCCAAAAGCACCCCAATTAAACTAGATAACAATAAAGCTGCCGCCGAACCCAAAAATACATAGCGCAAAGCCTTGGAATTACTGCTAATACTGAGAGTTGCCAATTGGCTTTTATCGCCCAACTCTGATAAAAATACTGTGCCGAAGGTCAAGAAAAATAACTGCCAATCCATAACTAAAACTATATAAGACTAAGGTAAGAAATTAGGGTCGAGAATTTCTTCAAGGGCAAAGGGGCAAATCTCTGGGAAAGTGGTGATCGCTAATTGGGTTTCAGTTTTTGCATCTTGTCTAGCATCTTGATAGCACTCTGTTAATACTTCCGTAAAATGCCTTCTCAAACTAGGGCTATGCTTAAAAGCTCGCAAAATCCGCCGCCGATGTTCCACTATTGAGCTACGCCAACTATCACTACGTTTTTGGGGTTGATACTTGTATTTAAGCAAGTGCATAAGTAGGATCGCCAGATTACTCTCTAAGGATACCTTTTCACTTTTCCCCATAGACTCTAGTTCAACGACTAAATACTCTAAATCAACTTGATCAAAATTGCGATCGCTTAAATGTCCAACAGTTGTCTCCAACCATTGTTGATAATCTAATTCATAAAGTGAATTCAATAGATTTGCAATCATTTTGCTACCATCCCATAACTACTAAGTAGGTAATCCAAAGAAAAGTTAATACCTTTATTTACATAGAGTACTAAAAACCAAAACGGGGCTTTGCCCTGCGACCCTTATTTATTATCAGTTTACTTAATCTTACCTACTTAATTCATCAAACCGTAGAGATTTCCTTTTCTTTTTCTCCGAGGATTTGCTCCATCTTTTTTACGTATTTTTCAGTGGTTTTATCAATTTGTTCCTGTAAGTTCTTAGACTCATCCACAGAGATTTCCTTAGCCTTTTCCTGTTTTCGTACGGAATCAACAGCATCACGGCGGACATTTCTAATTCCCACTTTGCCTTCTTCTGCTAGCTTTGCCACCAGTTTGACTAATTCTTTGCGGCGATCGCTTGTTAACGGTGGAATGTTCAGGCGAATACTAGTGCCGTCATTATTTGGGGTTAAGCCGACATCGGATTCGGAAATAGCACGGCTGATTAAATTCATACTACCGCGATCAAAAGGCTGGATCATGATCGTGGTCGAATCAGGGGTAGTGATATTTGATAGGGACTTTAAGGGTGTTGGCGATCCGTAATAATCCACCATAACTCGATCTAATAAAGCCGAACTAGCTCGACCAGTTCGCACTGAATTAAAGTTTTGTTGAGTTGCTTCAATTCCTTTTTGCATCCGAGCTTCGACATCAGTTAATTTCACAGTTTCCTCCCACATAGGTACCAATTGATTCTCCCATAACTGCACGGCGAATGTTACCTGCAACACCCAGATCAAATACCATAAGGGGAATATTATTTTCTTGGCACATGGTAAATGCCGTTGTATCCATAACTTTGAGATTATGGCTTAGAACATATTCATAGGTTAAATTATGGTGACGAATAGCATTGGGGTTGAGCTTGGGATCGCTATCGTAAATACCATCAACCCTAGTCGCCTTAAAGATCACCTCAGCATCAATTTCCGCTCCCCGCAAAGCCGCTGTTGTATCAGTAGTAAAAAATGGATTACCTGATCCCGCCCCAAAAATTACCACACGCTTATTTTCTAAATGGCTAATCGCCCGCCGCCGAATATAGGGTTCTGCCACTTCTTGCATAGCGATCGCTGTCATAACTCTAGTTTCCACAGGCTTGTCTAAATGTTCTAAAGCATCCTGCAAAGTTAAGGCATTCATGACCGTCGCAATCATACCAATATAGTCTGCCGTAGCCCGATCCATCCCTGCTGCTGCCCCTTGCACCCCTCGAAAGATATTCCCGCCACCGACCACGATCGCCACTTCGACACCATCTCCGACAATTTCTGCCACCTCTAGGGCAATGGTTTGGACAATCATGGGGTCTATCCCAAAAGTGCGATCGCCCATAAGTGCTTCACCACTTAATTTCAGCAAAATCCGCCGATATTTAGCACTCATTGTTTTATCTTTATTCCTAGTTATGCACAAACAATCTAATTAAACCTTAGTTTGCCCGCAATATTAAAATAACCTTGAAAACAACCCTGCCAAAAAAAGTTGACAATCCCTAGGGTTAGTTTGCTATAGTGTATAGGCGCAATCAATGGGGTGTCGCCAAGTGGTAAGGCAGCTGGTTTTGGTCCAGCCATTCCGAGGTTCGAATCCTTGCACCCCAGTTTAGTTTTTAGTTTAATTTCTAGAATTATCTTCCAACTTCTTTTTAAGAGCAAACAATTCTGAATCCATAGTCACTATATTCACTCGTAGGCAAGTCCCTGAGGCGCGAGGCAGATCGACAGTCCCAAGGATCATTGCCCCACGAACCTCCACGGAGAATCCTATAGCCATTATCAGCTAAATTTTCATTAGAATTAACTTGCGATATCGTGCCATCTGCCTCGTAGATCTCAGTATCTTCATTTCTATCGTTTTCCCAAATTTGAGCATGATCGGGCTTGCCATTATAGTTCTCATGCCAAGGATCGGCGCACCACTCCCAAACATTCCCATGCATATCATAAAGCCCAAAGGCATTTGCTGCTTGAAAACCACCTACAGTCGTTGTTTCTCGCCGATTCTTCCCTTTTGCCCCAAACCCATAGGCTTTTTCGCCGTTGTAGTTAGCCAGATCGGGGGTAATTGCCATGCCAAAATGAAAAGGAGAGGTTGTTCCTGCCCGACAAGCATATTCCCATTCGGACTCTGTGGGTAAGCGATAGATTTGCCCCATTTTTTTGGATAATCGAGCACAAAATTCTACAGCATGGTACCAAGATACCCTCTCAACTGGTCGATTTAATCCTCGAAAATTTGATGGTGCAGGCTTGAGATCTCGATTAACTTTCGGTAGCATTACTACCATATCCCACTGCTCTTGGGTCACGGGGTATTTACCTATAAAAAATGAGTCAACTTTGACTAGATGTTGGGGACTTTCATGGAGCTTATGCTCAGCTTCAGTTTCTGGAGATCCCATTTGGAAAGTACCACTGGGAATAAATACCATCTCAAAGGTTCTACCTAAATTAATGTAGCCTGTAAAAAATTCGGCTTCTTTGGTAGTTTTGAACACTTCACAATTGGTAATTAATCCAAATAATCCTGATTGCTTAGCGGCAACGGTTGCTACTGGAAATTTAAAAGTCTTGAGTTCAAAGACGGATAAAGAGGTTGAAGCATCTGAAGATTTTTTAGGTTTAATCCTTTTGGGTGGAATTTTTACAGGTATAGGGAGAACAATTGGCTTAGTGATGTCATGATCGGAATTAATCAAATCAGACACTATACCAGCAGTTGATCGTGATGGTGAGCTTGCATTTAATAAAACCTGAAGTGCTTTTAAAACTTCTGCCGCTGACTTAAATCGATGTTTTAAATCTCGCGCTAACATTTTGTTCAGGATCGAAGCTAGTTGATCGGTTACAGGAAACTTTAAATACTGCTCCCATACCCATCCTCCCTCAGCATGAGAATAAAGTCGATAGTTAGGAGATTCCCCTGTCATTAAATGGATACAGGTAGCTGCTAATCCATAGATATCACTGGCAAAGGTTGATTGCCCAACCGCTTGTTCGGGCGCATCGTAGTGGGGAGTACCAATCACGGTACCGGGGGCGGCTAAAGCACTTTCACTTACAGCATGTTTAGCGGCACCAAAATCAATCAGAAATAGAGATTGATCAACGGATCGCCTAATAATATTATCGGGTTTGATATCTCGATGAATTACCCCTGACTCATGGATAAAAGTCAGAATAGGTAATAAATTTCTTAAAAGCTCAATGGTTTCAGTTTCATCAAAACATCTTCCTCGGGTTTTAAGTTCATCTTTTAGATTTTGCCCGTCTACAAATTCTTGAACAATATATTGGCGTTGATCCTGTTCAAAATGTGCCATTAATTCTGGAATTTGCGGATGTTTACCCAACCGATCTAATTGCTCTGCCTCATGCTGAAATAGGCGTAGAGCGATAGATGCGCTAGTGGGATCCTTGGGCGCAAATTGCTTGATTACACACTTGGGCTTAGAAGGCTTTGCCTCATCAATTGCCATAAAGGTTTTACCAAAGGCTCCTTTGGCAAGGGCATCACTGGGACGATACCTGCCTAAGAGAGGGGCTAAACTCTCTTTGCACTTAAGACAAGTTTTAGCGCCCTCAGGATTTTGAGGTGTTTGGCAATTGGGATTGAGACAGTAGTAGCCCATGGGTGTGAAAATACGGCAATCTATATATTTTGTCTTACCTTGCCCCTGTTTACTGTGATCTGTGTGGTCAAATCCAATTTAATTTGAATTTAATTAAATTGGAGGATTTAGATTTTAGGATACTGCTGCTGTCCGTCTTCTTTTACCTGCGGCTGGAGTAGTAGTCAAAGAGGCGATCGCTGCGGGTTGTTTAGTATTACTTACTGGTTTTTGCAATAGTAAAATCAACATTGGGCGACTTTGCATTTGATTTTTCAACATTCTGGAAATATCCCGTTCCAATTGATAGCGCAATCCTACCCAATCTACTTCTAGATTTTCGAGATTATGTACAAAATCTGACCAGCGATTATTAAGGGTATCTTCGATCGCTTTTTGAATATGGCTAGTAAGCTGCGATCGCTCAATCAGAGAAACTACGCCATTAAGTTGGACATCTAACTCTGTGGCGAGTTTACCATCCATCCCAATCGACGCAGCGACGGTGACAATCCCATCTGTGGCAATTTGTTGGCGATCGCGCAATACTTCACCTTTAACCACCCCATCGCGGGAAGCATCGACTAATTCCACGCCTGAAGGCACTTTATCGACAATCCGAATGGAATCGGTGCAAACTTCGACAACATCTCCATTTTCGGCAATCACAATATTTTCCTTAGGAATTCCCATTTCCTGCGCCATTTTGCTATGTTGCATCAGCATTCTGAGTTCGCCATGGGTAGGGAAGAAAAACTTAGGACGAACTAGATTTAGCATGAGTTTTTGATCTTCCTGCGCCCCATGCCCCGAAACATGGATACCTTTGTCCTTGCCATAGATCACATTTGCACCCAACGAAATCAATTTATCGATTGTTCGCACTACGGGAATCGTATTACCAGGAATAGGATTTGAAGAAAATACAATGGTATCTCCCTTTTGGATTTGCAATTGCCTGTGGCTGCCGTTTGCCATGCGGGTAAGAGCAGAGTTGGACTCACCTTGGGAACCTGTAGTTAAAATTAAGATCTGATCATCACGGTAATGACGAAGATTTTGTAAGGGTTGAAGCAGTTCATCACGGCACTTTACATAACCAAGATTACGAGCATGGGCAATCACATTCAGCATCGAGCGTCCGATGACCCCAACAATCCGTCCCTGTTTTTCGGCAATATCTAAAATGATACTGAGTCGATGCACTGAAGACGCAAAAGTTGTGACGATCACCCTACCCTTAGCACCTGCAAAAGCTCGCTCTAGTCCTGGATAAACTGCCCGTTCGCTGGGGGTATAGCCTGGGATTTCGGCATTAGTGGAATCGCTAATTAGACAGAGTACGCCTTTTTCTCCATGTTCAGCGAGGCGTTGGATGTCAAAAAATTCACCATCTACAGGGGTGTGATCAAACTTGAAATCCCCTGTATGAATTACTAAGCCCGCAGGACTATTTATGGCAACGGTAAAGCTATCAGCCATGGAGTGGGTGTTACGGATAAATTCCACAAAGAAGCTGGTACCAATTCTGACAATGTCACGGGGAGCGACGCGGCGTAATTCGGTACGATTTAATACTCCTGCTTCCTTTAGTTTTTCCTCTAGTAATGCCATTGCCAAGCGAGGACCATAGATGACGGGAATTTCAAATTGCTTTAATTGAAAGGCGATCGCCCCGATGTGATCTTCGTGGGCATGGGTGACAATCATTCCTTTAATTCTGTGCTTGTTTTCCCGCAGATAGGTCATGTCGGGCAACACGATATTTACCCCAGGCATACCATCATCAGGGAAAGATAAACCAGCATCAAGCAGCATGATTTCGTTGTTAATTTCAAATACCCAAGTGTTTTTGCCGATTTCTTTAAGCCCTCCCAATGCCATCATCTTTAGAGCGGGAGTATTAGATACATTGTCTGCGGCTTTAATGGGTGCAGTTTTGGTTTCAGATTTTTTTAAGGTTACTGGAGATTTAGTCATAGATAAGGTTTTAGAGATAATAATATTAGGTGAAAGTTAATGAAAATACAACCTAGGTTAATTAGGTTAGGATGGACAAACTTGTGACTTGGTAACTAACTCTCGGAGTGAGGCGGGAATAAGTTGAGAGTTGACATTACGGCTTTGAGCTTAGTCTCTAGCTCTGGGTTCGGCTGACTTTGGGATAGGGGCGATCGTAGTACACCTGTATCGAGTCCCAAAATCTTTAGTGCCGCCTTGATCGGAATTGGATTGGTCGTATAAAACAATGCCTTAAACAGAGGGAATAATTGAATATGGATAGCTGAAGCAGTTTGCACATTGCCCGCAGTGAAGGCTTTGATCATTTGTTGAATTTGGTTGCCAACTAAATGAGAAGCTACGCTAATTACACCTTTTGCCCCTACTGCCATTAGGGGTAAAGTTAACGAATCGTCACCTGAGTAAATATCAAATTCCTTGGGAGTAATAGAGCGAGTATAGCTGCACTGGTCAATATCACCTGTTGCCTCTTTTATCCCGACTATATTGGGAATTTCGGCTAATTCGGCTACTGTAGTTGGCTCTAATTTACAACCTGTTCTGCTTGGTACATTGTACAGGATTATTGGTAAGTTTGGGGCGGAATTAGCGATCGCTTGAAAATGCTCATATAAACCTCTTTGGGGTGGCTTATTGTAGTAAGGCGTAACTTGTAATGTCCCATCTACTCCAAGATTAGCCGCTTTAACCGTGGCAGAGATGGCTTCGCTAGTGGAATTAGAACCTGTACCCGCAATAATTTTGGCTTTACCAGCAATAGTTTCTTTAATTACTTGAAATAACTTATATTCTTCATCCCAAGTTAAAGTCGGAGACTCGCCCGTGGTACCGCAGATTACTAGGGTGTTCGTGCCGTGATTGATTAGATGTAATGCTAGTTTAGCCGCAGCTTCATAATCCACTTGCCCATTTAAATCAAAGGGTGTGATCATGGCAGTTAGTAGTTGCCCAAAATCGACTTTAGACATATTTACCAGATATCAAGGGATGTAATGGGATATTTCATAAAATTGAGGTTAAATTAAATTTCGATCTATTAAAAGTTCGGCAATTTGAATGGCATTTAAGGCTGCTCCTTTACGGATTTGATCGCCGCATAACCATAAATCTAGGCAATTGGGATTTGAGATATCTTGGCGGATTCTGCCTACTAAAACTTCATCTTTGCCACTAGCGGCGATCGGCATGGGGAAATAATTGCGTGACCAGTCGTCAATTAGTCTAACCCCTGCTGCCTTAGATAAGATTTCTTTGGCAGTATTGACACTAAAAGGTTCACTAAACTCTATATTAATTGCCTCAGAGTGGGCGCGCAGGACGGGAACCCGTACACAGGTAGCAGTAATTTGGATTTCGGGACAGTTAAAGATCTTGCGAGTTTCATTAACCATCTTCATCTCTTCGGCACAATAGCCTTGCTCATCTAGGGGTGAGTTGTGTAAAAACAGGTTAAAACCAATGGGATAGGGTAAAATCTCGGCTTTCGGTTCTTGATTATTTAATATAGCTTGGGTTTGCTTGATTAGCTCATCCATAGCCTTTGCGCCTGCCCCACTTACAGACTGATAGGTGGCGGCGACAATGCGTTTAACGGGTTTAACTTTATGGAGCGGGTAAACTGCCAAGTTCATTAAAATTGTGGTGCAGTTAGGGTTGGCAATTATGCCCTGATGCTGATCGATCGCTTGGGGATTAACCTCAGGTACAACTAGGGGTACATTGGGGTCTTGGCGAAAGGCACTGGAGTTATCAATGATAATTGCGCCCTTAGATACAGCGATCGCTGCCCATTCTTTAGAAACACTGGCACCAGCAGAAGCTAAGACAATATCAATGCCATCAAAGGACTCTGGCGTTACAGGGGCGATCGCTATTTCCTGACCATTAAAGTTTATGGTCTTACCAACAGATTTTGGTGATGCTAGCAGTCTTAACTCAGCGATCGGAAAATCTCGTTCTAAAAGTATTGACATTAGCTCCGCACCAACAGCTCCTGTGGCACCGAGAATCGCAATTTTATACTTTTTTCTATGCAATCTTTTATCTCCTTATGCGCTTTTCATTAACTTTATTATTAGTACCTACTGAATCTGTGTAGGCATTAAGTATTTTAAACTTATTGATCTTAATTAGGTCTTAAGAGTTTAAGTACCTAGGATTTTATTTTTATTAGGTCTTGCTGGTAAAAATTTTAAACCGTTAATCTAAATCTATTTTGATTACTAACATCTCGATCAAATTTTAGTAAGAAGAAATATAGCACTTTTTATATTTATTTTAGATCTAGAGGTTAAGGTCCTGTAAAGATGGCATCTTCAATGTCTTTTCGGCTTAGAGAATAAGGAAAAGCACGATTTACGTCTTTATTCCCTGATAGCGCATTGATATACCGTACCCGAATTTCTTCTATGTCCATTGAGATCTCAGCTTGCCAGTCCCGACATTGAACTAACCAGTTATTTAACTTTTGGCTGTCTTGCCTACAATTTTTAGACTTTAACCAAGTTTCCACCATGTTTAAGGAGTGATTGTACAATGGTGTGTCTGCAGGGGGAAGAGTCATAGATTCTAGGCTGTAATCATACATGGTTTCTTAACTATAGCTCAGAATCTTAAATTTTTCAGAAAGCTTAAACGGTATATTCTACCGACGACTATTATAGTGCTAGTAGCGATCTGGTGATAGAGATTATAGGTTTTACTCCCGTTAATTATTTTATCTATTTTACTAGCGATCGCAGGTGCTAATCTGGATAAATGCGAACTGAAACAATCTTCTATCAGTTATTTTTAACCTTTTATGGATTGCTATTTGAGCTACTCGGTCAACCAGTACCCGATCGCAAAGATAGATAAATCTCTAAAAATGAAATAGAAATCGATCAAAGTTATTAAGTGTGGGTTTGACTCCCACCTTGATTTATTGTTGTTGAAAATGCAGTTTATCCTATGGGTTTTTCACTTTAACCAAAAAATAAAGCACCTAATAAAAAGCACCTAATAAATAGATGCTTCGTGTATTGGAAAAACTAGCTTATAGATAGTTAATTAAGACTTGCAGTTGGGCTTTTAATTCGTTTGGTTAGAACTTCTAGGGCTTTTGCGTATTGTGGATCTTCGTTGCTGCCAATTTCAGTACGATTTTTCATTAGTTGTTCTTTTTGAGCATCAGTTAACTCTATAACCACATCAGGCTTAATTCCAGCGCGGTTAATATCTGTCCCATTTGGCGTAAAATATTTAGCGATCGTAACTGCCATACCCGATCCATCACCTAAGGGAACTACCGATTGAACTAGTCCTTTCCCAAAGGTTTTAGTTCCTACTAGGATTGCTCTTTTGTTGTCTTGCAATGCTCCAGATAGGATTTCACTAGCACTAGCAGAGCCACCATCCACAAGAACCACCACGGGTTTGTCGGTTAAAGATTGACGGTTAGCAACTAGTCTTTCGCTTTCGCCTTTGCGATCGACAGTGGAAACAATTGTGGCATTATCAATAAACATCCGAGCGATCTCAGCACTGGAATATAACAAACCACCAGGGTTAGAACGAAGATCTAAAATAAACCCACCCACATTTTTATCAACCTGAGCTTGAATAGCTTTACGCATGTCTGCTGTGGCATTGGCATTAAATTGAGTTAGACGTATATAACCAACTTTTCCCGTTGGTGTGTCCCTAATATCTGCCTTAACCACGTGCAGCTCAATTTTAGAACGGGTTAGCTCTACATCAAATGTGCGATCGCCTCGTTTAATCCCCAAAGTCACTTTAGTGTTGACTGGACCACGAATTAGAGCCACAGCTTGGTTAATATCCATGCCTTCAGTACTCTTGCCGCCAATTTTGACAACTATATCTTTAGAGATAATTCCAGCTTTTGATGCAGGTGAGTCTTCAATAGGTGATACAACTGTCAACTTTTTGGTTTCTTCATCCATGCCGAGCTGAATGCCAACCCCTGTTAGTTCACCTGAAGTATCAATTTGCATACTTTTGAATTGCTCAGGATCCATAAACCGAGTGTAGGGATCATCAAGGTTTTTGAGCATTTCCCGCACAGCTCTATAGGCATCAGCCTGTGAAGCATAGTCTCGACTCAGATATTGTTTACGGGTTTTTTGCCAATCAACCTTGTTAAAAGTGCCATCAACATACTCACGATTGATGACTTGCCAAACTTCATCTACTACTTCTTTAGGGCTGGGACGAAATGCCGCTATGCTTGGATTTACCAACTGAAAACCAACAACAGCCACAGTTGCCATTAATGCGGCTGTTGAACTGAGTATGAGTCTGTGCTTTGCCATGACTTTTAATTGTAGGGTTACTACCTTAAATATATTGTTAATCTAACACAATCAAATGTATCAAGAGTTAATCTAAGTCTAATATACTAGCTTAGGGTTCAAATCAGTCTAGTGAGATAGATCACTTGGGTACTTACCACCTCATTTGGAAAGTGTGGTAAGAGCTAATTTATAGTGAAATGTAATGCTAATATGCCTCCATTATTTGATTACCTCCATTATTTGATTAATTGATGAGTAAAATGGCTAGTCTACCTTCTGTAATTCATCCCGTCGGTGCATATACTCTCTATGGTTTGGTGTGGCAGTCTGACTATGCGATCGCCCTTGATGCCTACCAAGGACATTTATTAAAGATTGATCCGTTGACAGAAGGGGCAAGTATCCTCAATGTCTATAACTCTAAGTTATTTACTGATGGCACGGGTATTGCGATTACGGGTGAAACTTTGTGGTTGGCACTTGGCAATACGATTTATTACTGCAGTATGGACGATTTTGATTTGCAGCCTTTTATTCAACTACCCGAAGAAATTCATGGCATTGCGGTATCTGAAGGGGCTGTATATGCGAGCTCAAAGCAGGTAAATAAAATTTTTGTATTTGGTCGAGCAACTAGAGGCTTAATTCGGGTAATCGATGCGCCTGGCATTAGCGAAGAGGCGTTGACCTTTCATAATGGCGATCTATGGGTGTGCGATCGCCTAGAAGAAACAGTATATTGTTTGGATTCTAAAACTGGAGAAGTAAAATTTCGAGCCCTTACCCCATTCGCCAATCCGACAGGGCTAAGTTTTTATGAAGATGCCCTCTATGTTGTATACACAGGAGATGAAAATTATATTCGGGATAATCCTAATGATCCGATCCCTTTATCTGTAGCCATTCGCGATCGCACCTTTATCCATCGTTTGCATATTATTCGCCATCATGCTAAGCCCAGCTACACACTTTCTAATGGGTATTTAGTGGAAATGATTTATCTGGAGGAAACTGCTTGTACTGAACCTCAAGATTTGCATAATTTGAATTGGCGCATTGCTTTACCTGATCATACTGATCGCCAAAAAGTGATTTCCATTGAAGCGATCGGAATGCCCTTTGTGGAAGATACGATCAATGGTCAAAAAATAGCAGCATTTAAAATTGGAGAGCTAAGGGCAGAAGAAGCCAGAATGTTTGGTTGGAAGGCAACCTTGGAGTTGCGTGGGATTAAATATGAAATTAATTTTGATGAAGTTGATAATGTTCCGCCCTTGTCCAGCGAACTCCAAGCTGAATATTTAATTGATGATGATGGTTTAGGCATGGATATTCCTGCTATTAAAGATGCAGCAAGAGAAGCTGTGGGTAGTGAGCAGAATATTCTGAAAAAGATGCTGATGATTCGGGAGTATGTATATGACAAACTAGAGTATCGGATGATTCCTTATATTAGTGCGCCTGATGAAGTAATTGCTAGGGGTACGGCTTCCTGTGGGGAATATGTGGGATTATTATTGGCTTTGGCACGCCTGAATGGAATTGCCTGTCGGACTGTAGGGCGCTATAAATGCCCACCTGTGGCTGATCAACAGAATATTCCTTTAGCTCAATATTATAATCATGTGTGGATTGAGTTTTATATTCCCAGTATAGGATGGCTACCGATGGAATCAAATCCTGATGATACAGGCGATCGCCCCTATCCGACCCGTTGGTTTATGGGATTACCTTGGTATCATGTGGAGATTGGCAAAGGCGTAACTTTTGAAACAATTCGTCCCCAACCATTCTCCATTGGGGAGTTGGCTTTAAATCATGTCCGTTTTAAGATTTTAAGAGAACTTGATTCAGACTCTTGAGGAATTAAGAATAAAAGTGCCAACTTCTATGGGTTTTAAACCGATGATATTTGCTAATCGCACCGCAGTAATTGCTACTATGCATGGCAAAGAAAAGGTGATTGCCCCAATATTAAGGCAGGAGTTTGGGATTTCAGCAATAGTTTCACCAAACTTGAATACCGATCAATTTGGCACATTTACGCGAGATCTTAATCGAACTGGCACCCAAATTGAAGCAGCAAGATTTAAGGCTGAAGCTGCCTTATTGTTAGCCGATCAAAGCTTGGCAATCTCAAGTGAAGGTAGCTTTTTCCCTCATCCACTATTAGGTATTCCTTGCGATCGGGAAATTGTCATGCTTCTAGATCGAGCCAATGATTTGGAAATTGTGGGAGAAGAGATGTCTGTAACGACAAACTTTGATTGTAAACTTGTAAAAAATTGGCAAGAAATTGAGAAATTTGCCCAAAAAGTAGGTTTCCCTGACCATGGACTAGTGGCGATCGCTCCCAACGGCATAATTACTAAGGGCATTACTTCAGTTACTGAATTATCTGAAATTGTGGAAAGAACCTTTGCGATGTTTCCGTCGGAGGTATTACGCCTAGAAACTGATATGCGGGCGTTTTACAATCCTACGAGGATGATTAATATTGAAAAGGCTACTTTAAATTTAGTCAATAAAATGCATAGCCTTTGCCCACAGTGTCATACCCCTGGGTTTGCGATCACTGAGTATAAATCTGGCTTGCGTTGCAGTCTTTGTGGCAGTCCAACCGAACTAACTAGAGCCGCAGTTTATCGATGTCAAAAATGCGATTTTAGGCAAGAAGTAGCTTTTCCAAATGACGCAGAAGCGGCAGATCCCCAATATTGCTCGTACTGCAATCCGTAGTTAACGCAATGTGCAAGTACAACCAACCCTCATCCCCCCAGCCCCTTCTCCCAAAGCAGGAGAAGGGGAGCAAGAAATTATCAAAGTCCCTCTCTCGCTCTGGGAAAAGAAGTCGCGCATCGCATTAGTTATTAAAAAACTAGTAGATAAGCTCTGATGAAAAATCTTGAATTTTAGTAAACCTGTATGCGCCAGCGATCGCTCCCCAAAGACTGGCACCTGTAATGATATCTATACCTTTGTCATAACTAAGAAATTCTGAGGCTGAAGCTGAAAACCCTAAACTAACCTGCTTAGTTTCACCTAGATAGCTAAAGCAGCATTTGGCATCGGCGGGTAGCTCTGCCGTATATATATTTGTGTGAAGGTTAACTTTGAGAGCGCAATCTGGCAGGGGGATCAGATCAGCCACGCTAAGTTGTTGTAGTTGCTCAGGTCTAGTTGCGGCACCTTGCCACAGGGCAGGATTTTCAAAAGCATAGTAGTGAACTTGGATATTGCCATCTAGCTCTCGGAGGTTCAGAATGCGCTGACGATATGGTTTATTAATATTGATGATATTAGCTTGCTCAGCAAATAAGGCAATTCCTGTTAAGCCAGAGTTAGGTATAGGTCTTTGCCACAGTCTTAAATTTACATACCACACTGGATCGGCGATCGCCTGCTCTCGATTGCCAAACTCACCTGCCATATAGCGAGCAAGGATTAAAAGCTGACTTTCCATAGTTTTTGAACTTTAATACTGACCACTTAACTATACAACTTCGCTCAAAGTGACGGCTCCCGACGCTGACGCTTAGGCGCACAGCGCGGGCTTCTCAGCAACACCACCAATCGGTTCGGTTACACGCTGAGCTTTAATCACTGTCCGCCCGACAGCAATGTTTTTAATATTGATAGCAGCATTGATATCCCGATCTAGTTCAAGACCGCACACATGGCAGCTATGCCAACGATCTGCGATAGTTTTTGGGATATGCGTACCGCAATTAGAACAAAGTTGAGTAGTGTTGTATGGGTTCACAGCAATTGCCAATTTGCCAGCACTTTCAGCCTTGCAAGTAACAATTGATAGAAATTCACCCCAGCCAGCATCCAAAATTGATTTGCCCATCCTCGTTTTTGCTAGCCCTTTGATGTTCAAGTCCTCATGACCAATCACATCATACTTGTCTAGCAAATTCTTGGAAGTTTTAAAGAAAAAATCACGCCGTTGCCTAGCAACTTTTTGATGATGCTTAGCCAACCTTTTGACGGCTTTACGTCGGCGATGAGAGCCTTTTTTCTTACGAGAAACAGCCCTACTTAAATATTTTTTACACTTCTCAGACTTTCTCGCAAACTGAGGAATAGGAAACGTTTCACCATCACTGGTAATCAAGAAATCCTTCAGCCCCATATCAATCCCAACACTGTTATCTAATTTGATATCAGCGCTGATAGTTGGTATGGTCACATCTTGCAAACTCAAGACGACATAGTAGCCATCCGCAGCTTTAACAATTTGTGCTGTTTTAATCTTAAAACCGTTAGGGATAGGGCGGTGCAGAATAATTTTTACTTCACCAAATTTCGGCAGATTAATCCAATTTGCTTTGATGCAATCCTGTTTCATCTGCGTATAGGTGAAGCTGTGGTATCTACCTACGCCCTTAAATCTTGGTTTACCAGAACGCTTACCAGCCTTATTAGCTTTGATATATCGATCAAAAGCTTTTTTGACCCTCCCAATACAATCTTGCAGTACTTGAGAATGAAGTTCGCCATACTCAGGAAACTGCTTTTTTGTATTCAGTAAATCTCGCTTTTGCCAATAATAATCAGGCTCTTCGATTATGGGAGCGATGCTGCATGATATGAGAGAGCATGAATCAATGGGGCAACGAGTAGACTCGTACCATCTGAAACGCTCACCCACCCGATAGTTGTACTGCATACGCAACAAATTAAGCCACTCGTCAAACTGATGAGATTGGGCTTTATTTGGGCGTAATTTGTACTTGTATGCGAGTATCATGCTATTAATTATAGTGCAGAGCTATACAAACATTGCTTATGAATCAAATTAATTTTCGAGTTACAGGTGAAGAGTTAGAGCATTTAAAAAAATATTGTAATATCAAAAAAAGGCAGCAAAGCGAACTTCTGCGAGAATTGATTAGAAAATTGTCAATCTCAGGGGTGTTGAACCCCATCGATTAACGCGCTTACATCCCGCCGCTCACATGAGTACAGGTAGAGCGCGGGGCTTTCGCTCAAACTAAAATGTGTTAAAACAAATGGGCTAATCATTATTTACAGCTTGGCAAATGGATTTTTGGTTGAAATTCTGGTTTACCACAAGTGGAACATGGATCAATGTTGCCACCATTTTGATCGGAACAATATGCGGATTTTTATTGCAAGATCGGCTGGCACCAAGAGTGCAAAAAATTGTCACTCAGGCGATCGCTTTAGTTTGTATATTCGTCAGCTTAAATATGGCGAGCAACCTCAATCGGATCAAAGCTGGGCATCTTGACGGCACTATTCTGGCATTAGTAGCGATGATTTTAGGGGGAATGTTAGGGGAATGGTGGCAATTGGAAAAAAGATTAGAAGGTATCGGTGATTGGTTAAAGCATAAATTTAAAGGGAGTGGCAAATTTACTGAAGGTTTTGTCGCCGCTAGTTTATTGTTTTGTATTGGACCGATCGCTATTATTGGCAGTTTAAATAATGGCTTGAGGGGAGATAATACTTTACTAGTTCTCAAAGCCGTGATGGATGGCATGATTTCTATTCCTTTTACCACTAGTTTTGGCATCGGGGTGGGATTTTCGGCACTATCAATTTTGGGCTATCAAGGTAGTATTTCTCTGCTGGCAGGGGCGATCGCTCAGGTACTACCCGATCCCACAAATGCCCCTCAAATATTACTGGTTTCTGGAATTGGCGGGTTGTTACTTTTGGGTTTGGGACTAAATCTTTTGGAGGTTACTAAAGTAAATTTAGCGGCTTTTTTGCCTAGTCTTGTCCTTGCTCCGATTTTTTATGCGATCGCTATATGGTTTAGCTAGTTTTTATGTTATGCTTATTTCCTCACTCAGGGGCTTGTAGCTCAGTGGACTAGAGCACGTGGCTACGGACCACGGTGTCGGGGGTTCGAATCCCTCCTAGCCCGTCCCTAAATTAAATTTTATAATTTCTTTTTTTAATTAAAATCCAACCCGTCAAAAGTTCAGGAACAGGTTGCGATTTTGTGCTTATAAGCAGAATAACTAATTAAAAATAAGAGCGTAAACAAGATAAATAAGTAGGTAATGTGAGGAAAAGTTAATACCTTAAGTTAAACGAAATACTAAATTCAAGACGAGACACAGCCCTGTGACCATTTTTTATTGTCAGTTTACTTATTACTTATGCTTACCTACTTAGTTTGCTATCGGTTAATGGGGAACTTGGGAATAGGCAGCTTCAGAAATAACTGGAATCTCGGCATAGGTACCGCGAATAGTCTGAACCACTGCATAAATACAAGCGGCGATCATACCCATAAAAATCGTATTCGCAAAAACTTCACCTAAAAACTGAATTGAACTTAAGGCAGAAAAAACAGGTGCAAGCAGGCTAGTCAATACCTGAATCAAAATCAATATAATCCTTAAGAGAATTGATTGCATGGCATTGAAGCGCACAAAGTGAGAAATCTTAAGGTTCCTGACCACAAAGAAATAAATACAAAGAAATACCACCGTATCGATGGCAATTAATTGTGGAATAACTGGGATATTAAGAATTCCAAGCAGAGCAATAAAGGGGAAGAATGGATAAACAGAATATGGAACTTGGCTAAATATCGACAGCCCGTAAGGCATTGCTGATGCTAAGGGAATAGCATAAAGTAGGCAGCTCAACAGCTTGTCTTGTAAGGTTACTGATCCACGGAAAGTCATAGTAATTATTATATCTATCTTGCTTTAGGCTTAACTCTAACTGTCTTTGTGTTAACTTGGTTCTCCCATCCTATAAGTTAGGAAACAAGGGATGCCAGATAATTTTGGATTTTAAGTAAGTATAAATTTTAACCTAAATGGTAAAGTAACAGAGGTTTTTCCTTTGCCAAGCTTTACCTCAAGGGGGACAATGAAACGCTGATGTTACATGGAACGATTTAAACAGATATTGGATTTAACTAGGGTTGCAGCCAATGATAATCTGAGAACCCACGCAGTTCCTTACTCGTGATAGCAAGATTTAAGACTTCCATATAACACCCTTGAATAATTAATCGGAAATTAATCAGACTAATCAATTGAAATAGATTGAGGTCCTGATTGTTTTGGAGATGTAGGAGTTGCTACACCTTGTTGACCTAGCCAAGATTTAAGGGGATCTTCATTTAGATCGAGTCGCAGAAATCCTGCCACTAACCCACCGAAAAAAGCAGTAGGTTGTAGAGTTAATTCTTGAAGTATGGGTCTAAGTTCATCCATATATTTTGATATATAAGTTTACAGATAGAAGTTATAACTAGGAACTTACCTATGGTAACTGGTGAAATTGGTTTTTGTGTGTGAGTTTGCCTAATATAGTAAAGTAAGATTTGAAGCATTAGGATTGAGTTGCTGGGTTTTTGTGTTTTTTCCTGTGCATTATTTGCAGTTCGTTTTGATCGGAGTTTTCGATGACAGTCCTTAAAAGTTCAACCATCAATCGTCTTAAAAAAATTGCCCAATCTAATTCAGTGTGGGAGGGTGATCGGCGATCGCTACCAAGGGCGCACAAAGAAAGAGAAGATGGAAGTAACCTTATTCACCTTGCGGATCATACTCAAGAAGATAAACCCCAATGTATTTTGTGGGTAGATGGGTCTATGGGTTATGTGCGCTCTATGGAAGTAGTTGATCCTAATATGGGACAAGAAGCGATGGTGCAAGCATTATTGCAGGCGATCGAATATCCGCAAAGTCCAAGCCAGCCTAATCGTCCCCAGAAAATATTGGTTCGCGATCGCTCATTACAATTTTATTTGCGTGGCGTGCTCCAAGGTTTAGATATTACGGTTGAACATATAGACCATTTACCCATGATTGATGAGGTTTTCCAAAATCTACTTCAGCATACCCAAACCACGCCACCAACCGTACCACCCAACCAAGCTGAGGCTCTCTATCAGCAAGCAGATACCCTTTGGCGCACTGCTCCTTGGGAATATATGTGGGATCATCAGGTTTTGCAAATTGAGATTAATCAATGGGACATGGATACTGTCTATGCCGTAGTTATGGGGCATTTGGGCTTAGAAAGGGGTGTGATTTTTTATCGTTCCCGTGCATCTCTTGTGCAATTTCGCCAATTAATTGCCGAGAATGACAGTGAAGATTTAGAAGAAACTTTTCTGCGTCAAGATTGCATATTTACGCTATTTGAATCTAATGAATCTTTATCAGAGTCGGAAATTCGTGCCATTCGCAACAAGGGCTGGTCAATTAATGATGATATTCACCCTATATTTGGTATTTTGCATCCCCTAGAAGGCGGCAGACCGTTTTTGTATGAGGATGAGGCGATCGCCTTAACTGTAGCAATGCAGAGCCTAAATATGTTTGTTTCTAGCCATAAGACCGAATTAGAAAGTGGAGAGTATGGCGTAATTAAGAGTACTTACAAAATTAAGCCCCCCCACAAGTCTAGTAAAGAATGTAAGGTCGTAGTTCAAACCGTACCTGATTTGGAAGAGGAAATTCAAGAAATTATTGGTGATGACGATGACCTAGATACCATAATTCACGATGACCTCCTACCTGATAACACTTTAGTCAAGCTTTTAGGGATTTCATGGGAAGGACTAGAGTTTTGGCGTGAACATATCCCCAAGTCAAGTTGTTACTTGAGTCAGGCTTTTCCCCAAACAGCTGATGCATTTTCAGTGTTATTAATTCAAACTTCACGTCCTAAAGCCCTAGATCTAATTGCCGAAATTAAGTTTTTGGGTAATATTCAGGGTGTCTGCTTTCATCCCGCCGAGGATAATAGCGATCCTAAAGAGCTAGGATTGTTAATTATGGGTAATGAGGAACTACATTTATTTGGAGAATTTAGCCAAGATGACTACTCGCCTGATCAGGAAATGCGCCAAAGGTGGTTAAAACGCTGCCAAGAGTCTAATGGCATCTGTGGGGTAATAGTGGCGATGGGTCTAACGGGGGTAACTAAAGGTAGACCATCTACCAAGCACATTCTTGCCTTTTATGAAGTGCCGTTGATTAATCCTGATGATTTAGGCTTAGATATCCTTAAGAGTTCTCCTAGTTTTGAATTTTAATCTATGCCAAGATCTCAACAGACGATCGCTAATAGTTTTAGTCTCAAAGGTGTGGGGTTGCATAGTGGGCAGCTAGCTAGTGTCACCATTCATCCTGCCCCTGTAGATAGTGGGCGTTATTTTGTAATCAATAACTGTGTAATCCCCGCCCAGTGGTATTCTGTGTCATCTACCCAACTCTCAACGGAACTGGGAAAGGATCATCAAACTGTGCGGATGGTAGAACATCTATTGGCGGCTCTGGTTGGTATGGGCATTGATAATGTCAGAATTGAAATAGACCAAAGTGAATTACCAATTTTAGATGGTTCGGCTCTGCCTTGGGTGGAAGCAATTTCTGGTTCTGGAATTACCATTCAATCTGGGATTGCTCAAGAATTAAGGGCAATTACTACGCCAGTTTCTATATATAAAGGGGATAGTTTCGTTATGGCTATACCCAGCGATCGCCTGCGTTTTAGCTATGGCATTGAATTTTCCAGCCAAGCAATCAATCAACAGTGGTTTAGTTGGTGTCCAAATATGGAGAATTTTATGACAGAATTTTGTCAAGAAGTTGCCCCTGCTCGCACATTTACTATGGCAAAAGATGTGGAGTATCTGCGATCGCAAGGATTAATTAAAGGCGGTAGTTTAGAAAATGCGATCGTTTGTGATGACCAAAAATGGCTAAATCCACCTTTGAGGTTTGAGAATGAGCCTTGTCGTCATAAACTCTTGGACTTAATTGGTGACTTGAGTTTACTAGGATGGCTACCTCTGGCACATATTATTGCCTTTAAGGCTAGCCATAGTCTGCATACTCAATTTGCCCAAGCATTAGCTGAAAACCATAACTTAACTTAGAGACTAAATATGGAATCCAAGTTGCCCCACAACTCATTACAGGATTTACCACTGGAATCTGGAGCAGAAAACTTAGTTCAAGGTTTAACCTCTAGGGAGGTAGCAGAGCGAGTAGCAACTGGAGATGTAAATGTTGTTGTATTTCGCTCCACTCGCACCTATCAGGAAATATTTAAGGAGAATATTTTTACCCTATTTCATATTTCCTTTGGCATTATTTTGGCAATGTTGGCAATCTTGGGGCAATCAACTGATGCTTTCTTTTCGGGGATTACCATTCTCAGTAATATTGTGGTTGGGGTGGTGCAAGAAGTTAAAGCGAAGTGGTCTTTGGATAAATTGGCTTTGCTTTCAGTGCAGCAAGTAACTGTAATTAGAGATGGCGTGGCTTTAATTGTGCCATTGGGAGAAGTAGTTAGGGATGATTTAATTGAGTTGAAACCAGGCGATCGCCCACCCGTGGATGGTGATGTTTTAGTTTCTAATGCTTTGGAAATGGATGAATCCTTACTAACTGGGGAATCCGAGCCAATGCCCAAACAAGTTGGCGATACAGTTTTGTCTGGTTCTTTTTGCATAGCAGGGGGTGGCATATTTAGGGCAGTAAAAATTGGTAATGAGAGTTATGCCGCTCAAATTTCTCAAACTTCTCGCACTTATAAGCGATCGCTCACGCCATTACAACGCAAGATTAATACCGTAGTAGAAATATTTGTGTTTGCGCTGTTGGTAGCAGGATTTTTGCATTTAATTGCTAGCCTCAATAGTGGCAGAACTCCTGTGGATACGCTTAGATATGCAGCAGTAATTATTAATAGTTTTGTGCCTGCGGGCTTGGTGCTTTCGATTAGTGTGGCTTTGGCTTTAGGGGCGGTGGAGATTAGCAAAAAGAAAACTCTGATTCAAAGAATTAATGCCGTGGATTCCATGAATAGCGTGCGGATTCTCTGTACTGATAAAACTGGCACCTTAACTAGAAATCAGCTTTTAGTCCAAGAAATTATCCCCCTTGAAAATTATAATTCTGCCCAACTCCAAGAACTAATAGCCCTCTATGTATCCCTAGTTGCTACTCATAACAGTAGTGCTAATGCGATGGCGATGTTTATTGGATTTCCTAAAAGTTCTGCCCGTAAACATAGTGAAATTCCGTTTAGCTCTGCCCGCAAGTGGGGATCTGTGACTGTAGAAGATAATGGGGCTGATGCATCTCTTCAGGAAATCATCATTGGCTCACCTGAAATTTTACTTGCAAATCCTCAATCTCAACTTAAAGCCCAAGAGTATGCTCGCCAAGGGATTAGGGTTTTGGCTGTAGTTACCAGTCGGGGCATAGAAAAGATTGATCAACAGACTGATCAACAATTACCTTCAACTAGAGAAGACTGTGGTTTAGTTTTGCTTAAAGATGAGTTGCGGTCTGATGTCATTGATACGATCGCTGCTTTAACGGCAAAAGGGATAGAAATCAAAGTAATTTCTGGAGATAGTGTCGATACGGTGGCAGCGATCGCTTCCCAAGCAGGCATTGATGTAACTCCCGAAACTATGTTTACGCAATCGGATTTAGATAGTTTTGATCAAGGTAAATTTAGTCATGCTGCTATGCACGGTCGAGTTTTTGGGCGGATTATTCCTGAAACTAAGCGCAAGCTGATTAGGACAATGGTGAAACGCGGTGGCTATGTGGCAATGGTTGGGGATGGGGTGAATGATGTCCCTGCATTTAAGGAAGCGCAGCTAGCGATCGCCATGAATGATGGAGCACAGATTAGTAAAGATGTTGCGGATATAATTTTACTAGATAATTCCCTTGCCACTTTGCCCCAGGCATTTCAAGCAGGAGACGAAATTAAGCAAAAAATCTTAGCTTCGGCTTTACTGTATTTAACCAAAAATATTATGGTAATTTTGACAATCTCTTTTGTCGGATTTGTGCAACTACCTTTTCCCATAGAGCCGCGTCAACTTACAGTTTTAACCTTCTTTATTGTGAGCGTACCGACAATTCTGATTTCCATTGGCATACTCAAGGTTAAAAGAATTAATAATTTTCTCAAAGATGTATTGGGGTACAGTCTTTTAGCAGGTTTAATCGGTTCTTTAGCAATGACCTTGGGCTATATGCTGGCTTACTTTGGAGGGCTAGGGTTGCTTAATATTGATGTGATTATTACCCCTGAAGACTTTAGAGAAATGGGACAAGAACAGGCACAGGCAGTATCAATATTGATTGGCTTAATTTATACCCTTCTGGTGTTTTGGGATGCTTGTCATATCTCGGTGTGGCGACCTAAAACTATATTAAAGTTTACATTCCCAGTGCAGTTAGGCTTAGCAATGTTTAGCATCTCCACCTTGGTATTGCTGACCATGCCCAAACTATTTCAAATTGCCCTACCCGATCGCTTAGGCTGGACATTAATTTTATTCTTACCATTTACCGCTAACTATCTGCTGCGCTTAATTCAATGTAGTTCCTTTTTACGACAATTACCCCGTGCGCTTACTCAACCTTAGGAAAAATATGGTGAAGTCTAAACGTCCTCTGGCGATTACGATCCTCTCTATAGTCATGGTTACTTTTAGCCTAGTTCTCATCTACTTGCGGATTCAGAATTTGCGATCGCTGCCTAGTCTCAATCCTTTTATCGAGACTATTCTCAATCAAAACTTTGGCACTCCAGTAGAAGGGATAAGTGTAAATGTCGCTTTCTTTTCCGACATTGCCATCCTTAGTATCAGTTTTATTCCCCTAATTCTGGGAGTAGGATTATGGAAATTATACGGCTGGGCAAGGGCTATTAGTATTTGTTTATTGATATCTGTCGTAATTCCTCGAACTTTAGCAGCGATCGGCATCATAACGGATAAAGGAACTACAGTGGGGACAAACCTCTTAATTAGTCTCGCTTCAGCGATCGGATTACTAATTCTACTCCATCCCCAAATTATTATCATTTTTCGGAGAAATACTGCCAGAAAAAAGTGATCTGAATTCATTAAAGAAATCAGAAGAAAAGCTTATTAAAGTGATGAGGTATGATCAAACTATTCAAAAGTTAAAACAAAAATTAAAACTGAGGAAGTTGTATCGATAATATTTACGGAGATACCCAAGGCTTAAAATCAAGCCAAATTAAACAACTAGAGCGCCTATATCGTCAAAGAATTCCCCTTGAATGTTTGACAACTCCTGAATTTGCCCAAAGGCTAGCTGGGGTTAGCAGTGATATCAATAAACCTGTTTGTGTATTTGTAAATCGCCGCGGACAGATAATCAGAGTGGGTTTAGGCACTCCTAATCACGCTAAGATCCCCCTAATGGAATTACCACGCTATGGAGAAGAGCGTTTATGTGGGCTGCGATGTATTGCTACTAACTTGAAGCATGAGCCGCCCACTGTGGCAGATTTAACGGCGATGGCTATGCAACGACTTGATAGTTTAGTATCGGTGACGATTTCTAGTAAGGGTTATGTTGATCGTGTCTATACTGCTCATATTTTGCCCGAGTCAATGGCAGGGGAACCTTGGTATGTTTCACCACCCCAAAGCCTAGATGCTGTCAGTAAACAAGACTTCTTAGATTTGGTTTCAGGTTTAGAAGATGAGTTTCGCCGTGAGTATAAAGCCCAAGTCGTTGAAGATGATCAGGATCGAGTGATTTTAGTGGGTTTAATTACCAGTGATTCTGCCTATCGCTCCTCTCAAAAAAAATCAACCCAAAATCCCCAAGAACTCTTAACTGAGCTAGGGCAATTAGTCGATAGTGCAGGCGGCGTAGTTCTGGATACGATCTTGCAAAAACGCGATCGCCCACATCCGCAGACGGTTTTGGGAGAGGGTAAAGTCCAAGAAATTGCCCTTGCTGCTCAGACTCAGGGTGCTAACTTAGTCGTGTTTGATCGAGAGTTATCTCCTGCCCAAATTCGCAATCTCGAAAGATTAATGGGAATTAGAATTAGCGATCGCACAGAAGTAATCTTAGATATATTTGCCCAACGAGCGCAATCGGCAGCAGGGAAGCTACAAGTAGAACTAGCTCAACTGCAATATCGTTTACCCCGCCTCGCAGGAAGAGGTTTAACTCTATCTAGATTGGGAGGAGGAATCGGCACCAGAGGACCTGGGGAAACTAAGCTAGAAACCGATCGCCGTGTTATTCAAAAACGGATTACTCAGCTTCAACATCAAGTCGATCAATTACAATCCCAACGGGCAAGAATGCGCCAACAACGGATTGATCAAGAAATTCCGACAGTGGCGATCGTGGGCTACACCAATGCGGGTAAATCAACTTTACTCAATGCCTTAACTAAGTCCACGGTTTACGCCGCCGATAAACTATTTGCGACATTAGATCCGACCACTCGCCGCCTGCATATTCGGGAGCAAGATGATGAATCTCATCCCATAACGATTCTGTTAACCGATACCGTAGGGTTTATTCACGAATTGCCTCCTCCATTGGTTAATGCTTTTCGTGCCACCCTTGAAGAAGTCACCGAGGCGGATGTTTTAATTCATTTAGTAGATATCTCCCATCCAGCTTGGGAATCTCAACTTCAAGCTGTAAATCAGATTTTGGCAGATATGCCGATCGCGGTCGGAGCAACCCTAACTGTATTTAATAAAATCGACTCAGTGCCAAATTTAGATGAGATTAAAGCTAAATATCCCGATGCTATTTTGATATCGGCTGCTCACCGCCAAGGGCTAGATCAACTTTCCCAAGCTCTAAATTTAGTAGTAAAAGCAGAGGTGGCTTAATTGGCGAGAGGACAGTTTTTAAATTAGCCCTAGTTTCTGCATTACCTCTTGCTGAGCGATCGCCTGTTGGCTATAGGAAAATGCCCAAGCAATATCATCGGTAAGTAAAGGTATAAGCCGATCAAGATTATAGGGACTGCCATAGAGGGCGATCGCTTTTAATTGATTGTGGCGCAGGAGTTGCTTAATTAAGTTTTCAATCTGCTCATACATACCTGCACTACCCCGAAATGGATTACCACGGCTAAATATTTGTACCAAAGTTGGCGTAGTTTTATCTAAACCCTGACATACAGCCCCAATAGAGTGAGCATCGACAATAATGCGATCGCCTGTTTGAAATACTTGGGAATCTAAGAACTCGCCACAGGTTAAAACATCGTCCACCAAAATTAAATTGGTACTAATTTGCAGGGGATTGGGTAGATGAACTTGAATGGATTTTGTGGTGATTTCTGCGGCAATTTTTAGGCTCTCCGCAGTGCCGACATCTTGCAGTGTGAGGTTGAAATCAGAGTTAAATATTTTGGCTTTAGCTTGCCAAATTCTGTCTAAAGATAATCTCAGGCGATCGCGGGTAATTTTGCCAGATTCTACCGCTTCGACAATGGCATTAATAGTGCGATCGGCATCCACGGGCATTAATAAAATATCTGCACCTGCTAAGATTGCCTGCACTGCCACTGCTTCGGGACTGTGGCGATCGCTCACTCCAGCCATAATCAAAGCATCGGTCACAATTAATCCTGTAAATCCTAATTCATGGCGCAGTAAACCCGTCAGCGTCGGATGTGAAAGGGTACTAATGGTATGAGCATCAAAATTTGGCACAAATACATGGGCAGACATGACTGCATCCACACTTGCGGCGATCGCCGCCCTGAATGGTGGAAACTCAACCTGCTCAAAGCGATCGCGACTATGATCTAAAACTGGAGTGTGTAAATGCGAATCCACAGATGTATCGCCATGCCCTGGAAAATGTTTGGCAGTGGTTAAAACTGGATATTTACTAGCACCTTGAATAAATGCCGTGGTTAAGTTTATGACCTGCTCAGGTTTCTGCCCAAAAGCTCGGACATTAATGACAGGATTAGCAGGATTATTATTGACATCAACTACAGGAGCCAATACCCAATTTACCCCGATCGCTGAGGATTCCTTTGCGATAATTGCCCCCATTGCTTCGGCATACTTAGGGCTAAGTTCTGGCGAAATTGCACTTAATGCCATGGGTGGCGGGAAATAGGTCGCTCCTTTGAATCTCTGCCCCACCCCTTCTTCCACATCGGCAGCTATGAGTAAAGGAACCTGTGCCTGTGCCTGTAAAGCCTGAGTTCTGAGATAAATTTCAGGGGCGCTACCACCCACTAAAATCACTCCGCCCACACCATCTTCACTAATTAACTGGCTGAGTTTCGGCGATGGAATTTCCCACTGCGGATATTGAATTTGATGATCGTATAGATAACCTGAAGCTCTCACCACAATCATCTGAGCAATTTGCGATCGCAGAGACAGAGAATCAATGTCAGGTAATGGGGGCATTTGCTTAAAATTCTAAGGAAAAACTTTGACGGCGTAAGGGCTGAGAAACCTCAAGTCCTTCACCACCCAAATATTCTAAGGGTTTTCCTTCAACAGATAAAAATAAATTAGCCTCAGGATTTAAGCTAGTAGCTGTATAAAGCACTTGAATCAGCCTCCCGCGAATACTGGCACTACCGCCGCCTGAAGTGAATGCTTGGGAAAGATCTAAGCGAATATCATTACCACTAATCTCTAGATTGAGAATTTTGGTACCTTCAGGAATGGCACTATAGAGATTTTCCGCTTTGGATGTGATGATATTGTTGAGGGCTGTAGCGATCGCCTCTTCATGATTTTTAGCTTTTACAGGAATTGGTACCGCCACAAACTTATTCTCACGGGATTCAATTAAATAGCCTGTAACTGTAATTTGGGCTAGTTGAGTAGTTGGATCATTGACTTTGATAACTTCAGGCGACTTGAGGATATAAGCAGTTCCTGTGCCCACAATCACGGCAATAGCGATCGCCGATCCGATCCAAAACTTAGATGTAGTTGCCTTAGTAATTCCCATTTTTATGCCTTCAACTCCTTACCTCTATCATACCGACCTTAACCTTGACCTGATCACGCAATAAGGGTTATCTACTTAACTCTACAAAAATCAACATGAATGTTAAAAAATTAGTATTATTTCTGCGTTTAATCTAATTAAATGCGTATCAACTGATATACACTATCTACAAAGCAATAGGGATAACCGATTCACCTATGGCTCCACATAAACCATATCTTGGAATTTACAGTCAATGATGCCTAGAATTCTCATCATCGACGATGATCCACTTATTTCAGAAATAGTTAGTGTTAATCTAGAAATTTCAGGTTATCAGGTTACCCATGCGGGTGACGGTGTAAAGGGGCAAGCCCTAGCGATCCAACTGATCCCAGACATGATTATTCTTGATGTGATATTGCCTCAAATTGACGGATATACGGTTTGTCAACGTCTTCGCCGCGACGATCGCACTTCCGATATTCCCGTTTTAATGCTGACCGCCATGGGGCAGACCCAAAATAAAGTTGAAGGCTTTAATTCTGGAGCAGACGATTATCTCACCAAGCCGTTTGAACTGGAAGAAATGCTGGCAAGGGTAAGAGCCTTATTACGTCGTACCGATCGGATTCCCCAAGCCGCTAAACACAGTGAAATTTTAAACTATGGCTCCCTTACTCTAGTACCAGAAAGATTTGAAGCTGTATGGTTTAATCAGACGATTAAGCTAACCCATTTAGAATTTGAACTTTTACATTGTTTACTGCAACGGCATGGACAGACAGTTTCACCTAGTGAAATTCTCAAAGAAGTTTGGGGATATGAACCCGATGATGATATTGAGACAATTCGAGTTCATATTAGGCACCTAAGAACCAAGCTAGAACCTGATCCCCGCCATCCTAAATATATTAAAACCGTCTATGGGGCTGGTTATTGTTTAGAATTACCTGGGATCTCAGACGAAAGTATCTCAGACAATTCCAAACCAGTAAGAGTAGGTGACTCTAAATAATCAATATTAGAAGTTAAAACTGGTAAAGGACAAACTAAATCGGGACGTAAATCGGCATAACGACTATTGCGGACGTTAATAATTTCGGACTGCACCGTTTGTTTACTTTCGCCCAGTCTTAAAAGTAAATGGGTAGAAAGTTCAAGACTAGCTTCAAACTCTGGATGCACTACTTCTCTAGCTCCCAATATATACAAAGAATCAATATCGCTGTCACTAAAGGCACGGGCAACTATATCTAGGTTTGGGGCAATAGCGATCGCATTTTTCACACATAGCCTTGTACTCATAGAATCACGGGTCACAACCACCATAGATTTAGCATGTTGTACCTCGGCTTTCTCTAAAACCAAAGGACTAGCACAGTTACCGTAAATATAAGGGATCTGGCGATCGCGCATTAATTGCACCTTTGCCTCTGATAGCTCAATTACTAAAACGGGATAGCCTCTGGTCTGTAATAAATTCACGATATTTTGCCCAACCCGACCATAACCACACACAACCACATGATCCTTGAGTTTGGCATTGTCGGAAATTTCTTGGGGAATATCCATGCGATTCAACCATGTTTTCAGGACTGGCAGTTTTTCTAGTAGTCCTAAGATTTGGGGTGTAGCCTTCATCAAAAATGGCGTAACGATTAAAGTAACCGCCGTAGTACCTAAAATTAATAAATATACCTGCCGAGATACGATACCCAATTGCTGCCCCGAACTCGCCAAAACAAAGGAAAATTCACCAATCTGTCCTAAGCCCAAACCTACAGTAATCGCCAGTCTCAGGGGATACTTAAACATCAAGACCAATGGCACAATAATGGCAAACTTACCAATCATTACGATCGCTACCAAGCCCAAAATTAACTCTAAATGCTGCCACAGAAACACAGGATCAATTAACATCCCGATCGCCGCAAAAAATAAAGTTGCAAATACATCCCGTAATGGTTCCACATAGGACAATGTTTGATCGGCATACTCCACTTCCGAAATCATCAACCCTGCTACAAATGCCCCCATTTCAATAGATAAGCCCAAATATTCCGTCAGTAGAGCGATCGCAAAACAGAGGACAATCACACTCAACAAAAATAATTCACGGCTTTCAGTTTTAGCCACAGATTGCAATAGGGGCGGAATTACCCAAATCCCCGCCGCGATCGCCCCCCCAGCAAATAACGCCATTAAAAGTAAAGCTTTGACAACGGCTAAACCAATCACATCCGCAGGCTGATCCAAAGCGGGTAATACTGCCAACATTAAGCCCAAAGCCAAATCCTGCACAATTAAAATACCGAGCATCACCTGCCCATGCACCGACTCCGCCTCATTTGCCTCCATTAACCCCCGCAGTACCACCGCCGTTGAGGATAGGGATAAAATTGCTCCTAAAAATATGCCCTGAACAGGAGTAGTCACCCAGCCGATCGCCACAGAAATAATGGCAGTGAGAGCGATCGTGCTAAAAATTTGTAAAAGCCCCCCGCCGATACTGATCGCCTGCACTTTTTTTAACTGCCCTAGGGAAAACTCTACGCCTAAAGCAAAAAGCAAAAACGCCACACCAAACTGAGCCAAGGTTTCAACTTGAATTAACTCTTTAATTAAACCCAAACCACTGGGACCAACCACAATGCCGCCTAGGAGATAGCCTAAAATTACGGGAAGTTGGAATCTAGCTGCCAATAAACCGCCAATACAAGCCACGGATAGCACTAGAACTAAATCGACAATTAGGCGAAAATCTTCTTGCACAATCTTTATTAATATTCACTTTCTTATTATTTCTTTAGGTTACACCTAACTTGGTAAAGTTCCCGATCACTAGATGCAAATAGCCTCAGCATCTCACCGACAACCTGAATTTGTTCTGATGTCTGGGGATATTTAGCTGGCTGCCTACGGAGATTTTGGCTTGACTTCAAATTCCATCTTAGAACGGTAGAAACAAACATCAAATTCAAGAAAAAAGTTGGTCTGCCCCAAAATTAATGGGATGTTTGAACGCTTTACCCATGCGAAAAGTAATTCAACTGGCGGAAATTCCCCGATTTGAGCGATCGCAGAGACTGGTATTGCTGGCTGACTGCTGAGATTGCCTGCTAATTGAATTATGGCTCTGCGATCATCCCAAGTTTCTCCTAACCCTAAACCCAATTCATAGGGTAAGACATTCACTGTAGCTCCACTATCCACCAAGCCGACCACTTCAATTTTCATATTTTCTCGACGCAATAGCAATGGAAGTCTGGGAAGACTGTCAAATTCATTTTGGGCTGGGCTAGTAGTTGAATATTTGAGGCGCATACATTATTGCTGATTTTTATGCGATTGCTTGAATGCCCCCATCAAGATCGAACCTGCCCCAAAGCAATCATAGGGAGTTGGTAAGTCGTAGGTTTTGAAAGGTTCCAATGGTGAAATGTTTTCAGCCATCTCCAAATCCTCCGCTAGAATCCGAATCAACTTGAGTTTTTCCGTTAAAGAAAGCCGTCGTGCTGATGGAAGTAACTCAGCCAGTGTCATAGTACCTCCCTCTCAGAAGAAATTTACATCTACAGCTTACCCTATACCAAACAGTGCTTGGGATCACA
>Ga0209591_10000634_pt1:0-37500 | contig 44960 bp, 28 predicted proteins | sample MAT01_FD_187207 | JGI IMG/M metagenome (GOLD analysis project Ga0209591, IMG submission 187207) | Freshwater microbial communities from Lake Fryxell liftoff mats and glacier meltwater in Antarctica - MAT-01 (SPAdes) (version 2) | ecosystem: Environmental > Aquatic > Freshwater > Ice >...
TGACTAAAGCACCATTTTCTTGTTTTTTAACGCAATATGAACTTGGGTTGCCAGTAATTGACGTAAAGAGTTTTCAATCTCATCAACAGCACTTTTTTCAGAGGAACTTAAAGAAATACGAGAAAAACTTGTAGTTTCTCCTCGCTTAGATTTTCTTCCAATTGGATTTGGTACAATTCCATATCGTTCTAAATAAGGGTTTACAACCTTGTGGTCGTTAACGATATTCGAATCGTCTAAATGATCTAAAGAATAACTTAATGGTGTCAATAATTCTCTAATATATTGTTCGGTTTCACGAACAGACATATCTTTGTCGATTATATTCTGTAATGCTTCAACCTGCGATGCTGTGTCTTCTAAGGACAAAATTGCTTTTGCATGACCAGCAGAAATTTGGTTTGACTGAACAGATTTTTGAATTTCTTCTGGTAGTTGTAATAAACGAATAAGATTAGATACAGTTGTTCTATTTTTTCCAACTTTTTGTGCTACTTCTTCTTGTGTTAAAGAACATTCTTTAATGAGTTGTGCATATCCCAAGGCTACTTCTATAGGGTTTAAATCTTGACGTTGAATGTTTTCAATAATAGCCATTTCTATCATCGATTCATTGGTCGATACTTCTCTAATATATGCAGGGATAACAGATAAACCAGCTATTTTAGAAGCACGTAATCTGCGTTCGCCAGAAACTAATTCATAACCTGAATCAGATTTTCTTCGAACTGTTATTGGTTGAATAATTCCATGCTCTTTAATAGAGGACGCTAGTTCATCTAAAGATTCTTGGTTGAATTCCGTACGAGGTTGATATTTGTTAGGTACAATGTCTTCTAAAGGAATATACACAAATTCTAATTTAGAGTTATCTACTTCGGCAGGTGTGGAAGTAACTAAAAAGTCTTGTCGAATTAATGCACCTAATCCTTTACCTAATCCTTGAGCTTTTGGAGATTTTTTCACTACTTTTATATTTTAATGGCTTTTACTCATTTCGATGTACTTTAGAAAACAAAAATACGTTTTTCTGATTTGCTTACAAAATCTTTTGATAAAACAAATCAATTTCTTAGTTATCTATAGTTGTTTTTAAAGAGAAAGAATGATAATCAAATCAAAAATAATTACTATATTTCATTCTAATTTTTGTAAATTGTATAAAATTTTTGGACTTGAATTTTAAGAAAAAGAGAATGAATTCAATAACAACATCAACAAAGTTAACTATAAAAAACGCTACCTTTTATGGGTATCATGGCGTTAAATCAGAAGAAAAAACCTTAGGTGGTAAATATCAATTGGATATAGAACTGTATTACGATGGTAGAAATGCTGTCCTTCAAGACGATGTACAATATGCTGTAAACTATCAAGAAATAATGTTTGCAGTAGCAGAAGTATTAAACGATTCATTTAATTTAGTAGAAACTATAGCTTGGGATGTTGCTAATACAATTATGGAAAAGTTTAATCTAGTAAATTCTATAACAGTCCGTATTAGAAAATTCGCTGTCCCAATTGGCGAAATTGTAGATTACATTGAAGCAGAAATTACTTCTAAACGGGAATTAAAAGTTGAGTAGTAGTCATCCAGCGTACAAACCTGTTCTTTTATCATTGGGTTCTAATATTGGTAATAGGCAACAGTATTTAGAAAGGGCAGTTACAGAATTAGCGGTTACTGGATCTTTAGTGAATGTACAAGTTTCTTCTGTGTACGAAACGGAACCAGTTGGATTTAAAGAACAAAATAACTTTTTGAATATTGCTATTTCGTGTTGGACTATTTTAGATCCGAAAGCAGTTTTTACAATTTGTAAAGGAATTGAAAAAAAATTGGGTAGAACTAAAAGACTTCAATGGCAGGAACGAGAAATTGATATTGATTTGTTGTTAATTGGTGATAGCATTATAGATAAGCCAAACTTACAAATTCCACATCCTGCAATGCACGAACGCAGATTTGTTCTTACCCCATCTGTAGAAATTGCAGCTTCGTTACTTCACCCTGTTTTTAAAAAAACAATTCAAGAATTGTATAATGATTGTACAGATACATCTTCGGTTGTTAGAGTTGGGGACCTGCTCCTACCTCTTTAGAATAAGTATCTACGTAAAAATATGATCCGAATTACTGATGAACTTGTTGATAAAGTGAAAGCAGAAATAGATATTTTTTCTGTTATTTCACCACGAGTTCAATTGAAGAAAAAAGGAAAAAACTTTGTTGGACTATGTCCATTTCACACAGAAAAGTCAGGTTCGTTTACTGTAAATGTTGATCAGCAATTTTTCAACTGTTTTGGTTGTGGGAAAGGCGGAGACGCCATAACCTTTGTTCAAGAATTCTATGGAATTTCATTTGTAGAGGCAATTGAACAATTAGCTAATCAGTATTCTATCCCCATTCCAGAACAAACACTTTCAACACAAGAAGTTGAAAAAAAGCATATTCACGAAGCTATTTTTAATGTTTTGGATTCTTCTCGGTTATATGGTATTGACATACTTGGTTCACAATATGGCTTGACTGTAAGACAGTATCTTGCTCGACGAGGAATTGAACAAAAAACTATTGATCAGTTTTCTATAGGTTTAGCACCTATGGAATGGAGTAGTTTCTTTAAACATCTACATTCAAAAGGTTTTTCTGAAGGTAGTATAGAATCTTCTGGAATTTGTGCAAAAAATGAGATGGGTGAATTCTACGACCGATTCCGTGGTAGACTGTTATTCCCAATCCAAAATTCATTGGGTAAAACTATTGGTTTTGGAGGAAGACTTTTAGAAAAATATTCTAAAAAAGCGAAGTACATAAACTCACCCCAAACCACGTTGTACGACAAAAGTTTCGTACTATATGGTTTGTTTCAAGCAAGGCAGGCTATTCGTTCAAAAACAAAGGCTATTCTTTGTGAAGGATATATGGACGTCCTGGCTTTACATCAAAATGGCTTTTTTAACGCCGTTGCTTCTTGTGGGACTGCCTTAACTGAAGAACAAGTTGATGTTTTGTCAAAATATACGAAACACATCATTATTGCTTACGATGGAGATTCTGCTGGAAAAACTGCAACGGCAAAAGCAATTGAAGTTATTTTGCCCAAAGGACTTGCCGTTTCCGTAATTCAGTTAACAAACAAAGAAGATCCAGATAGTTTTTTGAAACGATACGGTTTGGACGCTTTTGAAAAACATATTGAAACGGCAGTAGGTTTTATTGAATTTTTCCGTACATATTGGAAAGAATCAGGAAAATTAGAAACTCCTCAAGATAATGCAATTGCAATTCGAGATTTAATAACAAAGACAATTTCAATACCCGATACCCTTTCTCACCATTTCTATTTCAAAAATATAGCGTCATTATTTTCAATAGATATTTCTTTAGTAGAACAAGAATCGTTGTTGATTCAGGAAAGTCAAAAAGAACAAGAAGCATTTCGAAAAAAGTATACTCCAACAAAATATACTAAAAAAGAAAGAATAGACTATACTTCAGATAATGAAAATCCAATTTCAACTAAAGAAATTATTCAATCGAATGAAACATTTTTAGAAACAATTGATGTAGATGAAGAAGTAGCTGAAAAACAACATCCACATTCTGAAGAAATGAACTTGCTTCGGATTGCACTAATGAGTAAATCGTCTTTTTCTTTGTTGGTGAATACTTTTAGAATTTCTACTGAAAATTTCGAACATTCTGTTTGTATTTCTTTGTTCAAGAGAATTATTGAAATTCAAGCCGTTTCGAGCGATCCCGTTACTGCTTTGTTCGAAGATGAATCTGTATCGGATGAAGAAATATTCTTACTGAAAAGATTAAAAAAATCTCTACGAGAACCATCGATTTCTTGGGAAAAATTCGATACGCAAGTAAATCCTGAAAACTTTGAACAAGTCATTCCCGATTATTTACGAACTATTGAAATTAGGAAAGTTTTTAATCGGATGAAAGAACTTGAAGAAGAAATTCTTACTAATGACGACAGAGTTTTATTAGAAGAATATAAAAAATTAGATACTCAACGTAGGTCCTTAGAAGAACAACGAGGAAAATAGTTATCTTTGTACAACATTGTTATTTCAAATGTTTTGTTTTGAAATAGTTTCAAGTAGCCTAACACATTTTTTTTAGTAAATGAATCCTTGGCATTTCCATTATAGTAGCAAAACCGACATAGGTAAAAAGCGTAAGCAAAATGAAGATTTTTTAGCTGCGTACACACTTCCTATTGGAAAACTCTTTTTAATTAGTGATGGTATGGGCGGTCATGTTGGTGGGCAAATGGCTGCTACAATGACCGTAGAAACTGTCAAAGACGAATTTCAACTTGCGAACGCTTCTTCGAGTATCGAAGCATTAATCAGATTCTCCTTTCAAAAAGCTGATGATGCTGTTAAAATTTTTACTAGTAAACATCGCGAATTACAAGGTATGGGAACAACATTGTTGCTTGGTTTATTTAAAGACCAAAAGATGTATGTTGGTTCCGTAGGCGACAGTAGGTTGTACAGAGTACGAAAAGGACTTTGCGAATTACTCACAAAAGATCATTCGTTAGTTCAAGAGTTAATAGATTCTGGTTTGTTAGAAGAACATGAAGCAGATTATCATCCTCAACGAAATGTAATTACTCATGCTATTGGCGCAAACAACCCATCGCCTGATTTTTATCAATTCGATGTAGAAGAAGAAGATATTTACTTGTTTTGCACTGATGGACTTTCTCAATATGTTAAAGAAATTGAAATATCGGCAATTATTAACTTTAACTCAATTGAAACATCTGCGACAGAATTTATTACTTTAGCTAACGATAAAGGTGGTAGCGACAATATTACATTACATATTGTTCAAGTTACGTCGAAAAGTAGTGTGAGCGAAACTATTCAAATGCCAATTGAAAAATCTTCTGTATATTCGTATGTATTATATGCTCTATCATTTGTAATATTACTGATCCTCTTATATTGGATATATTGGCAAATTTCTTCAAAACCTTCAGTTCAAGAAATAAACCTTTTTAATGAAAAGATTTTTCAATTTTTCCATAAAGTGTAAACAAAGAATAATGAATCAATTTTTAGTAGTACTTATTTTTATTCAAAACTAATATGCAATTTCGTAGAGATACTATTATAAGGGATTATCGTATTGTTGATATCATAGGCGAAGGTGGTATGGGACAAGTCTATATTGCTATTGACAATTTAGACAGAAAGGTTGCCGTAAAGGTTCTTAACCCTTCTTTCACTCTCGAAAGTGATTTTATTCAACGCTTTAAACAAGAAGCAAGGCTTCAATCTTCTTTAGACCATGAAGGAATTGTAAAAATACATACGTTTTTCGAACAAAATGGTTTGTATTTCTTGGTTATGGAATATGTTGAAGGTCAAACAATCAGGCAGTTAATTCAAGCCGTTGGTCCTATCCCAGAATCACGTACACTTTCCTTAGCAACTCAAATTTTAAAAGCATTAGAATTTGCACATAGTAGGGGCATTGTTCACCGCGACATAAAACCTTCAAACATTATTGTCACACCAAAAAACACTATTAAAATTGTTGATTTCGGTGTTGCAAAAATGTTAGGAATGGAAAATTTAGTGAATACACAAGTCGGTTCCAAAATGGGAACTTACTTGTATATGAGCCCTGAACAAGTAAAAGGCGAAGTGGCTATTGGTGCTCAAACGGATATTTATAGTTTTGGAATTGTTCTCTTTGAAATGCTTACCGGAAGAGTTCCCTATAATGTGATTACAAATAGTGAATATGCACTGATGCAAGAAATTGTTAATTCTGCACTTCCTGATCCTCGTAAATATTATCCGCATATTTCTAATTCTTTAGTAAATATTCTTTCAAAAATGACCGTAAAGGATTCAACGAAACGGTATATTGCCTGTTCTCAAGTGTTAATAGATATTCACCGATTTACAGACTTATTGCCTTCTGGACACACTTCAATTCCTCATAGTTTTGAACAAACTGGTATTGTCGATGTTGGAAATCAAACAATTGAAACTGAATCGAAATCTTCAAAAGCGATATTGTATGTTTCCTTAAGTGTTGTTGCCGTTTTATTTGTCATTCTTGCAGTTGGCGGATATTTGATGTACCAAAACAAACAAGACGATAAAATTAAACAACGTGAACAAACACAACTTCAATTAGATTCTATTAAAAAAGCCTCTGAGACACGTTTACTTCGTGCTGATACGCTGTTTAACGAAGCAATGAATCTTCGTAGAGATAGAAACTCTATGGCTAAATGGTATCGTTCTATTTCTATGTTAACCGAATCAATAGAGTTAAATCCAAACGATATTCGCTATTATTTCGAACGAGCGAGAGGGTATTGGTTCACTTCAGATTTTTCGAAAGCTATTACAGATTTAGACAAGGCATTAGAATTTACAGCTGATTTTGGAAAAGTTCAATTTGCTCCTGCTTCCATATATTATATGAGAGGTATTTGCAGAGCTGACAACAAAGATGCTACAAAGTATTCTGACCCACAAAATTTAGAATATGCATTATCAGATTTAAGAACAGCCTATACTCAACGAAAAGACTATGCAAATGTGTTCGCTATAGCCTTAAAAGTAAAAGCAGAATTGTTGCTCCGAAATAACGATTATAAACAAGCAGTAGTTTTTGCCACTGAGGCATATACCTTAGTAAAATCGAATAAAGTTTTAACTGAAATACTTATTCTTCGTATGCAAGCCTATGAATCTTTAGGAATGACCGAAGAAGCTTTTGGCGATAGGGTTGAGATAGAACAACTTGATGGAAGTTTGAATCAATAACGATTTCACAATGAATACAAAAAAAAAACATAGACTTTCCTTAAAAACAATGTTGTTTGCTGTAACACTTTCGTTGTTTTTGTGGGGGTATGTAACTATGAATTTTGAGTATTCTATGTTTATCGATGCAAAAGTTTCTGTTAAAGTTCCTGTAGACAGATCTATCGAAACAACATTGCCGAACACACTCCGATTAAAAATTGCAGGTTCGGGATGGAAATTACTGAATATCCTCAGTGGAGACCGTCCCGATATTCTCTTCGATCTCACAGATCGTTCGCAAAATAAAAAAGATACTACTATTTTACTAACGAAAATAGATTTTGCTCAGTCCTTACGTATCCCAAATGGTATTGAAATGACCGATGCAATTCCATCGGAACTCTCACTTAGATTTGGTGAAGTTGTTTCTAAAAAAGTTCCTATTGCATCGAATATTCATTTACGAACTGCAACCGGTTTTATCGTTACTTCAAAAATTCGTTTATATCCAGATAGTGTAGTTATTGCTGGGGCGCCTTCTACTTTAAAAGATATTTCGTATTGGCCCACAGAAGAAAGAATCCAATCGAATCTAAGTGAAAATATTAATTTGAAAGTAAAACTATTAGACACTATGAGGTCGGTTCGCCTTTCCGTTCGGACAACACAAGCTATGGCATACATTGAACGGTATGCTGAAACTGTTCTTCACGACATTCCAGTTACTATTATTGGTATTCCTTCAAGCAACCAACATAGTCTCAACCCTCGTTTGCTTTCTGTTACTGTCCGTGGAGGAGTAAGTAAAATTAGCCAGTTAACCCCTGAAAATGTACGGGTAACAATTCACTATTCAGAAATTGAAAACGACTTGGTTGGAACGCTCAAACCAAAAGTTACTTTACCAAACGACCTCCAATTGCTTTCCACATATCCTACCTTTTTACTTCATACAAAACGGTTAGATCAATATCAATTATAATACAATTAAACCTTTTGTAATTGTTAATAGTCTAAATATTTGAAAACACTTTTCTTTTCTTTTATTAGGTATTTACTATGAAAAAAATGTCAATCTTAGTAGCACTTGCACTTACGCTCAGTGTTACAACAGCATCGGCAATGCACAAAGAACCACACTGCAATTCCGACAAAGTAGAATGTAAGAAAATGAAACCTCTTACAGACGATCAAAAACAAGCAATTCAAGAATTCAAAGTGGAAATGAAAGAGTATAAAAATTCTGAAATTATCCCTTCGTTAACTGAATGGAAAAAACAACTCGATGCGGCAATGACTCCTGAGGATCTTTCGAAATTGAATTCTTTAAGACTACGTGCTGATGAGTTTAGAGGAAAGCTTGTTAGCTCAATGAAAGATATGAAAAATGGCAATAAACAAGCTATGAAAGAAATGTTCAAAGACTCAAAAGAAAATATGCGTACCATTATGGAAGAACTAAAGCCTTTCGCGGAAAAATATAAAGGAACTATAGAAAATTTAATGGAAACTGCAAAGCCGAAAATGGAAGAATGGCGTGAAGACGTTATGGAAATCCATAAAGAAACCACTAAAGAATCTTTTCCAAATGACGGTAAGGAATGCGATATGTCAATAATGAAACATCATAAAATGCGTAGCGAAATGAACCCTATGGGGAATATAGGTCGAAGACACTTCGGTAGACCTGCAATGTTTATGCTTTGGAATGGTCAATCCGATTTATTCGATACCAATGAAGAATCAATCGTTTCTTCTGCTGGTAATGGGAATGTTTCTCAATCTGGTTTTACCTTAAAACAAAATACTCCAAACCCAAGTGCAGCTACAACTTCGTTTTCATTCGTTGTTGACAAACCTTCAACAGTATCAATGAAATTATACGATGTTAACGGTACAGAAGTTTTAACAATTGTAGATAACGTTTCCTATCAAGCTGGAGAATACACTGTTAATGCAGATGTACGCAATTTGCCAATTGGTACTTATTTTTACAGACTTACTTCAGGCGGTATTTCTTTACAGAAAACAATGTCAGTAACTCGATAATTGAACCTAATATCGATTCAATAAAAAAGCCCACAAATGTGGGCTTTTTTTTATTCAACAATTTAGAATTCTACTATTGTTTAATAAAGATGGAACGAGAAATGGTATTATCACTACGTACAATTGTTACCGTATACAAACCAGAAGGTAGGTTGGAAGTTGTATAAGAAGTATTACTTATTTCTTGAAGGCGATATTCCACACCAAGAATATTTGAAGCAGTAACCGTACGAATACCCTCTGAAGTGGAAATTGTAATTTAGGTTTCAATCGGATTAGCAAACAGATGTAATACATCTTTAACTTCTAACCCTCATTCCACACTTATTACATTTCTTCATTAGTAATGGTAGTAACCGCTTTCGTTACATTGCTTATCTTGTGTTGCAAGAATCACATTGTTATCTGGCATCTATGGAATTGATAGTGCTGCTTGAGGAAGCGTTTTGTTAACATATGGATATAAAACCAGTTTCAGAACCTAAATATTGAAAATTAACAAGGTCATTTGTATATGCTATTCCTCAACAACAGTTTCCGTCTTCAGACCCACCTTTATTATCGTTTACATAAATCACGCCACCCAAATGAGCGAACCAAATAGTACCATCTGAATGTCGAAAAACTGTTGAAGGTTTTTGTAGAATTGCCAGTATATCAATCAGAGGTAATCATTCTTAAAAGTTGTATCTTCTATAATGCTAGTATCAAAATGGAAATCTCATACTTGGGCGAATGTTACTGAAAAACAACAAAGAGCGAATAAAGTGACAGTATTGATTGTTTTCAAAATGGAATACCTTTTTGTGAAGAGATGGTTTTGAATAGATGCAGAAAAATTGTTCAACAAGTATATAAATATAAATGATTCGTCCAATACTAAAATAAAAAAGCCCACTAAAGTGGGCTTACAAAAATTTCTAAGAAATAAGGATTTAGTCCTATTTCATTCCTTGGGGAGCAAAAGCAGGAGAAACATCTTCTGTCGCTTGGCCATAAACAATTATATCAACAACTGAATAATCAGGATCATTGGTTTTTAATTTAATTGTTCCTGAATAATACCCAACTTTGTCCGCAATAGCAGAACCTACAATTTTAAAAGTAGCGTTATCTTTAATAACAGTATTAGGTTTGATATTCGTTTTAAGTCCATTACCAACTAATTCAACAGAAGTAATCACTAAATCTTTTCCAGATTTATTTTCTAAAACTGTTTCACCATTTGCAAGATGTCCTACTTTAAGATTACTAAGCACAACATAAGGAACAGAAAGACGAATTGGAAGAGTAATATTAGCTTTTAAGTTTAAAACTTTTTCAGCTGTAACGGGATCATCACTTTTAATACGAACTGTTTTCATAATAGGTCCAACATTCGAACCAGTATTAAGCGTAACAGAAAGTGTAGCAACATCGTTTGGTTGAAGTACTTTGTTATCTAAAATAGTACCAGTACAACCACAAGCGGCTTGTACATCAGAAATAGTAAGCGTTTTATTTCCTGCATTTTTAATTTGAACTTTTGCAGAAAGAGGGTTTTTAGTTTTAACAACACCCCAATCGTATGTATCTCCACCAACGATTTCAAGTTTCGGTTGAGCCAAAAGAATAACTGCAGTACAGAAGTACATTGTAACGGAAGACAAAAGGATTTTTTTCATAGTAACATAAAGAAAAAATTAGGGAATAGATAACTATTCAGTTTCAAACTAATTTCGTAAAGACCGAAACAGAACTGGAATAGTACCGAAGACAACAGTATAGACTGATTTAACAAGAACATATTTTGTAAAAAATTCTGAAATTGTTGCCTCTGTTGTTCTAATATACAAAAAGGAAAATACGGCATTGTGAACAATCACTGCCAAAAACAAGATTAGAATGAACCTATATGATTGAAGAATTAACGTAGTTCTGTTTTCTTTGTAAAAGTAACCAGCGGTAAAACCAGCTAAGGTATTGACTAATGCATTTACACCCAATACACCTTCGTAAGTCATAAAATCAACTAATAAACCACACATAAAACCTGAGAGTATTCCTATCAACTGACCTTCTTGAATTGCTATCCAAACAACTAAAATGACAATAATATCGGGAACAATACCTTGAATTTCAATTAACGGTATCAGTAAAAAATCAGCAATGCTCAACAGAAGTGCAACCCCAACATACACAGCATAACGAAGGTGAGGGAGTCTATCGAAAAGTGTTGTCTCACGGATTTTCATTAGAATTTTCTGTTGGTTCTTTTGATGTTTGTTTTTTTACGTTCTTTTTATTCTTAGTTTTTACAGCTATTTCATTAGCGTAACGTTCTTCTAAATAAATTCGTTCTGGATTTGGTAATTGTGTAATAACAAATACTTGTTCTAAAGTTTCAAATTGTGCAAACGATTGAATTTTTAATGTTGCAAACAATGAATTTGGATCTTCGTGAGTACCGAGTACTTTTCCAATAGGAATATTTGGCGGAAATTTGGTGCTATATTCAGAAGTAACTACAATTTCACCTTTTTGAATAGAATAAGTTTTCGGAATATTTTTCATCACAAGAAATTCATCATCTTCCCAATACACCACACCGTCTAGTCTGGTAGATTCTAACCGAGCCGCGACACGTATGTCTCTATTTTTCAAAATTGAAACAATGGCAAAATTTTCACTCACACTTGCAACTACCCCAACTAAACCACGGTCGGTCATAACTGCCATGCCTTGAGCAATCCCGGAAGCAGTACCTCTATTGAGTGTAATATACGAACGTATAGAGCCAATTGTTTTACCAACAACTTCAGCAGGAACTAAGGGAAGTTTTGAAATAGATTTGAATGTAAGTAAGGAACGAAGTTTGTCGTTTTCAATGCTCGACTGACGAGACTTTTGAACTTCGTAAGACAACTGAGCATTGAGATCTCGCAGTGAAGAGTTTTCCGATTTTAAGGCTACAGGATTTGGAATAAACGAAAAAGCTTCTTGAAACACACCAATAGTTGCTACAACCACTGACCGTAAACCACCAAATTGCGATAAATCTCCTAATGCCATAAGTGAAAAACTTATTATAACAAAGAAGCACAAAGCAATGTATTGCTTAAATTCTTCAATTATTTGTAAGAGTCTTTGCATAGGGAAAATGAAATCGATCAAGAAAAAAAGAAAAACGTGCATTGGATATCAACGCACGTTTAAAGAGAAAATAACAATACAAAGATAGGAAATTCTATGCCATTTTTATAGAAAGTGGTGGTAATTCTCCTCCACTCATAAGAATATCCAATTCAGCATTATCAAGCGTTTCTCGTTCTAACAACAACTTTGAAGTTCTATGGAGTAAATCAATATTAGAACGAAGTATGTTTTCGGCACGTTCCATACCATAGTGTAAAATTCTACGAACTTCAGAATCAATAATCATAGCAGTTTCTTCAGAATGATCTCGAGGTTGCGACATTTCACGCCCTAAGAATACTTCTTCTGTTTTGTTTGCATACGTAATAGGACCTAAACGTTCGCTCATACCCCATTCGCAAACCATTTTTTTCGCTAGCATTGTTGCACGTTCAAGATCGTTACCTGCGCCTGTTGTAAATTGTGTAAACACAATCCATTCAGCGGCACGACCAGCAAGTAAGGTAGCAATTTTTGTTTCTAAGAAATCCTTGCTATAAGAATGTGAATCTTCAGTTGGTAAGTACGAAGTTATACCTAAAGCTCTTCCACGTGGAATAATAGTAACTTTATGCACAGGATCACTATTAGGAATTAACTTTCCTAATAAAGCGTGACCCATTTCATGGTAGGCAGTAACTTCTTTTTCTTTATCAGAAATAACCATCGATTTCCGCTCTACACCCATTAAAATTTTATCTTTTGCATCTTCGAAATCTGCCATAGTAACAACTGAAGCATTTTTACGAGCTGCAAAAAGCGCTGCTTCATTCACAAGATTTGCTAAATCAGCACCAGAAAGTCCTGGAGTTCCACGTGCTATTACAGATACGTCTACATTTTCACCTAATGGAATAGTACGAGTATGAACTTTTAAAATCCCTTCACGTCCACGAACATCTGGGCGGTCAACCACAACTTGTCTATCGAAACGACCAGGGCGTAGAAGTGCAGGATCGAGAACATCAGGTCTGTTTGTAGCCGCGATGATAATAATTCCAAGATTTTGTTCGAATCCGTCCATTTCCACTAATAATTGGTTTAGTGTTTGTTCACGTTCGTCGTGTCCACCACCAACACCAGCACCACGTTGACGCCCAACAGCATCAATTTCATCAATAAATACTATACAAGGAGCGTGTTTTTTAGCAGTTTCGAAAAGGTCACGAACTCGAGAAGCACCAACACCAACGAACATTTCTACAAAGTCTGCACCGGACATTGAGAAAAATGGAACATTAGCTTCGCCAGAAACTGCACGAGCTAATAAAGTTTTCCCAGTGCCGGGAGGTCCTAAAAGTAAAACTCCTTTGGGGATTTTACCACCAAGTTTTTGAAATTTTGTTGGTTCTTTTAAAAATTCAATAATTTCTTGTAATTCATATTTTGCTTCATCGGCACCGGCAACGTCAACAAAAGTAACTTTCGTTAAATTATCGCTGTTCATACGAATGCGCGCTTTCCCAAAAGAGAAAATGCCTTTTGTATTTCCTCCACCTTGCATACGACGCATTACAATTATATAAACGCCAATAAGTAAGAACCAAGGCAAGATGGAAATAAGAGCTGCCCACCATTGACTATCGCCTTCTTTATAACTCCAAGAGATTCCTTTCGAACGCCACGTTTGTTCTGTTTGGGTATCTAAAACACCAAGTTTCGTAACAAAATATTTAATCTCGCGAGGTCTGCCGTCTCTATTTATTGTAATTGGTTCACGAAGGGTTCCGTGAAATTCAAAATCATTTAATTGAGATTTAACAATTTCTGCTGATTCAATTTTATTTGCATCAAGGTATGATATATATTCCGTATACGAAACTGGCCATTCAGGTCGTTGTGCACCCACAAATTGGAAGTAAAATATAAGAACACCAACAAAAATTGCTCCCCAAATCAAAACATTTCTCATTATTTTATTCGAAGCGTTCCCATCTCCAGAATTTGGATTCTTTGGAGAGTTGTAAGAATTTTTCTGCTTTTGAGAAGACTTATCTTGATCTTTGGGTTTAAAAAAATTACCGTCACTCATTCTATATCCTTAAAAATTGCACCACTAAATGTGGTTACTTGTTTTATAGTTACTTTTGAAATTGTAATAAAACCAATCAAACAAAAAAAGAAGCTTGAAGAGTTCATTAGTAAAGCATGGATTTCAAAATGCAAAGTTTGAAATCTAAAATTATACGTCGATTTAGGAATTGAAAATATCTTTATAGTATCGAATAGAACTAAACGAAAATTCTTTACTTTTCGACTAAAGAAAATTTAAAATATAGGGATGTACAATAGTTATCTGCTGCAAAGACAAAAGCACGTTATAGTTGCAAATCTACTTAACTGTATTGTAAAATTAAACAATACTACATTACTTAAAGTAAAAATGCGACTTTTCCCTTGCAAACGAAAACGACTTGAAATATTTTTTAGTGTGTTTGTTCACGTAAATTAACACGAACCAAGGCTAACTTATTTCTTTTCTGAACGAAGATAAACAGTTGCTTTCAGTACATTTGTAGTTTCAGAAGTAACCTTGCAATCTTCAGATAGTCTAAAACCACAAACCCAAAAAATTCTTGCAGTTGAAGAAAGTACAAACGAATTTTCTCTTTCAAGATGTGGAATTTTAGAATTTGTTAAATAATCACTTACATTTTGCTCTAACCCTTCCATCCCTAATGGAGAAAAACGGTCTCCATGTTGCCAATGTCTGAGTATCAGTAACGACGGCAAGGTATCTTCATCAATGTATTCTATGTTTGGATCTTCTGTATAAACTATAGATTGTTTTGAAATTTTTTCTAATGTTAGTGTCCACGAACCAAACGAAAAAGTTCCTCTTTTCTCAATGAAAATGGGTTGTTGTTTCAGAGTATGTGAATTAGTAACTACAAGTTCACTGCGTTCTTTCACAACTCGGAGTTGATCGTTTATTGAAAACACTGAACCAGTTTCTTTGTCGGTTAACTGAATTATTCCTTCAATATGCAGAAGTGTTATTGTTGTTTCAAAATGACCACTAATCAACCGAATCAGTACTTCGCCCTTTATAAATCGGGACAGTGCTTTAAACGATTCAACAGAAATTGACAAACTGGAATTAGTTTTGTTACTTACAACGTGTGGTAAATATTTCAGAACATTTTCAGAAACAATTGTTTCCGCACCTTTTGCAAATTCGGTAAATCTAAAAAGAGTATCTAAAATTGATGGATTGAATTGCTCTTTTAAAAATGGTAATAATGTATGACGAATTTTATTTCGAGTATACGTCAAATTAGAATTAGAAGAATCTTCTCGCCATTCAAGTTGTCGTTCATTTGCATAGGTCGTAATTTCTTCTCGAGAAATTGACAAAATCGGTCGAACAACATTTATATTCACATCTAGTTCTCTTTTCCTTGGAATGCCTGTTATACCACGAAGACCAGTGCCTCGTAAAAGATTAAATAGCATTGTCTCAACTGAATCATCTTTTGTATGTGCTGTAAGGATAAATGGTACAGATTGTTCTTTGGCTACTCTTTCGAAAAATCGATATCGTAATGTACGAGCTGAAAGCTCAATAGATTGTTTGTACTTTTTAGAAAATGAAATTACATTCAAGGAGGAACAATGGGTTACGAGATCGTATTTTTTACCTAAAAATTTTACAAATCGTTCGTCTTCGTTTGATTCTTCGTCACGTAAATTATGATTACAATGAACAATGATAATTTTTATAGGAACAATTCCACTTATGTACCATAGTGCATCTAACAAAACGATAGAATCTTTTCCGCCACTGACACACACTATAAATGTTTCGTTTTCAACTTTAGAAACTATAGCCTCTAACGAATGAAAAACTTTTCTTACAAATTCTTTAGCAATAGGCGTTAAATACGAAAACAGTTTTTTCGATTTTTCATTTATTGGAAGTGAAGGTTTTACCTTTTTTACTTCTTTTGGTGCTTGCTGTTGTTGTTTCTTCTGTTGTGGTTTTTGTACAGGTTTTGCAACTACAACTTCTTCTACTTTTGGTATTTCAACTTCTACGGTGCTTTCTATTGGAGTGTTTTCATTCCGTTGAGGTTTCTTTTTACGCTTGTTTTTCTTTTTAGCAGGTATTGGTGCTATGTTCGAATCTTGTTCTTCCGAAGTAAGAATTTCAATTTTTTGAATGTTCTTTTTTACTATCTCGTTAGAAACTTGAACAGTTAATTCAGGAGAAATAGGTGAAACTTCAACAGGAGTTTCAACTATCGGAATATCTTTTTTAAGACGAATTTCTAAAACTGGTGGTGGTCCAGATTGTTGTCTCTGTTGGTTACGTTTGAAACGTTGGTTTTTACTGTATGGTTTTTTGTTCCCGCTTTCATTTTCTGTTTCAGAAGTTTCATCTGCAGTATCTTTCGTTTCAAGTGGTGTAGTTGTTACTTTTTGGACTTCTTGAATTTGTTGTTCAACTTGAGTAGTAACTTTTTTTGAACGTAGTTGTTTCCTCGCTGCTGGTTTTTTTTCAGGTACAGTTGGAGCAATGACTTTTTCAGCAATTACTTCTTTTTTTATAGGATCATTCGAATTTGGGATAGAAACGACAGTAGATTTTGTCGTTTTTTTACGAATAGGTTTCGGATTAGGAACAGGTTTCACAACAGTTTTAGCTGTTAATGGAGCTGATTCAATAGCCGTTTTAGATGTCGCCGCTTTTCTAGTTGTTCTTTTGGGTTTTGTTTGTGGTACAACTTCAGTGGCAACAACATCCTTAGTAGGTGTTGTGTTTGAACTAATTTTCTTCGGCATACGCTAAGTTTTCAGTAGATTCTTCAATATAAGGAACAGTATTTTTCCCAATTTCTTTCATATAAACGACATATTCAGAGAGGCGTTCAACAACATTATCGTACGAATCCATACGAACGATATCTTGTCGAACTGGTGCAGAATTATACAATCCTTTTAAATAACCACCAAAATGTTTTCGGAATTCGTGAATTCCACGTTTTCCATTTTTGTCAATCGTTAAACGGTAATGTTCTAAACAAACGGAAATTCTTTCTTCGACCGATGGCAACGGAGCAAGTGTTCCAGTATCGATTAAGGTTCGAGATTGAGAGAAAATAAACGGATTGCCAATTGCGGCTCTCCCAATCATAACTGCATCAGCTCCTGTTTCGTCGAAGGCTCTTTTCGAATCCATAGGAGAAGTTACATCGCCGTTTAAAATGACAGGAATGGTTACAAATTTTTTAACCTTTTCTATCCAAGACCAATCAGCATCACCTCGATGCCCCATATCCCTTGTGCGGCAATGGATTGTAAGAGCTGCAGCTCCTGCTTGTTCTAACAATTGAGCCACTTCAACAATGACGATAGAATTAGGGTCCCATCCCAAACGAGTTTTAACCGTAACGGGCATTGGAGCACAAGCTTCAACAATTGCTTTCGTCATTTCAGCCATTTTATGAGGCTCTTTAAGAAGTCCAGCACCGGCGTTTCGAGCGACTACATTTTTAACCCAGCAACCGCAGTTGATATCTAAAAAAGCTGGGTTCGATTTCACAGCCATTTCAGCAGCACGAATCATTGTTGGAATATCTCCACCAAATATTTGAATTACCGAAGGATACTCTTCATCTGCAAGAACTAATTTTTCTAAAGAACGTCGAGCGTCACGGACTAATCCTTCCGAAGATATAAATTCAGTATAAACAATATCTGCTCCATTTCGTTTACAAATTACACGAAATGGTAAATCTGTTACATCTTCCATGGGGGCTAGAAGTACACCTTTATCTACTGATACTGAACCTATTTTCATTATTACTTATGGAAAATGAAACTATCGAAAATATTCTTGTAAATTTTAAACCTGCACCACTTTCGTTTTTTCGTCAGTCTACAGAAAATGTAGCAAAAGAACTTGTTGGCTGTCTTTTACTTTCATTCATTAAAGAAGGAAATCAAAAAGTGTTATTGCGTATAGTCGAAACAGAGGCATATTTATCGTATGGTGACGAAGCTTCTCATTCTTTTAGAGGCATAACAAAACGAAACCAAATAATGTTTAAAGAAGGGGGTGTGATATATGTATACAAAATATATGGTATTCATCATTGTATCAACGTAGTTACAGAAATAGAAGGAAAGGGATCCGCTGTTTTGCTTCGTGCAATGGAATGTGTTTTTGCAGAAACTGTATTTCCCAAAGATTCTTTTCGAGGTCCGGGTAAATTAGCAAAGTCTTTAGGGTTTACTCTCGAAGACAATGGAATTACTCTATGTGGGGAAACGCCTAAAATATTTGTTCCTAAAATAAACGATTCTAAAATTCGAGCTACATCTCGGATAGGAATCTCAAAATCTACTGAAAAGTTACTCCGTTTTTGTCTAGAGGGGAGTTCGTATGTTTCAGTAGATTGGAAAAAAGGAATGGCTTAATTTCGTTTACTTTTCAATAACACTGAAGAATAAAATTCTAAATTTTCTAAAACCATACCAGTTCCACGGGCAACTGCTGTTAGAGGCTCATCGTCAATGGTAACAGGTAAAGAAGTTTCTTGCTGCAGGCGAACATCTAATCCTTTTAACAACGCTCCGCCACCAGTAAGAATAATACCACGTTCGAAAATATCTGCCGATAATTCTGCAGGAGTTTTTTCTAATAATGCTAAAACTGCATCGATTATTGGACGAATTGCTTCGTTTAAAACTGCACGTAATTCAATAGAAGTTACTTCTATCATTTTAGGAATTCCTGACATCAAATCACGTCCACGAACTTCAAAGTAAATTTCTTCTTTTAGTGGGACTAATGATCCTACCTTACATTTAATATTTTCTGCTGTTCTGTCACCAATAATTATATTATGAGCACCACGGAAATAACGGACAATTACTGCTGTAAGTTCATCGCCAGCAATTCGAATAGATTCATCAATTACAATCCCAGAAAGTGAAATTACTGCAATCTCTGTTGTGCCACCACCAATATCGACAATCATGTGTCCAATTGGTTCATGAACATTTAATCCAACGCCAATTGCGGCTGCCATTGGCTCTGCAATTAGATATACTTCTTTTGCACCTGCGTGTTCAGCACTGTCACGAACAGCTCTTTTTTCTACTTCTGTAATTCCAGATGGAACGCAAATTACAACCTTACGAGCAGGTTGCCAACGTGCAGAAAGTTTGCTGATAAATGCACGTAACATTCCTTCGGCTATTTCAAAATCAGCAATTACACCATCACGAAGTGGGCGAATTGTGTTAATATCTCTGTGAGTTCTCCCAACCATAGCTTGAGCTTCGTGTCCTACAGCAATAATTCTTTTTGTGTTTCTATCAAAAGCAACAATTGAGGGTTCGTCTAAAACCACACCTTTGCCACGCATCCAAATTAAGGTATTTGCTGTTCCAAGATCAATTGCTAAATCTTGACCAAAAAAACTAAAGTTCATAGGGTATTGGGAATTTTACGGAGTACAAAAATTGATGTCTATTCAAAAATACGTGTTTTTTTTGAATTAGTAGGTAAAAAGTCAATTTTTAGTGTGGAATAATTGAAGAAGATACTTACAAAGTAGAATTTAGGGTTATTTGACCCATGTTTGAATTGCATTTAAAAACTCTTTTTGAGTATCCATAAATACAGAATGTGATGAATTTTCAATTCGTAAAAAATTCTTTTCACCAAGTAATTCTTGAATTTTATCTAAATCCGAAGTTGAAAAAAGTCCATCGTCAATCCCATATAACCCAAACATTGGAATGGATTTTTTTTGTAAAGCTTTTATAGAATTCGTTAAATCTTCAGTTGTATATTTCTCATTTTTCCAAAAACCTCTTGGAGCAATTGAATTCATTTCGAACGCTTTTTTACTTCTTGTGTCAATTCTAAATTGATTATATAAAGTTGAGGCTTCTTTTGAGATTTTTTTTGGTGAATAAGCTCCAATTGCCATTGCGTGTGCAAAACTATACGAAGTATATTCAATGAGTGTTGTATCCATATTTTCTAAAAGCACTATGTAGCGGAGATTAATACTGTCATTCTTCTTTTCATAGAATTTTCTCGCAGAACTAATGACAGTCTTAAACACAGCTTGCATTGTAATTGGGGCTGATGCATATAGTATAGAATTAACCATTTCTGGGTAATTTTTAGTAAATTTTGTTGCAACAATTCCACCAAAAGAATGTCCAATTAGCGTAGCTTTTTTAATAGTATATTTTGAATACAATGCCAATAAATCTTCCATTGTTTCAGCATATGTAAATTGTGCGTTGTTATCCTTTGAACGCCCTTCACCTCTGCGGTCGTAAACAATTACAAAATATCCTAACGATGCTAACACTTCGGCTGTAGAAACTTCAAAATTTATGGAATTAAACCCAGGTCCACCGTGAAGAAATATAATTACGGGGTCGGTGCTTTTTCCGTACGAAGCTGAATATAATTCTTGAGAATTTGCCGATTGAACTGAAAATAACAATGTAAATACTAACGAAATGAAGATTATGTGCAATTTCATAAACGAGGTTGATTAATTTTAAAAGGCGATTAATTATAGAGAAATTGTCAAATACAATTAAATTGAAATCTATACGATAACGACAAAAACCAATATGCATAAAGATTCCATACTATGAATGTACCTTTATTAGACCTTACAAGGCAATATACAACAATTGCAGCTGAAATAGAACCAAAAATTTTGGATTTACTCCGTTCACAAAAACTGATTCTTGGGAAACCTGTTGAAGAAATAGAAAAAAGTTGTGCTTTCTATAGTGATTGCAAATATGCTATTGGAGTTTCTTCTGGAACCGATGCACAATTGATGGCATTAATGGCATTAGGTATCGGACTAGGCGATGAAGTTATTGTTCCTACGTTCTCCTTTTTTGCCACAGCAGGTGTCGTTGTTCGGGTTGGTGCTACTCCTATATTTGTAGATGTAGATCCTGAAACTTACAATATGGATCCAGCTTCTTTGAAAGCTCGGATTACTCCCAAAACTAAAGCAATAATGCCCGTACATCTTTTTGGGCAATCAATTGATTTGGATGCAATTCTCGAAATAGCAAATGAATATGGAATTCCAGTAATTGAAGATGCTGCTCAAGCTATTGGAACTCAGTACAAAAATGGAAAAAAAGTTGGATCGATGGGTCTTATGGGTACATTTTCATTCTACCCAACAAAAAATTTAGGTGCTTTTGGTGATGGTGGAGTAATTACCACCAACGATGAACAATTAGCTATTCGTTTGCGCCAAATGAGAAATCACGGAATGGAACCAAAGTATTACCATTCTTTTATTGGTGGCAATTTCCGTTTAGATGCCCTCCAAGCAGAAGTGTTAAACGTTAAATTCCCTTATTTAGAAACTTGGCATAAAGCTCGTAGAGAAAATGCTCAGTTATACAATAAACTTTTTATTGAATCAGGAATTACTACAGAAGAGTTTCCACAATCTCTTTCCGGAGAAAATCGAATTGTCCTTCCTAAGGCAGTGTACAAGGAAAGTGGGGTTACCAATTACCATATATATAATCAGTATACTGTTCGAATACAAAACAGAGACAAAGTTCGTTCTTATATAACCGAAAATGGAATTGGTACAGAAGTATATTATCCATTAAACTTTCACGACCAAGAATGTTTTAAATATTTAGGTGAAAACCCTTCTTCATTCCCAATAGCAAATGAAGCTGCAAAAACCTGTTTATCATTACCTATATTCCCAGAGTTAACTACAACCGAAATAGAATATGTTGTTGAAATAGTTGTAAAGGCTGTAAAAAACTAAAACAATTTTTTCTTGTTGTTTTTGAAAAAAGACGCCTACATAGAGCGTCTTTTTTTTTATTCCCCTACTGTTGGAGGGGTACCCGAATGGTGGTATATTGGGAAAAAGGGCGAAAGATTATTCGCCCGTACACAGTAACTCTCTCGCCCCTTGGGGGGTAAGGGGAATTCTGAAACAAAGAAAAACAGGGTACAAAAAAAAGGGACAGAAAAATTCTGCCCCAAATATTGGAATTGGTCTGATAAGTTTTTGACTAAACTAAGATTTGATTTGCTATAATGTCCTCAAGTGTTTCTCGTTTACGGATTAAGTAATCCACACCATCTTTTATCATAACTTCTGCAGGTAATAAACGAGAATTATATTGCGATGCCATTGTAAAACAGTAGGCACCTGCATTTTTAAAACAAACAATATCGCCTTCGGAAAGTTCGACGATTTTTCTGTTCCACCCAAATGTGTCAGTTTCGCATATATACCCAACAACGGTATAAATTCGAGACAACCCTTCAGGTTTTGTTATATTAAAAATTGTATGATACGAATCGTAAAACATAGGACGGATAAAATGATTTAACCCAGTATCTAAACCTGCAAATACTGTCGATGTAGTTTGTTTAATTACATTTACTTTTGCAAGGAAATAACCTGCTTCACTAACTAAAAATTTCCCCGGTTCAAACATCATTGTTAGGTTTCTTCCATATTCAGAACAAAACTCCTTGAAACGTTTGGTCATTTTTTCACCTAACAACTCAATGTCTGTTTCAATATCATCGGTTTTATAAGGAACTTTAAAGCCACTACCAAAATCTACATAATGAAGTTCAGGAAACTTTTTCGCAGTATCGAATAAGATTTCAGCACCTTGTAAGAAAACATCTATATCTAATATGTCGGATCCTGTGTGCATGTGAAGTCCATTTACGTGAATTCCATAAGCTTTCACAATTCGTTCAATATGTGGAAGTTGATAAAACGAAATTCCAAACTTTGAGTCGATATGACCCGTTGAGATTTTCGAATTGCCACCTGCCATAATATGAGGATTAATTCTAATACAAACAGGAATAGTAGAACCGTAATCATGACCAAAACGTTCTAAAGTAGCAAGATTGTCAATGTTAATATGAACACCATATTCTATCGCTTTTTGAAGTTCTTCGTAAGAAACGCAATTAGGTGTATAAATGATTTTATTGGGTGAAAAACCAACTTTCAAACCAAGTTCAACTTCTTGAATAGAAACAGTATCTAATCCGCTGTCTAATTCAAGGAAGTATTTTAGTATGGAAATATTATTCAAAGCCTTACAAGCATAATTAATTTGAACATCAATTCCTGAAAAAGCATTTGCCAAGCGTTTATACTGCTTTTTTATCGTATCAGTATCATACACATAAATGGGTGCTCCATATTTTTCAATGAGACTGGTAACAGGAAGATTCTGAATGCAAAATTGATTATTTACTATATCCATAAGGCAGAATAATATTAAGTGATTAATGTAATGTACCCTTGACGTATAAGTATAGTTGGTTATTACCTACAACGAATAGTGTAAGTTTTCGTAAATTGCAAAAAGTTTAAAAATATTTTTTGCAATTAAAATTAAGACTTCCATAATTATGAAAATCGGTTCTTTTGAAATTAAACCTTTATTATTACTCTTAGTATTTATACCTTTTACATTTATTGGAAAATTTCTTCATTGGAATGAAGTACTTTTATTTGTTCTGGCTGCTATTTCTATAATTCCACTCGCTGGATTAATGGGAGAATCAACAGAACATTTAAGCCATAAAGTAGGCTCAGGAATTGGTGGTTTGCTAAATGCAACTTTTGGAAATGCTGCAGAACTAATAATAGCTATTTTAGCTATGAGTAAAGGACTTCACGATGTGGTGAAAGCCTCGATTACAGGATCAATAATTGGGAACATTTTATTGGTATTAGGAATTTCAATATTTGCAGGAGGCTTGAAGTTCTCCTCGCAAAAATTCAACAAAACAACTGGAAGTTTAAATGTAACTATGTTAGCCTTAAGCGTGGTAGGTTTGTTAGTCCCTGCTGCATTTTTAGCTGTTGTTGGAAAAGATGGGCTAGCGATTGAACAGACATTGAGTTTAGATATTTCAGTAATATTAATGATTTCGTATGTTTTATTGTTAGTGTTTTCGTTAAAAACACATAAACATTTATATAACAGTTTCGAAGATTCGGAAGAAGAACATCACGGAGAAGTTTGGAGTTCTAAGCGATCAATTCTAACATTAGTAATTGCTACTATCGGAATAGCGTTTGTTGCTGAAGTTCTAATTGGTGCAGTTGAATATACTGCGGAAGTATGGGGAATGTCCAGTGTTTTTGTTGGTGTTGTAGTTGTTGCTATTATTGGAAATGCTGCAGAACATTCAACTGCAATCATTGTTGCAATGAAAAACAAAATGGATTTAGCCATTTCAATAGCAGTGGGTTCAAGTATTCAAATAGCATTGTTTGTTGCTCCATTTTTAGTGTTTATCAGTTATTTGTTTGGTAAACCTATGGATTTGTATTTTACTACGTTTGAAACTATAAGTATTATCGTAACCGTATGGATATTAAGCCTTATAGTTCAAGATGGTGAAACAAATTGGATGGAAGGAATTCTCTGTTTGGCAGTATATGCTATTCTCTGTATTGCATTCTATTTGTTGCCGCATTAAAAACTGTCACGTTATCGATTTATAAACAACAAGAGTTTTATGTCTCAAATGAAAAATATTTCTTCAAGTGAGTATTCAGAATTTATTTCAATTCTTTTAAAAGAAGACTCGTTTGAAGATAAAACGGCTTTATTCTGCAAAGCTCTACAAAAGCTATGGAACGAAAGTGTTGTGCTTTTTTTCAGAAAAGAATTAAACAAAACGCTCGATAATACTATTTCTAAAAAGTATAAAAACGTGTTTTCAAGTGACAATAAACTGTTGTTTGAAAAAAACATCCTCGTAAATTTAAACTCAGAATGCACTTTCGAAAAAGTCCCACAAGAGGTATCAAAATATCTTTCAATATCAGAAGAATCTTTAGAAAAAATTCAGTATTGGATAGGAAAACAGCATTCTGGTTTTTTTGTAATACAATTTAAAAACTTAACTGAGGTATGCGAAAATACTTTATCAACGTTTGAAAATTTATTTCAACTATATTTTTCACTGTGTTCAAATGGCGAAATATTAAATGAATCAATAGATAGAATAGAATATCAAAATCCTATATTGACCGAGATTGTAGAAAAAACACCAAATATAGTTTGTTATGGAACTGTAGATGGAAAAATTCTCTATTTCAACGAAATTGCAGCACTTACTTTCTATTCAAAATCGAAAAAAGAACTTTTATTAGAAGATATAGATTGTAAGATATTTAAAATTTCCTATCCAGAATGGGTACAAGAACTCATTGAAACAGAAGCGTTTCCTACTATGAAAGAAGGTGGAGTTTGGAATGGAAATTCTGCAATTATCAACTATTCTGGTGTTGAAGTTCCAATGTTGCAAACAATTCTTGGACATTACGACAAAATAGGAAACTTGCAGTATATTTCAACAATATTAAAGGATATTACTCAAAGCAAAATTCAAGAACAAATACTTCTTTCAACTGTTGAAGAAGCCCAATCTGCCAATAAATCTAAGTCAGAATTCTTAGCGAATATGTCGCACGAAATTAGAACTCCTATGAATGCAATTTTAGGGTTTACTGAGATTTTGAGAAAAGAAATTACCGACAATAGGCAAAAACACTTTTTAGATTCTATTCAACTCAGTGGTAAAACATTATTACGGTTGATTAACGATATTTTAGACTTATCGAAAATCGAAGCTGGAAAATTAGAAATTCAACACGAACATACAGATCTTGCTGTACTTGCTAATGAGATAAGACTCATATTTGCAGAGCAAATGAAGTCGAAAAACCTTGAATACTCTGTGGATTATCTGTCGCAAGAACAATTATATGTTTTCATTGATGATGTACGTTTACGTCAGATATTTATAAATCTAATTGGAAATGCTATTAAATTTACAACAAAAGGGTATGTAAAAGTATTTATTCGAGTTGCAAAAAATCCAGAACTTGATTCAGTCGCCTCAATAACAATAGAAGTACATGATTCTGGAATTGGTATACCGGAATCAAAACAAAAGCAAATTTTCGAACCATTCACTCAAGAAGATGGACAGACTACAAGGAAATACGGCGGGACTGGATTAGGATTGACTATTACACGTAAGTTAGTAGAATTGATGGATGGTAGTGTTTCCTTGTATTCTACACCTAACCATGGTTCTATGTTCAAAATTGTATTCCCTTCTGTTAAAATTGGAACAAATCAACAGGTTGTAGATCAAAATCTGCTGAACCTATATAGAACAATTCAATTTAATGAACCTACTGTGATGATTGTTGATGATATGATGAGTAATAGGGAAGTGATAAAAGAATATCTTTCAGATTGTAATGTGTCAATACTAGAATGCGAAGATGGAACTGAAGCATTAGCATATACCTTAGTAGAAAAACCTGATCTTATATTTATGGTACTTCGAATGGCAGAATTAGACGGTTACGAGACTACTAAAGTATTAAAGTCTCACGAGAATACTCGCCCTATTCCAGTTGTTGCAATTACATCAGCACTAATGGATTCTGACGAAAAAAGGTTTAAAGAACTTGCAGATGGAAGTTTGAGAAAACCAGTTTCTAGGAATGATATTCTAAGTGAAATGACTAAATTTTTACCTTACACTAACATACTTGATCCGGCAGAACAAGAAGTTGGTCAAAGTGAAGATGATGAGACTACTTATGAAAATATTTCTGAAGAATTACTGAATCAGTTAGTAGAATATCAAAGTACTTCCGCAGAATTATTAGAAATTATTTCATTAGACGAAATTGAAACATTTGCCCAAGTTTTGTTGTCGTTAGGTGATATGTATGATTTTAAACCATTAGTTCATTATGCAAATGAATTAGCTGAAGCTGCAAACACTATTGATTATTCACAACTACAAAAACTATTAGGAAAATATTCAGATTTTATTACAAACTATTCAAGTAAATAAGAATGATAGATATAGAAAAAATTCAAAGTTTATTAAAAGAACAAAATATTGATGCTTGGTTTTTATATGATTTTAGACACTCTAATTCAATAGCATGGAATATTTTGCAGTTGCCCACAACAGCTCATTGTACAAGACGTTGGGCAGTAGTAATCCCTCAGAGTGGAGAACCAGTAAAAATAACAAGTACTATGGAACAAGCAAGTTTGTCACATTTGCCTTTTAAACATATACTCTACAATACTGGCGAAGAATGGTTTGCTTGTATTGAACAAGTTCTTTCTGGTACGAAAAACATCGCTATGGAATATTCGCCATTTGGAACATTGCCTACGGTTTCCAAGGTTGAGGGAGGGTTTGTAGATTGGGTGCGTTCAAAAGGAAAAAATATACTTTCTTCTGCAGATTTATCTGTTCCATTCGAATCGGTTTTAACTCAAGATCAAATAGATGAACAACGCAAAACAGCAAGAGATTTACGATTGACTATGATTGAAACTTTCGTCTATATTAGAGAAAATGTATTAGAATTTGGTTCTACGAACGAATATGCCGTACAACAATATATTCTTGGGTTAATGAAGCAAAGAAACTTAGTTCCCGACCATGCTCCGATAGTAGCAAAAGGAGTTAATGGGGCATCTCCGCACTATTTCCCTTCCCCAGAAAAGAATGCACTACTTAAAAAAGGTGATGTAGTACTTATAGATATGTGGGCTCAAAGAATAGGATTTCCAAAAAGTGTTTTTGCAGATATTACATGGATGTGTTTTATTGGAGAAGAAGTTCCTAAAGAAATTGCTACTCCATTTGATGTTTTAGTTGCTGCAAGGAATGCGTCAGTTCAATTGGTTCAAGAACGATTCAATATGAAGGTTCCTGTTTATGGATTTGAAGTTGATGATGCTGCACGAGATATTGTAAACAAAGCAGGGTATGGTCAATATTTTATCCATCGAACTGGTCATAGTATAACACACGAACTGCACGGCGCTGGAGTAAATATGGACAACTATGAAGCTAAGGATATAAGAACTATTCTACCTGGAACTTCTTTTTCGATTGAACCGGGTATTTACATAAATGATTTTTGTGGATTCAGAACCGAACTTGATGTTGTGATAACCTTAGATGGAAAAATTTTAGATGGAATTGGACTTGAACAAGAATCTATAGTTCCTATTCTCCATTCTAATTTCGAAGAGTTGGCAAAGTACTTAATAGAAGAATAAAGTTTCGTTTATAAAATGATTTTTTTCAATTCTTCTCTTGTTGCAGATAAATAGATCGAAGCAGGGTATTTTGATAATAGAAGTTGAAATGCACTTTTTGATTCCTCAATCCTTTGTGACTTTTTCAACGCCAATGCATAATTAAACAGCAATTTGTCTCCCCAGATACTTTCAGGAAATTTCGCCTCAAATTCAGAATATAAAATTATAATTTTATCTACTTGATTCACTTTAAAGTAAAGATCATTTAAAGAAAGATACGATAGTTCAGTAATGTCGTCCGATGAATTTTCAACTAATATTGTCTTGAAAGCACTTATAGCATCTTCTAACTTTTGCTGGTAGGTTAAAAATTCAGCTTTTGCATACTTTTGCAATCTACTTTTCTGATCTTGAAACTGTTCAATTAGTATTATTCGTTCAAGTGCATCATTTGCTTCATTTGTATTTACTCTTTTTGCAATAATACTATAAACACTTTTTGCAGTGTCAACCTCACCATTAAACCAAAACATTTCTGCTAATAAAAAATCTGCTTTTCTACGTAAGTCATTTTTTTCAGGTAACAAAAATAATGGTTGTAACAACTTTTTTGCTTCCACAAATATGTTTTCTTGAATAGAAATTTCTGCTAACTCAATACGGGCTATTGAAGCAAAATTAGAACCATTGTACTTTGTTATACAAATTAAAAACTCTTTTTTCGCTAATTCTAAATTTTTATCAAATGTTTTTAAAACTATACCTTTTCTATAATGTATTTCTGGAGCAAAGGCACTTGCTGTAGGATCGTTTAAGATATTATCGTATCGTAGAATAACCTCAGAAATTTGTTCTTTCGAAATTGAAGAACTATGGGAAAGCTTTGTTTCTAAGGTTTTCGTATAACCAAAAATTGCCGCAACTCGAATGTAGGTTGGGACCGAATTATTATCTATTAACAAAGAATAAGCAGATAAAGCATCGTTGTAATTCCCATCTAAAGAACTAACAGTGGCAAACTGTAGAATCTCGCTTCCGTTTGAACCAGATTTTTTATCTAATTCAGAAACAATTTGCAAGGCTTTATTCATTTGATTCGTTGAACGATAAAACCATTCAAGTAATCGGTAATTAAGCAAGTTACTAACGTCTTTATTCTTTAATTCTACTAATGAATTTTCAACAGTTACTATGCTATTTTGATTTGTTAACAACGCAGTAATTTTTCCTTGAACTACTCCAAGATTGTTATTTTTAAACAACAGGTTAATTATCTCATTCATTGAAAGTTCGACATTCCCAACCGCAGCATAACATTGAGAAAGTTCATCTGCAAATATATCTTTCGATTTAAGTTTTTCTCTTGCAGCCAAATACGTTGTAATTGCTTTTTCTAATTGCCTTTGACCTAATTGCGATTTGGCAATGATTGAGTAATCTAGTTCTGAAAAACAAAATTCTTGCACACCAATATTCCAGAATTCATCAGCTTTTGCACTTTGTCCCATTTTCCAATAAGTTTCTGCTGCTATAGAATAAGTTACCGATGAAGGAGCTCTTTTTACTTGTGTTTCAGCAATTGGTAGCAATTCGGTATATTTTTGTTGATTATTTAAAGATCGAACAATCCCAAGAAAATAGCTGGTGTTTAAAGGCTCGGAGTCTAAAAGTTGAGAATATAATCGATAAGAATTTGCAAAGTCACCTTGTTGTTCGTAACTTTGTGCAAGTCGGACTTTATCTGTTTGTGAAAATGTTTGAAGTACAAAAAAATGTACTACAAAGAGAGTTACAATAATTAACTTCATTTTGGAGTTGAAAAGAGTAGTTTTCATAAAGATTTTACAGTAACCACTAACGGTTAAGAACATCGTCAATTGTGAATGAAGTTACTCGATTTATCGTAAAATCATCAAAAGAGTGGACATAGAACTAACGAATAATATTTACTAACTTGTATTAGTGTACTTTTCTAACACAGAATACTATAATGAAGAATACAACAATTCTTGTTGTTGAAGACGATAAATTTACAGCAAGAAGCCTCAATCACTATCTCATTCAGCTAGGATATATTGTTTTAGCAACCGTAGAATCTGGTGAAGAGGCTTTAATGAAGGTTAAAGAATATTCTCCAGATATTATCTTGATGGATATTTTGTTACAAGGTGATTTTGATGGAATTGATACTTCTCAAAAAATCAAAGCTGAATTCGATGTTCCAGTAATTTATATTACTTCAGGAGCTCAAAAAGAACTCATTCACAGAGCAAAGTTAACAACTCCTTTTGGTTTTATAATTAAACCATTTACTCAAGATGATTTATTTACTCAAATTGAAATTGCACTATATAAACATTCGAACGATGCCACATTAAAAAAGTTACAAGAATCGGAACGTTTTTTAGCCTCAATTACAAAGAATATAAACGATGCTATTCTAACGGTTTCACCTCGTTTAGAAGTTCTGTATCAAAACGAAGCAGCTCGGTATAGCTTTAATCAAGTAATCGATATTGGAAAACCTCAAACATTAATTCCGTTTTTACGTGCATTACAAGAAGGGTTTGCTGAATCAATTGATGAAAAGGTTCGCTATAAAATGATGGGAATTCCCTTTGATAACGAAGAAAATGAATGTATTGCTATAGTTCAAAACAAAACTATTTGGTTTCAATATTCTATTGATTTTATAGAAGTAACTTCCTTACATCAACAACGTAGTATTGTAATTATTTTTAGGGATATTACTATTTCTAAAAATGCACAGAATGCATTAAAAGATTCACATACATTGTTAGAACATAGAGTAGAAGAAAGAACAAAAGAATTAGAACAAGCAAATACGTTATTATTACAAGAAGTTGCTAACAGAGCTAGAGCTGAAGCTCGTTTACATAAACTTGCTTCGAACAGAAAACGATTAGCTGAAATTGCAAGTATGATTATTTCCCAGACTTCTCTTGAATTTATTTTGTCTATTAGCAAAAGAGAATTGAAAGAACTTTTAGCTTTCGATGATTTTAGTTTCTATACAATGAACGAAGAAGCTTCATCATTGGAAAGTGTCATTAGTTCTTATGACGACAAATCCTTGTTAGACAAAGTAATACCATTATCAAGAAGTATACTTAGCGATTCATATTTGAATGGTGCATCTATACTTCTCAATAATTCCCAATTAGATGCACGTTCTTATTTTAATGAACTTACAGAAAACATTACACATCACATGCTATGCTTTACCATTATTGAAAATGAGCAAAAATATGGTATTCTGTGCGTGAGTAGGTTTTCAAACCCTGAATTTGTACAAGACGATTATGATATAGTTCAACTTTTAGTAAACTTTATTTCCGTCGCTATTTATAAAGCGCAATTGTTTTCACAAGTTTCTACATCAGAATCTCGAACAAAAGTTTTATTCGAACGCTTTCAAGATGCAGTGTTAGTAGTTGATAATGCTGGAAAAATAGTCGATGCTAATAATACAGCAGTAGAGTTATTAAAGTACGAAACGAAACAAGCACTTCTTTCAATTCAATCTATAGAAGAATTGTACTTCGACCGTTCAAAACAAGAACAGTTTGTTCGTGCATTAGCATTAAATGGTTTTATAAAAGATACAACTTTAACTCTCAAACGTTCTGATGGATCCCCTTGGAATGTATCGAAATCTGCTATCCCAATCCAAATTCTTAAGGGACAAGTTAATTTGTATTATGCAATATTCTCTGATGTAGGTAAATATCAAATATCAACTGAACAGAACATACAAATAGAAAATCATTTTAGAGAATTATTAAATTATTTCCCTTATTTCGTTGCTATAATTCAAAAGTCAATAATTCGATATTCTAATTCTCGTTCTTTAGAACTATTAGGCTATACTTCTGACGAACTCCAAACGATGAATTTTCTAGATATAATTCATCCAGATCAACGATCGGAAATTATAGCTCGATCTACAAGAAGATTAAAAGGTGAAGAGTTTGACCCTTATTATTTTTTGAGAATAATATCGAAAAATAGTGTTGAAAAAACGCTCCACATCCACAGTTCCCGTATTGTTTTCGACAACGAAATTTCTTTACTTATAGTAGCAGAAACAGCAACAGATTATTTGAAGAATCCAATACTAACTCGATAAATTTTCTAACGAACGTTTCCTAATTTCATATACACGTATGGTACCACCAAAAGCAAAACAAATTCCATTTCTTCTCAAAAAACATGAACATACTCGTGTTGATAACTATTTTTGGTTAAATGATAGAGAAAATTCGGAAGTGTTAGAATATCTTCAAAAAGAACAAGAATATTCAAATTGGTGGTTACAATCCGAAGTAAATGAAATCGAACAACTTCAGTCCGAATTCTTAGAAAGAATCGTAAAAAAAAAGGAAACTGTTCCTTATTTACTTAATGGGTATTATTACTATTATTCCTATACAGAAGATTCGGATTATCCTGTTTTTAATCGAAGTAAAACGAATAAAATTGACCTTCAAAATGATGAATGTGTGGTTGATATCCAAAGTCTCTCAATTGGGAAAAAGTTCTGTTCAGTATCAAAAGTTACAATTAGCAAAGATACAAAACAACTTGTCTATTCATTAGATTTAATTGGTAGAAGACAGTACGATTTGTATAGTAAAAACCTCGACACAAATAAAGTTGTGCTTCTTCCAACAGGTCAAAAAGTAACGGGGAATGTGTTGTGGTGTACAGACAATGAAACAGTGCTATATAATGTTTCCAACCCACAAACCTTACGGGCTTATCAAGTCTGGTCATTAAATATTCATACCTTTGAAAAAAAACTAATATACGAAGAAACTGACCCAACATTTAGACTAACTATATATAAAAACAGCTTTGATTCTGCTCTTTTTATAGCTTCGGTAAGTACTTTAGCTACTGAAATAAGAATTTGTAATTCTTCAAATCCTTCAGAAAACAACATTATTTTTCCTAGAAAAGATGGGATAGAATATTATGCCTACCTTACGCATAATGGATTGTTCGTGTATACAAATTATAAAGCCAAAAATTTTAAGTTGTTACAATTACTTTCTTCGGAATTTTCTTCAAGTTTTGAAAAAGCTGAACAAGAAAAAAACATTGTTGAAATTCTTCCTCACAACGAAAATATTAAATTAGAAAACGTTCAATTCTTTCAAGATTTTTACATTTTTCAAGAACGTTCCGACGGTACAGAACAAATTTACATAGGATATTATAATTCTTCAGTTAAAGTTCATATCCAAATCCCAGAAAAAGAATATTCTTTCCACGAAGCGAACAATGAAGAATACGCTGCAAAAACTTTTCGGTTTGGCATAACAACGCTCCGAGCTCCATTTATTACGTACGAATTTACTCCCGATTCAAAAAAATTACAGTTACTTAAGGAAGAACCTCTTGCAATTCCGTATAATAAAGACAATTACCAAACATATAGAATATATGCAAATGCAAAAGATAAAATGCAAATCCCTATAACTATTGTACATAAAAAAGGAATTATTTTCGACGGTTCTAACCCCTTACTTCTTTATGGATATGGATCCTACGGTATTACAATTGACCCTAACTTTTCTTCTGAACGGCTATCGTTGTTAGACAGAGGGTTTATATACGCAATTGCCCATATTCGAGGTGAACAGTTCTTTGGGCGGGAATGGTATGAAGACGGTAAATTGTTAAACAAGATGAATACCTTTACCGATTTTATTGCCTGTGCAGAAGAATTAATTTCAAGAAGATATACTTCGAATACCAAACTAATTGCTCAGGGTGGCTCTGCTGGGGGATTATTAATGGGTGCTGTTGCAAATTTACGACCAGACTTATTTGCTGGAATAGTAACTTTAGTCCCGTTTGTTGATGTTGTAACTACTATGTTAGACGATACAATTCCTTTAACAACTTCTGAATATGACGAATGGGGAAATCCAAACGATCAAACCTTTTATGAATATATGCTTTCATATTCTCCTTACGATAATATTCAAAAAAAGGAATATCCTCCAATGTTGGTTGTAACAGGGTACCACGATTCACAAGTTCAATACTGGGAACCTGCAAAATATGTTGCTAAATTACGAGAACTTAAAACCGATAGTAATCCACTGTTGTTCCAAATAAATTTTGAAGCTGGGCACGGTGGTGCAAGTGGAAGATTTAAATCGTTAAAAGAAACTGCAAGGAATTTTGCATTTATATTACATTGTATAAAGTAGACTATTGTTTACTTTCCTACACTTTTAATTAGTTCTTGAAGTATTTTGAATGATTCAAGTGGAGATACGCTGTTAATATCTATTTTCCGCAAACGTTCCCGAAGTTCATCGTCTTTAAATTCAAATATTGAAAGTTGATCTGTTTGTAAACTTGATTCCACTTTAGTAATATTTGAACCAAATAATAAGTTTTGTTCAGAACCTTGTTTCGAATTTTCTAACGTTACAAGTAATTCTCTGGCTCGTTGTACTACTATTTCTGGTAACCCTGCCATTTGAGCAACATGAATACCAAACGAATGGTCAGATGTACCTTCAACTACCTTGTGTGAAAACAGTATTGAAGACTCAACTTCTTGAACTTCTACCTTGTAATTTTTCATCCGTTTCCAAAGTGTTGGTAATTCTGTTAGTTCGTGGTAATGAGTAGCAAAAAGAGTCTTTGCATTAATTCGTTCGTGGATATATTCAGCTATTGACCACGCAATGGATATTCCATCGAATGTTGCGGTGCCTCTACCAACTTCATCTAATAGAATGAGAGATTTTTTTGTAGCATTTGCTAGAATTGTCGATGCCTCTTGCATTTCTACTAAAAAAGTGCTTTCTCCTGCTGCAACATTATCTTGAGCCCCAACACGAGTAAATATTCTATCTACTACACCTATTGTGGCACTTTCTGCTGGAACAAACGACCCTATATGCGACAGCAAAACACATAACCCTACTTGACGTAAGTAACACGATTTACCAGACATATTTGGACCAGTTATCAGATGGATTTCTTCTTCTTTAGGGACAAATCGGGTTGAATTAGGTACAAATCGTACTCCAACAGGGAGAAGTGTTTCTACTACGGGGTGTCTACCATTGACTATTTCTAATTCTTCCCCAATGGTCATCGTTGGTAAAACATACGATTGACCTTCCGCTAGTTCCGCAAACCCTTGGTAACAATCAATTACGGAAAGTAAATAGGCAGTTTTTTGTAATTCTAATGTTAACCCAACAAAATGAGTTCTAATTGTTTCAAATAATTGTGAAGAAATAGTGGAATATTGAAATTCAGCATCAGTAATCGTTGTTTCTAAAGACTGTAATTCGTCCGTTGTAAAGCGTTCTGCATTTGTAAGAGTTTGTTTTCGTAAAAAAGTATCGGGTGCTTTACCCTTATGAGCATTTGATATTTCAATATAATATCCAAATACACTTGTAACACCTACTTTTAAAGTAGAAATTCCAGTTTCATTCCTTAGCCGATGTTGGTAGTCTGCAATCCAATTTTTACCTGAATGGAGCGCTTCGTCTGCAATATCTAATTCGTTCGAATAACCAGAACGAAACACTGCACCGTTACCGAGAACTGCTGCAGGTTCTTCAATAAATGCCTCTGCAAGTAATTGATGAAGGGAATCTAACATTGGAAATTCTACTACGATTTCATCCATATAGGCAGAAGAAACGCTTTGAAGTACCGTACGAACAGAAGGGAGTACTGAAAGTGTTGAACGAAGCGAAGTGAAATCCCGCGGAGTTACTCTACCTGTGCATATTTTCGTAACAATTCGTTCTATATCACCAATTTCTTTTAAATATCCTTGTAGCGATTTCCGTTTGTCATACCCTTGAACAAAAATAGAAACGCATTGATGCCTTTTTTGAATAGTTTCCAAAGAACGAAGCGGACGTGTAACCCACTTTTTTAATAACCTTGCTCCCATAGGAGTAATCGTTTTATCGATAACCGAAAAAAGAGAGGAATCTCGTTCGGAAGAATTCATTGAAAACAAAATTTCTAAATTCCTCCTTGTCGAAGAATCCAAAATCATGTGATCATCTGGCTGAAGCGAAGATATAGAAGTAAATTGTAAAGGAAATCGTTGTTGAGTTTGTTCTATATATTGTAGCAACGCACCAGCTGCAACAATTGCATTTGCCTGATGTTCTAATCCAAAACTTTTAACCGATTTTGTTTTAAACATTTTTGCAATCTGTTCTTTCCCAAAATCTATTCCAAAATACCAATCCTCTAATCGTGTAATTAATGGTTTTGAAGACAAAGAAACTATCGATTCTTCGACTACTGTTTTTTGTTGGCGGCTAACGACAACTTCCGAAGGAGCCAACGACTCCAAAACGGGCAATAACGAAGTAATAGTTACTTCTGAAGAATAAAATTCTCCAGTTGTTATATCTGCACACGCAATTCCGACATATTCCGATTTCGTGATAGATCCATTTGGCAAAAATACCGCTACGACATAATTATTCTTTCTTGAATCCAACAACCTATCGTATAAGGCTACACCGGGAGTAACTACCTCAACAACCCCACGTTTCACTATTCCTTTCGCTTGTTTCGGATCTTCCAATTGTTCACAAACAGCAACTCGCAACCCGGAACGCACAAGTTTTGGCAAATATACATCAAGTTGGTGATGTGGGAAACCAGCTAACGGAATTTCTCCAGCAGATCCATTATTTCGTTTCGTAAGCGTAATACCACAAACCTTTGCCGTAACAACAGCATCATCACCAAACGTTTCGTAAAAATCCCCAAGTCTAAAAAGCAAAATAGCATCAGGGTTTTTAGCCTTGACAGCAGTATATTGTTTCATCAAAGGAGTTTCTTTTTTATCAGGCATAAGTATAGTTGAAAATCAATATTAGAATATTACAAATATACCGATTATCTTCCAATAGCACATAGAAAGAAATAACACGTAGTATAGCAAGTTTGATAATATTTTTATGTAAAACTTTCATTGTTCAGTTAATGTAATTTGTTTTTTGTTCCCCGTATACCAATTTTTAAATATTACTTTCTCCTACCAACAGTTTATACAGCAAGTAATTATTTTCATTTAATTGTATGCAAATTTGGTAAGTTGATTTTTTTTTCTTCTATATTTGTAGAGCATGTGCATGCCACATACAATTTTATATATTTTAAAGGTTTTCAGTAATAAAACGAATGACTTTATTTGGTTTATTCTTACTTTTTAGTTTCTTGTTTACAACTCAACTAACAAATGCAACAACTGCTATGAATAGGTCCGCTCACGGGTGGTACGCCTCATCCCACGTGGTGTTCATGGTG
>Ga0209591_10000634_pt1:42500-44960 | contig 44960 bp, 28 predicted proteins | sample MAT01_FD_187207 | JGI IMG/M metagenome (GOLD analysis project Ga0209591, IMG submission 187207) | Freshwater microbial communities from Lake Fryxell liftoff mats and glacier meltwater in Antarctica - MAT-01 (SPAdes) (version 2) | ecosystem: Environmental > Aquatic > Freshwater > Ice...
CATTGACTACGGGAGTGAGGCAGTGAGGGATAAGCTTCATTGTCGAGAGGGAAACAACCCAGACCGTCGTCTAAGGTCCCCAAGTACCTGCTAACAGAGAAAGGATGTTCTCTTGCATAGACAGCCGGGATGTTGGCTTAGAAGCAGCCATTCATTGAGAGAGTGCGTAATAGCTCACCGGTCGAGCGAGAGAGCGCCGACAATAATCGGGACTAAAAGCAGGTCACCGAAGACACGGACTAGAGCAATCTAGTGGTAGGGGAGCATTCTATTCAGCGTCGAAGGTATGCCCGCGAGGGGTGCTGGAGCGTATAGAAGAGCAAATGTTGGCATAAGTAGCGAGAAGGCAAGTGAGAATCTTGCCCGTCGAAAATCCAAGGGTTCCTTGAGCTCCGTTCGTCGACTCAGGGTTAGTCGGCCCCTAAGGTGAGGCCAAGCGGCGTAGCTGATGGGAATCAGGCATTAATATTCCTGAACCACCATTACAATAAAAGGGACGCATGAAAACGGTTCTGCGGGGTAAATGGCTATCCCAGTAGAGCTTGGTAATGCCGAGAAAAGCGAGTAATGGTGACCGTACCGTAAACCGACACAGGTGGATGGGTAGAATATACTAAGACGCGCGAGTGAGTCGTGGTTAAGGAACTCGGCAAATTAACTCCGTAACTTCGGGAGAAGGAGTGCCTACTTCGGTAGGCCGCAGAGAATAGGTTCAGGCGACTGTTTACCACAAACACATCACTCTGCTAACACGTAAAGTGGATGTATAGGGTGTGACACCTGCCCGGTGCTGGAAGGTTAAAAGGAGGGGTTAGCGCAAGCGAAGCTCTGAATTGAAGCCCCAGTAAACGGCGGCCGTAACTATAACGGTCCTAAGGTAGCGAAATTCCTTGTCGGGTAAGTTCCGACCTGCACGAATGGTGTAACGATCTGAACACTGTCTCAACCACGAGCTCGGCGAAATTGTGGTACCGGTGAAGACGCCGGTTACCCGCACATGGACGGAAAGACCCCGTGCACCTTTACTATAACTTACTATTGGATTCGGTTTCGACATGCGTAGCATAGGTGGGAGGCTTTGAAGCGACCCTTTCGGGGGTTGTGGAGCCATCGGTGAAATACCACCCTTGTTGTCATTGAATTCTAACCCGGCGGAGTGGATCCGCGGGAACAGTGGTAGGCGGGTAGTTTGACTGGGGCGGTCGCCTCCTAAAAGGTAACGGAGGCTTACAAAGGTCACCTCAGCACGGTCGGTAATCGTGCCTCGAGTGTAAAGGCAGAAGGTGGCTTAACTGTGAGAGAGACATTTCGAACAGATGCGAAAGCAGGTCTTAGTGATCCGGCGGCTCCGTATGGAAGGGCCGTCGCTCAAAGGATAAAAGGTACGCCGGGGATAACAGGCTGATCTTGCCCAAGAGTCCATATCGACGGCAAGGTTTGGCACCTCGATGTCGGTTCATCGCATCCTGGGGCTGGAGAAGGTCCCAAGGGTTTGGCTGTTCGCCAATTAAAGCGGTACGTGAACTGGGTTCAGAACGTCGTGAGACAGTTCGGTCCCTATCCTGTGCGGGCGTATGATACTTGAGGAGCCTCGTTCTTAGTACGAGAGGACCGGAATGACCGGACCGACGGTGAATCTGTTGTTACGCCAGTAGCATCGCAGAGTAGCCACGTCCGGAAAGGATAAGCGCTGAAAGCATCTCAAGCGCGAAACCTACTCCAAGATGAGGTATCGTAGGACCGGGAGAGATGATCCCGTTGATAGGCTATACGTGGAAGCACAGTAATGTGTTCCGAGCGAAGTAGTACTAATAGTCCATACGCTTACAAATTGAATTATTTTTCGTTGCAAGGCTCTTGTCATCCAGTCATTATGCAGGATCCAGGAGAACTTCATAGAACAATTACCGTTTTTTTTAAACGACTAATTACTATGTCATGTTAACACGGCAACAACTATCACCGTTCTTTCAACAACCACAACCTCATACTCTATTGGAGATATATCGTTTAGTATATTCGTATACTATCGGCTCTATTCTCCCTCTATTCTTATCCCTAATTTACCTCCCTAGTAAAACCAAAATCTTTCTCTCTACGCCTTCGTCCCTTGGTCATTCTTATTTGTTCTTCAATACTAAAAAATCTTTCCTTCTTCCTTTATAAATTTGCATTTTCTATGTCGCCTTTTTCGTTCATTTGAAATATTCTTGGTGGCTCTATCGCGGGGGAAACACCTCTTCCCTTCCCGAACAGAGAAGTTAAGACCCGTTGAGCCAATGGTACTGCACCGGTAACAGTGTGGGAGAGTAGGTCGCCGCCAAGTCTTTTTAGAACCCTTATTCACTTTATGTGTGTAAGGGTTCTTCTTTTTTATTCCAACTTCCTTAAATATCTTTTTCCTTCCTCTTACGTCTATTTAAGTTAACTTCTTGTCTGAATTTACTTTACTAATTTACA
>Ga0209591_10000635_pt1 | contig 44941 bp, 40 predicted proteins | sample MAT01_FD_187207 | JGI IMG/M metagenome (GOLD analysis project Ga0209591, IMG submission 187207) | Freshwater microbial communities from Lake Fryxell liftoff mats and glacier meltwater in Antarctica - MAT-01 (SPAdes) (version 2) | ecosystem: Environmental > Aquatic > Freshwater > Ice > Liftoff...
CAGGTAGGTCGCGATAAGATCCTCGACCCGGAACTTGCGGCCGAAGATCACGGTGTCGACGAACGACGCCGACGCCAGGTGGCTCTTGATCGACTGCAAGAGCCGCGCGCTGCCCTCGCTGGCTGCGAAGCGCTCGATCGCCGGCGCGCCCGCGCTGCTGCGCATCGGTCCTTCGTCGGACGCCGGCTCGAAGCACAGCACCGTGCGCCAGTGGCCGGTCGTCGCGCCGTCGCGTCCCGGTAGCGGCACCACCCGCGCCGGCCCGCTGCCGTCGACGATCGCGATCGAGCTGTTGGTGGTGCCGAAGTCGAGGCCGAGAGCGGGCGCGCCCGATTGGTTCCGCATGGGAGCCGACCATTGTTCGCGCTGCCGCCGCCTTTGCAACCGGCCCGGCGCCGCTAAGGGCCCGCGAATGAACAAGTCGACCGTTCTCGCGGCCGATCCATCCCGGCTGGCTGCGTTGCCGGTTCCGGTCCTCGGCTCACCTCCGTCGAGGATGCTCCCCTGCGGTCCTCACCGTCGCCTTGCCATCCGGGCGCCTCGACCGCGATCATCGATCGACTTGTCCATGCGCGGGCCCTAAACGCAGCGCGGCCGTGGCAGGCGGACCGGCCGCGGCTGGCCGTTGCTATCCGTCCAGCCGGAGCCACAGCTCGTTGCGCCTCATGAACCAAGGGGTCCAGGGCGGATCGTAGCGGTTCACCTCGAGGTCACCCGACGATCGAAGCCCGCGCGCGGCCAGCCACGAGCGCAGCTGCTCGGCGTGGTCGGCGAAGCTCTTGTCGGTCCATCGGCCGCTGAACTTCACGACCCCGACGCGAGTTGGTGGCACCTCGCGCAGCGTGACGCGGCCGTCGGTCGGCTCGGGAAGCGTCGCGAGCGTCTCGCCGTCCGGCATCGTGAACGACACCGTCCAGGAGTGTTCGCCTTCGGCCTTTTGGCCAACCGGCGCGGTCATCGCGATCTTGCGGCTGGCGCCGGTTTGACCCACCGGCGCGGTCATCGCGATCTTGGCCTTCGTCGTGTTGCCCCCGAAGATGTATCCGGCGAGGCGCCGGAAACCGTCGTTCCCAGCCTGCTTGCGCTCACCGGCCACCCGAGTTTCGGCGACGACGCGAGCCTGGTAGCGACGCACCGCGAACTGGCGGTCGGCGCTCTCGAGGACGAACTTCGGCTCGTTCACGTCAGCCACGGCGGTTCACCTGATGCGTCTGCCGAGGTTTCACGCCGTGAACGTGGCCATGCGCGCGGCGCCTGGCAAGACGCTGTTTGCGCCGGACTCGCGCGCTGGGGCCGAGCGCTGCGGGCAACCGGTCAGGTGCCGAGGTACGCGACCAGCTGCGCGATGGCGTCGACGGGCAGGCCGTGCTTCTTGCCGAGCGCGAGGTAACGGCGCAGGCCGAGGCGAGTCTGGGCGCCGACCTTGGTGAAGTGCGCCTTGAAGAAGGCCTCGAGATCGAGCGGCACGATCGCGCGCTGCACGCGGAGCACGACCCGCATCGTCGTCGGGCGGGCGGCCAGGCGCACGCCGAGCGGAGCCTTGGCACCGACCTCGCGGGCCGCGATCGCGAGCATCTGGCGAGCCGCGCGCGCACCGGCGGCGAGGTAGCCGTCGCGGCGCAGGGTCGCGAACGACCAGCCCGCGCCCTCGAGCGCCGCGACGTACGCGTTGAGCACGGCGCTGGGAAACGGCGCCGTCTGCGAGAGGTCGCGGACGCGCTTGGCGGGGAACTTGCCGGCGCGTAGCGCGTCGAGCACGCCGCGGACCCGCGGCTCGGCGCCCGAAAATGGGCTCGGCGCCATCGGCGGAAACCAGTAGGCCATGCCGGGCTCGGTGAAGCGGGCCTCGCCCGGCAGCGGCGCGTGGTAGCTGAGGAAGCCGATCGTGCCGTCGACGACCCGGGCCCCGTCACAGTGCGCGAGCAAGAGCGCGCGGTCGTCGAGGTTGGGCTGCAAGAAGACGATCGTCGCGTCGCCGGTCGCCGCGCAGAGCTCGCCGAGCCAGGTGCCGACCCGGATCGCCGTCGACGACACGGTCAGGTAGACCTGATCCCAGCGCTGGGCCGCGACCTCGGCCATCGTGGTGACGACGCCGGCGCCGTCGAGGCGATGGGCGGGATGGCGCTTTTGGTTGAGCGGGTACAACCGGAAGCCGGCGCGCGCCTCGGCGGCGTACTTGTCCTTCACGAAGAACGCGACCTCGGCGCCACCGAGGGCGAGGTGACGTCCGAACACCTGGCCAACGGCTCCGGCTCCGACGATCAACGCGCGCATGGGGCACGGTGGATCACGGCGCGCCGCCGCACAACGAACCCGACGGGGATTCGGCGACGGGCCCAGCGTCGGCGGAGCGCGCGCGCGAGGCCCTGACCGACCGAGCGCGCTACGAGCGGGTGGCCCGCGCGCGGTTGGTTCGCGGCTGGCGCTCCGCCGCTTCCGTCGACGCGGACTCCGTCGGGGCCGCCTCCGTCGGGGCCGCCTCCGTCGGGGCCGAGTCCGTCGGGGCCAAGTCCGTCGGCGCGGACGGGCTGCTCACCACCGACTTGAGCGCCGCCGCCACCGTCCGCGCCGACCCGGCCGCCGCGCTCGCCAGCGCTGTGACGGCCCGCCTTGCCAGCCCGGCGGCGGCCTTCACCGGCCCAGCCGCGGCGCTCTTCCCGGTCGCCTTCTTGCGCTTGGTCGGTGCCTTCGCGGCCTTCGCAGCCTTCGCGGCCTTCGCGGACTTCGCGGGCTTCGCGGGCTTCGCGGGCTTCGCGGGCTTCGCGGCCTTCGCGGCCTTCGCGGGCTTCGCGGGCTTCGCCGACGATGAGGCAGCCCTCCCAGCGCGGGCCGACGTGGCGACGACCTTCGCGCCGGCCTTGACCGCCTTCTTCGCCGCGCCCGCCGCGACCTTCGCGCCGGCCTTGACGGCCTTCTTCGCCGCGCCCGCCGCGACCTTCGCGCCGGCCTTGACGGCCTGCTTCGCCGCGCCCGCCGCGACCTTCGCGCCGGCCTTGACGGCCTGCTTGGCGGCGCGCGCCACGGCGGTCTTCTTGGAGCGAGACGGTGGCTGCTTGGGCTTGGCGGCAGCGGGAGACGCGGAGGACTTGCGCATATGGCGAGAGCTTACGCGTCTCCGATGGGTCGAGGGGCGCGCCGGTCGGAACCAACCGCGCGCGCGTCGTGCGAGGCGGGCGGGTCGCCGGGCAGGTCACACCATGACGCGACGCAAGATCCGACCCGCCGCGCGCGCAGCTAGCCCCCGTGGCACCAACCGCGTCACCAGATGATTGGCCCGGTTGATCGCGCCCGGCACGACCAGCGAGCGACGCCCAAGCCCGGCCAGCGCGGCGGCCACCACCGGCGTCACCGACATCAGCTTCATCGGCACCTTGTCGGGATCGACGCCGGTGTTCATCGGCCCCTCGGTGTCGGTACCGCCGGGCGCCAGCGTGAGCACGTCGACGTGTTGGCTGGCCAGCTCGACGCGCAGCGCCTCGCCGAACAGCAGATCGAAGGCCTTGGTCGCGCCGTACACCGCGCTCCACGGCAGGCCCTGGAACGCGCCCGTCGACGACACCATGATCACCCCGCCGCGCCCGCGGGCGGCGAGCCGCGGCGCCAACGCGTGGGTGAGCGCGACCGGGGCCTGGCAGTTGAGCTCGATCATGCGGCGGGCGTGGGCGCGATCGTGCTCGAGGAACGCGCCCTTCCACGACAGCCCGGCGTTGTTGACGACCAGGCCGACGTCGAGATCGGCCACCTCGTCGACCAGCGCGTCGATCGACGACGGCTCGGCCAGGTCGTGGGCGCACACCCGGTAGGGCGCGCCGAGCTGCGCGCCCAGCTCCTCGAGACGCTCGCGGCGCCGCGCCACCAGCACGACCGAGATCTTCGCGGCGGCGAGCTGGCGCGCGAACTCGGCGCCGATGCCTGACGACGCCCCGGTCACGACAGCCCAGGGTCCATAGCGATCGGCGAAATCGGCGCGCAAGCTCATGCGCGCATCGTGGCTCAACGGGTGCCAGGCGGATAGATCGTGCGCGTACCCGATCGGCACGCGCGGGGTCGTCGCGCGGCGAGGCCGCCACGACGCCCGATGCCCGCGAATCATGCGAACCTGCGACGGTGACGTTCTCGGCCTGGTTCCAGTGCATCGCGGGCTGCCCAACGCGGTGGTCGCTCCTCGAGGTCCGCTACCGCTGTCCCAGCTGCGGCGAGCTGCTCGAGGTCGCCCACGACCTCGACGCCCTGCGAGCCGCCCACACCGCCGGCGAATGGCGGGCGTTGTTCGACGCCCGCTGGCGCGGCATGAACCATCCCGACACCTCGGGTGTGTGGGGCAAGCGCGAGTGGATCGCGCCCCACGTCGGCCTCGACGCGATCGTGACCGCGGGCGAGGGTGGGTCGGCGCTCTTGCCGGTGCCGGCGTACGCCCGCGCCCTCGGCCTCGGGGCGGTGTGGCTCAAGCAGTGCGGCGTCTCGCACACCGGCTCGTTCAAAGACCTCGGCATGACCGTGCTGGTGTCGACGGTGAAGCAGATGATCGCCGACGGCAGCGCCATCCGCGCCATCGCGTGCGCGTCGACCGGCGACACCTCGGCCGCGCTGGCCGCGTATGGCGCCGCCGCCGGCGTCCCCACCGTCGTCATCTTGCCGCGCGGCAAGATCTCGACCGCCCAGCTGGTGCAGCCTCTCGCCAACGGCGCGCTGGTGCTCGCGCTCGACACCGACTTCGACGGCTGCATGCGCATCGTGCAGGACCTCGCCGAGCGCGAGGGCGTGTACCTGGCGAACTCGATGAACTCGCTCCGCCTCGAGGGCCAGAAGACGGTCGCGATCGAGATCGCGCAGCAGCTGGGCTGGGAGCTGCCCGACTGGGTCGTGATCCCGGGCGGCAACCTCGGCAACGTGTCGGCGCTCGAGGCCGGCTTTCGCATGATGCTCGACCTCGGGGTCATCACGCGGGCGCCCCGGGTGTGCGTCGCCCAGGCCGCCAACGCGAGCCCGCTCCACGCGGCGTTCGTGCGTGGCTTCGCGTCGTTCGAGCCCGTGACCGCGAAGGCCACGCTGGCGTCGGCGATCCAGATCGGCAGCCCGGTGAGCTGGAAGAAGGCCGTGCGCGCCCTCGAGCGCACCGACGGCGTGGTGGTCGCGGTGAGCGAGGTCGAGCTGGCCGACGCCGCCGGTCGCGCCGACCGCTACGGCCTGTTCACGTGTCCTCACACCGGCGTCGCGCTAGCCGCGCTCGAGCAGCTCGCCGCCGCCGGCACGATCGGGCCCGGGGCCCGGGTGGCGGTGGTGTCGACCGCGAGCGGTTTGAAATTCGCAGATTTCAAGATCGGCTATCACGAGGGCCGCCTGGCCGACGTGCCGGCGCCGCGGTACCGCAACCAGCCGGTCGAGGTCAGCGCATCGTACGACGCGGTCCGCGACGCGATGAACCGCGGCCTCGACGCGCGATGAGCCCCGACCCGCCGATCGGGTCCACAGCCGGCGCCGCGCCCGCCCCGCCCCGGCCCCCGGCCGCGGTGCTGCGGACGATCTATCCGCGCGAGCTGCGCGCGATCCACCCGATCGGGGCCGCGCCCTCGACGCTGGGCCGCCAGCCCGGCCCCGACCGCATCGAGCTGGCTCACGTGACGGTGTCGCGGCGCCACGCCCAGCTGTGGTGGGACGCCAGCGGGCATCACGCCGCGCGCGATCTGGGCAGCCGCCACGGCACCGTCGTCGGCGCCACCGCGCTGGGCAACGCGGCCCAGCGGCTCACCAGCGGCGACGTGCTGCGGCTCGGCGACGTGCTCGTGGTCTACCAGGTCGGCGATCGCGACGACGACGTCGCTGTCGAGCGCGACGAAGCCGCCGGCGTCGAGCGCGACGTGGGGCCTGGTGCCGGTGACCTCCTGGACTGCCTCGATCGGCTGTGGGCGGCCTGGTTCCTCGAGCACGACCGCGCGCCGCTCACCCTCACCTGGACGCCGGCAGCGGCCAGCGCGATCGTCGGCCACGCCTGGCGCGACCACCTGGGCGGCCTCGACCGCTTGGTCCACGAGGTCGCGATGCGCGCGCTGCCGAGGGCCCACGACGTCGCCGATCTCCCGGCCTGGCTGACCGCGACGATCGCGGCTGTCGCGCCCGCGCCGCCGCGCGGCCCCGGGCCGATCGCGCTCACGCCACCCGCCACCAGGACGCCGCCGCCGTCGCGCGATGAGTTCCTCCAGGTGTGGGCCGAGCTCGGCCACTCGGTGCGGGCGGTGGCGAAGCGCTTCGGTCGCGATCGCCGGCAGATCTACCGCTGGCTCGCGGCCCACGGCCTGCGTCCGGACGCCTGACCGGAGACTGATCGCTACCAGTCGTTCATCGCTTTCTCGAGCGTGGCCCGCGAGTCCTGGTCGGCCCACACTCGGCGCAGCGCCTGGTCCAGGAGCGGCACCACCGCCGGATCGGTGAGGAACGCCTTGGCGATGGCCGTGGCCCCGTGTCGCACCGCGGGCGCGCCGAACACGCCGTCGACCACGGTCTGCACCTGGGCCGGCGTGCCGGGGTCGAGCGCGGACAGCAACGCGCCGGTGGCTGCTTGCTGCACCGCGGGATCGCTGGCCACCTCGCGGGTCGCCGACACCAACGCGACCTGGATCGACGGCAGCGCGAGCACGTCGCGCAGGAACGCCGCCAGCTCCCGCCGCAGCCCGGGGTCGCCGCACAGCGCGACCATCGCGTCGATCATGTGGGCCTCGGTCCACGCGTGCTCGACGTACAGCTCGGCGGCGCGATCGGGGCTCGGCGTCTTTCCGCCGTTGAGCGCGACGACGCGCTTGGTCCACGCGGCGGTGTGGTCGGCAAGGTAGGCGTTCATCGAGCGGCCGACCATGCCGAACAGCTGCGCCTCGAGCGCCGCCCGCTCGGCCTGGTCGTCGATGTGCTCGATCAGCCCGCGCACGCCGTTCTCGATGGGGCCGAGCAGCGTCGACGCGTAGGCCTGTTCGAACTCGCGGCCGAACGCTTCGCCGAGCTCGTCGGGGCGCATGCCGGGATTGGCCGCCATCATCGCCTGCAGGCGGTTGGTCACCACCGGCGACTCGGCGAGCGGCGCGGTGATCGCCTCGACGCCGGCCTTGACGGCAGGGTCGGCCGAGAGCTTGTCGGCCAGCGTCGCGCCGGCGGCCCGCAGCGCCCGGTCGCTGCCGACCGCGTCGAGGAGTCCGTCGATGGCGTGGTCGACCGCGGGGTTCGCCATCACCGCGTCGACGCGGCGCCCGAACTGGGCCATGACCGGCCCGTCGAGCTCGCCGATGCGAACCGCGGCCTCGGACCTGGGCTTGCACGCCCCGATCGCCAGGACGATCGCGATCACCGCCAGCGCTGCTCTCATGGCCGGGATGCTACCGCGACGCGCGGCGCGGCTTCTTCGACGCGGGTCGCTTCTTGCCGGCACGCGCGCGCAGCTTCTCGATGTACGGCACGGCGTCGACCGTCTTGCACGCGGTGTCGCCGTGTTCGATCGAGACCGGACCGATCCGGCGCGCCGCCGCGATCGCGGTCGCCGCGAGCCTGTCCGAGCGGCCGCCGATCGCGACCAGCGCGCTGTTCATCGCCTCGCGTGCGCGGTTGGGCGCGCCGAGGATCGTGCGCTCGATCGTCTCCAGGTACGGCGTGAACGTGGCGTCGGCGGCGCCGTCCTCGTGCAGCGCGAGGCGGGTCAGCACGGCCCAGCCGCAGCGCGCGACGTACTCGTCGGAGGACCCGATCCAGGCCGCCATCCGGGCCGGCGCGAGCGGCGACCGCGCCACCAGCTCCGCCACCAGATCGACGATGACGTGGTAGCGCGTGCCCGCGGCCCACGCGTCGGCGGTTGCGACGTCGAGCCGCGCCGGATCGGCGACCAGCATCGCCAGGCAACGAGCGTCGGTGTTGCCGCTCGCCCACAGCGCGCCGGCCAGCGCGTGATCGACTCCGGCCCGCTTGCCGAGCTCGCGCAGCGTCGCGAACGACACGCCGAACAGCGGCTCGGGCGCGCCGTGCCGGTGGAAGGTCCTGCGGGTCGGCTCGGTGCCGGCGGCTTCGAGCGCAGCGAGGGCAGTGGACGCGTCCATGCGACGACGGTGACACGACTTCACGGGGTCTGGGTTATCGTGCGGCGCATGACTGGTCTCCCGCGGCTCGCGTTCGCGCTCACGTTCGTCCTCGCGGCGTGCGGTGACGACGGGGGCACGACCCCGACCATCGACGGCGGCGTGTCGACCGCGCACTGCACCTTCGAGGACGTGCCGGGCAACGCCAACGCCGGCACGCCGGTCACCGCGACCGCGCTCCTGGCCGGCGCGGCCGAGGTGCCGCTCGACGTGCCGGTCGGCACCGCGCTGGGCGGCTACACCGCGCGTGGCTCGTTCATCGGCACCGCGCCCACCGTCGACAACCGCGTCGTCGCGATCTCGGGCGGCTTCTTCCCGTCGGTCGGGGTCGAGACCCGCCCCATGGCCAAGGCCCTCGCGCTGCGCACCGGCGCCGAGACCGTGGTCTGGCTCAAGGTCGACGCGATCTTCGCGTACGAGGGCTTCGTCTTCGAGCTGGAGCGCCGGCTCGGCCCCGAGTATCGCGGCAAGATCATGCTGTCGACCTCGCACAGCCACTCGGCGTGGGCCCAGTACACCGGCAGCTCGCCGCTCAAGGTCGGCGCCGGCGAGCTGCGCAAGGTGGTCTACGATCGCTTCCTCGCCGCGTGCGAGGCCGCCGCCCGCGCCGCCATCGCCGACCTGCAGCCGGCCAAGATCGGCTTTTTCACCGACAGCCAGTTCGACCCCGACGATCTCATCACCCTCGAGCGGCGCGGCGAGAACGACGATCTGCCCGGCGGGCACCGCAAGGACGACGTCTTTCACCTGATCCGCGTCGACAGCGCGGCCGGTGCGCCGATCGCGGTGGTGCCGATCTACGGCGTCCACGGCACCCTCAACGGCGAAGAAAACCCGCTGGCCTCGAACGACGCGGTGGGCGGCCTCGAGCGCGTCGTCGAGGAGCGCTTCGATCGCAAGGTCGTCGTGATGCACGTGCAGAGCGCCGGCGCCGACACCTCGCCGGCCGGTCACGGCGGCATCGACTGCAACCTCAAGCCGGGCGAGAGCGACGACCCGTGCTTCGGCTGGCTGGCCGCCGAGGGCCACGGCCGCGCCGCCGCCGACACCATCATGGCGGCGTGGACCAGCGCCGGCACCGACCTGCAAGACCAGCTCGAGCTGGCCATGGTGACCCGCTCGGTCGAGCTCGGCCCCGATCCTGCCACATTCAAAATTCGGGGTGGTACGCTCGAGTACGCGCCCTTCGATCTGACCCGCGCGCCCGACCGCGTGATCTACGACGGCGCCGGCGCGGTGCGGTCCCCCATCGACGAGTTCAACGCGCCAGTCGGCGCCGCGCTGTGCGAGAGCGAGTCCGCGCTCTTCCCGGCCGCCGCGATGCCCGACGTCGAGGGCCTGGTGCCTTACGGCTCGTGCGTGCGCATCGACGAGGCCAGCCTGGTGCTCGGCCAGATCCTCGACCTCGAGCTCGCGGACCTCGGCCCCGACAAGCCAGCCTGCTCGACGACGCGCACCACGCTGTCGGCGCTGCGCCTGGGCAGCTACCTGGTCGCCTCGATGCCGGGCGAGCTGTCGGTGCTGCTCGCCGACAAGGTGCGCGCGACCTCGCCCGTCGACGCCGCCCACACCATCGCGATCGGCTACAGCCAGGGCCACGTCGGCTACATGCTCACGCCCGAGGACTGGCTCACCGGCGGCTACGAGCCCAGCGTGACGTTCTGGGGTCCGCTCGAGAGCGAGTACCTCGCCGAGCGGCTGAGCGAGCTGATGCCGCTGGCGACCGGGACCACCCGCGGCGATGGGGCCCAGGCCGGCACCGACCGCATCGTGCCGCCCCCGATCACCGACTCGCTGCCAGTCGACGATCCCGCGCCTCACGCCGGCACGGTGCCGGCGACGGTGCCCGACGATCTGTGGATGCGCGCGGGCCGACCCGCCACCGCGCAACCTCCGACCACGGTCGCCCGGGTCAGCGGCCTGGCGACCTTCGTGTGGCTCGGCGACGACTCGATGGTCAAGACGCCCGAGGTCACGCTGCAGGTCCGCACCGGCATGACCTGGGCACCGGCGCTGCGCCACAGCGGCCGCCCGGTCGCCGACGGCGATCTGCTGCTGGTCTATGCGCCGTCGCCGCTCATCCGCGTCGGCACCACGCCGCAAGACCATCTGTGGGCGGTCGAGTGGCAGGCGGTGCCCTGGACCGGCGCGGCGGGCGGGCTCGACGCCCTCGACCAGCGCGGCGGGTTGCCCCTCGGCTCGTATCGCTTCCACGTCGTCGGCGACGGCTGGACTCTCGACAGCGACGCCTTCGAGGTCACGCCGGCCACGCTCTCGGTCGGCGCGAGTCGCGGCGTCGGTGGGATCACCGTCAAGGCCTCGCTCCTGGCGCCCAAGGGCTACCGGCTGATGGATCTGGCGCTGCCCTCGAACCGGCCGGTGCCGCTGCGCGCCAAGGCCGTGACGGTCACCGGCTTCGACCCGGCCGGCTTGGCGGTCGGCACCGCGCAGGCCGGCACCACCAGCGCCACCGGTGAGGTCGTCGTGGACTTCGGGGCGGGATCGCCCACGGTCGTGCGGGTCGAGGTCGTCGACGCCGACGGCAACACCGGCACCGCCACGTTGTAGACTCGGCGGCGGTGGATACCACGGTCGATCAGCCGCTCGCCCCCGAGCGGGATGCGCCGGCCCGCGAGATCTCGCGCTACCTCGTCCTCGACGAGCTCGGCGCGGGCGCGATGGGCGTGGTCTACAAGGCCCACGATCCCGATCTGGGTCGGCTGGTCGCGCTCAAGCTGGTCCACGTCGGGTCGGCGGCGGCCCGCACCACCCGGCTCCTGCGCGAGGCCCAGGCCATCGCGCGGGTCGCCCACCCCAACATCGTCGCGATCTTCGACGTCGGCATCGTCGACGATCAGGTCTTCATCGCGATGGAGTACATCGAGGGCCCGCGCCTGCGCGACTGGATGTCGGCGGGGCCGCGCTCGCTGCGCGAGATCCTGAGCGTGTTCGAGCAGTGCGCGCGCGGGCTGGCCGCCGCCCACGACGCCGGCCTGGTGCACCGCGACTTCAAGCCCGAGAACGTGCTCATCGGCACCGATGGCCGGATCCGCGTCGTCGACTTCGGGCTGGTGCGTTGGGCCGAGGGTGACGACGCGCCGATGATGGCCGAGGCCGGCATCCTCGCGCTCGATCAGAGCATCACGCCGGCCGGCGCCGCGGTCGGCACGCCGCGCTACATGTCGCCCGAGCAGATCCGCGCCCACCCGGTGGGACCCGCCGCCGATCAGTTCTCGTACTTCGTGTGCCTGTACGAGGCGGTCACCGGCCAGCGCCCGTTCCTCGGCGACAACATGGCGGTGCTCATGCGCGCGGTCACGTCGGGCGATCTGCGCGAGTTCCCGCCGACCTGCGTCGCCCCGCGTTGGCTGCGCGCGCTCATCACGCGGGGCCTGAAGGTCGACCCCGCCGATCGCTGGTCGTCGATGCGCGCGGTGGTCGCCGAGCTGGGCCGTGATCGCGAGGCCGAGCGCCGCGCCGCCCTCGACGGCTCGGGCTCGACCGATCCGATGATCGCCGCGTTCCCGCCGCCCGATGACGTCTTCGTCGCCCGCCGAGTCGAGGACATGCGCACGCAGCTCGAGCGCGCGTGGCAGATGAAGACCCGCGGCAACCTGGGCGGCGCGCTCAAGATCGTCGTCGAGCTCGGCCCCGAGGTCGACAAGATCGGCTATCGCCCGCTGCGCGCGGCCACGCTCTACCTGCGCGGCAACCTGCAGTACCGCACCGGCGACGCCGCCAACGCACGGGCGACCTTGCTCGAGTCCGCGCGCGAGGCCGCTCGCGCCGGCGACGACTGGCAGGTCGCCAACGTGTGGACCTTCCTCGTGCTGGTGGTCGGGCTGGGCCTGGGTCGCTTCGAGGAGGCCGAGGGCCTGGTCGCCGCCGCCGAGGTCGCGCTCGAGCGAGTCGGCGAGAACGCCTCGCTGCGGTCGCGGCTGCTCAACAACTGGGGCACCTGTCAGCTCACCCGCGGTCGCTTCGACGAGGCCGCCGCCAGCTTCGGCCGCGCCGTCGAGCTCGACACCATCACCCACGGCGCGCAGCACGGCTTCGTCGCCATGTCGCTGCTCCACCTCGCCGAGGCCCAGCTCGCCGCGCGCCAGCTGGTCGAGGCCGCCGTCACCATCGAGCGCGCGGTCGCGGTGTGCCAGCCCGATCGCCACGCGCCCACGCCGACCCGCCTGCGCTGCCTCGGCCTGCTCGGTCGCCTCCGCCTGATCGAGGGCCGCCCCGACGCTGCGGTCGGCCCCCTCGAGCGCGCCGCCGCCGGCTGGGAGCGCATGATCGGCCGCGAGCGCGCCCTCGGCGAGACCCTACGCGACCTCGCCAACGCCCTGGGCGCCCTCGACGATCCTCGCGCCGACGCCACCGCCGCCCGGGCCGCCCGCTACCTCGACGTCGCCCCGCCCCGCACCTGAGCTCGAGCCGGCTCCGCATGCGGTCAGGGCTCGGGCTCGCCACCCCCACGCTCGATCGCACAGGCGTGGATGGTCGGATCGGCGACCGCGCGATCGGCGGCACCTGCATCCAGGACGCGCAGCCGCGCGAGCGTGACGAGGGCCTGGCCACACAGGTCCGCCGCGACCTGTTGACGCAAGATGCGCTGCAGCCGGCGTCCGGCTGAGGTGGCGGCGGGCCGGGGCGGCGACGGATGGGGCCGGGACTGCGGGGTGATTGATTTCGGCAGAGGATGCGCGGCGCGCCAGATGTCGAACCCGCCGTTGCCGACCAGCGACGAGCCGACGATGAGACCGCCGACGCTCGCCACCAGCACCCCGTCGACCTTGGCGCAGCCGTCGTTCGCCCACAGGCTCTCCGATGGACACGGCGGCCACGGCTCGTGCACCGCGAGCACGAAGGCGCTGACCAGGAGCGTCATCGCACCGACCGCCACCGCGTTCTCGCGTCGCCACGGGAAGCCACCGGCGCTGCTGCCCAAGCAGCTCGCCGTCGTCGCCACGAGGGCGAGCGCGACCAGGCGCCGTCTCACGGCGTCGCTCCCACCCGATCGATCGCGCAAGCACGCGTCGCGGGATCGGCGATGGCGAGATCGGCTGCGAAGGCGTCGTTCGCTCGCAGCCGCGCCAGCGTGAGCGCAGCGTCGCGACAAAGATCGGCCGCGACCTGCATGTGCAACCGGCGCTCGATCCGTCGCACGCCCGGCGACCGCCACATGCCGGACCGGGCGACCGGCGACGCCCGAACCAGCAGCGCGGCGCGCGCCTCGGCGGGCTGGGGCGGCTCGAGGTCCCGCCACATGGCGCCGACGCCGATGGGCACCGTGCTCGCGGCCATCGCGATCGCGAGACCTTCGAGGACGTGGACCGCCGGGACGCCATACTGCAAGCATGCGACCAGCGCGTTGAGATCGAGGATCGCTGGCAAGCATACGTAGTTCTCGTTCGCGGCGATCGCGATCCCCGACAGAGCCAGCGTCGCCACCGCGCCGGTGATCGCCCACCTCGACCCGTGCCCCTGGGGCACCATCGTGCAACTCGTCGTCGTCGTCATTGCCAGCACCAGCGCAATTGTCCGCATGGTCGGACCGCAAGCACGGATCGATCCGGACGCGAAGTGCCCATCTCCGCTGAGGGGTATGTCGAAAATTCACCGCAGTGGCGGGATGATCAACGCTCGTCGCGCTGGTGGCAGCCGCGCCACCAGGCGTCGAGATCGATCTGCGCGCCCGAGGGGAGGCGGCAGCTGGCGGAGGCGGCACCGTCGAGGATCTGGGTGCCGTCGGCGCGCTGTCCGGTGCGGCGGACGTCGACGCGCAGCCCGGGACAGCTAGCCGAGGTGAGGACGTAGCCCGCGCGATCGGGGACGTCGAGCGCGATCTGCGGGCCGTCGAGCGGATCGAGGGTGACGGTGGCGAGGGCCGGCGCGTCGGGCGGGCCGAGCACCACCGTGAGCGCGGACGTGTCGGCGACGCACGCGCCGAGCGCACCGCGCCACTCGGCGCCGTCGCCGCGCACCGAGACCGAGCCGCGCGTGGTGGTGCCGATGCACGACTTGTACGCGAGGCCGATCACGATCGCCGGGACGACCAGGCCCACCGTCGCGAGCCCGAGCATGCCCATCGACAGGCGGGCCTTGGACAGGCCCGGCCCGGGCTCGTCGACGCTGGGCTGATCGGGCGCGGTCACGCCTTGTCGACCGCGGTGGCCCACTGGGCCAGGTGAGCCGCGACGGTGGCGCGGTCGCCGGTCGGGTAGAACCGACGCTGCTCGCGCCACGCGCTGCGGATCGCATCCTTGCTGGTCCACACCCCGACCCCGAGGCCGGCCAGGAACGCGGCGCCCAAGGCGGTGGTCTCGATCAGCGCGGGCCGGCTGAGCTCGACGCCGAGGACGTCGGCCTGAAACTGCATCAGCAGATCGTTGGCCGACGCGCCGCCGTCGACCTTGAGCGTCGACAGCGTGCGGCCCGAGTCGGCCTCCATCGCGCGCAGGATGTCGACGTTCTGCAGCGCGATGCCCTCGAGGGTGGCCCGCGCCAGGTGCGCGCGGGTCGTGCCGCGGGTGAGGCCGGTGATCGCGCCGCGCGCCTCGGGCCGCCAGCGCGGTGCGCCCAGCCCGGTGAACGCGGGCACCACGACCACGCCGCCCGAGTCGGGCACGCTGGCGGCCAGGGCCTCGATCTCGGACGCCGACGTGAACAGACCCAGCCCGTCGCGCAGCCACTGCACCGCCGCGCCGGCGATGAACGCCGAGCCCTCGAGGGCGAACGCCAGCTCGCCGGGGATCTGCCACGCCACCGTCGTGAGCAGGCCGGCCTTCGACGCGACCGGACGGTCGCCGGTGTTCATCAGGATGAAGGCGCCGGTGCCGTAGGTACACTTGGCGTCGCCGGGCTCGAAGCAGGCCTGTCCGAACAGCGCCGACTGCTGATCACCGGCCAGCCCCGCGATCGCCACGCCGTCGGGGAGCCCGGGCACGCCGCGGGTCTGACCAGCGACGCCGGCCGAGGCGACCACCGTCGGCAAGAGCGCGCGCTCGACGCCCAACAGCGCGATCAGCTCGTCGGACCACGCCTGGGTGTGCAGGTCGAACAGGAGCGTGCGCGACGCGTTGGTCACGTCGGTCGCGTGGACCGCGCCGCCGGTGAGCCGCCACAACAGGTAGCTGTCGACGGTGCCAAAGGCCAGCTCGCCGCGCTTGGCGGCCGCCGCCACCGCGGGATCGTGCTGCAGGATCCAGGCGAGCTTGGTGCCCGAGAAGTACGGGTCGAGCGTGAGCCCGGTGAGCTCGCGCACCCGAGCCTCGTGACCTTCGGCCTTGAGCCGCGCGCACACGGCGGTGGTCCGGCGGTCTTGCCACACGATCGCGCGATGCACCGCGCGGCCGGTCGCGCGGTCCCACACGATCGCGGTCTCGCGCTGGTTGGTGATGCCGACCGCCGCGATGCTCGCGGGATCGACCTGCGCCATCGCGGTGGCCAGCGCGGCGACGACCGAGGCCCAGATCTCCTCGGGGTCGTGCTCGACCCAGCCCGGCTGCGGATAGTGCTGCGCGAATTCGCGATAGCCGCGTCCGACCACGCCGAGGGTCTCGTCGAGCACGAGCACGGTGCTGCCGGTGGTCCCCTGATCGATCGCGATCACGTGCCGCATGTCGGCTCGTGTATCACGATCGAAGATAGCGATCGAAGAACCCGCCGACCTCGGCCGCCACCAGCTCGCGCTCCACGTCGATCGCGATCAGGTGATAGCTCTCGGGGAGGATGCGCACGCGCAGCTCGGCGGGCGCGGTCGCGACCCGGCGCGCGATGCGCAGCGCGCTCGCCATCGGCGCGGTGTGATCCTGCGTGGCGTGCAGCACCAGCAGCGGCGCGCGCACCTCGGGCAGCGCCGCGTCGACGACGTCCATGTACGCGAGCAGCTGGCCGAGGGCGCGCACCGGCAGCTTCCGGTACGACGGGTTGTCCCGCTTGGCGTCCGGGTTCCGGACATCCGACCCGCCCAGCTTGGGCAGGAACTTCACGCGCCCGGCGAGGCGACCGCGGGTGAGCGCGCGCGCGACCGCACCGGCCAGGCCGTCGAGCCACAGCGGCGCGGCCAGGGACGCGATCGCCGCCGGGGTCCGGCGGGTCGCCAGGTGCAGCGCGAGCAGGCCGCCGAGCGACTGCCCGACCACCGCGACCTGGGTGCAGCGCGCGGCGAGGTCGTCGTAGGCGGCGGTGACCGCGTCGGCCCACTCCTCCCAGCGTCGATCGACCAAGTCCGACAGCTCGGTCGCGTGCCCGGGCAGCGCGATTCCCCGCACGGTCCAACCGTGGCCGGCCAGCTGCTCGCCCAGGTACCGCAGCTCGTAGGGAGTGCCGGTAAACCCATGGATACACAGGACCCCGTGGCGGTCCCCGGCTAGTTCGAAGGCCTCCGCGCGCACCAAGCGCATCCTACCGCTACCCGTGCGTCAGCTCGTACCGTGCCCGCATACATTGACGCGGCAGCCCTCCGTTGCTTAGATCTGCAAGGTTATCGAGAGCTTCCGATGAGCGAGTGGAAGACCCGAATCACCAAGGTCCAGGTCGTCAAGCCGCGCGCCGACGCCGGCGAGGCGTGCCTCGTCCTCGTGTATCCGCCCGGCGCGGACATGGGGAAGAAGTTCCCGTTGTCGCGTAGCGAGATCGTCCTCGGGCGCGGCAGTGATTGCGACATCCAGGTCGACCGCGACTCGGTCTCGCGCCGCCACGCCCGGGTGTTTCGCAACGGCGAGCAGTGGATGGTCGAAGATCTGCAATCGACCAACGGCAGCTACGTGAACGACGTGCCGGTGCAGAAGTCGATCCTCAAGGACAACGACTTCCTCAAGATCGGCGCGGCGATCTTCAAGTTCCTCTCGGGCGCCGGCGTCGAGTCCTCGTACTACGAGGAGATCTACCGGATGACCATCATCGATGGGCTCACCGGCTGCCACAACAAGCGCTCGTTCCTCGAGTTCCTCGAGCGCGAGATCGCCCGCTGCGCCCGTCACCGCAGGCCGCTGTCGCTGCTGATGTTCGACATCGATCACTTCAAGTTGATCAACGACACCCACGGCCACCTCACCGGCGACGCGGTGCTCAAGGAGATGTCCAAGCGCCTGCTCGGCCGCATCCGGCGCGAGGAGCTGCTCGCCCGCTACGGCGGCGAGGAGTTCGCCGCGGTGCTGCCCGAGACCGACCATCCCGGCGCGATGATCTTCGGCGAGCAGATCCGCCGCATGGTCGCCGACGAGCCCTTCGAGTACGAGGGCGACCGGTTCTCGGTGACGATCTCGATCGGCGTCGCGACCGTCGAGGGCGAGGACGTCGACACCCCCGGCTTCATCAAGATGGCCGACGACAATCTCTATCGCGCCAAGCGCGAAGGCCGAGATCGAGTTATCGGCTGAGCGTCGCGCGGGGAACGCTCAGCTCGCGATCGGCACGGTCAGCACGAAGCGCGCGCCGCCGGTGGGCGCGGCGATTGGGTCGACCTCGAGGGTCCCGCCGTGCTCGAGGACGATCTTCTTGGCGATGGCGAGGCCGAGGCCGGTGCCGGTGGTCTTGGTCGTGACGTAGGGCTCGAAGATGCGGTCGCGCGCGTCGGCCGCGACGCCCTTGCCCTCGTCGTCGACGGTGAGCTCGGCGTGGTCGCCGACCTGGCGCCACGTCACCGTGACCGCGCCCGGCTTGCCGGCCTCCTGCCCGGCGTGGACGCCGTTCTCGACCAGGTTCACCAACACCCGCTTGAGCAGCAGCTTGTCGGCGCGGACCCGCAGCGGACTGTCCGGCGCCCGGACGACCAGGCGATCGCTCAGCGAGGGATCGAGGCCGAGCTCCTCGACGATGTCGCGCAACGGCACCGGCGCCGCCTCGACGCGGGGCAGCTGCCCCAAGGTGCGGAAGGTGTCGACCAGCCGGCGCAGGCTGGCGATCTCCTCCTCGACGATCTCGCCGGTGTCGGTGAGCATCCGCCGGTAGCGGGCGTCGTCGCCGCCGTACGACGACACGCACTGCTGCACCGCCAGCTGGATCGGCGTGAGCGGGTTCTTGATCTCGTGGGCGAGCCGGCGCGCGACGTCCTGCCAGGCGCCGATGCGTTGCAGGTACTCGATCTCGGTGCGGTGGCGGCTCACCGCGTCGAGCATGGTGTCGAAGGCGACGCCGAGCTCGGCGACCTCGTCGGAGCCGCGCAGCCGACCGCGGGCGTCGCCCTGGCCGCGGGAGACCGCACGCGCGACCTCGACCAGCGCGGCGATGCGGCGGGTGACCCGACCGGCGGCCACGCCGCCCAAGACGATGGCCGCGATCGCGCATGCGCCGACCAGCGCGACGAACGACAGGCTGACGCTCAACGGCAGCGCGCGCCGGTTGGCCGCCACCGCCTTGGCCGCGGCCAGCGACTCGGCGAGCTTGCGGTAGTCGTCGATGAGCCCGGCCGGCAGCGCCGTGCCGACCTCGATCGATCCGCCCGAGGCCAGCGGATACTTCACGCTCCTCACCTCGGTGCCCGGCACCAGCGGCCGCTCGACGTGGGTGAGCGCGCGACCATCGCGGTCGATGAGCGCGAGGCGCGCGACCTCGGGCTCGGCGTTGAGGATGCGGTCGAGCGCGTGGGCGTCGTTGATCGCCGGATCCTGCGCGATACGCCGGGCCAGCTCGGACAGGTAGGTCTTCTTGGTCTCGATGAGCTCGCGGTAGGCGCCGAGCGCGCGCTGCATCGACTCGTTGCGAGCCTTGGCCTCGCTGGCCGCGAAGTTCACCGCCAGCTCCGACACGCCGCTGATGAGGTACGCCGACGCGGCCAGCGGGATCAGCACGACCACGAGGAGGATCGACACCAGCTTCACCTGCAAGCTGAAGCGGCGGCCGAAGCGAGGCGGCGTGGTCGTCATGGCGTGGCTTTCGGGCGCAGGCGATAGAACGGCTGCGACTGCTGGCGCACCACGCGGTCGGCCTCGGGGATCTTGAGGTTCACGAACACCGACACGAACGACCCGAAAAACGAGCCGCCGCGATCGAGGCCGCCGCCGGCGCCGTCGGATAGCCAGCGCCGGACCTCGGCCAGCGTCTCCTTGCTCACCGGGTTGAGCTCGGCGACCACCGCGACGACGAAGTGGGTGTCGTAGCCGAGCGCGGCGGCGTCGACGAGGCGGACCTGATCGAGGCCGGTCATGAGCGTGATCGCGTCGCCCTTGAACTTCACCGTGTAGACCCGGCGCCCGAGCGGCCCGTCGTGGGCGACCTGGTAGACCTCGTCCCACAGGTCGTAGACGATCGTGCGCTGCATGAGCACGAACGACACCGGGCGCTTGCTGCCCTCGGGATAGACCCACAGCCGGATCACCACGGTCATCGGCAGCCCGTCCTCGATGCGGTCGTAGGCGGCCTTGTCGAAGATCGGCACGTTGGTGTTGACGTAGATGCCGCTGGCCCGCTCGACGAAGGTCCACTTGGGCGCGGCGACGGCGGGCGCGACCGCCAGGCCCAGGACGATCAGCACGATCGCGGTGAGCTTCACCACCGCGGCACGCGTCCGAGCGCGTTGGCGACCGTGAACTCGAACACGCCGATCTCGGTGTCGATGCGGAGGCCGGCGTCGATGACCGCGTCGATCGGCAGCGCGCTCCACCACGAGCGGTCGCGCACGCGCAGCTCGTCGGCGGTGGTGAGGCCCCACAGGCCGACCGCGACGAAAGCGTCGGCACCATAGATCCGGTGCGGCCGGCGCCACCAGCGGTAGGTGTACTCGACGACGACGTTGCCGCCGAGCTCGCCGTAGAGGGTCTCGGCGTTGTCGGTGCCCAGCACGTCGAGGGGCGCGGTGAGCGCGGTGGTCATGCCGAGGACGCGCGGCGACAGCAGGCGGTCGACGTCGGCGATGTGGATCCGATCGAAGCGGGGCGCGTCGCCCAGGATCGCGCCACCGGCGAGGCGCAGCCCGAGCGCGGCGCGGCGGTTGATCGGCCACCAGCGATCGTAGCGACCGAGCAGCACCGCGAAGTCGTAGCTGCCGCCCAAGAGCGTGCTGCCCAGCTCGGCCTGGACTTGCACGCGGGTGCCCTGGTGCGGCAGCGCGGGATCGGGGCGGTTGTCGCGGTCGTAGCCGACGGCGAGGGAGACCACGTGACTCTGGCCTTGGCGCAGGCCGAGATCGACCGCGGCGACCCGGCCGTCGGGCAGCGTGCGCGTCGGCGCGACCGGCACGTCGGCGTCGATCTGCTCGACGCGCAGGTCGGCGCTGAGGTCGCTGATCGTGGTGAGCTCGACGCTGCCACCGGCACGCGCGGCCAGGCGGCGGTAGCCGAAGGCGCGCAGATCCGAGGCCGCGCTCGAGCCGAGCGGGCCACCGACGCGGAACGGCTCGCTGCCGTGCTGGCCGGTGATGGCGCCGTGGACGCCCCAGCGCGAGCCACCGAGCCCGGGCGCCGACACCCGCAGCTCGCCGGCCCACTGGTCGCGCGCGCCGGCGATGGCGCCGTGGCCGGTGAACGCGACCGCGCCGCCGACCGCGAGGCCGGTGCCGAAGAAGTTGCGGTCGCCGAGGTCGGCGCCCAGCCACCACGGCGCGACCACGCTCGAGCCGAACCACAGCCGGTTGAGCGCGACGGTGCCGCGCTCGACGACCGCGACGGTGAGGATGACCTTGCCGCGGGCCGAGCCCTTGCGCAGCGCGAGCGTGACGTCGAGGAAGTAGCCGAGCGCGAGTAGCTTCCAGCGGGCGCGCTTGAGCCGCGGGTCGCCGGCGCGCAGCACGTCGCCGGCGCCGATCGGCAGCGCGCGCAGGATCACGCGCGACGCGGTGGTTCGGTTGCCGACCAGCTCGACCGCCTCGATCGAGATGAGCGGACCGAAGCTGGGGTCGACGATCTCGCCGACCGCGCCGGTCGAGCTCTCGGGATCGATGGTGTCGGTGGGCTCGTCGTCGGGCTGGGCGATCGCGGTGCCGACCCCGGGCAGCGCCGCGGCGACCGACGCCAGCAGCGCGATGATCACCGGGCCGCGTCGGGAATACACATGCTGACGGTAACGCGGCGACCCGGCGACCGCCAATGCTAGCCTGGGGATATGGCTCGTCGGTGGTGTTGCGTCGCGATGGTTGCGCTGGTCAGCCTGGTCGCCTGCAACGACGTCCGCGACTTCGACGGTCGGTGGGCGGGAGCCCGGGTCGGCGACACCGCCCCGGTGCGGATCGGGCTCGCCAACGACGCGTCGGCGACGCTCACCGTCACTGCCCTCGATCGGCTGGTGTTTCGCGGCACCCTCGACGTCGAGGGCCTCTGCACCGGCGCCCAGCTCAGCACGATCCCGGGCGCGACCGCCGACCGCCTGGGCAGCCTCAGCTTCGACGGCGCGCCGCTGCGGGTCTACCTCAGCTTCGTCGCGACCACCGACGGCGGCGGCGACGCGATGGCCTTCATCGCGCTGTTCGACGACGACCGCATCGAGCTGCGCCTGGTGCGCGGGGGTCCGAGCCCGGTCTATGCGATCTTCGCCCTGACCCGGTGAGGACTGGCCCCGATGCCGTATACTCGGCGGCGTGACGTGTCCGCATTGCGGCAGCGCGACCGCCGACGATGCGCGGTTCTGCGGCGCCTGTGGGCGCGCGACCGCCGCGACCGAGCCGTCGTACAAAGATCTGGCCGGCCCGCCGCCCGGTGACAGCGGCGATCTGGTCGGGCGCGAGATCGCCGGGCGCTACCGCGTCGTCTCCAAGCTGGGCGAAGGCGGGATGGGCGCGGTGTATCGCGGGGAGCAGATCTCGCTCAAGCGCAAGGTCGCCATCAAGGTGCTCCGGCCCGAGCTGTCGGCCGACCCCGGCTTGGTGCGTCGCTTCAACAGCGAGGCCGAGCTGGTCGCCAAGCTCAGCCATCCCAACACGGTCAACATCTACGACTTCGGACAGGACCCTGGCGGCGCGCTGTTCATCGCGATGGAGTACCTCGAGGGGAAATCGCTGCGCCAGGTCACCCAGGAGGGTCCGCTGGCGCCGGTGCGCGCGCTCTCGATCGCCCGCCAGATCGCGGCCTCGCTGGCCGACGCTCACGGCCACGGCATCGTCCACCGCGACCTCAAGCCCGACAACGTGATGCTCACCGAGCGCGGCAAGGAGCGCGACATCGTGCGCGTCCTCGACTTCGGCATCGCCAAGCTGCGCGACGACAACCGCGCGACCGTGAACGCGATGACCCGCGCCGGCGATCTGGTGGGCACGCCGCAGTACATGGCGCCCGAGCAGATCCGCGGCGAGCACGTCGACGGTCGCACCGACGTCTACGCGCTGGGCGCCATGCTCTACGAGATGACCACCGGCCGGCTGCCCTTCGAGGGCACGACCGTGATGGCGATCCTGTCCAAGCACCTTACCGAGACGCCGCCGTCGCCGACCTCGCGCCGGCCCGACCTGGGCTTGCCGACGGCGCTCGACGCGCTGGTGATGGCGGCGCTGGCCAAGGATCCCGAGCGTCGCCCACCGTCGATGGAGCGGTTCGCCGAGGACATGCTCGAGCTCGAGCAGCAGCTGGGCGGCGCTCGCTCCGCGCACTATCCGGTGCCGAGCGGGCAGGTCACCGCCCAGGCCCCGATCATGTCGCCGGCGCCGGGCGCGGGCTTCGGACCGCCGCGACCGCCCCCGGCCGGGCCGGCGCCGAGCCACGCCTCGCCGGCGCCGTTCGCGATGCAGCTGCCAGCCCAGGCGATGCCGCCGCAGCCGCAGTACGTCCCGCCGATGCAGCAGTATCCCTACCGTGGGCCGCAGCCGCCGCAGCGACAGCCGATGCCGACGCGGGGCGCGCCTCCGCGCGGGAGCTCGCTGTTGTGGCTGTGGATCCTCCTCGGGGTGCTCGCCGTCGCTGCCACCATCGCCGCGGTCGTGATCCAGCGGCAGCAGTCCAAGACCGCCACCACCGCCGACCCCGCGCACGCGGCCGACGACGGCGACAGCGACAGCGACAGCGACAGCGACAGCGACAGCGACAGCGACAGCGACTGGAAGACCGATCCGCCGCCGCCGTCGACGGACTGGCACCACCACGACCAGCCCGATCTCGGCTGGTCGATCGATCTGCCGCCCGACCTGCCGACCACCCCGATCATCGCCGCCGACGGCACCCGCAGCTTCATGCGCACGATCGGCAGCGACGTGGCCCTCATCACCGTCGGCTCGGTGCCCAAGGTTGGCGCGGTGTCCGAGGCCAACCTCGTCGAGGCCGCCACCGCCATCCTCGGCACCTTCTCGGCGACGAGCACCGAACACGGCTGGGTCGACACCGGCGGCACGCGGCGCTATCGCGCGCTGGGCACCGTCGGTACCCAGACGATCGAGATCCGGTTCTTCGAGGGTGACGACCGCGTGACGGTCGTCGTCTACACCCGCCCCGGCGCGTGGAGCGCGTCGGCACGCGAGCGCGAGCGCGTGTTCACCAGCCTGCGCACCGGCGGAGGTTCATGAGGGTCGTCGTCGTCTCGGTGCTCGCTGCACTCGCGCTGTCCACCGCCACCGCCGACGCTCAGCTCGAGCCGGCACCGCTGCCGACGCCGGCCGCGCCGACGCCGAGGCTCACGCTCGCGCCGTCGCCGCCGCCGTCCTGCGCGGTCGCCGCGATCGAGGCGGATCGCGCCGCGCTCGATCGCGAACGTCGCGCCGCCAGCACCTGGAACACCGCCTGGGTCATCACCTACGCCGCCTTCACCGGCATCCAGATCGGCGCCGCGCTCGTCGAGTTCTCGCCCGGCAATGAGTTCACCGACGCCACCCGCGACAGCCTGTACATCGGCGCCGGCAAGGCCGCGATCGGCTCGCTGTCGCGCTTGATCCTGCCGCTGCGGGTGCCGCAGGTGACCCGCAGCGCCGACCCGTGTGACGACGCGCCCGCCCTCGCCCGCGCGCACCGCATCGCCGCGCGCAAGCAGCGCAACGCCTTCTGGCTGCAGCTCGGCGGCGGCGCCGCGCTCCACCTCGTCGGTGGTGGCTATCTGGTCGTGCATCACGACGCGTGGCGCGAGGCGGTCACCTCGCTCGCGCTGGGCGCGGTGATCTCGACGATCACGCTCTACACCGAGCCCAAGACCAGCTGGCGCCACCCGCGCGGCACCGTGACGGTCACGCCGATGCCGACGTCCAGCGGCGCCGGGCTCAGCGTCGTGGGGTCGTTCTAGTGACGTTGCGGCTCACCCAGTACGCGCGTGGCGGTGGCTGCGCCGCCAAGCTGCGGCTCCCCGATCTGGTCGAGGTGCTCGACGGTGCCGCGCCGGGCGCGCCGGCCGCCGGCGTCACGATCGATCACGCGCGCCGCGACGACGCCGCCGTGGTCGCGGGGCCCACGCCGGGCCGCGGGCTGGTGCTCACCGCCGACGTGATCGCGCCGCTGGTCGACGATCCCGAGGCTTTCGGCGCGATCGCCGCCTGCAACGCGATCTCCGACGTGTATGCGATGGGCGGCGAGCCGCGCTTCGCGCTCAACCTGGCCTTCTTCTGCGACGACAAGCTGCCGCTCGAGGTGCTGGTCGCGATCCAGCGCGGCGCCGCGGCGATGTGCGCGCGGGCCGGGGTCGCGGTCGTGGGGGGCCACACCGTGCGCGACCCTGAGCCCAAGTTCGGTCTGTCGGTCACCGGCGAGGTCGACCTCGACGCGGTGTGGGCCAACACCGGCGCGCAGCCCGATCAGGTGCTGGTGCTGACCAAGGCGCTCGGCACCGGCATCATCAGCCAAGCCATCAAGGCCGAGCTGGCGAGCGACGCCGAGATCGCCGCCGCGATCGCGTCGATGACGACGCTCAACCGCGACGCCGCCGCGGTCGGGCGGGCGTGCGGGGCCACCGCCGCGACCGACGTGACCGGCTTTGGGCTCCTCGGGCACCTGCTCAACCTCGTGCGCGGCTCCCACGTCCACGCCACGATCGACGCTGGCGCGCTGCCGCTCCTGCCCGGCGTCGCCGAGCACCTCGCCGCAGGTCGCATCCCCGGCGGCAGCAAGGTCAACCGCGACTTCCTGGCCGCCCTCGTCGAGTGGCACGGCCCCGAGTCCGAGCGCGAGCGTGCGCTCACCATCGCCAGCGACGCCCAGACCAGCGGCGGCCTGCTGCTGTGCCTGCCGCGCGATCGCGCCGACGAGGCCGTCGATCGACTCCGCGCCCACGGCCTGCCCGCCGCCAAGATCGGCAGCCTGCGCCCGCGCTCGCTCGACCGGGACGCCCAGCCGATCAAGCTCGTCAGTACGCTCGCCTACGGCTCCGACGCGAACGTCACCAGGTAGCGCGTGATCGCCTCGGCGTCGGGCGGCGAGACGTGGGCGCGCTCGCGCATCTCCTCGACCTGACTGGGCCAGTCCGCGGCCCGCAGGTCGCGCGGCGAGGGCGGCTGGTGGCAGCTCTTGCAGTCGCTCAGCAGCAGCGTGCGGCCGCGGTTGAGCTCGTCGGCCGTCGACGACGCTCGCGCACCGTCGGCCTCGGTCGCCATCGGCATGTACGGACCACCACAGCCAACCAGCGCGACCAGCAGTACCAGCTTCTTCACAGCGCCAAGCCTACGACACCGCGCAGCGTGAAGCGATCGCTGCGGTCGTTGAGGCCGAACCCTCCGGTCGCCGTGACCCACAAGCGCGACGAGGGCGCCCACGACAGCGCCGGGCCCGCCCACGTCTGGTAGCGGTCGGTGTGCTCGACGTCGACGTCACCCCAGCTCTCCGCACCGACCGTCCAGGTCGGTGACAACTCGTAGGTCACGCCGCCGGCCCAGCCCAGGCCGATCGCGGGCTCGGCGATCTCGGCGCCGAAGCTGACCTGGCCGATCGCGTCGGCCACGACCGTCAACCTGCCGAAGTCGCGCGCGACGATCGCGCGGGCCTCGCCGAGGTACGCGCTGGCGCCGAACTGCCGCGCCACCGACGCGTAGGCGACCACGTCGACCGGCCGCTGGCCGCGCTCGGCGAAGCGGTAGCGCGTGCGCAGCTCGACGTCGCCGAGCTGGAGCGGTGACGCGGTCGCGGCGGCGCCCGAGGCCTGGTTGAAGACGTGGGTGAGCGCGACGTCCCAGCGCGCGGTGATGCCGTGCTCGAGGCCGAGCGCGAGCTCGAAGGCCTCGGGCGCGCCGTCGGCCCAGGTCGCGCGCGACTGGGTCGTGAACAACTCGATCTCGGTCTCGCCCTCGGGCTGGGTCTGGTAGTCGTACGCGAAGCTCAACGAGCGGCGATCGGCGTGCGCCACAGCGGGCACGACGGCGGGCGCGGCGACCAGCGCGAGGACCAACAGAGCACGCATCGGGCCGACGATAGCGCGGGTCCGCCGTGGTGTACTGCGCGCCATGCCCGTTCGCGATGGCTTCGACGGCGCCGTCGGCGCGACTCCGCTCATCCGCATCCGCAGCCTGTCGGACGCGACCGGCTGCACCATCCTCGGCAAGGCCGAGCACCTCAACCCGGGCGGCAGCATCAAGGATCGCGCGGCCCGCCAGATCGTCATCGAGGCCGAGGCCGACGGCCGACTCGGCGGCGCCGGTCCCCACGAGCTCGTCGAGGGCACCGCCGGCAACACCGGCATCGGCCTCGCGCTCATGGCCCGCACCCGCGGCTACGCCTGCCACATCGTGATGCCCGACAACCAGAGCCCCGAGAAGATCGAGCTGCTGCGCTGGCTCGGCGCGGTGCTGCACCTGGTGCCGGCCCGGCCCTTCGCCGATCCCGGGAACTACTATCACGTGGCCCGTCGCCTCGCCGAGGAGCGTGGCGCGTTCTGGGCCGACCAGTTCGAGAACCCGGCCAACGCCCGCGCGCACTACCTCACGACCGGCCCCGAGCTGGTCGCCGACGCCGGGCGCGTCGATGGCTTCGTGGCCTGCGCCGGCACCGGCGGCACGATCGGAGGAATCTCGCAGTATTTGCACGAGGTCCAGCCGGCCGCGCAGTCGTGGGTCATCGACTGCGAGGGCAGCTCGCTCTACAACCACGTCACCCACGGCACCCTCGACGCCACCGGCACGTCGATCCTCGAGGGCATCGGCATCCGGCGCATCACCGCGAACTTCGCGCAGGCCAAGCTCACGGGCGCCTTCGCCGGGCTCGATCGCGAGGCGGTCGAGATGGCGCACTGGCTGCTCGCCCGCGACGGCCTGTTCGTCGGCGGCTCGGCCGCGCTGGGCTGCGTCGGTGCGGTCAAGCTGGCCCGGTCGCTGGCGCCCGGCTCGACGATCGTCACGATCCTGTGCGACGGGGCGTCGCGCTATGCCTCGCGGCTGTTCTCCGACGCATGGCTGGCCGACAAGGGGCTCACGCCGACCGCGACCGATCTGTCCTTCGTCCAGTGAAGCGGCGCTACGGCGCCGGCGGGGTCCAGTACTCGACCTCGTCGCGCAGCATCGGACCCAGCTCGTCGCCGGTCATGACCGCGTACGAATAGTCGGTCGGAAAGTTGTTGCGGACCTGGGTGCGCCCGGTCTCGGGAAAATCGGCGAGCACCGCCTCGGGCGTGACCAGCGTGCCCCCGTGCTGGTGGCAGCCCACGCACGACGACGACGAGTTGTGCAGCCCGTTTTCGATGAACGGGTTGGAGCACCACGACGGCGCGTCGTTGACCGCGGTGAGCGCGGCCGCCAACGACGGGTCGGTCGCGCCGCCGCTGGGATCGGGGTCGCGCTCGTCGAAGGCCACCACCGCGCACATCTTGTAGTGGCCCCAGACCCCGGTCAGCGCGGTCGGGCGATCTGCGCCAAAATCATCATTGGGGCGCGCCGACCACCAGATCGTGACCCAGAGCCAATGGTCGAGCTCCTTGGTCATGAGGTGCAGCGCCGACAACCGGTAGCGAGCGCCGTTGGGCAGCTGCGCCGAGTAGATCTCCGCCGGCCCGGGATCGGCCTCGCCGATCGGCACCCAGCTCGGCTCGGGGTTGGCCCGGAGCGCGGTCAGCGCCGGCCCGGAGGTGTCGAAGATCGGCACCGTGATGCCGAGCTCGGCGCGCCGCCAGTCGGCCTTCACGATCGCCGCGTCGAGGGGGAAAGCGCTGGCCAGGCACGCGGCCCAGGCCGGATCGGCCTCCTGGTAGTCGATCGTGAGCGTGGCCGTGGTCGCGCGCGGAGCGGTCACCGCCAGGTAGATCGGCCCGGGTCCGCTCGCGACACAGGTCGCGGCTTCGCAGTCGAAGTCGTCCTCGGTGGGCGGGGCGGCGGCCCGGCTCCGCACCGCGGCGCCCTCGACGCTCGCGGTCAAGGTCTCGCCGTCGCCGACGTAGTACGGGCCGTAGTACGCGGTGGCGCATGGGGCCAGCTCGACGGTCTCGCGCAGCATGCGGCGCGGCCCCGGCGTGGGCGCGTCGGCGATGGCCGGCGGCGCGGGCTGTCCGAGGCAGCTCATGATCGTCGCGTAGCTCGACAGCAGGTGGCGCGTGGCGCCCGGGCTGTACTGCACGCGGTCGATGCCGGCCACGCCCGACACCTCCTCGGGGGTGTCGATCGAGGCGCGGTAGTCCTCGAAGCGCGACGGCGGCCAGGTCGGCAGCTCCTCGACCGCGCTCGGGTTCCAGGCGAAGGCCTCATCGAGGCGCTGATCGCCGAGCGGGGCCCGCGCCCGCTGCTCGTCGGGCGAGAGCGCGCGAAAGCCGTGCGTGAAGATCCGCTTCACGTCGTCCTTGCCGTACCAGGTGTGCCAGCGCGGCAGGCTGGCATCGGCGAGGCCGGGCGCGACCGCGAAGGGCACCGGCTCGACGACGCGGGCGACCGCCGCCCAGGCCGCGGCCCGACGCGCGCGCTGGGAGTGGACCAGCTCGTCGTCGCGCCCGCGCAGCATGCCGTCGGCGGGATACCGCGACGCCTGCCCGACCAGCTTGCGGTCGGCGACGGTGAGCGCGGCGCTGGTCACACCATCGCAGCTCTCGCGCGGCGGATCGGCGCACGCGGCGAGCGCCGCCAGCAGCCCGAGCGCCGCGCCGTGCTTCATTGGGCTTCGTACATCAGCGCGGCGTCGCTGGCCGTCACGTACTCGCGGCTGGTGTTGCCGTCGCGCACGAGGAAGTAGATCCAGCCGTCGCTGCGGAAGTGCGGGTACAGCGCGTACTGGCCGGGGTGCATGGTCGTGAGCCGACGCACCAGGCCGGTGGTCAGCTCGAGGAGGAACACGTTCGACGCCCCGCTCTGCCGCAGCGTGACGAAGGCCGGGTCAGCCGCGCTGGTGTAGCCGAGCGACTGCCAGTCGTTGGCCTCGACGTAGTGCTGGTAGACCATCCAGCGCTCGTCATAGCTGATCGCCGGCTTGGCGCCACGCACGCAGTAGCGCGCGACCTCGGGCGTCTGCACCGTGTAGGTCGAGCCGCTGGGCGTCGCGACGACCTTGCGCATCAGGTACAGCGACTGACCGTTGCCGGCCGAGACCCGGCTCACCAGCAGGCGCGCCGACGGCGACATGACGACGTCGCCCTCGCGCGGCAGGGTCACGCGCACGCTCGCCCGCGGCACGAACTGGGTGCCGGTGTGGATCATCGGCGTCAGATCGATCGACGCGTTGGACTGGAACGACGACGACGGGTCCGATGACGTGACCTGGTGCCCGCCGTTGTCGTTGGTGAACTGGCCGTCGACGGTCCAGTAGTCGCCGTTGTGAACGGCGCCGATGTGCTGGTAGAGGCCGACCGCGCTGGTGGTGCGGCACTGCGGCTCGTTGAACGAGATCATCGCCGGACTGTCGTCGAGGAGCGACTGCTCGCAGAACTTGGCCGAGCCACCCTGCAGCACGAAGCCGGAGTTGTCAGGGAAGAAGCCGGGGTCGTACGACGCCGCCGCCGGGATCTCGCGGTCCTGCTGGAGGTCGATGACCGTCGCGCGATAGGTCTGGCTCTGCACCGACGCGCCGCCGTGCGAGACGTAGCGGCCGTCGGCCGAGCTCCGGGTCCAGTACGCCGACGAGTAGCGATTCTCGCGGAGCACCCGGATGATCTGGCCGGGCGCGGTCGCGGCCCAGCCGGTGCCGTAGGCGGTGTCGTCGGCCTTGGGATAGCTGGCGAGGCAACCGCGCGTGGTGGCGGCGCCGGCGCAGCCGAACATCAAGATGCCGTTCTCGTCGTTGATCGCGCGCCAGCCCTGGGTCGCCATGGTCTCGACGTGGGTCGCGACCTCCGCCGTGACGTTGGTGGTGCAGGTCGTCGGCGGCGGATCGGCGGCGATCACGTCGTCGAGGAGCGGCAGGTCGCGCGCGAACCACTCGGCGACGATGTCGAACTGGCCCTGGGTGAACGGCGGGTTGTCGCCGCGCGGCATCGCGGCTTCGCCGGCGAACAGCGAAAGCTGGGTCGCGCCCTCGGCGCCGAACGCCAAGTTCCACACGTAGCGGAACCAGTCGAGGCGCGCCGCGGTGGCGTAGATGCCGAGGTGATCGGGCGGCCAGCCCGAGGTCGCGAGGCCGGGCTGCGCGCGCAGACAGTCGATGATCGCGCTGGCCTCGGCGGCCGTGGTCGGGGCGACGTTGCTGAAGCACGTCGTCACCGCGTGGGCCGACTGCGCCGCCCAGCCCCGCAGGCGCTCGCGCGTGAGCGCGTGGCACTGGTTGCAGTTCATCGTGGCGCCGGTGCCGAGCAGCGTGGCGGCCTGCTGCGCGAGCTGGGCGTCGGGCAGCTCGACCGGGTTGCGCAAGGTCGGGATGACGAACGCGTCGATGGGTGGCGACGCGTCGATCGCGGCGTCGATGGGCAGGAGAGCCGCGTCGACAGGATCCGACCCACCGCTCCCGCCGCTACACGCAGCGAATGACAACGCGATCGAGGCAGCGAGTACGGCGCGCAAGATCATGGACGGCAGCGTGGCCCGCTTTCCTCGGTGGTGTCACCAAAAAGCAGGATCGATCTCGCTGATGCGACCTGGCGTCCACCACGCCCCGTGCGACCGGCGCGCCTCACTCGGCCGCCGTGTACGGACTAGTCCGACAGCACCCCGCTCCTCGACGCAACTCTCGACACGCCCCGCGACGTCACGCGTTACCGGATCACTCGTAGACCAGCGCGGCGTCGCTGGCGACCACGGTCTCGGTGTGACCGGTGATGCCGCCCTTGACGATGAAGTAGATCCAGCCGTCGCTGCGGAAGTGCGGGAACAGCGCACGCTGGCCGGCGTTCATGTTCGTGATGCGGCGCGCCACGCCGTTGGTGATGTCGAGCAGGAAGACGTTGGCCGTGTTGGCGTTGACCAGCGCCTGGAACGCCGGGTCGCTCTGGCTCGGGTAGCCCATCGACTGCCACTCGCTCGACTGCACGTAGTGGTGATACGTGATCCAGCGATCGTCGTAGCTGAAGCCGGGCTTGCCGCCGCTGACGCAGTAGCGACCGATGACCGGCGCCGAGACGTCGTAGCGGTTGCCGTTGAGCGTGGCGCTGAGCTTGCGCAGCGTGAAGCCCGACTGCGCACCCTGAAACGTGGTGCGGCTGATGAGCAGCTTCGCGGTCGAAGAGATGACGGTGTCACCCTCGAACGGCATCGGGACCTGGGTGCTCTGGCGCGCGACGTAGTTGGTGCCGTTCCAGATCATGGGCGTGAGGTTGTTGGTGTTGCTGCTCGAGAAGTTGGCGGACGGCTCGCCGCCGCCGTTGTCGCTCACGAACTGACCGTTGACCGCCCAGTAGTCGCCACCAGCGACCGCCCCGATGTGCTGGTACAGACCGATGACGCTGAGGTTGGTGCACTGCGGCTCGTTGAACGTGATCTGGGTCGGGTTCGACGTGAGCAGCGACTGACGGCACCACGCCTTGGCGCCGCCTTGGATCACGAAGCCCGAGTTGTCGGGGAAGAAGCCCGGATCGTAGTTGGCGTCGGCCGGGATCTCGCGGTTGGTCTGCAGGTCGATGACCGTCGAGCCACCCGGGCCACCACCGTGGGCGACGAAGCGGCCGTCGGCCGAGCTCCGGGTCCAGAAGCTCGAGCCGTAGTTGTACGGGTGAAGGATGCGCAGCTTGGTCGACGGCGCGGCCGTGCCCCAGGCCGCGCTCCAAGTGTTCGTCGTCGACAGCGGGAAGGTCGCGAGGCACTCGAGCGGCGTGGTCGCGCCCTGGCAGCCGAACATGTTGATGCCGGCGGCGAGGTTCACCGCGGTCCAGCCCGCGGTCTGCATCGCGGCGACGTGGGTCGCGACCTCGGGCTGGATGTCCTGCGTGCAGCCGTCGGGCGGCGGGAGGTCGTTGAGCACGGCCTCGAGCTCGGGCAGCCCGCGCGCGAACCACTCGGCGACCAAGTCGAACTCTGCCTGCGTGAACAGCTCGGCGCCGCCGCGCGGCATCAGCACGCGCCCGGTCCACTGCGCCCACTCGGTGGCCCAGCCGCTGCCATACGCGAGCTGCACGACCGCGTTGAACCAGCCCAGCGACGCGCCGGTCGCGTAGATGCCGAGGCGGTGCGGCGAGTAGGGCTGGCCGGTGGCGCTGCGGAAGCAGTCCATGATGCCCTTGGCCTGCACGTCCGAGGTCGGGGTCAGCGTCGTGAAGCAGGCGTCGGCGGCCCGGGTGTCGACGAGCCAGTTCGCGAAGGTCTCGCGGGTGAGCGCGTGGCACTGGTCGCACGCCTTCGCGGTCCCGATGCCCAGGCGCGCGCCGGCGGCGCGGGCCAGCGCGAGATCGCCCATGGCGACCGGGTTGCGGAAGGCCGGGATCGAGATCGACGCGTCGGGAGGCAGCCGCCCGTCGATCATCGGCGCGTCGATCACCGGCGGTGCATCGACCTGGGTAGCGTCGGGATCGCCGCTGGATCCTCCGCCGCCACAAGCCGCGACCGATCCGAGCACGAGCGTGAAGGTGAGCGCGAACCCGCGAGCGGAGAGCTTCATGGCGAGGCCGACGGTACACGAGGTGTCCCTCATCGTGAGGCCTATGTGACGAGGCTCCCGGTGTCGGCCGGTGTAAGCGTCACGGCCAACCGGCGACCAGCGCGTCGAGCGCCTCGTCGAGGGTGCCGCGGATGGTCAGGAGCGCGCCGTGCTCGCGCGCGACCAGGCCGGCACGCACCGCGCCGTCGAGCCACGCCGCGATCGGCGCGAAGTAACCGGCGACATCGCAGATCACGATCGGCTTGGTGTGATGGCCGAGCTGGGCGGCGGTCAGCGCCTCGAAGGTCTCGTCGAGGGTGCCGTAGCCGCCGGGCAGCGTGAGGAACCCGTCGGCGAGCGCGAACATGCGGTCCTTGCGCTGCGCCATCGAGTCGACCAGCTCGAGGGTCGTGAGCCCGCGGTGCGCGATCTCGCGCGTGGCCAGCCAGTGCGGCAAGACGCCGACCACCTCGCCGCCGGCCGCGAGCGCCGCGTCGGCCAGCTCGCCCATCAGGCCGCGGTGCGCGCCTCCGTAGACCAGCCGCCAGCCCCGGGTCGCGATCGCGGTGCCGGCGGCCCGGGCCGCCTCGACGAAGATCGGCTCGAGCCCGCGACCGCTGGCCAGGAACACGCAGACACTCGGCATGTCCGACAGGCTAGCGCGCGGCGCGCAGCATCTCGACGTGCGGGATGTCATCCTCGAGATACGGCGCGGAGCAGGTCACGAAGCCGACCTCGCCATAGAACCGCTCGAGATACTGCTGGGCGCCGATGCGCACCGCGACCGCGCCGTGATCGGCCGCGAGCCGGGCCAGGCCCTCGACGAGGAGCGCCCGTCCGAGCCCGGTGCCGCGCGACTCGGGCGCCGTCGCGATGCGGCCCAAGCTGGCCTCGGCGTACTTCACCCCCGGACCGAACGCCCGCAGGCAGGCCAGCGCGCGGGTGCCGTCGGTGGCGTCGGTCCACAGGTGCGACGCGCGATCGTCGTAGCCGTCGGCGTCGAGGTACGGGCAGCGCTGCTCGACGACGAACACCCGCTGGCGCAGCGTCAGGATCCGGTACAGCTCGTCGACGCCGAGGTCGGCCCAGCGCGCGTAACGCCAGCGCGTCATTCGATCCGCAGCGACCGCTCGAGCTCTTCCGGGTTCGACGCGGCGTAGATCGCGGTCTCCATCGTGATGACCCCGGTGTTCACCAGGTCGAGCAGGTGCTGATCGAAGAGCTGCATCGAGTACAGGTCGCGGCCCTTGCGGATCAGCTCGGGGATGTCCGAGAGCCGGCCCGACGCGCGGATGCACTCGCGGATCGTGCGCGTGACGCGGAGGATCTCGACGGCGGGCAGCCGGCGTCGCCCCTCTTTGGCGACCAGCAGACGCAGCGACACCACCGCCTGCAAGGAGTCGCCGAGGCGCTCGCGGACCACGTCTTGGGCGTCGGGCTCGAACAGGCCGACGTAGCGCTGGATCGTCGAGACCGCGTCGGGGGTGTGGATCGCCGAGATGACCAGGTGACCGGTCTCGGCCGCCTTCAAGCAGGTCGCCGCGGTGTCGCGATCACGGATCTCGCCGACCATGATCACGTCGGGATCCTGGCGCATCGCGGCGACCAGCGCGTCGCGGAAGGTCTCGGTGTCGGTGCCGACCTCGCGCTGGATGATCATGCACTTGCCGGGCTCGTGCAGGTACTCGATCGGATCTTCGATCGTGATGATGTGGGCGTGCCGAGTGTCGTTGATGTACCGCAGCATCGCGGCGATCGTCGTGGTCTTGCCGTTGCCGGTGGCGCCGGTGACCAGAATCAGCCCGCGCCGGGTGTCGGCGATCTCCGCGAGCACCGGCGGCAGGTTGAGCTGATCGATGGACGCGATCTGCACCGGGATGAGGCGCATCACGATGCCGACCGCGCCGCGCTGCCGGAAGATCGAGGCCCGGAAGCGACCCCGCGCGGCCAGCGAATACGACACGTCGATCTCGCCGAACCGGCGCGTGAAGTCGACGGTGGTGCCGCGCTCCTCGAGGATCAGGCGCGCGATGACCTCGGTGTCGGCGGCGGTGAGCGGCGCCACCTTGATCGCGCCGAGCAGCTCGCCGTGCAGGCGGTAGTGCGGCGGATACCCGACCTCGAAGTGGATGTCCGAGACGCCGCGCTCGACGCCGAACGCGAGGAGCTTGTGGAACGTCGGTTTATCCATCCGGCGTCAGTTTAGATCAGGCTTGGTCGGGACTTCGACCGCCAAGGCCACCTCATCATCACGGCGACGCAGGCTGTCGATCAACGGACGCTGGCTCGCGCTCGCCGTGCTGGGTGTAGGTCGACGCTGCCGCCAACCGCCGGGACGGTGGGGTTGGGTGTCTTCACCGGGATCGCCGAGCTGAGGCACACCGTCGAGGAGACTGTCGGATTCGGCCTGGGCGGTCGCGGGCCGAGCGTTGGCGCCGGTCGCGGGCGCGCCGCTGCGGTCGGGGTTCACCAGCGCCCGCAGCGACTCGACCAGCGGCGGCACGGCGATGGGTGACGACTCGGGTAGCGGCGGCTGCGTGAGGTACTCACCCGACCCGCGCGCGACCTCGCCTTCGAGCTCGGCGGCCTCGAGCTCGTCCGGATCCAGCTCGCCGGCCTCGAGCTGGGCGGCCTCGAGCTCGGCGGCCTCGAGCTGGGCGGGCGGCAGCGGCTGCGGCCCGCGGCTGTCGAGGGCGCGGATCGAGCGCCGCACGCTCGAGCGCCGCACGCTCGACTTCAGCCGCGGAAACGGCGGGCCCGGGCGCGCCATGTAGTAGCCCTGCCCGTACCGGATGCCGAGCTCGCGCAGCGCGATCAGATCGTCGATGGTCTCGATGCCCTCGGCGACGATCACCGCGTCGATGGTGTCGGCGATATGGCACAGCGAGCGCAGCATCGCGCGCTTGACGGTCGAGTGCGCGACGCCGCGGATGAGCACGTCGCTGATCTTGATGAAGTGCGGCCGCAACGCCATCACGGTCTCGAGGTTGGCGTGGCGGGTGCCGACGTCGTCGATGGCGACCCCGAAGCCCATGCTGGTGTAGATCGCCAGCGCGCGCCGGAACGACGCGAAGTTCTCGATCGCGAGGCGCTCGCTGATCTCGAACACGACGTTGGCCGGCGTGAGCGTCGCCGCGGCCAGCAGGTGACTGACCTCCTTCTCGATGAAGCTCGCATCGTAGAACGACAGCGGCAGCAGGTTCACGAACAGGCGGTGGATCGGCTCGAGGCCGACCGCGCGCCGCAACCCGCCTCGGAAGCAGGCTCGATCGAGCTCGAAGGTGAGGTTGACCTCATCGGCGACCGCGAACAGCGCGGACGGCGACTCCATGCGGGTGCCGCGGGGACCGCGGGTGAGCGCCTCGAAGCCGAAGATCTCGCCGGTCTCGAGGTGGACGATGGGCTGATACACCGACACCAGCGCGTCACCCAGGATGATGTCCTGCAGCACGGCCTTGTCGCGCTGGGCGCCGCGCTGGCGGGCCAGCTTGGCCGAGTCGATGGCCTCGCCGACCAGGCGGGCCACCAGCTTCTCGTGCTTGAGCATCGGGTTCGACAGCACCCGGGCCGAGCCGACGTGGACCCGCGGCTCGTCGCGCAGCAGCTCGCGCACCGCTGGCGCCAGCGCGCCGGCGACCGCCTCGGCGACCGAGCTGGCGAGCCGCTCGAGATCGACCTGGCTGGCGTCGCGCGGCGACAGCAGCAGCACGTAGGCATCCTCGTCGGCGGAGCGGCAGATGAGATCGCCGGGCCGCAGCATCGCGCCGCGCAGGCGATCGAGCACCGCGCCGGCGCGCTCGTAGATCTCGGCGTGGGGCGCGACGCCCAGCTCGATGCGGATGCGCTCGAGCTGCGCGAGGTCGATGTACAGGCAGCTCATCGCGCGGTCGCGCTGCAGGATCGCGCTCACCTCGACCATGCGCTCGTGGTACGGGCGGAACTTGTCGGCGGGCGGCTCGGGCGTCGACACCAGCGGCGCAGCCTGGCTGCTGCCGTCGTCGGTGAGGAAGTGGACCCGACCGCGACCACCGCTGCGCTTGGCGGCGCGCAGCGCGGCCTCGGCGGCTGCCAACAGCGCGTCGGGCGTGGTGGCGTCGTCGGGCGCGGCGGCGACCCCGACGGTGATGGTCAGCGCGCGGTCGGCGTCCCCCTCGGACCCGCCGGCGTCGCGGGCCCAGGTCCGCACCAGGTCGGCGCCGGCGATGGTCTCGCGCAGCCGGTTGGCCTTGGCGACCGCGCCGGCCTTGGCGGTGTCGGGCAGGATGAGCGCGAACTCCTCGCCGCCGAAGCGGGCCGCGATGTCGCTCGAGCCGACCCGGCCCGGCGAGTCGCCCGCGGTCAGCAGCTGGGCGAGCCGGCGCAAGATCGCGTCGCCAGCCTGGTAACCGATGGCCTGGTTGATCTGCGCGAAGCCGTCGACGTCGATGAGCAGGAGCGCGAGCGGGGTGCCGGCCCGCTGCGAGCGCGCGACCTCCTCGCGCAGCCGCTCCTGGAAGATGCCGTGGTTGTACAGGCCGGTGAGCGCGTCGCGAAACGACGCCACCGCCAGCTCCTCGGAGACCCGCTCGAGCTGGCGCTCGGTGACCACCGCGTCGGCGCCCTGGGCGTCGAGGGTGCGCTCGAGCTGCCGCTCGCGCAGCATCAGGCGCTGGTTGGCCTCGCGCAGCTCGATGACGAGGCGGGCGTTGTCGACGGCGAGCGTGTAAGCGTGGGCCAGCTCGCCGACCAGCGTGACCAGCTCGGGCGGCCGCCACGGCTTGCGCACGACGTAGTTCACGCCGCCGCTGTTGACCGCGGCCATGACGGTGTCGGCGTCGGCGTAGCCGGTGACCAGCACGCGGCGCAGGTCGGGGCGGAGCTGGGCGGCGCGCGCGAGCAGCTCGACGCCGTTCATGCCCGGCATGCGGAAGTCGACCACCAGCACCGCGACGTCGCTGCGCTGCTCGAGGACCGCCAGCGCCGCGCTCGGCATCGCTTCGGTGATCACCTCGAAGCGGCGGCGCAGCGCGCGGTCGAGGAGGTCGAGGTTGTGCGGCTCGTCGTCGACGCACAGCACGACCGGCCGAGCCCCGCGGTCGAGCGGGCCGAGGTCTGGCCCCTTCGCCCCCTCGCTGTCGTCGGATCCTGCCAAGTCGGCGCCGAGTATAGAGGAGGGGGCCGGGTGGGTGGCAAGCCCGTTGTGTTATGCTCGATCCCAGCGGCTCATGCGCGGCAAGCGAATCTTGTTCTTCGATCCCGATCCGCGCGCCCGCCGCGTCGCCGAGCGGGCGCTGGCCGCCACCGGCTCCGAAGTTCGCTGCGCCGCCGACAGCGACGAGGTCATCACCGCCATGGACGGCGGCGGCTGGGACCTGATGATGCTGTCGTACGATCCGCCGCTGCGCGACGATCCCCGCTGGACCGAGCGACTGGGCGTCTTCGAGGAGCGCTGGCCGCGCACCAAGCTGGTGCTGCACTCGACCGCGCCCACCGAGGACAACTTGCCGCTCATGGCGACCCGGCCGTTCCTGCGCAACCTCATCGCCAAGAACGACGAACCGCTCGAGCCCGACGAGCTGATCATCACCGCCGAGAAGCTCTTGCGTCACGATCTGTTCGGCCTCGGCAAGTACCTCCTGTGGGGCGTCGAGCCGGTGCGCATCGAGATCCGCGACTCGCGCAAGAAGCTCGACTACCTCGCCGAGGTCGCGGCCTACGCCAACGCGCTGGGCTGCAACGAGCGCGTGGTCGAGCTGGTCGAGACCGTCGCCGACGAGCTGATCACCAACGCGATCTACAACGCGCCGCGCACCGCCGACGGGGAGCCCAAGTACGCGCGTCGCTCGCGCCGCGAGCCGGTCGAGCTCACCGACGCCGAGGTCGGCCAGCTCGAGTTCGCGTGCGACGGCGACTACATCGCGATCGCGCAGATCGATCCGTTCGGCGCGCTGACTCAGGACACCGTCGTGTCGTACCTCAACCGGTGCTTGGTGAAGGGTCCCGAGCAGCTGTCCGAGGCCTCGGGCGGGGCCGGCATTGGCCTGTACCGGGTGTTCCAGTCGCTGTCGAAGTTCGTCATCAACGTCGAGCCCGGGCACCGCACCGAGGTGATCTGCCTCATCGATCTGCGGCTCACGATGAAGCGCTTCCGCCAGCAGGCCAAGTCGTTCCACATCTTCATTCAGGACGCCGCGTGACCGTCCGGACGCCGTTCACGCTCGAGATCACCGCGCAGGCCGACGTCGATCACGTCACGATCACCGGCATCATCGACGAGAACGCCGAGCTCGCGCCGATGACTGCGCTCGGCGCGCGTCCGATCGAGGTGTCGATGCGCGGCGTGCGTCGCATCAACTCCTTCGGCGTGCGGGCCTGGATCGACGTCGTGCGCCGCATCCCGGCGTCGACGCCGCTGGCCTTCGTCCAGTGCCCGCCGCCGGTCGTCGATCAGTGCAACATGGTCGCGGGCTTCCTCGGCCACGGCCGGCTGATCTCGTTCTTCGCGCCGATGGTGTGCGCCGAGTGCGACGAGCAGCTCGACCAGCTGTTCCTGACCGCGGCCTGCCGCGACAACGGCGGCAAGCTCCCGGCCACGCCCTGCCCGCGCTGCGGCCGGCCGATGGAGGTCGACGATCTCGAGGAGCAGTACCTGCTGTTCGTGCGCGAAGCCGGCTGACCCGTCAAGTCTCGCGCTCGACGAAGGCGCTCAGGCGAGCCAGCGCGTCGTCCCACGGGGCCGCGATGCGCTCGAGGTAGGCGTGGCCGTCGGCCAGCCGCTTGGGCTCGAGGGCCCAGATCCGCTCGCGCCCGACCCGCGAGCTGCGCACCAGCCCGGCCGCCGACAGGATCTCGAGGTGCTTGGTGACGGCCTGGCGCGACACCGCCGAGCGCGGCGAACAGCCGATCACATCTTCAGCGTACGCTTGAGTCCCTTGGCAGACTCGCTAGCCTTGCCTTGACCCGATCGCAAGATCCCCGCAATGGACCATTACCGGCGTCCCTTTGTGATAGTCCGCGAGTGCCTCGCTGATACTTCGTGAGCTTCTGCGGAGCGAAGATCTCCTGTTTGAATGTCTTTGTAGCCATACCCACGTAGTACGGACTACGTAGAACTTCGTCACCATATCGATCCGCTCCAATCTAGTACACCGTGCCGATTTTGGGACCCCGCCGCCCATCTGGCGACGTCACTCGACGCGCCCCTTTGTCGCACGGCTACAGGCCGAGGATGACGACGTCGAGGACCCGCTCGACTAGCCAGATCGCGCCGAACAGCGCGAGCAGCCCGGCCAGGATGGGCAGCGCGATCTGCCGGTAGCGGCGGGCGCCGATGACGCGGGCCAGGAGCCACACCGACGGCAGCGCGACCGCGACGATCGTGAGCTGGGCCAGCTCGACGCCGACGTTGAAGCACAGGAGCGGCACCACGACGTCGCCCGGCGGCAGCAGTGGCGTGAGCATGCGCGCGAAGCCCAGGCCGTGCATGAGGCCGAAGCCGAACGTGACGGCGAAGCGCCAGCGCACGTCGGGGCGCACCACGTCCTCGACGGCGGTCCACAGGATCGACGCCGCGATCAGGCTCTCGACGACGCGCGCCGGCAAGGACACCCAGCCCAGCGCCGCGGCGATGAGCGTGAGCGAGTGCGCGATCGTGAACGCCGAGACCACCGCCGCGGTCGAGCGCAGGGCCGGCACGATGGGCCGGCGCGCCCAGCCGTCGGGGGTGCGGATCAAGACCAGCGCGAGCAGGAGCGCGAGGACGAACGCGATGTGATCGAGCCCGGTCGCGACGTGATGGATCCCGGCGCGGACGAAGGCCAGCGCGCCCGACGGCGGCGGCTCACCCAGCTCCCACACGAACTGGGCGGCGCCGGCGACGAGGATGGTGTCGGCGGGCCGACCGTGGCCCGACGTGACCCGCAGCGCGGCGTTGTGCGAGGGGTCGAGATCGAAGAACAGGCGGTACGTGATGACGAGGCGCGCGATCGGCGCGACGCACACCGCGCGCCACTGGACGATGGCCAGGTCGGCGTCGGCCCGCGCGACCGCGTCGTGGATCGCGCACCGGGTGGCGCCGTCGGCGATGTCGACGCGGGCCGTGACGTAGCTGGCCAGGTGGCGCCACTCGTCGGGCGTGATCGACGACAGCGCGACGTCGGCCGCCCGATCGCGACCGACCGGCTCGGCCAGGTCGGTGGCCGCGATGCGGATCGTGTAGTCGACGACCGCGCCCTCGACGTGGGCCTGGGCGTAGGTGATGGACGACTGGTGGGCGTGGGCGGTCCCGACGCCGAGCAGCAGCACGATCGCGACGAGGAGCCCGCGCATCAGCCGTCAGCGTACGCGCGATCAGACCGGCGCGTCATTGGCCTCGAGCTGGGCGGCGCGGTCGCGAAAGTCGCGCAGCGTCGCGGGCTCGATGCGATAGTTGCGTCCGCAGCCGTCGCACCGGATCTCGAGGGTGTCGCCCTCGAGCATCGAGTCGACCTCGGCCGTCGGCAAGGTGAGGATGCTGGTCATTACCCGCAGCTCGCTGCAGGTGCAGCCGAACCCCAGCGGCGACGACGCCAGGTCGGCGTGATCCCAGCCCTCGAAGACCACCTTGCCGAGCTGGTAGGCGGTGCGGCCTCGCCCCTCGAGCAGCTCGGCGATCGGCGGCAGCTTGGCGAGGTGCGCGAGCATCACGTCGATGCCGTGCTGGGTGGCCTCGGGCGTGACCTGCAGGACGTAGCCGCCGACCGCGCGCACGCCGCCGGGGCCGGGCAGCGCGGTGAGCGCGACCATCGCGGTGATCTGCTCGCTCTGCTTGAAATACAGCATGAGCGCGGTCGCGAAGTCGTGCCCGTCGGGCACACCGATGATGCCCTGGTAGGGCTCGCCGCGCGGCGACATGTAGTTGACGTGCAAGCGGTGGTCGCCCGCGGTGAGCACGGGCACGCTCTCGCCGGGATTGACCAAGCCGCGGCACTGACCCTCGGGCAGCGAGTCGGCGACCAGCGAGCCGCCGCGCCGATCGCGCCACACCAGCTGCACGCGGCGCACCGGCTGCGTGGTCTCGCGCACCAGCACCGCGGCGGTGATGAGCTCGGCGAGCCGAAGCCCCAGCTCGTCGCCAGTTACCTGGGCACCCAAGGCCGCGCGGCAGGTGTCGGTCACGACGGTCGCGATCAAGCGGAACGCTCCGTCCATGGTCATCGCGCGTACGACGCGGTCAGGCTCTGACATCGGCGCAGCTTATGCGGCGCGCCGACCAGCGCAACCTCGCCGGCGGTACGATGTGCCCGACCGCGGCGGCGCCGCACGGAGCTCGACCGTCCGCCTCACGCCCACTTCGCGCGGATACAGCACACGCTGGCGCCCCGCGTGCGACACGCGGTCAGCTCGGTCGTCACCTGCTCGCCGCCCGACAGCTCGATCGATCGCTCGGCCCAGCCCCGCACCGAGTGACAGTGGGTGCAGTTCGGCGTCGGAAAGTCCTCGATCATGAGGTCGATCGAGTCGGGATGCTCGCGTAGCTCGAGCCGGCCGGCGTCGTAGTGCAGGTGCCAGAGCCGGGCCGCGCGCGCCATCACCCAGCGCACCGTGCCGACCCGATAGAACAGCCGGTAGATCGTCGTGAGCGCGGCGTCGGCGCCCTGGCGACCCAGCTCGTGGGTGAGCGCGCCGTCGCCCTTGCCGAACCGGCGGTCGATGGTCTCGACCAGCTCGATGAATTGCGCGAACGGGTACCACTGCGCGACCACGATGCCGTCGCGCACCGCCTCGGCCAGGCCCGGCGAGGCCTGCGCGCACACCCGGTCCAACCCCGATTGTCCGTGGTTCAGCCCGACCCACGCCACGCGAGTCGCGAGCGCGCTTCCCTTCACGTTCGCCACGTCTACCAGTATACACGCCCCGTGATCGATCCTCTCGCGCGTCTGGAACAGCTCGAGCGTCAGGCCGTCCTCGGCGGAGGGCAGGCCCGCATCGACAAGCAACACGAGGCCGGCAAGCTCACCGCCCGCGAGCGCATCGCCGCGCTCCTCGACGAGGGCAGCTTCGTCGAGATGGATCGCTTCGTCACCCACCGCAGCGCCGACTTCGGCATGGAAAAGCAGAAGGTGCTGGGCGACGGCGTGGTCACCGGCCACGGCACCGTCGAGGGCCGGCCGATCTGCGTCTTTGCGCAGGACTTCACCGTGTTCGGCGGCTCGCTGTCGGGCGCCTACGCCGCCAAGATCTGCAAGGTCATGGACCTGGCGATGAAGATCGGCTGCCCGGTCATCGGTCTCAACGACTCGGGCGGCGCGCGCATCCAGGAGGGCGTCGAGTCGCTCGCCGGCTACGCCGAGATCTTCACGCGCAACGTGTTGTCGTCGGGCGTGGTGCCGCAGATCAGCGCCATCCTCGGCCCGTGCGCCGGCGGCGCGGTGTACTCGCCGGCCATCACCGACTTCATCCTGATGGTCGAGGGCACGTCGTACATGTTCATCACCGGCCCCGAGGTGATCAAGACGGTCACCCACGAGGAGGTCACCAAGGAGCAGCTCGGCGGCGCCAAGAGCCACGCCTCCAAGAGCGGCGTGTCGCACTTCGCCGAGACCGACGAGCTGGCCTGTCTGCAGCGCATCCGCGAGCTCCTGTCGTTCATGCCCGGCAACAACACCGAGGATCCGCCGGTGCAGCCGACCGCCGACCCCAGCGATCGTGCCGACCCGGCGCTCGACACCTTGGTGCCGCTCGACGCCAACCGGCCCTACGACATGCGCCAGCTGGTGGTCGGCGTCGTCGACGACGGCCGCTTCGTCGAGGTCCACAAGGACTACGCCAAGAACATCCTGTGCGGCTTCGCGCGCCTGGGTGGCCGCTCGGTCGGCGTGGTCGCCAACCAGCCCAAGCACCTGGCCGGCTGCCTCGACATCGACGCCTCGGTCAAGGCCGCGCGCTTCGTGCGCTTCTGCGACTGCTTCAACATCCCGCTGGTGACCTTCGTCGACGTGCCCGGCTTCTTGCCCGGCACCACCCAGGAGTTCGGCGGCATCATCAAGCACGGCGCCAAGCTGCTGTACGCCTTCGCCGAGGCCACGGTTCCCAAGATCACGGTCATCACTCGCAAGGCCTACGGCGGCGCCTACGACGTCATGGCCTCCAAGCACATCCGTGCCGATATCAACCTGGCGTACCCGGCGGCCGAGATCGCGGTGATGGGCCCCGACGGCGCGGTCAACATCATCTACAAATCGCAGCTCGACAAGATCGCCGACGAGGCCGAGCGCGCGGCGGCCCGCACCGCCTTCGTCGACGAGTACCGCACCAACTTCGCGAACCCGTACAAGGCGGCGTCGCTCGGCTACATCGACGAGATCATCCGGCCGCGCGCGACCCGCAGCACGCTCATCCGCTCGCTCAAGCTGCTGGCCAACAAGCGCCAGACCAACCCACCGCGCAAGCACGGCAACATCCCGCTGTAGTACGATCGCCAGGTGTACCGACTCGCGTCCGGGCTGGTGATCCTCGCGGCCTGCGCGAGCGCCGACCGCAACGCGCTCGACGGTGGCGGTGACGGCGGCGATGGGCCGGTGGTCAGCGACGGTCGGCCCGCGATCGACGCCGGGCCCGCCGATGCGGCCGGGACCCGGTTCGCGCTCACGGTGGTGAAGGCCGGCGCCGGCCCTGGCGTCGTGACCTCGGCGCCCGCGGGCATCGACTGCGGCGACGACTGCACCGAGTCGTTCGCGATGGGCCGGGTAGTGCTGCTCACCGCGACCGGCGGCAACTTCACGGGCTGGAGCGGCGGTTGCGCCGGGGTCGACCCCTGCACCGTGACCATGAACGCCGCGACCACGGTGACCGCGACCTTTGCGGCCTCGACCTGCGACGCCTTCACCAGCGCCGACACCACGACCATTCCCGGCTGGACCGAGCGGGCCGGCGACTGGAGCATCACCAACGGCCGCCTGCGCGACGCGGCCGGCATGGCGGGCACGTTCTACGGCCGCCACATCACTCGCGACGACAGCATGCAGACCGACGGCTGCGCCCGCTTCACCGCCGGGTACGTTGGCACGGGCAGCATCGTGTCGGTCGGCGCGATCCTGCGCTGGACCTCGCCGGCGAGCTACGTCGTCGCCTTGGTCC